>Ga0209208_10000253_pt1 | contig 64603 bp, 61 predicted proteins | sample S1TSphfallax_3_FD_187694 | JGI IMG/M metagenome (GOLD analysis project Ga0209208, IMG submission 187694) | Host-associated microbial communities from peat moss isolated from Minnesota, USA - S1T2_Fd - Sphagnum fallax MG (SPAdes) (version 2) | ecosystem: Host-associated > Plants > Peat moss >... | reverse complement strand
GTAGCTGCCGTAGTAAAGCGGACTCTCCGCATTATAGTTCAATAAAAAAGCCGACTCATCGTAGGTGCTCTGGTCCTGATTGCGGGCGAACGAGGTGGACGACGTCACCGTGGCGAAGCCGACGTCCGCGGTCAGGGTCAAGGCATCGAGATCGACGATGCGGTGATCCGGTGCCTCGGGAATGAGCACGTTGTCGACGTAGGAGAGACCCTCGGTTTCGCGGGAAAACCCGTTCGAACGGTCGTCCTGCCGGTCGTAGGAGAAGCTCGCATCGAAGCTGTCTGTGACGTGCCAGAGGAACGCGATGCGCTCGTATTGCGAGAGCGCCGAATCGATGTCGCGCAGCGACTGCGTCGCGAAGTTGCTGGTCAAGGGATTCGACGGATCGGCAAGCACGGGCTGGGCATTCGGGCCGAAGATGATCGCATTGTCGGCGTTGACGAAACCGGAGATCGTCTTGTAGCCCGCGCTCAGGCGCACGGCCGCGGTATCGGTGAGCGGCACGTTCAACAATCCGTTGATGCCGTAAGACCCGTTCGCAGCGTGGCTCGTCGCCGACGCATCGACGCTGACTTCAGCCGAGAACTTCCCTGGATCCGGCAAGTTGTGAATGATGCGGATCGTGCCGGCCACGGCGCCGGACCCGTACAGCGTTCCCTGGGGTCCGCGCAGCACTTCGACGCGTTGAATGTCGTTGAGATTCAGATTGACGAACATCGGCACTTCGTCGACGTAAGTGGCCACGAGCGGCACGCTTTCCCAGGGTAGGTAGGCCGAGCCGCCAGGATCATTGGCATTGAGTCCGCGGATGATGATGTTGCTGTTGCTGCCGTTGCCGCGGGGTCCGAGATCCGGGATGTTGATGCCCGGCAGGAGCCGGGCGATGTCGCTGAGCGTGGTGATGCCCGCCGCCTGCAGCGCCTGACCGGAGACCGCGGAGATGTTGTAGGGCACGTCGAGCAGATTCTGCTCGCGCCGATTGGCGGTGACGACGATCTCCTGCAAGGTTTCGCCGGCATCGTCGGCGCGGGCAGTGGCAGCAGTGGCGGCAATGCCGAGCGCCGCGGCCACCGCCGCCGCGAGCGAGACGGACCGGGGGCTCGGGAACCGCGAAGTTCCAAGGGTACGACGATGATCGATCACGAATACACTCCTGCGAAAATTCAGCCAGCGGGGCAGCCGGGCGAACGACGCCCATGTAAGTAATCATCGATGAGCTCGTGCAAGCGGCTGCGGCCGAAGCTCGGATAATGGCCGGCATGCACGACTTGCACGGGCAATTCGCGCAGGCGGTGCATGGTAACGACGTAGTCCTCCGTGTTGGAGTGGTAGGCGTCGTCCACGAGCGGACCGTCGTAGACGGCATCCCCGGCGAAGAGGGTCCCGCTGGCCGCCTCCCACAAGGCGATAGATCCGGGCGAATGTCCCGGTACGTGCCATACGGTGAAATGGCGGTCACCGAGGTCGATCACGTCTCCGGCCTCGAGCAATTGGGTGGCCGGCGCCGCTCTTACGCGATACGTACTTTCGTCGAAGCCGCCGGGCGGCAAGCGCTCGAACATCGCGAGCTTCGCGTAGCGGGTCGCGAGGGTCGCAGCGGGTGTCGGCGCCGCGAGAATGTCGGCTTCGCTGGCATGACACGCGCGTTCGGTGAATTCATGGTGATTACCGATGTGATCGAAATGCGTGTGACTCGCGATCGCGAGCAAGGGACTTTCCCGCAGCCACGGAAACTGCCCGACGAGACTCACCACGCCGAGACCCGAGTCGACCAGCAGGCTGCGGTCGCGACCACGGACGTGCCACATGTTGCAGCGGTAGAACACGTCGATGCTCGGTTCGAAAATATGCGTGATTCCGTCCGCGTGTGCCGCCGTCGCATACCAGGGGCGCTCGTCGGCAACGCGCACGGGTCCGGGGGGTTCGCTTTCGTGGTGTTCGATCGCTGTTCGCAATCTCAGGCCGTCCCGTAGTTAAACTGGTTAACCTCAGTTCGTGATCGAGCGTAGCGGCCGAATCGCGGGTTTGCAAGCTTGCCGGAATCTCATAGGATAAGGAGCTTCGAGCCCCATGACGGGGCACGCGTAATCGATCAGGAGCGACTATTGCACCAAAATGTATCCCCTCGACGGATCGCCGGCCTGGTATTTGCGCTCGTCTCGGTGTTCGCCGTCGCGAACCGCGCGTGGAGCGACCCGCAGCCAAGCACGGCGATGTGGGGGCCGGTCCGGCAACTCGTCGCTTACATGAGCACCCTGCCCGCGGGTGTCACGCCCGGGATGTTCGCCCGCAGCGGAGTCTGCGTCGTCGAGAACTTTGCGCCCTTCGTCTTTTGCGGTGGGGACGCCGTGCACGCGTGGGACACCGGCTTTCGCGCGCACTCGGCGGAGGAAGGCTTGAGTGAACTCAGCGTTCAGTTCGGCTCCGCGCATGATTTCTCGCGGGTTGCCGACCGCGTCTATTTTTCCTTACCGACGACCTGGCGCGGGAAGACCGGGGGACGTCGCTTCGAGGAACATGGGGCTTGGGCGTTCGTGCTGACGCGAGAAGACAGCGCGTGGCGGGTGCTCGCCTACGGCTGGGGCGTGACGCAGTACACCGAATCGCCGTCACCCTGAATCGGGGGCTCAGGTATGCCCATGCTCCGCCTGCCACTTCGCCACGGCGGCCATCGTATTCTCGACATGCTTGTCCGGGTCGAGAGCCGAATACGCGTAGATGATCTTGCCGTCCGGCGCGATCACATAGGACGTTCGGTTCGAGTAATGCGTCAGGAAGATCTTGGCATCATATGCCTTGGAGATGCTGAGGTCGGGATCGGAGGCGACCGCGAACTTGTTCCGGCATTCGCTCACCGAAAATTTATTGAGCGTTTCGATCGTGTCGTGCGAGACGCCGATGACGGTGGCGCCGAGCGCCTTGAACCGTTCGGTCGCCTCGGCGAAGTCGTGCGCCTCGACGGTGCACCCGGTCGTGAAAGCCGCCGGGTAGAAATACAACACGACGGGTCCCGACTGCAGCGCAGTCGCAAGCGAAAAACTGAACGGCTTGCCAGCCAATGTCGCCTCGGTCGTGAACGGCGGCGCCGAGGCGCCCGGCTGCAGTTCGGCGTAAAGCGGTCCGGCAAGCGTGCAACAAGCCGCTGTGGCGATCAGGAGACGTTTCATGGTGGCTCCGTAAGGTTGGCGTCGACCGCACGCTCGGCGGCAACCCAGTCTTCGAGTTCATGGCCGGCGATGAAACCGCGCCGTTCGGCCCGGTAATACGCCTCGGTCGCCACGAGACTGCGACGGACTTCGGAACCGATGGGCTTGGGCTCATGGGCGGCGGATGCGGTAGGCGCGGCGCGTTTCGCACCGGTCTTCTTTTTCGTGGGTGCGGATACCGTGGGCGTGACAGAGTTATCTGCAGTCTTGACACGTTTCGTAGCCATCAATGTGCCTCCGAGGTTGCGTCCACCGTGCGCCGCCACGGAACGGCTGTCGCCGCGGCGCGTGGCGACAGGGATATATAACTATCCGGAGCTGCCCCACGCAAGGGGTGTCGCGAAAAACCCGTCGCGGTTCAAACTCCCGGAACGATGCGCAAGTCACGCACCGCGCCATCACCCAAGGCTACGAGGGCCGCCTGATAACTCGCACTTTCATGGGTCGCCAGCGCTCGTTCGACCGATTCGAACTCGATCACGACGGTCCGGTCGAGGACGCCATCCTCATAGGCATGCAAGGCCGTGCCACGAACCAAGAAACGGCCACCGCCGGCTTCGATCGCGGGTAACGCGAGTTTCGCATAGGCGGCCAGTTTGTCTGAATCGAGGACTTTACGGTAACTGGTGATCCAATAGGCTTTGGGCATCGATGACTCTCGCTCGAGGTGGAACATTGCTCCATGCATGGTAGAGGAAGGTGGGCCGCAGATCGATTAAGATCGCGCGCATGGGGCCCAAATTCCTGAAAACCCTCCACGAAATCGGCGCCGTCGGCGTCGGTGGCTCGCTCGCCGCCTGCATCGTGTTGGTTGCGACCGCGCCGACGCGCTCGCTGATCGGCTATGCAGCCGTTCGACAGGGGATCGCTGCAGTGACGCAATGGCTGCTCGTGCCCTCTCTCGCGCTCGTCTTGGTCAGCGGCTTGCTGGCCCTCGCAATCACGCAGGCTTATCACAGCGCCGGTTGGGCCTGGATTAAAGCCTTGCTCGGCATCGGCATGTTCGAGGGTACGCTGCTCACCATCGATGCGAGTGCGCGCAAGGCCGCGGCGCTCGCCGCGCTCGCCGCGACCGGGAACGGCGATCCCGCGCTGCTCGCCGAGGTCATACGCACGGAGCGCGGCGGTCTGTGGTTGCTGCTCGCCCTGTCGCTCGCGAACATCGTGCTCGCAGTCTGGCGCCCCCGCTTCGGCCGCATCGCGAACGCCGCGACCGCATCGTGAGCGCTGGTCTGATCCTCGCGCTGCTGGCCCTCGGTATCTGGCTCTACCTCGCGAGCGCGCATGGCCGCTTCTGGTCGTCGGGACCGGAACTGGCGCCCAGCCTTCCGGTCGAGACGCCGGCGGTCGACATCATCGTGCCCGCGCGCGACGAGGTCGCCACGATCGCACCGGTGATCGCCTCGCTCCTCGCGCAGGATTATCGCGGCGAGTTCCGCGTGATCCTCGTCGACGACGGGTCGACCGACGGCACGGCGGCGCACGCCGGCAGCGCACCGCGCTTGTCCGTATTGCAGGGAGCGCCCAAGCCGCCGGGATGGTCGGGCAAGCTGTGGGCCCTGAATCAGGGGATACACGCGGGCGATGCACCCTTGCTGTTGTTCACCGATGCCGACATCGTGCACGATCCGCGGCACCTGGCGGCGCTCGTTGGAGGATTACAGACCCGACGAGTCGGCATGGTCAGCGAGATGGTGCATTTGAACTGCACGAGTTTCGCGGAACGCGCGTTGATCCCGGCCTTCGTTTACTTCTTCCAGATGCTCTATCCGTTCCGGCGCGTGAACGCCCCGCGCTCGGCCGTCGCCGCCGCGGCCGGGGGGACGGTCCTGATTCGTCGCGAAGTCCTGACCGCGGCCGGTGGCATCGCGGCGATCCGGGGCGCCCTGATCGACGATGTCGCGCTCGCACGCGCGGTCAAGCCGCTCGCGCCCATCTACCTCGGACATTCCGGTCTCGCAGCGTCGATCCGCCCTTATCCACGCTTCGCGGACATCGGCAACATGGTTTCACGGACCGCCTTCACGCAGTTGCGCTACTCCGCGGCGGCACTCCTTGGCACCGTCGCCGGCCTGGTGTTGGTGTGGATCGTGCCGATCTCGGCACTGATTTTCGGATCTGGCTGGGTTGCGCTTGCCGGGCTCGCGGCCTATCTACTCGCGGCGACGACCTACGTCCCTACTCTCCTGCGCTACGGATGCAGCCCACTATGGGCCTTGAGCCTACCGGTCATCGCGCTCTTTTATATCGCCGCGACTTGCGACTCGGCCTTGAACCACTGGCGCGGCATCGGTGCGCGCTGGAAAAACCGGGCCTACGATTCCGGCCAGGCTTAGCGATCAGCCGGTCAGCCCCTGGAGCTCGGACAAGAGGCCGTCGAACGCGCCGGTCGCATATAAATAGGTGAACACCAGCAGCAGGATCAGCGACAGGATCGCGGAGATCCGAGCGAGCTGCGCGATCCAGCGCGAGCGCGAGTTGTGCGCACACTGGTACACCGCGATCGTCGCATAGACACTATAGAGAAATCCGCCGATCGCGTAGAGATGCAGTGCCCGGGTGTCGCCCGCATCCAACCCCATACCGAGCGCGCTATAGATCAGCGACCCGAGCAGCCCGTAGCCCCAGACCGCCGCGGATAGCGACGAGCGACCGAAGAGCGGGTCCTTGATCAGCGCCCAGATGCGCATGTCGTACCTCATGAAGAGCCCACCGATCAGCAGCGCACAGACCGCGACGAGCGCCCAGCCGAGCACCGAGTGCGGGCGCCACGGTAAGACGACCAGCACGAAGGACAGAGACGCGGCCAGGAAGCGCCCTGTAGCCGCGATCGCCTGAGCGCCCAAAACGATCTCTTCCTCGTCCATACCCGCGGCGCGCTCGTCGTTAGTTGGCCGCGATCTTCTTGCCTTCGGTGGCCACCGGCTCGGCACCGAGCAAGTAGGCATCGATGACCTTGCGCGCGATCGGCGCAGCCGCGGCCGCGCCGAAGCCGGCATTCTCGACCAGCACCGCGACCGCGATCGTGGGATCGTCGACAGGCGCGAAGGCGATGGTCCAGGCATGGTCCCGGTGGCGCTCGTCGGCGATCTTGGCCTTGGTCGAGACGTTCTGTTTGATCGTGAAGACCTGCGCGGTTCCGGTCTTGCCCGCCACTTTGTATTTTGCAGTGCTGAACGCGGGGACGAGCGTCCCGTGGGGCCAGAGCGTGGCCCCGATCATGCCGTCGATGATCACCTGCCACTGCGCGTCGGTCGCGATATTGATCGGCGCCTCGAGTTGCGGCGCCTTTTGCGTCACCACATTGCTCACCGGGTCGCGAAACGCGGCGACCAGGCGCGGCGTCGCGATGATCTGACCCCGCTCGGCGATCTCGGCGGCGAAATGCGCCTGTTGCAAAGGCGTGACCGTAATCGGTCCCTGGCCGATGCCCATGCTCACGGTCTCGCCGGGGAACCACACCTGATCGGCCGGTCGCTTGAAGGCCTGGCGCTTCCATTCGGGGGAAGCCATGAGACCGGGCTTCTCGCCGGGAATGTCGATGCCGGTCAAGGACCCATAGCCGAAGGTCTTCATGAACGAGGCCATGCGGTCGATGCCCATGCGCTCGGCGAGCCGGAAGAAGTAGACGTCGCAGGATTCCGCGATCGCATGGCGCATGTCGAGGGAGCCGTGCTTCTCATCGTCGCGATACTGGTGGCTGCTGCCCGGGAGGGTGAAGAACCCGCCGCAAAACTCGGGCTGTTCCGGCGTAAGGAGATTGTATTTTTGCGCGGCCAGGGCATAGAGCGGTTTGACGGTCGAACCCGGCGGATAGGCGCCGCGCAGCGCGCGATTGAGCAGCGGCTTGTCGATGTCGGTCTGCAGGCTCTCGTACTGCGCCACCGAGAGCCCGCGCACGAAGTCGTTCGGATCGAATCCCGGCGTACTCGCCAGCACGATGACGTCGCCCGTGCGTGGGTCGAGCGCGACCACCGAGCCGCGCCTGCCGGCGAGCGCCTGCTCCGCAACCTGCTGGATGCGAATGTCGAGCCCCAAGATCAGGTCCTTGCCAGATATAGGCGCTTTGACCGCGAGCCGCGGCGTGAACTCACCCTGCTTGTCGACGGGCCGACCGGCGGCATTGACGAGAATCTCGCGAAATCCGGGCTTACCGTGCAACTCTTGCTCGTATGCCCCTTCGACGCCGAGTTTGCCGATGAGGCTCGTGCCGGCATAGTCGGCGCTGTCGATCTGTTTGAGGTCCGCCTCGTTGATCGCGCTGACATAGCCGATCGCGTGCACCGCGGTCATGCCGAGCGGATAGTGACGCGCGAGACGCGCGCGGATGTCGACACCGGTGAATTGGTAACGATGCACGGCAAAGATCGCCATCTCCTCGTCGGTGAGCGCGAACTTGATCGGCACGCTCTCGTACACCTTGTGCGCCATGACGATCCGATGGATGTTCGCGAGTTCTTCGCCGCGCAGCAAGCCGATGTCGGCGAGCGATGCCAGCGTCGCTTCGAGAGCCTTGGCGTCGCCAACTTGTTCGCGCACGAGTTCGATCTGGAACGAGGGCTGGTTTTCCGCGAGCACGACGCCGTGCCGGTCGAGTATCAAGCCACGGCTCGGTGGAATCGGATCCGTGCGGATACTATTCCCGAGGGACAGGTTCGCGTAATAGTCGTGCCGCAGAACCTGGAGGTAGAAGAGCCGCCCGGCGACGATCAGCAACAATACCCCGGCAAATACCCCTGCGACGATGCTGCGTATCGCGAACAGGCGGTTTTCCGCCCAGTAGTTCTTGATTCGATCGCGGCTCATTCGCACCATAGGTGCTGCAATATAGCGGTTTAACTCCGCGAGCGTCGCGGCATCGCGTTGCGCAATGCCCTAATGGCTGCGCGGCGGCGGCGGCGGGGTCTCGAAGGACTCGAACTTCAGGTCGAAGCTCGAACCGGCCAATTGATGCGGAATGCAGGTCGTGTGGTTCTCGAGGTTGCGGACCGCCAACAAGGGCAAGACCTTGTTCACGAATCCATCGACGAGTTCACAGTCGCCGAGCTCGAGTTCGCGCGGCGAGTGCGGCGCCAGTTCGACGGCGCGCCAGGTGCCGTTGGCAGCCTGGCCCTCGGTTGCCGTGCCGGCAGGGTCCGGCGCGAGCGAATAGAACGTGAGATCCGCGCGTGCGAACTTGTCGGGCCGTCCATAAGGAGATGCACAAGGACCGGATATCGCTTTCACGTCCTTGCGCGCACCGGCCGCGATCAACAGCCGCTTCAACTTATCGGCGAGACCGTCACAGGAATAGGTCGAGGTGAAACCAAGATAGTCGAAGGAATATTGATGCTTCTGCCAAACACCCGGACTCGCCGTCGGTTCGTCGGCACGAGCGACCGCCGCGAACACGCAAGCACCCAGCAAACTCCCGGCGACGAAACCCACCCAGCGTCCATCGGTCCGCATAGCCGCAATCTCCTCGAACAGTCTCGACCTACCGGAAATCATAGCAATTTTGAAAGTCTCGGGCATCTCGTGTCGGACGGGGCCGCCATGCTGAGGCCCTGAATTCTGACAGACAGCGGATCGCAATGCGGGGATACTCCCGTTTCGAGCTTGCGCCGTCGTGCGCGTCAACCGGAAGTGTCGCTAACCGGCGCAACCGCCAGGAGAAGTTTAATGTCGAAGCAGAAACTCATGTTCGGGATATCGGCCGCCCTCGGTCTTGCAGCCGCCGGGACGGCACAAGCGGCCAACTACCATGAAACCCTCGAACTATTCGAAAAAGCCGGCCCGAGCGCAAGCTTCTTCCAGAGCAGCTATGGCTATGCCGTCTTTCCGACGATCGGACAAGGCGGTTTCGTGGTCGGCGGTGCGCATGGCAGCGGTCGCGTCTACGCGCATCACAAACTGCTAGGCAAGGCTTCGATGACGCAGGTGAGCGTGGGTTTTCAGGCTGGCGGCGAGGCTTATAGCGAAATCATTTTCTTCGAGAACCAACAGGCGCTCGACGCGTTCGAATCCGGAAATTTCCAGTTCAGCGCGGACGCCGGTGCGATCGCGATCACGGCGGCGGCGTCGGCCAGCGCCGGCACTTCGGGCGGCGGACAATCCGGCGTCAGCGGCGGCGACAAGAATGCCATCGCGAATGGTTCGTATCGCAACGGCGTTGCGATCTTCACGATCGCCAAGGGCGGCCTGATGTATGACGCGGTGGTCGCCGGTCAAAAGTTCTCGTTCACCCCGGCTTCCGGCGCCTGAATCACTCCGGATCCTGCAAAGAGGCTGGACCGTCGCAAATTGACGACGGTCCAGCCTGAGACTCGGATCACAGTTTCCAGACCCCTGCTTCGCCAAAATTCGGCTACGAATTTCAACGGACCGGGGTGATTTCGATGGGAGAGGAAGCGACGTTCAGCATCGACGACCTGCCGGGTCCGATGACTGAAATGCCGCGCCTCGGTGGCCCTGGGCCGTTCGTTATCAACCTCGCCACCGCGAGCGTGCCGATCGCGCTGCCGCAATTCCCTCCGGAATCGTTCCCCGGCACGCTCCTCTACCAGTTGCAACGCACCGAGGAGCGGCGCGTGCGCTTTCGACTGCGCCTGGGTCCGTTCGGCACCGAAGACGCCGCCGACATCGCTCTCCTCAAAGTGCGCGAACGCTATCCGGGCGCGCTGACCGCGACCGCCGCCGAGGACGATCTGCGCATCGTCGGGCCGCTGGCGCACCAGCCTGCGGCCGTGCCGACCGAGCGCGCGGCCCTGCCGTCTGGTGCCGCGACACTGACCACCCAGTCCGCGACACTGACCACCCAGCCCATGATGGCGCATGCGCGCGTCGAACAAGCCTTCGACCTCACGGAGTTGGCTCTGGTCGACGACGATGCCCTGCTATCGCCGCCGCCCCCGCCGCAGAACTCCGCGACCGTGAGTTTCGAGAGCACGCAGACGATTCGGCCGCTCACGGAATTGGAACTTGCCGAGGAGGAGCAGAGCCCCTGCTTCGTCATTCAGTTGGCAACGGCCGCTCAGACTTTCGATCCGGAAGACCTGCCCAGCCTCGACATTTTCAGCTGCTACCGCTTGTACTCGGTCGCGGTCTTGACTCGAGTTCGGATCGAACACGCTTTGCGTCTCGGCTTCTTCAGCACGGAAATAGCTGCCCGCGCGGTGCAGAGTTACATCGTTGCCCACTATCCGTCGGCGAAGATCGAGCGAGTGAGCGGCGCGGAGCGGGAACGCTTCGACGAGCGACCGAGCGTCGAGGCGCGCAAAGACGTCGGCGCTACCGGCACGCACGCGGTGATCGAGATCACCGACGAACGTGTTCCTCGCCCCCGGACGCGCCCTGCCGCGACGCAGGAAACTCACCGCGAGCCTAAAGCTGCACGCGCGCGTTGATCCCGATCGTCAGCGCCCGTGCGCGCCGCCGCCCCGACGCGCGCCGAAAGGCGGTCGCGCGAGCCAAACGAAGGGGATCAACAAGAAGTACAAACAGGCGAGCGCAAAGAAGACGTCGTTTGCGGCCATCGTCGATGCCTGCCCCGTGATCAACCCATCGACGTAGTCGAAGGCATGCTGCCCCTGGATCCCGAGCGCGGTGAGTTGGGCGCGATAAGGCAGCCAGCCCGGTGCGGCATCGCGTATCGAACCGCTGAGCACGGCGTGGTGGTAATCGGTGCGTCGGTTCCACATCCAGACCGTGATGGCGGTGGCGAAGCTGCCCGACATCGTCCGGATGAAGTTGCTGAGTCCCGAGGCGGTCGCGAGTTCGTCCGGACGCAAACCAGAGAGCAGGATTTGATTCAAGGGCAGGAAGAAGAACGCGAGACCGAGGCCCTGGAAGAATCGCGGCAGCGCGAACTGGCTGAAACTCGCCTGATCGTTCAGCGTCGCACACCAGAAGATCGCCGTACCGAACACACAGAAGGCGAAGCTCACGGCGAGCCGCAGATTCATCCGACCCATGTTGCGTCCGACCAGCGGCGAGGCGACCAGCGCCAGCAGACCCACGGGCGCGACGGCCAAGCCCGCCCAGGTCGCCGTGTAGCCGACCGTGGTTTGCAGCCACAGGGGATAGATGATGTTGATGCCCGACAATCCGAAATAGGCGACACCGATGACCAGGGTGCCGACGCGGAAATTGCGCTGCCGGAACATCTGCAGATCTACCATGGGATGCGCATCGGTGAGTTCCCAGGGGATCAAGAACGCGAAGCTCACGACCGCCGCGACCGCGGCGGCCACGATTACGGGCGAACCGAACCAGTCCTTGTCGTTGCCGTTGTCCAGCATGAATTGCAGGCTGCCCACGGCGATCACGAGCAACACGAGACCGGTGACGTCGATCGGCTGTTTGACGCGTTTCGATTCGCGATGACGCAGAATGCTCCAGCAGGCGATCGCCGAGAACGCGCCCACGGGCAGGTTGATGTAGAACAGCCACGGCCAGCTCAGATTATCGGTGATGTAGCCGCCGAGAATCGGACCGCATATCGGCGCGAGGATGATCACCATCGCCCATAGCGCGATCGCCATGCCGCGCCGCTCGGCCGGATAATTGCGCAGCAGGATCGCCTGAGCCACCGACATCATCGGGCCGGAGACGAGGCCCTGCACGAGCCGGGACGCAACTAGCATGGGCAGACTGGTCGCGAGGCCGCACAGCGCAGAAAACACCATGAAGAGCACGATCGAGGTGACGAAGGTGCGCACCTCGCCGAAGCGGCGGCCGATCCAGCCCGTCAGCGGCTGCATGACGGCGGCTGCCAGCATGTAGGAGCTGACCGCCCAGGTACCCTCGGCATTGCTGACGCCGAGACTCCCCGAGATCGCCGGGACCGAGACATTGACGATCGTCATGTCCAGGATTTCCATGAACGAGGCCGTCGCAATGGCCGCGGTCAAAAACAATAATTGCCCACCCTGCAGCGATGGGTAGTCCTCCGAGCCTCCAGCGGCGCTGCGGGTTGGATCGGCCACGGTTGGCCCTACTGATCTTGGCCGAGATTCCTGCGGATGATCGCGTCCGCTTCCGCATCCGCTTTGTCCAGATCGGGCGTATAGACCTGGGTCTCGCCGGCGAACTGGTCGCTATGGTCGGCCGCGAGCACCGGCCCAGTGCGGTCGGTCGTGTCGATCGTGACCGTGGTCGACAAACCGACCCGCAGCGGGTGACTGACGAGGTCCTGGTCATCGATCCGGATGCGTACCGGCACGCGCTGTACGACCTTGATCCAGTTGCCCGAAGCGTTCTGCGCCGGCAGGAGGGCAAACGCGGCGCCGGTACCGGCCGAGAGTCCCTCGACATGGCCGTGGAATATTGCGGTGCCGCCATACAGATCGCTGCGTACCGTGGCGGGCTGGCCGATCCGGATGTTGCGCAGCTGGACTTCCTTGAAGTTCGCATCGATCCAAAGTGCGTTCAGCGGAATGACCGTCATGAGCGCCTGACCCGCTTGGATATGCTGACCGAGCTGCACGCTGCGTTCGGCAACGTAGCCGGTGACCGGCGCGACCACGGCATTGCGTCGTGCTGCGATCCAAGCGTCGCGGAACGCCGCGCGCGCGACCAGCACCGACGGGTTCTCGGCGACCTTCGCGCCGTCGACGAGCGCGTGCGAGGCATGGGACTGCACGACCGCCTGGGCGAGCGCGGCTCGCGCGAGATCGACCGAATCCTGGGCATGGCGCAGTTCCTCGCCCGCGATCGCCTGATCGGCGAGCAGCGGCTTGCGCCGCGCGAGATCCGCTTCGGCGCGCGCCAATTCGAGCTTGCGGGTGGTGACGAGGTCGTCGTACTGATCGGCGGTGAAGCGCTGCTGGCGCACCTGCCTGACCTCTTTCGCGAGCGTATTCTCGGCGCGGCTGAGCATGGTCTGCGCGTCGATCGGATCGAGCTTTGCGAGGACTTGTCCGGCCTTGACCATCTGCGTGTCGTCGGCGAGCACCGCGACGACCGTGCCCGGCACCTGCGCCGAGATCACGACTTTATTGCCGTTCACGTAGGCATCGTCCGTGTCCTCGCGCAGGGACAGGACGAAATACCAATAGAGTCCCCAGAGGACCGCGATGATAATGAAAATGACGGCGATCAGCGTGAGGATCGTACGCCGCTTGCCGCCGGAGGCGGCGGTAGATTCTATGCTTGCGTTCATGGCTGTGTTACTTGAGTGGTCGAATGGGAATCGGCGAAAGGCGCGGGCAGGTCGTATCCGCCACCCAGGGCGCGCTGTAAATTGATGTCGGCCGACAAGGCGGCGGCGTCGAGCCGGGCCAACTCGTCGCGCTGCTGGATCCAGGCGTCGGTCGCGTTCAAAGCGGTGCGCACGTCGGCGACCCCCTGACGCACGCGTGCAGCGGCACTGTCGCGCAATTGCAGGGAGGCATCGACCTGGAGCCTGCGCTGTGCGCGCTCGGCGGCGATACGTTCGCGCGTCGCGGCCTGGGTCGCCACATCGCGGGCAGCGTCGAGCACCGTTTCGTCGTAGGCGGCTACCGCCGCGTCGATCGCAGCCTGGGCACCGCGGTATTGCGCTTTCAGGCGGCCCGCGTCGAAGATCGGCAAGTGCAGTGCGATGCCCGCCTCGGGTGCGCGGCTGCCGTATTCGAGCAGTTTGCTGCCGCTCAGGCTGTTGAGATTGGCCAGAGCGTTGATGCTGATGTCCGGATAAAAGTCGGCCCGCACGGACTCGCGACTCCGTTCAGCCGACTCCACGCGCCAACGGCTCGCCGTAATATCAGCGCGGCGTGCGATCAAATCGAGCTTGACGTCGTCCGGCAGGCTCACGGGCACCGCGGGCAGCGGCTTTGCCGCGAGTGTCGGCAGTTTGTCCGGTGAGCGGCCGACGAGCGCGGCGAGCGCCACGACCCGCAAGGCCGCCGACCCTTGCAGCGAGGCGATATCCTGATCGACCGCCGCCATGGCGGCCTTCGCGCGCTGTAAAGAATCGGCCGGATCCAGCTGTGATTGCACTCGCTCGGCCGCAATGCGACCTTCGCGCTCAACCGTGTCACGGCGTTCGCGCAACACGGCAAGGCGAGTTTGATCCGCCTGCCAGCCAAAATAGGTGTCCGCCACCGCGCTAGCCAAGGCGATCGCCGCGGCGCTGCGCTCCGCTTGTGCGGCATGTGCTTGATCCATGGCCGATTCGACGACGGCGCGCTGCTTACCCCACCAGTCGAAGGTGTAGCGTGCCTGCAATCCTAAGTCGAACGTGTCGTACCAGTGGAACGGCAGCAAACTCGGCGGGAAGGCGCTCGTGATACCGTTGTCGCTCAGGCGTTGGCGATAAGCATCTCCCTGCAGTCCCACCTGTGCGCCCGTCGCGGCGCCGGCCAAGCGCACCGATTCGCGTGCGGAGTCGAAGCGCGCGTGGGCGGTGGCGAGCGTCGGCGAACCGTCGAGCGCCGCCGTGATCAATTGATCCAGGGTCGAATCCTGGTACCGGGTCCACCAATCCTTGGCCGGCCAAGCGCCGCCGGCCTCACCGACCAGGCTCAATGGTGCCTCGGAGGTGAACTGCACAGGCTTTGGCTTGGTTGGAAAACCAGCGCACCCGACCAGTGCGATCAGCGCGCAGGAAACTGCGCATCGCAAGCTATTCATCAATTACGCTCCACCGAATCGCGCTCCACCGTAGACCGCAGCGCATCACCGCGATGCAAGACTGCGTCCAATCGGACCACCAAACCTTTCAAGACCAGGGTCAACCGCGACCGGTCCTCCGCGGTGCATTCGCCGAATAACGCGCGGATCGCGGTAAACATGCCGGGCAACAACTCCTGCACGAGGGCATCGCCCTTGGCGGTCATGTGCAGCACCATCTTGCGTCGATCCTCGGCACAGGGTCCGCGGGTGATCAAGCCCCGACTCACGAGCGCATCACAAATGCGCGACATGTTTGCCGGGCTTTGCGAGGCACGCATGCACAAATCCGTCGGATGCGCCGAGCCATTCGGCTGCGCATAGAGCATCGTCAAAGCGCGGAACTCGCCCTCGCCCAGCCCATGCGGCCTGATGTGCTGATCGAGCATCGAGGCTATGTCGTGCGCGATGAATTGCACCAGGCGCATCACCAGCACCTCATCGATGGGCACGTCGCCGATGCGCAGCCCGAGGCTTCGCAGGCCAGCCTCGACCATCTCAATCTGTTGATGACCCATACTATATGGCTACTAACAATTTATATTGGTACAGTGTCTATCTTGAATATTCAATAAGCAATAATTGAGTAGTTGAATATATTTCATGTAAATAATCATTGAAATTAAAAACGACACCTGTCATTTTTATCCACATGGAGCAGTCGCAACAGAAAACCTGCAAGGTCGGTCGACCCCGCCGGGGAACCGAATTGGAGCGCTTGGACGTCTTGATTCAATCCGCGACCCGGATCTTCCTCAAGGAAGGCTACGGCCTCGCGAGCATCGACAAGATCGCCACCGAGGCCGGAATCTCGACGCGCACGATCTACGAACGCTTCAAGAACAAAGCCGATCTCATGGCGGCGGTCGTCGAGCGGCTATGCAACAAGGACTTGGTGCAAATGTTCGGCGGCAACGAAATCGATGATCTCGCGCCCGCGGCGGCGCTCTCGTTCATAGCAAATACGATCATCAATCGCTGCCGTGATCCTGATTCGGCGGCGCTCTTTCGGATCATTGCGTGTGAGGCGCAACGATTTCCCGAACTCACGGCCAAAGTGCGGCGCACCAACCTCGGCCGCCTCGACCACAGCTTCGCCATGTACCTGCGGCGGCAGACCGAACGCGGCGTGCTCGCGGTGGCGAATCCCGAACTGACCGCGAAACTGTTCTTTCATCTGATCTCCGGGGAGATACACGACTATCTCCTGTACGAGCCACCGGACGCGGTAAGCACAGTGGACTGGGACCGGCACGTCGCGAACGCCGTACAGTTATTTCTTCACGGCGCGGCGCCGCGATCGACCGGCGAGGGGGAATCTAGGTCATGAGGGAATCCACGCTATGAATAGAATGATCGCAGCAGGCACCGCATCCTCGCTGCCCATGCTGGGCATCGCCGCCGCCGTGTCCGGCATGCTGCTCGGCGGCTGCGCCGTCGGTCCTAATTTCAAGACTCCGCCGGCGCCCGATGCCAAGGCCTACGTGCCCGGCACCCTGCCTGAGACGACGAGCGGGACGTCTGCGCCCGGCGGCCAGGCGCAGCGCTTCCTCACCGGCGACGATGTCGCGGGCCAATGGTGGAATGCTTTCCAGTCGCCCCAATTGAACGAACTCATCGACCGTGCCTTGGCGCACAGTCCGACGCTGGCGGCGGCACAAGCGGCGCTGCGCAACGCCAACGAGACGCTCGCCGCTCAGCGCGGCAGCTACTACCCGACGGTCACCGGCAGCTTCCAGGCGCAGCGCGAAAAGGCTTCCGGCGCCGCCTTCGGCTTGCCGCAATTGGGCTCCTTCCTTTACACGCTCAACAATGCTTCGGTGAACGTCTCCTATGGCATCGACGTGTTCGGCGGGACGCGCCGCCAGGTCGAGAGTCAGCAAGCGCAACGCGACTATGAGCGCTTCGCCCTGGAAGCGAGCTATCTGACGCTCACCACGAACATCGTCACGACCGCCGTCAACGAAGCCTCCTTGCGGGAACAGATCAAAGCCACCGAGGAGATCGCGCAATCGCAGCAGCGGCAACTCGAGATCACGCAGCGTCGCGTCACCGCGGGCGGCGCTTCGCGCGCGGATGTCGCGCAACAACAGGCGACTTTGTCGAGCACGCTCGCGACGCTGCCGGCGCTGCGCACGCAGCTCGCGCAATATCGCAACCAGCTCGCCACCTACGTCGGCGAGTTGCCCGCCGATTTCCAGGCGGGGACTTTCACGCTCGACTCCATGAAGCTGCCCACGGATCTGCCCGTGAGCCTGCCCTCGAAGCTGGTCGAACAGCGCCCGGACGTACAAGAGTACGCGGCGCAGCTGCACGAGACCACGGCCCAGGTCGGCGTCGCCACCGCGAACATGCTGCCGCAGTTTACGCTGACCGCGAGCTATGGCGGCGAGGCGACGAAATTTTCCGACATCTTCAACCCGTCCGCGAACGTCTGGAGTCTCGTCGGCGGATTGACGCAACCGATCTTCGAGGGCGGCAAGCTGCGCCACCAGCGTGCGGCGGCGATCGCGTCCGCGCAGCAAGCCGCGGCCAATTACAAAGCCACGGTCCTGACCGCCTTCCAGAACGTCGCCGATACGCTGATTGCCCTGCAGGGCGATGCCGACGCGTTCGCCGCGAGCGACGCCTCGGCACGAGCGGCGGCCGAGAGCCTGCGGCTCGTGCAAGCGCAATACAAGAGCGGCGGCGCGAGCTACACCCAGGTGTTGAGCTCGGAACAAACCTACGAAAATGCGGTGCTGGCGCTCGTCAAGGCGCGCGCGCTGCGCTATGCCGACACGGCCGCGCTGTTCCAGGCGCTGGGCGGCGGTTGGTGGAACCGCACCGACGACAAATCCGATTCATCCGACTGCTGCAAGGGGTCTTAAGTGAGCACCGTACAATCCACTCAACGGCCGGGAATGGCCAAGCCGATGATCATCATGCTGCTGATCGTGATCTTTTTGCTCACGGCCATCGGCGGCTGGCAGCGCTTCGTAGGCTCGATGATCAAGAAAGGCATGGCCGCGGCTTTCTCCGCGCCACCCGCCGTGGCCACGGCAACGGCAGCGCTGTCGAGTTGGCAGGCCCACACGCAGGCGGTCGGCAGCATCCGCGCCGTCAAGGGAGCGGATCTCGCGCCACAGGCGTCGGGCATCGTCGACGAGATTCATTTCGAGTCGGGCAACGACGTCGCCAAGGGTGAGCTCCTGTTGCGGCTGCGGCCCAACGACGATCCGGCCAAGCTCGCGCAGCTCGAAGCCGTGGCGACGCTCGACGAGCTGACCTTGAAGCGCGATCAGGAACAACTGGCCGCGCAGGCGATCAGCCAGGCGACCGTGGATACGGACGTCGCGAACCTCAAGTCCGCCAAGGCGCAAGTCGCGGCCCAACAGGCGCTGATCGACGAGAAGACGATACGCGCGCCCTTCGCGGGCCGATTGGGGATACGCCAGATCGACGAAGGTCAATACCTGACCGCGGGCACGACCGTGGTGACCTTGCAGCAGCTCGATCCGATCTACGCGGATTTCTATCTGCCGCAGCAGGAACTGGCAAGCATCAAGCGCGGCGAGACCGTGAGCGCCCACGTCGACGCCTACCCCGGCGTGAGCTTCAGCGGCACGATCACCTCGATCAATTCCAAGGTCGATGCGACCAGCCGCAACGTCCAGGTTCGGGCCTCGTTCCCGAATGCGGACAAACGCCTGATCCCGGGCATGTACGCGACCGTCGAGATCGACAAGGGTGACGCGCATGATTTCGTGACCCTGCCGCAGGCGGCGATCTCCTATAACCCCTATGGTGACGTAGTCTACGTCGTGCAAAAAAGCGGCACCGACGACAAGGGTGCCGAAAAGCTCGTGGTACAGCAGCGCTTCGTCAAGCTCGGACCGACGCGCGGCGACCAAGTCGCCGTCGAGAGCGGCGTCGCAGCCGGCGACGTGGTCGTCACGGCCGGGCAGATGAAACTGCACAACGGATCGGTCGTGGTCGTCAACAACAGCGTCACGCCGACCGACAACCCTGCCCCGAATCCGCCGAACCAATAGGCGCGAGGTAAGCCCACGTGAATTTCACCGACATTTTCATCCGTCGTCCCGTACTCGCGAGCGTCGTGAGCCTTTTGATCCTGGTCGTCGGGATCCGCTCGTTCAGCTCGCTGCAGGTGCTCGCCTATCCGAAGACGGAAAACGGCATCGTTACTGTCACCACCTCGTTCCCGGGCGCCGATCCGGACGCCTTGGCGGGTTTCATCACCACGCCGATCGAGCAGGCCGTCGCCCAGGCGAACGGCATCGATTACATGACTTCGACGAGCGCCAACAACACCAGTACGATCACCGTGAACCTGCGGCAGAACTACGATACGTCGAAGGCCGCCGCGGAGATCAACATCAAGGTCAACTCGGTGCTGAACCAGCTGCCGGCCGGCGCGCTACAGCCCGCGATCACGGTCAAGGTCGGTCAGACCACGGACGCGATGTATCTCGGCTTCTCGAGCCAGGACTTGCGGCCGAACCAGATCACGGATTACATCCAGCGCGTCGTCCAGCCTCGCCTGCAGGCCATTCCCGGCGTGCAAACCGCCGAGCTGCTCGGCGCGCAATACTTCTCGCTGCGCGCCTGGCTGGACCCGAAGAAGCTCGCGGGCTACGGACTGACGGCGAGCGACGTCTCGAGCGCGCTCAGCGCGAACGACTACATCTCCGCGATCGGCAACACCAAGGGCCAGATGGTGCAGGTGACGCTGGTCTCGACGACCAATCTGCACACGCTCAACGAGTTCAAGAACCTCGTCGTCAAACAAGTCAATGGCGGCGTCATCCGCTTGAGCGACTTGGGCACCGTCGAACTCGGCTCGGACAGCTATGACGCGAACGTCGCCTTCGACGGCCGCAACGGCGTGTTCGTCGGCATCCAGGTCGCGCCCAGCGCCAACCTCTTGACCGTTGCGAACGGCGTCAAGGCGATCTTCCCGGACATCAAGGCGCAGCTCCCACAGGGCCTCAACGGGGAGATCATCTACGACAGCACGGACTACGTGAACCAGTCGATCGAAGAGGTGGCGACGACCTTGATCGAGGCCTTGGTGATCGTCGTGCTGGTGATCTTCGCGTTCCTGGGTTCACTGCGCTCGGTGCTGATCCCGATCGTGGCCATTCCGCTCTCCTTGGTCGGTACGTTCGCGATCATGCTGGCGCTCGGCTTCTCGATCAATCTGCTCACCTTGCTCGCCCTCGTGCTCGCCATCGGTCTGGTCGTCGACGATGCCATCATCGTCGTCGAGAACGTCAATCGGCACCTCGAGGAAGGCATGCGGCCCATACCTGCCGCGGGTCGCGCGGCGCGAGAACTCGCCGGCCCCATCATCGCCATGACCATCGTGCTGCTCGCGGTGTTCGTGCCGATCGGCTTCCAGGGGGGACTCACGGGCGCCTTGTTCGTGGAATTCGCGTTCACTCTGGCGGGCTCGGTCACGGTCTCGGCAGTCATCGCCCTGACCTTGTCGCCGATGATGTGCTCGCGACTCTTGCGGCCGCACGTCGCCGGCGCGACCGACTGGGAATCGCGCCTCGTGCGCGGCATCGACAAGCGCTTCGACAGAGTACGCGCAGGCTATCGGCGCCGGCTGGAGAGCGTGTTGCGTTACACGCCCGTGATCGCGGTGTTCGTCGTCGTCGTGCTGTTCAGCATCTATTATCTCTACAGCAGCTCGCACAGCGAACTTGCGCCGCAGGAGGATCAGGGCTTCATTCTGATGCAGCCCACGCCCGCGCCCAATGCCTCGCTGCAGCAAAAAATCCTCAACGACCAGGCTTTGTTCAAACTGATCACGGACATGTTGCATCCGCAGCACGTGTTCCAAATCGACTCGCCGGCCCAGAACATTTCCGGCGTCGCGCTGCAGCCCCTCGGCAAGCTGCGCAAGACCGGTTCGAACGAATTGCAACAGGCCCTGCAACAGAAGACCGGCAGCATCGCTGGCGCCCGCGTCGCGGTGTTCCAGCCCCCTTCCCTGCCCGGTGGCGCGATCGGTCTGCCGATCCAGTTCGCGATACAGAGCACGGATCCTGCCTCACGCCTGTTCGAAGTCTCCAGCGCCTTTCTCGACCAGGCCCGTCAGAGCGGCATGTTCGCGTTCATCGACTCGGACCTGAAAATCGACGAGCCTCAGTCGGTGATCGAAATCGATCGCGACAAGGCCGCGCAGCTGGGCCTGACCATGACTCAGGTCGGTTCGGCATTGGGTAGCCTGCTCGGTGGCGGCTACACCAATTACTTCAGCATGGACACGCGGTCCTACAAGGTGATCCCGCAAGTCAACCGTGTCTCGCGTTTGAACGTCGATCAACTCTTGAACTATCCGATCGCAACGCTCGGCGGCGTGTCGATTCCTTTGTCCTCGATCGCCTCGATCCGCTCGGAAACCGTGCCGGAGTCCTTGAACCACTTCCAGCAGGTCAATGCGGCAACGATCTCGGGTGTGACCGTGCCCGGCGTATCGCTCGATGACGGCATCAAGAAACTGCAGCAGATCGCCAAGGCGAGCCTGCCTGCCAATTACACCGTCGATTACGGCGGCCAGGCCCGCCAGTTCGTCCAGGAATCGGGCGGCATCATGGTCACGTTCGCGCTCGCGATCATCATCGTGTTTCTCTCGCTCGCCGCCCTGTTCGAGAGCTTCCGCGATCCGTTCGTGATCTTGATCTCGGTGCCGATGTCGATTGCGGGCGCTTTGATCTTCATCGCCATCGGCGTGCACCAGGCGACGATCAACATCTACACCGAAGTCGGACTCGTGACCCTGATGGGCCTGATCAGCAAACACGGTATTCTGATCGTCGAAGTCGCCAACGCGCAGCAGGAACTCGGCAAGTCCAAATACGACGCGATCGTCGAGGCGGCCGGCGAGCGGCTGCGCCCGATCCTCATGACGACTGCCGCGATGGTGCTCGGCGTCATCCCACTGGTGTTCGCGAGCGGCGCGGGCGCGGCCTCGCGCTTTGCCATCGGTCTCGTGATCTCGACGGGCTTGTCGATCGGCACCTTGTTCACGCTGTTCGTGGTTCCCGGCGTCTACATGCTGGTCGGCGCCGATCACTCGCGCCGCACGGAGGTGGAATCACCGGCTGCTCCAGCCGCGGCGCTGCAACCGTAAGCTACCCGAGTAGCGATGGCTGAACCGCAACCCGCAGTTCCGGCGCCGCTCACGGGCGCCGCGCAACTGCTCGGCACCTTTTCGCTGGCGCTCGCGACCTTCATGAACGTGCTCGATACGTCGATCGCGAACGTGTCGCTGTCGTCGATCGGCGGCGACCTCGGAGCGGCGAGTACGCAGGTCACCTGGGTCATCACCTCGTTTGCGGTCGCCAATGCGATCGCGGTCCCCTTGACCGGCTGGCTGTCGCAGCGCTTCGGCGCCGTGCGCTTGTTCGTCTCGGCAATCGTACTCTTTACCATTTCCTCGCTGCTGTGTGGACTGTCGACTTCCCTGCAGATGCTCATCGTATTCCGCGTGCTCCAGGGCGCCGTCGCCGGGCCGATGATCCCCTTGTCCCAGGCGCTACTCCTGTCGAGTTATCCCAAGGCCAAGGCCGGGACCGCACTCGCGATCTGGGCGATGACGACCTTGGTCGCGCCCGTGATGGGGCCTTTGCTCGGTGGCTGGCTCACGGACAACCTCTCGTGGCCATGGATCTTCTATATCAATATTCCGTTCGGCGTCTTCGCCGCGATCGTCACCTGGGGCATCTATCGCACGCGCGAGACGCCACGGGTGAAACTGCCGATCGATACCGTCGGCCTCGGCCTGCTGATCGTTTGGGTCGGCTCGCTGCAGGTGCTGCTCGATCGGGGTGAAGAGCTGGATTGGTTCCACTCGTCGACCATCGTCGCCTTGGGGGCCACCTCGCTGATCTCGTTCTGCGCGTTCCTGACCTGGGAGCTCGTCGCCAATCGCTATCCGGTCGTCGATCTGCGCTTGTTCAAGGGTCGTAACTTTTGGACCGGAACGCTCGCATTTTCATTAGGATACGGAGTTTTCTTCGGAAACGTTGTAATACTACCCCTGTGGCTCATCCAATACATGGGCTACACGGCTACCGATGCCGGACTGCTGACGGCGCCGGTCGGGATCCTCGCGCTGATGCTCTCGCCCTTCGTCGGCAAGCGCGTCGGCAAGAGCGACCCGCGCGTGCTCGCCACCGTCGCCTTCGTGATTTTCGCGTTCTCTCTGTATTTGAGAACGCGCTATAACACCGCGGCCGATTTCGGTTTCCTGGTGGTGCCGATCATCATCCAAGGTGCAGCCATGGCGTTCTTCTTCGTGCCCCTGATCACCTTGATCCTCGCCGGTCTGCCACCGCAGCGCATACCCGCGGCATCGGGGTTGTCGAACTTCGCCCGCATCACGGCGGGAAGTTTCGGCACTTCGATCGCAACCTGGCTATGGGACAGGCGCGCGATTTTCCACCATGCTCGATTGACTGAGTCGGTCACGACCAACAGTCCCGTCGCTCATCAGTATTTCTCGAACCTAGAGCACGGCGGATTGTCCTACCCGCAGGCCGCCGCGGCGGTCGATCGCACGATCGATGTCCAGGCTCACTTGCTTGCCGCCAATGACGTATTTCTCATTTCTGCAATTTTCTTTGCGGCCTTGATCGGCGTCGTTTGGCTTGCTTCGCGCCCGCGTAGCGCAGGATCGGCCGACGCAGGCGCGGCGGCGCACTAAGCCTCGAACTTACATCCCGTCAACATTAATTCGAGATTACAGAGTCTTAGGTAATTTTTCGAATGCGTCCTCTTATGACGAAACTGGCGCCGTCGGCGCATACACAGCGGCTGACCGACCCGCTCGCGGTGCTTTTTACCGCCATCTTGCCTCGGCGCAAGCCTGGGGAAAGCTCAGAAATCAGCGTTGCGTTTTGTCGAGTGTCTTGTATATTCCGACTGCAGGGTCTTGATTTATCAAGGTCCTAGACGAGGGAGGTATCCTCGAAACTACATGAAGGTTATTGCATTCGTTAAACGTTGAGGCCTTAATGATCACTGCCTGGGAATGTCTCCATTTCGCCACGCTCGAGCTGGTCCGCTCGACACCCATCAAACAGCGACTCATCTGCGCCTATCGCCGGCACCTTGCCGCGATTCCCGAAGAACAATTGCCGAGCGACGTGCGGGAATCCTTCGCACAAATCGTGCGTAATCTCTGCGGTGTACAGCCCTTGCGCGGCGAAGATGCCGTGGCCGCTTCGGTGCGCAAGATGTCAAATCAGGAAGCCGATGATTGTGCCGCGCTGATCGTCGAATTGTTTGGCCGCGTGTCTCGGGCGCATGCGTCGGGTACACGCAACACCCTGATCAAATTGCACAGCGTTGGCGGTACGGAAGCCGCGACGGACTCCGACTATGAGACGCCCGCACTGATCGCGAGCCATTGAAGTCGATTCGGCGGCGCGACGCGCGTTTCGGGTGTTCCCCGTCAGTCTAGTTTGAACTCGATCGTATCCCAGCGAGTGGTATCTTCGTGGCGCGCCTGGCGTTTCAGCGCGTCGATCAGATTGCGCTCGTTCCAGGGACTGACCTCGTTCGCCAGGTCTTTGATGGCCTTCGGCAGTGCGACGACCGCGCCGAACGACTCCATGACGACGACGGGACGATCGGCGGCGCGCGCAAAGGTCATCTGAAACAAGACGAGTTCCGGTTCGCGCGCGTATACCGAGGGCAGCGCGATCATGACCTCGCAGGGCGCAATTTGTCGCCGCAAGTCTTCCCGCTGGCTCTCGGCGTCGACCGGTCGCTTGGCATGCGGCAGGCTCGTATTCCGGTAATAAAACGTTCCCGGCGACTCGAGATACTCGAAGACCCGCGCGTAGTCGTCGTTGTCCTCCCAGGTATGGGTCACGAACAGGCGAATTGGGTTTGCTGCACTCGACATGCGCCCTAGTGTATCCCGGTCGTGGGTCGGAGCGAAACTTCGGTACAATCGGGGTGGTGCGCTTGCTGGTCTACAATATTCGCTATGCGACCGGTACAGGACCCGCTTTTCATTTGCCGGTCCCCGGGGCCGGCTACCTGCGATCCAGCCAGCGCGTCCTCGACGGGCTCACCGACTTCATCAAGCAGCAGGACCCGGACGTCGTCGGGCTCATCGAGGTGGACACCGGCTCGATCCGCACCGGAATGGTCAATCAGGCCGACTTCATTGCGCGCTCACTCGGGCACTACTCCACCTACGAGTGCAAGTACGGGATCGGCTCGGTCAATCAGCTCGTGCCAATCGTGCGCAAACAAGGCAATGCCTTTCTCGCCGCCCCGCGCGTGCGTGGCGAACGATTTCATTACTTCGACACCGGCATCAAGCGCCTCATCATCGAATTGGAGCTAGACGACGTCGCGATCTTCCTGGTGCACTTGTCCCTGAAGTTCCGGCATCGTCAGTATCAGTTGCGCTATCTCTACGACCTCGTGCGACAGGCGAACAAACCCGTGATCGTTGCCGGGGATTTCAATACCTATTGGGGCGATCACGAGATCTACTTGTTCAACGAGGCGGCGGGCCTGACCAGTGCGAACGCCCGCAGCTTGCCCTCTTATCCCAGCCACAGCCCCCGCAAGGAGCTGGATTTCATTCTTTGCAGTGCGGAAATCCAGGTAGACCGTTTCGACATACCAGACATACGCCTATCTGATCACAGGCCGCTCATCTGTGACTTCACGGTCATGGCCCAGGCGCGGCGCGCAGCTTGACGTACGTCGCGCGCCGCGCGCCGCGGGTGTGATCCAGTCCCCGATACTGCGGGGTCTGCGCTTTCGATCTGAATCATTATGTTAGCATTCGACAGCTATATCTTATGGAAGACAGACCGCTCGATCTCGCCGTGCTCAAGAGTTTTTCGCCCCTCGATGGACTAAAGGCGGAGAATCTGCACGCGCTCGCCCGCAAGACGCAGATCAAGGCACTGGAAGCTGGCAGGCTACTGTTCAAGGAAGGCGACACCGACAAGCGCACGTTTTATTTGGTATCCGGCAGCATCGAATTGCGTGCCGAGGACCGACCGATCGGCACGGTCCGCGCCGGGACACCGGAGGCCCGTCCCGCCCTCGCCCCCGGTTTGCCGCGCAAATTCACGGCCCGCGCGATGACCCCCGTCGAATACATCATGATCGACAGCGACCTCCTCGACGTCCTGCTGACCTGGGATCAGACCGGGCAGTACGAGGTCACGGAGCTGAACAGCGACAGCCTCGGCGACAATAGCGACTGGATGACGACGCTGTTGCAAACCAAGGCGTTCCACCGGATACCGCCGGCGAACATTCAGGCGATTTTCATGCGTATGCAGCGCATCAATTATCGCGCGCGCGACGTCGTCATCAAACAAGGCACGGAAGGCGATTATTTTTACGTCGTCGTCGCGGGCAAGTGCCTCGTAACGCGCGAGACGCCGCTCAACAAGGAAGGCATCAAACTCGCTGAACTCGGCCCCGGCGACAGCTTCGGCGAAGAGGCTCTGATTGCCGAGGCCAAGCGCAACGCCACGGTCATCATGGCCACCGATGGCACGCTGATGCGCCTCGGCAAGAACGACTTCAACACCTTGCTGAACGAGCCGCTGCTGCAATGGGTCGATCAGGACAAGGCCAAGGCCATCGTCGCGCATGGCGGAAAATGGCTCGACGTGCGATTGCCGAGCGAATTTCAAAATTTCCGCATCGACGAAGCGGTCAATATTCCGCTGTATTTCATCCGACTGAAGTTGAACGCCTTGGACAAGAAAACTCAATACGTCGTGTGCTGCGACACCGGCCGGCGCAGCTCCGCCGCCGCCTACATCTTGAGCGAGCGCGGCTTCGAAGCTTGCGTTCTCAAGGGTGGCCTCGCGAGCATGGAAGCGGCACGCGCGCACAAGCGCTGAGCTGCGCTCCTACATCGTATGCGTGGGCTTGTCGCCGCCCAAGGCGCCGGCGAGATAATTCTCGATTTTCTTCTGCGTGTTGCCGCGATCCTGCTCGCTGAATTGCACGCCGATACCGGCAGTGCGCTTGCCTTGAGCGCCCTTGGGCGTCATCCAGATGACCCGTCCGGCCACGGGGAGTTTCTCTTCCTCGCCCATGAGATTGAGCAGCATGAACACCTCGTCGCCGAGGCGATAATTGCTGTTGGTCGGGATGAACAGGCCGCCGTTCTTGACGAATGGCATATACGCAAGATAGAGCGCGCTCTTGTCCTTGATCGTCAGCGTCAAGAGCCCTGGTTTGTTACTTGGACTTCGCAATGCCACCGGATCCCAAATTGAATCATTTCGCCAGTGCCGCCCGTCCATCGAGGAGCAGCGCTTCGAGAGCCAATTGCTGGTTCATGCCCGTCGGCGTCAGCCGCCTAAACTGCCGGGCGGCATCCAACAATCGGAATAGGCCTCGTATCTTGGGCTTAAGTAAAGCAGCAGGCAAGCCGACTGACTCCGCATTTTTGCGCGAATCCCCGACGCCGAGCGACTGCCTTATGCGCGTTGTGATCCAGTTCTCAAGCCAGAGCACCGCCAAGCCGGGGTCGGTTTTCGCCCAACTCTCGGCCAAGAGACTGATGTCGACGGATCCGGCCGCGAGTTGCTCGAGGCTCGCCCGCATTGCCACGTCGAGGCTGCCGAGGCCCTCGCTCTGTAACTCTGCCGCGCGCAGCGGCGCACCGCCCGCAAGGGCGAGCGCAGGTCCCCAGTCGTTGCAGTCCGGACCATGGACTCGCAGCCACGCCTCGCCCACATCGCGCGCGGGAGGCCGCAGCACGAGGCGCAGACAGCGGCTCGCGATCGTCGCCGGCAATCGATGGGTCGGTCGCGCGGTCATGATCAGCAGGGTATCCTGCGTCGGTTCCTCGAGCGTCTTCAAAAACGCGTTGGCCCCGTTCGTGTTGAGCGATTCGGCGCCGAGTATCAGTCCGACCTTGTAGCCACCGCGGTAGCTCTTCAGCGCGAGCACTTCGATGAGCGCCCGCACCTGGTCGATTTTGATTTGCTGCGCGTCGTCCTCGAGCCGTACGACGTGCGCATCCGGGTGACTGTCCGCGCGCAGGAGCAGACACGAGGGACAGTCGCCGCAGGGCCGGCGCTCGAGGTGCTCACAGAGCGCAAAGGCTAGGGTCCATTCCGCAAGACTGTCGGCGCCGAGCCCGGGGGCGGCGAGCAGCAACAAGGAATGCGGCAGGCGCCCGGATGCGGCGGCGCGACGCAAGCGCGCCTGAGCGTCGGCCAACCATGGCAGCGTTGCAGCGGTCTCGAACTTCATCGCAGCCTCAGCGCTGCGGCGAGCACCGCCGCAGCGACTGCGTCGACGCCCCGCGTCGCATCGACGACGACGATGCGCTCGGGAGCGGCGGCGGCAAGCGCCAGATAGCCGCTGCGCACACGCTCGAAGAATTCGGCGCGTTCTCGTTCGAAACGATCGAGCTCGCCCGTTGCCGCCCGGGCGCGTACCCGCGCCGCACCAATTTCGGTCGGCGCATCGAGCAAGACCGTCAGATCCGGCCTGCGCGCGCCTTGCACGAGTTCCTCGAGCGCAGCGATCGACGCCGTCGCGACGCCGCGGCCCGCACCCTGATAGGCATAGGTTGCATCGGTGAACCGGTCGCACAAGACCCAGCGGCCCGCATGCAATTCGGGTTCGATGCGGTTGTGCAGATGGACCGCGCGTGCGGCGAACATGAGCAGCAACTCGGCGAGCGGCGGCAAGGTCTCCTCGCGCGGCGCAAGCAGCAGTCCGCGGATCTGTTCCGCGAGCGGCGTGCCACCCGGCTCCCGGGTGACGATGACCTCGATGCCGTGTGCCGACAGCGACTGCGCAAGCGCGCGAACCTGCGTCGACTTGCCGACCCCTTCGATGCCCTCGAAGCTCAGAAAGCGCCCGCGCGGCGTGCTCACGGCGGCGTCCCCGTCGTCGCCTTGCGGCGTTGAATCGCAAGATACCGCGCGACCGCGGCATTTTGTTCCGCCAGCGTGGCCGAGAATACGTGACTACCGTCGCCCTTGCCCGAGGCGACGAAATAGACGGCATCGCTCGCTTCCGGGTGCGCGGTCGCGCGCAGCGCGGCCGCCGATGGGAGACAGATCGGGGTCGGCGGCAAGCCGGTGCGGGTGTAGCTGTTGTAAGGACCGTCGGTACGTAAGTCGACGCTATGCAGACTGCCGTCGTAGCGCGATCCAAGACCGTAGATGACGGTCGGATCCGCCTGCAGACGCATACCGAGACTCAAGCGGTGCAGATAAAGGCCCGCGATCTTGGGCAGTTCTTCCGGCACGGCGGACTCCTTTTCGACGATCGAGGCGAGCGTGAGCAGGTCGGCGGAGTCCGCCAAGGCGAGCTTCGGGTCGCGATCCTGCCAGTCCGCCGCAAGCTCGCGCGTGAGTGCGGCATGCGCCTGTTGCAGCAACTCCACGTCCGAGGTGCCGCTTTCGAATTTGTAGGTCTCGGGCAGAAACTGACCCTCGGCTTGCGCGCCTGCGAACCCGAGCGACGCCATCAGATCGACGGGCTCGGCGGGCAGGGTCACGACGACATCGGGATTGCGGCGCAACGCGACCAGCATGTCCTCGACCCGCCAACCGTCGACGATCGTGAAACCATGCAACAGAACCTCGCCCCGGACCATTTTCTCCAGCAGCGAGCGCGGCGTCAGGCCCGGCTCGATCTCGTACTCACCGGCCTTGACCGCGGCGGCCTGCCTCTTCCAGCGTGCGAACAGAACCCAGGCGCGCGGGTGGGGGACGACGCCCAAGGCCCCTAGATCGGCGGCAACCCTTGCGAAGCGTGCGCCGGGCACGACCTTGTAGCGAATCGTGGCCGCCAGATGCAGCGGCGCATCGAGACTACGCACGCCGAACCAAACGGCAACGGCTGCCAAGCCTAGGCCAAGCGCGAAAGCCGAAAGCGCGAGCCGGGCAGCGCGCCGCACGGCGCCTCAAACCCGGCGGAAAATGAGCGACCCGTTGGTGCCTCCGAACCCGAAAGAGTTCGACAAGGTGTGCTCGAGTTTCATGGGCCGAGCGACGTTCGGAACGTAATCGAGATCGCAGCCCTGCCCCGGTTCGTGCAGATTGATCGTCGGCGGCGCGACCTGATCGCGCAAGGCGAGCACCGAGAATATCGCCTCGACCGCGCCGGCGGCACCGAGTAGATGCCCGGTCATCGACTTGGTCGAACTGACGGCCAAGCGGTCCGCGGCTGCGCCGAAGGCGCGGCGAATCGCGATCGTCTCCGCGCGGTCGCCCAATTCCGTCGAGGTCGCGTGCGCATTGACGTACTGCACTTGATCGGGATTCAAGGCGGCATCGGCGAGCGCCTTGGCCATGGCCTTGCGCGCGCCCTCGCCGTTCTCCGGCGGCGAGGTCACGTGATACGCATCGCCGCTCATGCCGAAGCCCACGAGTTCGGCATAGATCTTCGCACCGCGCGCTTTGGCGTGCTCGTACTCTTCGAGCACCATGGATCCCGCGCCGTCGCCCATGACGAAGCCGTCGCGGTCCTTGTCCCAGGGACGGCTCGCCGCCGTGGGGTCCTCATTGCGATGGGACAGCGCCTTCGCCTGAGCGAAACCGCTCATGCCCGTCGGGCAGGTGGCCATCTCCGAGCCGCCGGCGAGCATCACGTCGACCTCGCCGTATTGAATGAGCCGCAGCGCGAGCCCGAGCGCATGGGTCGACGTCGTGCACGCGGTCGCCACGGCGAGGTTCGGGCCGGTCGCGTTGAACGCCATCGACAGATGGCCGCTGACGAGGTTGATGATGCTGCCGGGGATGAAGAACGGCGACACTTTTTTCGGCGAATGATTTTCCTGATACCGGTCGTAGGCTTCCTCGATCGATTCGAGTCCGCCCATGCCCGATCCCATCATGACGCCGATGCGGTCCGAGTTGCTCTCGGTGACGACGAGGCCCGAATCACGCATCGCTTGCATGCCGGCGACGACGCCGTACTGCATGAATGCATCCATGCGCCGCGCTTCCTTGACGGTGATGTACGGCTCGAGATCCAGGTCACGGATCTCGCCGCCGAAATGGACCGGAAAGTTGGTCGTGTCGAAGCGGGTGACGGAGGCGATCCCGCTGCGACCCGAGAGTATCGAATCCCATGCGCCGGCAACGTCGTTGCCAACCGGGGAGACCAATCCTAAGCCGGTGACGACGACGCGTCGCTTGCTCACACAGCCTTGCTCTTGTGCGAGTTGATGTAGTCGATGGCCTGTTGAACGGTCGTGATCTTCTCTGCATCCTCGTCGGGAATCTCGGTCTCGAACTCTTCCTCGAGCGCCATAACCAACTCGACCGTGTCCAGCGAGTCGGCCCCGAGATCGTCAACGAACGAGGCGTCATTCGTGACTTCTTCTTCCTTCACGCCCAATTGCTCAGCGACGATCTTCTTAACTTGCTGCTCGACAGTACTCATCGTTATGGTGTCCTTTAGGGAATTCAATTTATGCGTGCCGGCCTCGATGGGCCCTGGGGCCAGCCTCGGGTACCGGCAGGGCGCGTATTTTATGTGAACGCGAACGCGACGGCTACCCGGGACGCGCGCCATCTCGCGGCGCCCCAACTTTATCTTGACAAAATAGCCTAATCCAGGTCCTTTTTTCGCATGGAACCTAGCCGTTCAGGCCATGTACATGCCGCCGTTCACGTGCACGGTCTCGCCCGTGATGTAAGCGGCATCGGGCGAGGCGAGGAAGGCGACGGCAGCGGCGATATCCTCCGGCTGACCCAGGCGCGCGAGTGGAATTTGGCCGTTCAGGGTTTCGCGTTGCGCCTCCGAGAGCGCCCGCGTCATGTCGGTGTCGATGAAGCCCGGAGCGACGACGTTCGCCGTGATCCCCCGCGACCCGACCTCGCGGGCGAGCGACTTGGTGAAGCCGATGATCCCCGCCTTCGCCGCCGCGTAGTTGGCCTGACCGGCGTTACCAGTCAAACCGACGACCGACGCGATGCTGATGATGCGGCCGCTGCGGGCTTTCATCATGCCACGCAGGACGGCTTTCGAGAGACGAAACACCGAGGCGAGATTGGTCTGCATGACCGCCTCCCAGTCCTCGGCCTTCATTCGCAATAGCAAGGTATCGCGCGTGATCCCGGCGTTGTTGCAGAGGATGCCGACGGCGCCCTCGCGCGCCTCGATATCGGCAAGGAGAGCATCGATCGACGCCTGGTCGACGACGTCGAGCACGGCGCCACGGCCGCCGTGCGCCGCGAGGCTCGCGTTCACGCGCTCCGCACCCGCGGGCGTCGTCGCGGTGCCGATCACGCGCGCTCCGTCCCGCGCGAGGCGCGCCGCGATCGCCGCGCCGATGCCCCGCGAAGCTCCGGTTACCAAGGCAATTTGACCGTTCAACATCATTGACTCCCCGCGAGCGCTTCATCCAGGGACTTCAAGTCCTCCAGCGCCAGCATCTTGAGATCGCGATTCTTGTCGATCCGACGGTTCAGGCTGGTCAGCACCTTGCCCGGTCCGCATTCGATGAGTCGCGTCACGCCCAGGCCCAACAAGGTGCGCACGGTCGCGGACCAATAGACCGGCGTATGCAACTGTTTGACGAGTCCCGCGCGGATCTCCTCCGCGCTCGCGAGCGGCCGGACGTCGACGCCGTAGAACTGCGGGTCGGTGACCGCCGCGACGGAGACGGCCGCCAGCCGCTCCTTCAGCGCCAAGGCCGCGGGCAGCATCAGGGAGCTGTGCGCAGGCACGCTGATCGGCAGCAAGACCGCCCGCTTCGCCCCGCGCTCCTTGGCAGCCTCGATGGCGCGCGCGACGGCGGCCGCCGTGCCCGCGATCACGACCTGACCCGGAGAATTGAAATTGACGGCCTCGACGACCTCGCCGTCGGCTGCATCGGCGCAGGCCGCCTCGACATCGCTGTCCTCCAGACCCAGGATCGCCGCCATCGCGCCCTGGCCCTGCGGCACGGCGCCTTGCATCGCTTCGGCACGGAAGCGCACGAGTTCGACGGCAGTGCGGAAGTCGAGGCTGCCCGCGGCCACGAGTGCGGAGAACTCACCGAGACTATGCCCGGCCATGTACCGCGGGACGGCGCCGCCGCGTTCGCGCCACAAGCGATAAGTCGCAACGCCCGCCGCGAGCATCGCCGGCTGCGTGCGTTCGGTCGCATTGAGCGCATCGTCGGGCCCCTCCTGGCACAGTTTCCAGAGGTCGTAGCCAAGCACCTCGGAAGCCTCCGCGAACGTCTCTTCGACACGACGGGAAAGCGCGCCGAGGGCGGCGAGCATGCCAACGGACTGCGATCCTTGGCCGGGAAAAACGAATGCGGTAGTCATGGGCATGAGCCTTCAGGGGCGAATCCGGTGGCGGATTATAACGATCCGCCCACAGAGTGCAGCACCGACGACGAAACCGGCGATCGCGCCGTACAGATGCGCATCGACCACGATCAGCGGCGAAGCGTGGCCCGTGGCCTGCCAGTATTGCTCCAACGCCAGCTTCACGCTCAAGCAGCCGAGCAGGATCCAGCGATCCCAACTGCGCATGAGCAAGTGCTGCGCCGTGCCGGCGCCCATCACGGTATGCAATACGCCGGATGCGCCCACGTACCAAGTCACATCGGGACTCAGCCACCAGAGGCCGGATCCGATCGCGAGCGCCCCGGCGAGCACGATGATGAGCCAGTCGAGCGCCGCGAAATCGCCGGCGAACAAGGACCACATGAGCACGAGACCGAGTTCATTGAGCAGGAGATGATGGAGATCGAGATGCACGACGTGCGCCCCGAGCAGCCGCCACCAACCACCGGCGGCGAGCGCAGCGCGATCATAACGCAAGCCCAAGGTGACACTGTCGCCAAGTGCCCACAGAGCCTGGAGAAAGAGCACGATCAGAAGCAACCAAATCCATCGGCCGCGATCCCACTGTAGGGCAGCGGCAAGCGGCTGCCATCGCTGGGCTCGGTCAGCGGCCATCGGCGATCCCCTTTTTTGGTATCATGTTGCGAAGGTTCCGAGGTTACTCTATGCGCAATCGTTCGAGCGGTTTCACTCTGATCGAGATCATGGTGGTGGTGGTCATTCTCGCCGTACTCGGCGCGCTCGTCGTGCCCAAAATTCTCGAAAACGTCGACAAGGCCCGGGTCACGCGCGCTGCGAGCGACATCCGCGCGATCGAGACCGCCCTCGATCTGTACCGGCTCGACAACTTTAAGTACCCCACGACCGAACAAGGCCTGCAGGCGCTGGTCAAACAGCCCGCCGATCCCACGATCACGAATTACCGTTCGGGCGGGTATCTGCCCTCGCTGCCGAAAGACCCCTGGGGCAACCTCTACCTCTACGCGAGTCCGGGCACCGACGGACTCGACTACGATCTGCTCTCGTATGGTCGCGATGGCAAGCCCGGCGGCGACGGGTATGACGCTGACATCAGCAACGCGACCCTCGATCAGAAATAGCGAACGCCTCGGAAGGTGCCACAGCATGCGGCGAGGTGGCGGAACCTTCGGGCCACGCGCGCAAGGCTTCACGCTCGTCGAGATCCTGGTCGTCGTGGTGATCATGGCGATCGTGATCGGCATGGCGGTCCTGTCGATCAACGTGACGGGCCACGATCAGCAAATCGATCAGGAGGGTCGGCGCATCGAGGGACTGCTCAGCCTGCTGCATGATCGCGCCCTGATCGAGGGTCGCGATTTCGGCATGCGGATACAGCCGGTGGGCTACGACTTCGAGTACTACGATACGCGGCGGGGCCGTTGGTTTCCTCTCGAACAAGAGCGCGAGTTCCGCAAGCGTGATCTGCCCAAAGGGCTGAGCTTTCAACTCGAGCTCGATTCCGTCGTCGTCGTACTCAAACCCGTCGACCCGAACCTCAAGGACGACACGGCGCCGCCGCCGCCGCAGATCGCGATCGCCGCGAGCGGCGACGCTTCGCCGTTTCGCCTGACCTTGATACGTGATGGCAGCCCGGCCAAGGCCTCGGTGAGCAGCGACACGATGGGCAAGCTCAGCCTGCAAACCTCCGATCATCCGCTGCAGGAAAAGCCCACGTGAGGCGCTGCGCGTCGCGCGGCTTCACGCTGGTCGAAGTGCTGGTCGCGCTGATGATCGTCGCCATGGGTCTCGCGGCCTTGATGCTCGCGGTCAGCGGCACGGCGAGTGCCAGCGGCTACCTGCGCGACAAGGCCATCGCGCAATGGATCGCGCTCAACCGGCTCACCGAAGTACGCCTCAATCTCCAGCAAAAACCCGGTCAGAACGGCGACACCGGCGAGATCGACCTCGCCACCCGCAAGTGGCATTACGACACGCGTTATTACGACACCGACTTTCCCTCGATGCATCGGGTCGTCGTGCGGGTCTGGGCGGGGCCGGCGGATCAGAAAGGTAATCCGCTCGGCGAGTACACGGCCTTTCTCGGCTCCGACCTGTCCTCGCCGGGGGGCTCGAACGTGGACTGGACGCAGGGCAGCGGTGCGGGGAGCACCAATTGCACCAATAACAGCCCGAGCTTGCCCAGCGCCGGCCCACAAGCGAGCGGCTCGAGCAGCTCGAGCAGCTCCGGCGGCGGCGCGGTGAACCCGGCGAACTGCACGCCGCTCGGCACGTCGAGCGGATCGAGCAGCAGCTCATCGAGCGGTGGCGCATGACCGCTGTGCCCAACACCCGATCGCTCACGCCCGCGTCGCGCCTGCGCGGCTTCACGCTGATCGAGATGCTGATCGCGCTGTTGATCCTCGCGGTGATGTCCGCCTTGGGCTACGGCACCTACAGGGCGGCGCGCATCAGCGCCGCGCGCGCGCAGGAGTCGCTGGCGCGCACCCGCGAAATCGAATTTGGCCTACGCATCCTGCTGCAGGATCTGGCCGAGGCCGTACCGCGTCCGATTCGCGACCCGCTCGGCACGACGCGCCGACCCGCATTTCGCGGCGGTCCCGGCCAGCCGACCTTGCTCGATTTGACGCGCGCCGGCTGGTCGAACACCGCCGGCATGCAGCGCAGTACCTTGGAGCGGGTGTCCTACGCGCTGGTCGGCGACAAACTGCAGCGCAGTTATCAAACCGTGCTCGATCCCACGACCAATAGTCAGCCGATCGTGCAGGATCTCCTGACCGGCGTGAAGAGCATCACCTTGAACTTTCTCGACCCGAATCAGAACTGGAACACGCTGTGGCCGCCGGCGGCGCTGCCGCTGCCCGACAGCGAATGGACGCGACCGATCGCGGTGGAGATCCTCATCGAATTCAAGGACTGGGGCAAGATCCGCCGCCTGGTCGAGGTGGCCGGATGAGACTGCCGCGACGCCGCCGGCAAGCGCAGCAAGGGGTGGCGTTGATCATCGCGCTGATCCTCGTCTCGCTCGCGACGATTCTCGCCTGGAAGATCAGCTACGACGGCTATCTCGAGCGGCGCCGGTCGGCGGGCATGCTCGGCGCCGAGCAGGCGTTCGAATTCGGTCTCGGCGCCGAGGCTCTAGCCGCCTATGCCTTGGTGCAGGACCTGCAGGCGAACAAGCAGACCACGCTCTCGGGCCCTTGGGCGCAGCCCACGGCGCCGATGCCGCTGACCGCGCAGAGCGACCCCGACGGCGAGCCCTTCGGCACGCTGCAAGGCAGCCTCGAGGACATGCAGGGCCGCTTCAATTTGAATAATCTTGGCCGGACGCTGGCGAATGGCCAGCCGGACCCACAGCCGCTCGAACAGTTTCAACGTCTGCTCGCCTCGGTCGGGGTGGAGCCGAAGTTCGCCGCGTTGGCGCGCGACTGGATCGACGCGGACAACAATCCGACCGAACCGGACGGCGGCGAAGACTCGCTCTACACCGCGCAAACGCCGCCGTATCTGGCCGGTAATTGGCCGATGACCAGCCCGAGCGAGCTCATGGCCTTGCCGGGCTTCGACCTCGGCCGTTACCTCAAGATCGCCCCCTACGTCACCGCGTTGCCGACGGCGAATGCGCAAGTCAACCTGTGTACCGCCTCCGCCTTCGTTCTGGAGAGCTTGTCGCCGAACTTGAACGGTGAATACTCGACGAATCCGGACGCGCTCACGATCGGCCGCAAGACCGGCTGCTTCCCGGACGTCAACACGTTCAAGCAGACCGTGACCCCGCAATACCTCACTCCGATCAACGGTCAATTCGCGGACACGAGTTCCTATTTCGAATTGACGACCCATGTCACGCTTGGCACGTCGGAATTCACCTTGTACAGTCTTTTGCAACGCGGCCGCGGGGGTAAAGTGACGCCCCTGCTGCGCAGTTTTGGCACACTCTGATAAAGAAATCATGGCCCTCACCCTATTGCTTCGCATCCCGCCGCCCGGTCGCACCGACACCGAGTGGCTGCTCGTCGACGAGGCCGGCGCTCCCGCGGGACCGCGCCAACGCGGTTCGCTCGAAATCGCCGCCGCGGTCGGGGCATCGGCAAGGATCATCGCGCTCGCGCCGGCCACCCAGGTGCTGCTCGCCCAGCCCGATCTGCCGCCGGGCAGCGGTGTGAAACTGGCGCGCGCCGTGCCCTTCGCGCTCGAGGAGCAACTCACTGAGGACATCGATCAACTGGTCTTCGCGGTCGGCAAGCGGCGTGCGAGCGGCGGTACGCCGGTCGCGGTCGTCTCGCGCGAACTGTTGCAGTCCTGGCTGCAAAGGCTGCGCGAGGTCGGCATCGAGCCGGCGGCGATTTACCCGGATCTGTCGCTGATACCTGAAAATCCTGCGCAAACCGTGCTCTGGCTCGAGCATGATTGCCTCGCCGTGCGTCGACCCGGCGTACTGCCCTTCGTCGTCGAACTGACGCCCGTCAGCGAGGCGCTCAGCGTCGCGGGCGTGATCGCCGACGGCGCAGACCCCGGCGCCGAACCCAAGGTCCCGGAGAGCGCCGTTCTCTATCTCACGCGTGAGGACTGGGTGCGGGTCCAGGACGAATTCGAACCCTTGATCGACAAGTTCGAATCCTTGAAGATTCAACTGCTCGCCGATGGACCGCTGCCCTGGCTCGCGCGGGAACTCCTCGCGGCTGCCCCCGTTAACCTGCTGCAAGGTGAGTTCGCGGCGGATACGGACTATGGGGCACGCTGGCGCCTCTGGCGTGTCCCGGCCGCCCTAGCCGTCGTGCTGCTCGGCGTGCACGTCGGCGCCCAGGCATTGCAAATTCACGCGGCGAACAAGCGCACGGCGGAGTTGGACGGCGAGATAAGTGAAGTATTCAAGTCGGCGATGCCGAGCGAAGCCATGCAGGATCCGCGGCGCCAAATGCAGTCCCGGCTGGAGCGTATCCGCAAGTCCGCGGCCGGGCCCCAGGTTTTTCTGCGCACCCTGCAGGCCGTGAGCGGGGCGGTCGCGACGCTGCCCAAGACCAGCATCGACGCACTGAGCTATCACGAGTCGACCGTCAACATGAAAGTCACGGCGCCGAGCGTCGACGTGCTCTCGCAACTTTCTCAGGCCATCGGGCGGCAAGGCTGGGCGGCCGAGATCCAGTCCTCGACGCCGGCCGGCGGTGGCGTCGAGGCACAATTACAGATCCGCGCACCGGGCGCGCGCAAACACCCGTGAAAAAGCTGCAAAACTGGTACGCCGGCTTGAACGAGCGTGAACGGCGGATCGTGTTGATCGGCGCGATCACGCTCGCGGTCTTGGGTGTGGTCGGGGGCCTGCTGTTGCCGCTGCAGGCCGCGGTATCGCGCGCCGTGGACCGGCGCGACTCGCGCCAGGCGGATCTCGATTGGATGCGTGTCAATGCCGACGAGATCCGCAACGGCGCGATGCAATTGCATCGCGATACCGGCGAGGCCCCGGTGGTGCTGGTCGATCGCGTCGGCCATGAATCGGGTCTCGCCGATGCCTTGCGCGGCAGCCAACCTAGCGGTCCGGCCGGCGTGCGCGTGCAGCTCGAGGGAGCGCCGTTCGACCCAATGGTCGAGTGGCTGGGGACGCTCGACATGCGCTACGGTCTCGCGGTCGAATCCATCACGATCGATCGCACGGCGAAGCCCGGCGTCGTCAATGCCAGCGTCACGCTCAACCAACCGCAACGCTGAACGCGCGCCGCCGCGCGGTTTACGCCCGCGCGGCTATCTCACGCTCGTGGCTTTGGCGCTGCTGGCCGCCCTCGTCGTCCTTGCTGCGGCACTGCCGGCGAGTTTCGCGACACGTTTCCTGCCGGACGGTGTCCAAGCACGGGATTTGTCGGGCAGCATCTGGCATGGCGAAGCGGGTCAGGTCAGCGTGCGCAATCTCAACTTGGGCGCGATCGAGTGGCAGATTCATCCCGGCGCTTTGCTACGGCTCACGCTCGCCGCCGATGTGCAATGGGTGCATCGCGGCTTCGGCCTCACCGGCCGCGCCGCACTCGAGCGACACGCCGTGAGCTTGACCGCCATTCAGGGCGGAGGTTCGATCGAGGACCTGCGCGACCTCGGCGTTGCGCCCGGTTGGACCGGCACGGCCCAGGTGGCGATCGACACGATCGCCAGCGATTTCGCACGGCTGCTCGCGGTGAGCGGCAGCGTGCAGGTGTCGGATCTAGCGTCCGCTCGCGTTGCCGGCGGCGCCGACCTCGGCGCCTACGTGTTGCGCCTGAGCCCGACGGCGGTGGATGCGTCGGGGGGGATCACGGGCCAACTGAGCGATGCCGGCGGACCCCTCGCGGTGCAAGGCACGATCACGATCACGCCGCAACAGCACACCGGCCTCGTCTCCGGCACGCTGCAGGAACGCGCCGACACCCCCGCCGAGTTGCGCAGCGAGCTCGCCGAGCTCGTCCAGATGCGCGGTCGCGATTCACGCGGCCGCATTCCGATCGATCTGGAATTCAGCTTCTGAATGTTTTTTGTGACGGCCGTGGCCTTGCATTCCATTAGACCGTGAATGCGAACGATCGGGGCGCTGCGCGTTCGTTGCGTCTATAGATTTGGCGGCTCCCACTCCCGCCACGCCCGCATCAGCGGGAAGTACAGGCCAACGCGTACCGGCTCGGGACCCAGGCGGCGCGCGAATACGGCGTAGCGCTGCATCTGCGCCCGGTAGCGCTCGACTTCCCGATCGAGGAAGTCGTCGATACCGCCACCCATGTGCTGACTGGTCTTGTAATCAATGACCCAGCGGATGCCGTCGGCGGCGACGAAGCTCCGGTCGAAGACGACGCGCTCGATCTCGCCGTCGACGACGCCGGACAGCGCCAGTTCGCGCGACTGGTCACGGTGTGCGGCATCCAGGATCCAGCGGGCACGAGGATCCGACTGCACCGCTGCGAGCGCCGCGACGACGCGTGCACTTGCCTCGGCGAGGCGTTCCGCGGGCACGCCGCGCAGCGCGAGCCAGCGGCATAACCGCGGTTCGTCGACGGCATCCCCGGTCGGGGCGCTGGTCGGGGCGTCTGGCTGATCGGCACCGACGAGTTGGAGTGTCTGCAATTCCGCGTGCACGAGACTGCCGACCTGACGCGCGGTCTCACCGGCCCAGTCGAACACCGGCGTCGACGCGCGCGTGTCGATATCGACGGGCGCCTCGACGAGTGCAATCCGCGTCGGCGGCAGCGACGGGGACCATTGCGCCGGTACGCGGCGCAAGGGCACGCCGGGCGCAGCATCGTCCGGCGGCTCGTCCTCGGCTCCTGCAGGGGCGCCGAACGCCGCGGATACGAGCGGCCATAGCAGGCGCAGCAGGCTGCCGGCGCGCGGACTCCAGGGCCGACGCTCACCCGCGTCGTCGTGGTCGCCGTCGCCGTCGCCGTCGCCGCTGGCCGACGCTGCGACGACCGCGCTCAGCACGAGCCGGTGTTTCGCCCGCGTGCAGGCAACATACAACAAGCGCTCCGCCTCGAGTTCGGCAGCCTGCTTCGCCTCGCCGCGGAGAAACTCGAACAAGCCGTCCGTCTCGCCGCCGACGGGCGGACGCGCGGCCATGACCATGCCGTCGCGGTCAGCACGTGCGAACGGCATGGCGAGCAAGATTTCGTCGCTGCGCGCGGGAATGGCGCGATCGAGCGCGGGGAGGATCACGAGATCGAACTCGAGCCCCTTGGCCTTGTGGATCGTCATGATCTCCACCGCGCTCGGGCTTGCGTCGCGCGCAAACAAGTTGGCGAAGGCATCGGCGAAGTCCACCGGGTCCGGCAGTCCGCGCCGCTCGAGTTCGCGGATGCGCCGGAATGCGCTGCGCGCATGTTCGAGGTCCGCGGTCCGGCTCGCGCAAGCCGGTCCGCCGAGGGCGAGCCATGTGCGCTCCAGCCAACGCGTGAACGACGTCTGCGTACGCACGCCCTGCGCCGCCTCGAGCACGCTGCGAACGCGCAAGCAGCGTCCGCGGCCCTCGTCGCTGAGTCGCGCCAGGACCGCGGCGTCCGCGAGCGCATCCCAAACGAGGTTCGCGCCGCGCGCCAATTCCAAGAGGTCGGCGAGCGTCAAGCCGACCCAGGGAGCGCGCAGCATGGCGAGCCACGCGGTGCGGTCGCCCCAGTGCAGCAGGGCGCGCGCGAGCACGCCCAAGTCCCGAACGATCGCTTGTTCGCCGAGGGGCTCGATATCGACGGCGCCAAACGCGATGCCGCGTGCGCGCAGCGCCTGCGCGATGTCGCGCGCATGTGCCTTGGCGCGTACGAGGATCGCCACGTGCCAGTCGGGATGGGCGGCAATCGCTTCGGCAACCAAAGCGGCGACTGCCGCGGCCTCGGCCGCGCGTGTCGTGAACGGCGCCAACATGACGTCGGCCGCAAGCTCGGGGTCCAGCGTGCGGGCCGCCACGCTGGGTCTGAAGGCAATCGCACCGCGATCGCGATCGTCCCGCTGCGGCAGGATGGACGCGAATACGCGGTTGATCCAGCCGAGCACCGGTGGAGCCGTGCGGAAATTGCTGGTCAAGCGCTGCACGTCGAAGCGCAGATCGCCGATGCCGCGTTCCGCCAATTCCAAGAAGGCCCGCACCTCGGCCTGGCGAAACCGGTAGATCGACTGCATCGGATCACCGACGCAGAACATACTGCGGCCGTCACCCGCCTGCCATCCGGCCGTCACGACGCGCAGCAGCGCGACCTGCGGCGCCGAGGTGTCCTGGAATTCGTCGATCAAGACATGGCGGAGCCGATAATCGAGACGCAACGCGAGATCGGTCGGCTGTGTCGGACTGCCGAGCGCGCGGCGCGCAGCCATCGCGACCGCGGTAAAATCGACCGCGCCTTGTTCGCGGAACACATGCTCGAGCTCGATCGTCGCGAGCAGCAGAACCTGCGCCACGTCGCGCACGCCAGCCCAGTCCGCATCGCCGTACTCAGGCTCCGGCAGGCAGCGGACTGCAATCAGCAAGGCGACGACACGCTCTTCGCGGGCAAGTTCGGTGAGTAGGTCGGTCATCGCCGGCTTGTCGGCGCATCCGACCGGAAAGCCTTGGGTCTTGGTGACGCGGGAGCGGACCTTGCCGTCCCGGGTCAGCACGAAGTCGGCGAGCTCGCGCCAGCGACCGAGATCGTCGGCCGACCCGCCCAGGCTCGCGCTGGCGTCGCGCCAGGCTGCCATCGCCGGGTTCGTCGGCTCTAAGCGCTGGGCGGCGGCAGTCGCGAGCCGAGCGAGCGCAGCCGTGCGTTCCGGCCCCAGAGCCGCATGGGCCGCCGCCAGACCGCGCTCGACGAGGTAGCGCAGATCCGCATCGAATTCGGCGCGCACGTGTTCCAACGCCGCCGCATCGACGTCGCTCGCCGCCCGCAGGCCGCCGACCAGCAAGGGCAACCAGCGATCGCGGCTGCCAAGCATGTCTACGATGCGCTCGACGAGCCGCGGCCAGCGCAAATCAGCGGCGCCCAGCACGCGTTCGACGGCGCCACCGAATGCGTCGGCTTCGTCATAGGAGAGCGCACGGCGCGCGGCCTCGGCGTAGGTCTCGCGCGCATCCTCGAGCGTGCGCAGCGGCGCACCCGTGCCCGCCCCGATCGGCAGTTGTGCCGCGAGCCAGGCGTTGAATGCGTCGATCGTCTCTATGCGCAGGCGCGCCGGATGCGCATCTAGGTCGATGCCGGATTGGTGCATTCGACTTGCGGCCGCGACGCCGAGCTCCCAGGTCCGCGGATGCATCCCCACGGGACAGCGGTCGCGCGCGGCGGCGTGCAGAGCCTGACCCACCCGCTCGCGCATCTCCTCGGCTGCGCGCCGTGTGAAGGTCAGGGCGAGGATGCATTCGGGTGCATCGACCTCGGCGAGCAATCGCAGGTAGCGCTGCGTCAGCAAGCTCGTCTTGCCCGACCCCGCGGGCGCCTGCACGAGCACGCTCCCGGCGTGAGACACGGCGCGCTCGCGCGCGCTCGCATCGCCGAGTTCATGCGGAGCTTCACGCATGCACACCGCTCGCCGCGCCATCGTCGCTGCCGGTGCCGGTGCCGCTGCCCGGGATACGACATAAACCTTGCAGCCCGCATCGCTCACAGGCTTGCGGCGTCGGCGCAACCTGCGCCCAGCCCGAGCCGAGATCGGCGGCGAGTCGCTCGAGGCGCTGCCGCCAGAGCGCTAGCAAAGCCTGAAAATTCGCCGTGCCCTCGAGTGTCGTCGCCTCGCTGCGTGAGCCGAAAACCCCGGCGCGTTCCGACTCGGCGATGAAGCGGCAGTCGGCGGCGTTGACTTGCCCATAGGCGACCGCGACCAGGCGATCGGCGTACAGCAAGCCGTAGAGCGGCAATTGCGGATCGTCGGGACGATCGCCGCACCAATCGCGCTTCTTCGTGCCGGTCTTGTAATCGATCAAGACCCGGGCGCCGTCGGCCAGGCGATCGATCCGATCGATGCGGCAGGCGAATTCGATGCCGGCAAGCGCCATCACGTCCCGCCCGGGCTCCAGCCCTTCGACCACGAAGGCTTCGCGGCCGGCTTCGACCTCGAGCCAACGCTGCATCAAGCTGAGCAGCCGTGACCGCTCGCGCGCGTGCCAACGCGGCCCCGGATCACGCTGCATGCAGACGCGCGCGAGCGCGCGCGTGATGCCGCGCTCGAGCAGCGACCGCAAAGCCTCGGGTGCAATTTCGCCGAGCACCGCCGAACTCTGCAATTCGCCCCACACCAGTTCGAGCACGCCATGCACGAGTTGCCCGCGCTCGCTCGCGTTGAATCCGGGCTCCGGCAGCTCCAGTGGGTCGGCGCGCAGGCGCGTCGTGGCGAAGCCGCGAAACGCGCACTGGCTCTGCGCGCGCAAACTTGCGACGCCGCGCGGATGTTCGCGCGCCGCGAGCGGCGGACCGCGCTCGTCACGGATCGACTCGAGAACCGGCGCCCGCGCGAGCGCGTGCTGCCAATGTGGTTGCGGTTCGGCGCCGAGACTCGACGGCTGTGCCCCATGCAGCAAGGGGCTCGCAGTGGCGTCGCGCGCGTTAGCTGCGCTTGCGCGCGCGTAACTGAACTGCAGCACAGGCGCGCGCCGAGCCCAGCGTGACTGCAGCTCGCGCGCGGCCGCGAGCTGCGTGTCCGCACTCGCCGTGACCACGCTGAATTGCCGCTGCAGACCGATCGGCAACAGCGGCACCGGCTCCGCGGGCGGGGGCCAACGATCCGCGGAGAGTCCGGTGATCCACAGCGCATTGAAATCGAGCCAGGGATCGACGAGTGCGCCGCTGACCCAGATCGGCGGAATGCCGGTCTGGGCCTGGAAGCTCGTTGCGCGTGCCGCGGCGGCAAGTAGCTGCTCGGCTGAACGCCGGGAACGCCGACCATAGAGTCGATCGCCAGAGGCCAGCGTCGACAAGAGCTCGCGCAAGCGCTCGGCCGCTTGATGTTCGCCGCTGGACCAACGCGCCCGATGGCACCAAGGACCGGCCTCGAAGGCTGTCAGCCAGATAGGTACCCAGTGGCTCAAGGGATGTTCACCGGCGAGCGCATCGAGTTGGGCCAACGCGGCACGCAGCCGGCCGAGCACTTCCGGCGGCTCGAAAGAATGTTCCTTGGCCAGCCGCTCGGTCAACGCGAGCCAGGCCCGCAAGCCCTGTTCGCTGGGTGCCCGGGTCCGCAGCAGCACGTCGAGCGCAGCCGCGCGGCTCGTCTCGAGCGAGGAGCCGTGATACTCGGGCGCACGCACCAGGGCACTGAATCGTTCGAAGCGCACGACACCGGTGGCCAACGCCAATAGATCGAGCGCCGCCCGGACGCTGGCGTGCTCGGCTAGCGGGCTGCCTCCGGCCAGCGCATAGGGCCTGCGGCCCGGGGTAGCCGAGAGCGAGAAGCTTTGCGGCGCGAGTGCGGCATCGAGAGCGTCGCACAGCTCCTCGCGGCGGCCGGCGAGATCCGGTACGCAGATCCAGGCGCGGAACGGCTCCGTAGAACTTGCGTGGCGCGCCGCCCACTCGGCGAGCACCGCAAGTTCCGCCGCGGCGCCATCCGCCTTGACGACGGTACCCGGCGACGGCGACTCGCGCTGCGGCGGATTCTCCAAGGCGGCGCCCGCATGGCTTTGCAGCCAACGCCGAGGGACCGGCTGCCAACTCGGACTCTCGATCCAGGTCACGGGCTCCGGTGCGCCCGCGAAACTCGCAAGCAAAGCATCCTTCGCGACGCATCCCAGCGCCCGGCAGCGCTGGTCGAAATGCCGGATCCAATCCGCCAGTGCTTGCGCTTCCTCGCTCGGCTGATCGGCCAGGGCCGCCAAGGGAATGCCGTGAGCGGCCATGACGCCGCGTGCCCGGCGGGCCGCGAGCGCCGCGCCGGCTGGCTCGAGAAAGGCATCTGCCAGCGGGCTGTCCTGCACCACCTCGCGCCACAGTTCGCGCTCCTCGACGTCGCTGAGACAACGCAGCGCGGCAAGCTCGTTCGCACCCTCGGTTGCCGATCGCGAGAGCAGCTGCCGGCGGGCGTGCAGCTCGCGCAACCACGAACCGAACTCGCGGATTCGCGGCGTGGGCCAGACGAGATCACCGTCGTCCCGGTGTGCCCGTTCGACCGCGTCATAGAGCAAAGCGGCGTGTTCGGCCGTCGGCGTGAGCACGGTCAGTCCGGCGCGCAGAGCTCGCCGCAGGACCAGGGCGCCCAATGAGCTCAGCGAACTACGGCCAAGGCCGGCGCTAGGCTCGCCGGAGACCCGGTGACCTGCGCGTCGAGCAGCGCCTCGATGCGCTCGAACACGAGGTTCAGCACTTGCGGCTCGGGCAGATTCGTGATGCGGAAGAAATTCGGCTCGGCGATGTTGAAGCTGACCCCGGGCGCGACCAGCACATGCTTGCTCTCCAGCAGTTCGAGCGCGAAGCGCTCGTCGTCGAAATCGGGCAAGACCTCGCGACGGACTTGGACGAACGAGTACAGAGCGCCCATGGGCTTGGCCAAAGACAGATATTTGCTGCGGGCGACGCCGGCGAGTATGGCGCGCCGGGATTCGTAGAGGCGGCCGCCAGTCGCGGTCAGTTCGCGGATGCTCTGGTAACCACCGAGCGCCGTTTGAACGGCCCATTGTCCGGCGACATTGCTGCAGAGTCGCAGCGACGACAAGAGTTCGAGCGCGGCCAAGTATTCGGGCGCATGCTCCGTGTCGCCGGAAAACGAGGCCCAGCCGACCCGATAGCCGCAAGCGCGATACACTTTGGACAAACCGCTCATGGTGCAACAAAGCGTGTCGTGCACCAGCGTCGCCATGGGCACGAACTCGGCCCCGTCATAGAGGATCTGATCGTAGATCTCGTCGCAGAACACGACCAGACGGTGTTTTTCCGCAAGACGCGCGATCGCCGACAGCGTCTCGCGCGGATAGACCGCGCCGCTCGGATTGTTCGGGTTGACGATCACGATGGCGCGCGTGCGCCGCGTGATCAGGGCTTCGATGGCGGCCGGATCGGGCACGAATCCCGCCTCCGCACGGCAAGGATAATGCACGGCCCTGCCGGTGTTGAGATTCACGGCGGCGGTCCACAGTGGATAGTCCGGACTCGGAATGAGCACTTCGTCGCCTGCGTTCAGCAGCGCCCGCAAACATAGGTCGATGAGCTCGCTGACACCGTTGCCCATGAACACTTGGTCCACGCTGACGCCCCGCACTCCCCTTTCCTGCTGCTGCATCACGACGGCTTCGCGTGCCGGGAAGATGCCCTTCTGATGGACGTAGCCTTCGCTATTGCGCAGGTTCTCGATCATTGCGAGGCGCATCGTCTCGGGGGTGCGGAAGCCGAATGCGGTCGGGTTGCCGATATTCAGCGAGACGATATCGTGACCTAGACGCTCGAGTTCGAGCGCGCGCCGCGCCAGCTTGCCACGGATTTCGTAGCGTACGTTGCCGAGCGCTTCGCTGGGACGAACGTGTTGTCGTTTACTCATGGGACCTTGAGAATGGTGGGCATAAAGAATAGTCGAATGGCGAGCGCCTTTTTGACAGTTTATAGGCTGACCGCAAGGTGGACAAGGCTTGCGACGATCCTTAAAATGTCGCGCCGAATGTTTAGCGTAGCGCGCCTCTCTCCTGTTGAAATCTCGAGGTCTCATGGAATCCACTCGCCCCATCCGTGCCCTGATGCGCGGGCTAGATGCTTTGACTGTGCTGAATCTGCGCGATGGAGCGACGGTGTCCGAGGTGGTTCAGGAAATCCGTCTGCCGCGCACGACCGTTTACCGCATCCTCGAGACCTTATGTGACGCCGGTTTCGTCTACCGTGATCCGACCGATGACCGCTACCGGCTGACCATACTCGTCCGCGGCTTGAGCGACGGCTTCGACGACGAGGCGTGGGTGACGCAGATCGCGAAGCCCTATCTGCACGAATTGTCGCGCGACGTGGTCTGGCCGGTCGCGATCGCGACGCTGTCGGGCACGTCGATGCTGGTCCGCGAAACCACCGACCACAGCAGCCCCCTCGCCGTCGTGCGCTATTCGGCGGGGTACCGTGTGCCTCTGCTGACGAGCGCAACCGGCCTCGCCTATCTCGCGCACTGTCCTGCGGTACAGCGTGAGACCTTGATCGAAATCCTCTCCCGGTCGAACAAGTCCGCCGAAAGCCTCGCGCGCTCGCGTGAGGAGTTGCTCGCCTTGCTCGCGGAAATCCGCGGCACCGGCTACGCGACGGTCAATCGTAACCGTCCAGCCGCCGACGAGGTGACGATCAGCGTGCCCGTCGCTCTCGAGGAACGGGCACTCGCAGGGCTCACGATCCGCTACACCGCCGCGGCCTTGGCGCCGCAGGCCGCGATCGGTCGCTTCGTGCCGAAACTGCGCGAATGCGCCGACAAGATACGCAACGTCTTTTCCCAACAGCAAGCCGAGGCGCGTCGCAAGGACGCGTCCGCCTCGATCAATTGAGGAGTATTCATGCAGAAGATCATGGTGGGCATCAAGCGCGTCGTCGATTACAACGTGCGCGTGCGCGTCAAACCCGACGGCAGCGGAGTGATGCTCGACGGCGTGAAGATGAGCGTGAACCCGTTCGACGAGATTGCACTCGAGGAGGCGCTGCGCATCAAGGAGCGCCTCGGCAACATCGAAGTCGTGGCGGTTAGCATCGGCGTCGCCGATACGCAGCAGCAACTGCGCACGGCGCTCGCGATGGGCGCGGACCGAGCGATACTCGTGCAAACCGATGCGGTGGTCGAACCGCTGGTTGCAGCCCAGACGTTTCTCGCGCTCGCGAAGAAGGAGAACCCGGATTTGATCCTGCTCGGCAAGCAGGCGATCGATGACGATGCCAATCAAACCGGCCAAATGCTCGCCGCGCTGTGGGAGCGGCCGCAGGCGACCTACGCCTCGAAGGTCGAGATCGCCGATGGCAAACTCGCCGTCACGCGCGAAGTCGATGCGGGCCTCGAGACGATCGAGGTCGATCTACCCGCGGTCGTGACCGTCGATTTGCGCCTCAATGAGCCCCGCTACGTGAAGCTGCCCGACATCATGAAAGCGAAGAAGAAGCCGCTCGACCTGAGTTCGCTCGACGCGCTCGGCATCGTCGCCGGCAGCTATCTGAAGACCGTCAAGACGGAGCCTCCGGCGCAGCGTCAAAAGGGAATCATGGTCAAGGACGTATCCGAATTGGTCGACGTGCTCAAGAAAAAGGGTTTGATCTAATGTCCAAGGTATTGATCATCGGCGAACACGACGGCAAGACGCTGAACCCCGCCACGCTCAAGTGCGTAACCTGCGCAACCGGGATCAGCGATGCCGAAATCACCATTTTGCTGCTGGGCGCGGACACGGCCGCAGTCGCGGCCCAGGCCGCGGCTGTCGCGGGTGTACACAAGGTGCTGCGACTGGATCGGCCCGAGAACGCTAACCCGTTGGCAGCGGTCTTTGCGCCGCAGGTCGTCGCCGTTGCGGCCGCCTACAGCCACATATTCGGCCCCTCGACGAGCTTCGGCAAGGACCTGACGCCGCGCGTCGCCGCGCTACTCGGCGCGCCGCAGGTCAGCGACCTGATGGCGGTCGAGACGGCCTACCGCTTTCGACGGCCGATTTACGCCGGCAACGCGATCATCACGGTCGAAGCCGATCCGGCTCGCAAGCTCGTCGCCACCGTGCGCGTCGCATCCTTCGAAGCGGCGGCGCTCGGCGGTGCGGCGACCGTAGAGACGACGTCGGTCGACGTCGCCCTGCCCACGCACACGCGTTATATCGGCGCAAAATCCGGTTCCACCGATCGACCGGACTTGCAGACGGCGGCCAAGGTGGTTTCCGGCGGACGCGCGCTCGGCAGCGCCGAAAATTTCAAGCTGCTCTTCAGCCTCGCCGACAAACTCGGCGCGGCCGTCGGCGCATCGCGCGCCGCGGTCGACGCGGGCTATGCAGCCAACGAGATGCAGGTCGGTCAAACCGGCAAGATCATCTCTCCCGAAATCTATATTGCGATCGGAATTTCCGGCGCGATCCAGCATTTGACGGGCATCAAGGACGCACGCACGATCGTGGCGATCAATAAAGATGGTGAGGCGCCGATCTTCGAGGTCGCGGACGTCGGCTTGGTCGGCGACTTGTTCCAGATCGTCCCGGAGCTCGAGCGCCTGGTTTAGTCAGCTGCGCCCGCCGCTGCGCTCGCTGAGATTGCATCGACGAGCATGTCGGCGTGCGCCCGGCTAAAGGTCAGTGGCGGGCGCAGCTTCAGGATATGTGCACTCGGCCCTTCGAGTCCGGTCAGCACGCCGTGCTCGGCGGCAAGCCGGTTGACGATGCGGCGGGCCGCCGGCTTGTCTGCTGCACCCTCGGCCGACAGCACCTCCAAGCCGAGCAACAACCCCGCGCCGCGGACGCGGCCGTAACAGCGATGGCGCATGGCCAAGTCCTCGAGTCGATCGCGTAAGTAGCCGCCGGTCGCGTCGGCATTGGCTTGCAGCGCTTGGCTCTCGAGTGTGCGCAGCACCGCGAGACCCGCCTCCGCAGCGACCGCGCTTCCACCAAAAGTCGAGAAAAAACCGTAAGTTGCCTGAAACTTCTCGACAAGATCGCGTCTCGTGATCACGACGCCCATGGGGAAACCGTTGCCGATGGGCTTGCCCAGCGTGACGATGTCGGGGACATAACCACGCCGCTCGAACCCCCAAAAGTGCGAGCCCGACCGGCCGAGTCCGTACTGCACCTCGTCGCCGACGATCAGGGCGCCGGCCGCCCGCACGCGCGTCGTGATCTCGGCGAGCCAGGCGGCCGGCGGATCGAAGATCCCACTGCTCGTGAAGGCGGAATCGAGGTAGAACGCCGCCGCGCCGAGACCGCGCTGTGCGAGAGTGCGCAGCGCCTGGTCGGCATCGGCGCCCGCGGCGGCGAGCGACGACGCATCGGCCTTTTGGTGCGCCCGCAGGGCTGCAGGCGGCGGCGCCAGCGTGACGACGCGCGGGTCGACGGCGAGGCCCGGCGAGGGTGTCAGCGCGGCCATGGCGTCGGTGATTCCGTGGTATGCGGTTTCCATGATCAAGCCACCGCGGCTACCCGTGGCGTGCTGCGCGATGCGCCAGGCCACGTCGTTCGCCTCGCTGCCGGAATTGACGAAGATACAGGTGTCGAGCGGCGACGGCAGACGCGCCGTCAGCTGTTCGGCGTAATCCAGGATGCTCTCGTGCAAATAGCGGGTATGCGTGGCGAGCACGCCCACCTGCGCCCGGATTGCCGCAACGACGGCTGGGTGGGCATGTCCCACATGCGGTACGTTGTTGTAGACGTCTAGATAACGGCGACCGGCCGCATCGTACAGCCACACGTCCTCGCCACGAACGATGTGCAAGGGTTGATCGTAGAACAGTTCGGCGCCCGCGCCGAGCAAGCGCGTCCGCCGGCGGCGCAAACGGATCCCGGCCGGCAACGTGCCCGCCGCCTCATGCCAGTCGGCCGCGAGCGCCTGCGGGCCGCGCAGGGACAAGGTCTCGAGTGACCGGGCGGCGTGCGCGACGGCGCCGGCGAGGGCCTGCGCGCCGGCGGGGTCGTGGCGCGAACGCCATTCGTGCACGAGGAGCGAGACCGCATGCCGCGCGCGGACCAGTCCGTAGAGACTATCGATCTCACGAGGCTCGAGTGGCTGGACCCTGACATAGGCCTGCAGCAAGGCCGGTAGATCCTCGAGTTCGGCCGCGCCTGCGGCGAGCAGCTCGGCCATCGCCACGGCGGGTTCGAAGATGCGCGGCGCGTGAATCATGTCGCCGAAATCGATGATGCCCGTCACGCGCGGCACGCCTGGGTCGAACAATAGGTTGCCGCCATGACAATCGCCGTGGATCGCCTGACTCGGCAGAGCCCGCAAGGATGGCAGCTGCTCGGCGAAATCGCGCACGACATCGCGGACGAGCGACCGTGCATCGTCGTGCTGCAAGAAGCCGACGAACTGCGCGAGCCCCGGGAGGCCGCGCACGTCCCAAACCAAGGATTGGGCGAGTGCCGGATGAAAAAAACCTTGCAGAGCGCGATCGAGCATGCTCAAGCTGCTGCCGAGGGCAGCGAGTCGCGCAACGTCGGCGCCGATCTCGCCGAGCAAGCGACCCGGCAAATGTTCGATCAGCAAGGTCGCATGGGACTCTCCGGCATGGGTCAGCAAACCCACGGGGGCGCCCAGGCGCGTGGCTCGCAGGTTCGGTACCGGAAGCTCCGGGGCGAGTTCGGCCAGGTGACGCAGGACGCGCACTTGACAGTCCACGGTCAGCGGCTCGGCGGCAGCGTCGACGACCTTGAGTACCCAATCGTCGCCACGATCCGAATGCAGTCGAAAATTACGATCGCGCTCACCGCCGAGCGCGCTTACCGAGCCCTCGAGTCCGTAAAGCTCGCGTGCGCACTCCTGCACCTCGGGGAGCGTCACTCCACAAGCCGAGGTGCGCAGCGCCAACACGGCAGCGAATTCGGCCTCAGAACCTAAAGCTGGTCCGGGCCTAGAGCCGGGCCAGAATATAGTCGGCCGCGGAAACCTTGAACTCGCCGGGCGCCTCGACATGCACCTCGGTCGCAATGCCGTCCTTGACGATCAGCGCGAAACGCTTGCCGCGCACGCCCATGCCGTAACCCGTGGCATCGAGTTCGAGGCCGAGCGCCTTGACATACTCTCCGTTGCCATCCGCAAGCATCAGGATTTGATCACCGACCTGACCATGCTTGCCCCAGGCGTTCATCACGAACACGTCGTTGACGGCCGTGCACGCGATCGTATCGACGCCCTTCGCCTTGATCGCCTCGGCAAGTTCGACGTAGCCCGGCAAATGCCGGGCGTCGCAAGTCGGCGTGAAGGCGCCCGGAACCGAGAACAAGACCACCGTCTTGCCGGCGAACAACTCTCCGGTGGAGATCTTTTTGGGACCGTCACCGGTCATGATGCCGAAGCTGCCTTCGGGGAGTTTGTCGCCGACTTGGATCGTCATGTGCCGAGCCGCTCAGCGTAGAGCTGCCAGAGCTGCAAAATTTTCGGCGCAAGGTTCGGCACGGTCTTCAGCTGCCCGAACGCCTTCTTCGCCTCAGGGATGTTCTTGATGGCGTCCTCAGCCAGGCCGAGGTACACGTACGCGTCTTCCAGACGCTTCACACCGCCCTTGGCCAAGCCTGCATTGATCGCCGTGATAGCGTTCTGGTAGTCACCGAAGCCGTAATAGACTTCTCCGAGCTTGACCGAAAGGTCTCCCGAGGCGCTCTTGGCCGCTTCGGCCGCAAACTCCTGCAGACCCTTTTTGTCGGCCTCCGCGCGACCCTTCAGCGCCGTCTGCAGACGGGCCACACGGTCCTTCTGGTCGGCACCAATCGTGCCGTTCGCAATGCCCTTCTCGAGTACCACCTCGGCCTCGCCCGGCAGCGCCGGCGCATCGGCGAGCAGCTGCGCCATCTCGATGTAATAGCCGCCCGAACTCATGGAATTCGTGTTGTACATGATCCGGTAAATCATCAGCGTGTTGCGGTCGTCTTTCTCGTCCTGCAACTCGAAGCGCAGCAGCTTGTTCCAGTAATCGGTCTTGCCGTTGAGCCGGATCAACTCCTCGAGCGTCGCGATCGTTGCCGGTGTGTCGCTCGCATCGAATGCGCACTGCAGCTTGAACAGAAAGAAGTTTTCCTTGGGCGCTTCGCCGGCCTTGCGTGCATAAGCGATGGATTTATCCGCCCAAACGATCGCGTTCTTGCAATCCTTCTGCAGGTAATAAATTTGCGTGATGATCGCGTAGGTGTCGGCATTCGCCGCATCGCCGTCGATCAGCTTCTTCCCGTACTCGATCGCCTTCGGATACTGCTGTAACTGATACGCGATCTGGAAAACCGCCTTCGCGTAACGCGTCGACTCCTCGGCCGATGCCGCACCGGTCGCGATCGCGGCCTCGTAGGCCTCACCAGCCGCCTTGAGATTGTTCGTCTTGATGTAGGCGTAGGCCTTCAGCTCGTCGATCGTCTTGTGATCGAAGGGCGTCAGCGGCGAGACGGCTTCGGCCGCCTCGAGGTGCTTGAGTCCTTCCGCGAACTGGCCGGCCTGCAGGGCCTTCTGGCCGTCGCTGATCTCCTTGGAAATCGAACGGCTCACCGTCGGACCCTTGGTATCCGCGGCGCCCGCGGTCGAGGCGAGCAAGGACAGACCCAGGGTGGCGGACACGAAACCGATGCCACACAGTCGGGTCCATCGGGCGAGCGTCACGCCGCGTTTGGTTTTGTTGGAATACTTCATGATCAAACCTCGTTACTGTCCACGATACTGAAGTGCTCACGCGTCGCCGCGCAGGCAATGGCCACAATCAAAGGAACGGCGCGCAGCCCGTTATCGAGGGGCTGTCGCGCCGTCACGCAATCGAGGGTGACTCGAACTAGAAAAAGTCGTTGTTGACGAACCCGATTTTCTTCAAACCGCGATGCTGCAGATCAGCAAGCGTCTGGGCCACTTTTTCGTATTTGGCAAACTTATCGACCGTGATGTGCACCTCGGGCTGCGGCTGCTTGTCCGCTTCGGAGGAGATGTAGTTCTGCAAGGTCGTACGATCGACCGGCGTGCCGTTCCACATGATCGTGCCGTCGAAGTCGATCGACAGATTGATCACCTCGGGCGGCGGCGGCGGCGGATTCTGCGGCGGCTGCGGCAGCGGATTGTCGATCTTGACGGCATTCGTCGCGACCGGCAGCGTGATGATGAAAATGATCAACAACACGAGCATGACGTCGATCAACGGCGTCATGTTGATATCCGAATACGCCTCGCCCTCTTTGTCCCCTACATTCATCGCCATGGTCTGTACTCCTAGCCGCCGGTGCCGAGGTGATCGGGCGTCGTGATGAAGCCCACTTTACGAATGCCGATCGCCTGCGATGCGGCGAGCACCTGTCCCACGAATTGATAGCGTGCGTCCGCGTCGCCGCGGATTTGCACCTCGGGCTGCGGGTCCTGACGGACGATGCTGCGCATGAGGTCCTTGAGCTCATCCATGGTCGCTACCGGCTTCGTGTTCCAAAACCAGTGTCCATCCTTATCGACCGCAATCGTGATGTTCTCCGGCTTCGTCACGGTCGGCAGATTGGTCGCCTTGGGCAGAGTGACCGGTATCTGCGCGACGATCACGCGGATCGTGATGATGAAAATGATCAGCAGCACCAACATCACGTCCACGAGGGGCGTGACGTTGATGTCGGACATCGCATCGTTGTCTTTCTCGCCGACTGCCATTGCCATGGTGCGTTAGACCTTTTCTTGGATTAACTTGGCTTGAGAACGAGGTTCGGGCGAATCAACGCGCAGCGACGGCAGGTTTGCCGGCAGCGGTGACCGGCGCCTTTTCCATGCCCAAGCCGAGCTTCGCGCCCGAGATGAGATAGGCGTGCAGTTCGTGCGCAAAATGCGTGACTCGCTCCTGCACGCCCTTGTTGCGGCGACCGAGGATGTTGTAGCCCAGCACGGCCGGGACGGCGACCACGAGACCGAAAGCCGTCATGATCAAAGCTTCACCGACCGGACCCGCCACCTTGTCGATCGAGCCTTCGCCCGCCGCGCTGATTTGAATCAGTGCGTGGTAGATGCCGATGACGGTGCCGAACAGGCCGACGAACGGCGCAGTGGCGCCGACCGACGCGAGCACCGGCAGGCCGGCTTGCAGACGGCTGATCACCATGTCGGAAGTGCGCGAAAGCGCCTCGGAGATCCACTCGCTCGTGTCGATGGCGCCCGCGAGACGCGTCTTGTTGGCTTCGTGGTGCTCGTAAGCGAGCTTGCCGGTTTCGGCGAGCGCGCGGAACGGATTGGAATCGCCCTTGAGCTTGCCCAGCGCATCGGTGAGGCTCGTCGAGCTCCAGAACTCCTTCTCAGCCTCGCCGGCTTGGCGACGCAGTCTGCCTTGATCGAAGAACTTCGTGATCATGATGAACCAGGTCAGCAACGACATGATGATCAAAATGGCCAGGGTCGAATAGGTGACGAAATCTCCGTTAGAGATCAGCGCACCGAGACCGTAGACGTTTGTGGTTTGCTCCATTGTAGAAACTTCCTCTGCTTAGTCGGGTTTAAAGATGATCGAAACTCAGATGAACCAATGCGCGAAACTCAGTTCCTGAGCTTCCAAGTAATCGGCACGACCGTGGTCAGTTCGACGGGTTTGCCGTCCTCCGTCGCCGGAATCAAGCGCTGTCCCTTGACGCCCTTCAAACAAGCGTCGTCGAGTCGCGCGAATCCGGAACTCTTCTCGATCGATTGGTCGGTGATGCGGCCGTCCGGCGCGACCGTCAACTTCACGTAGCAGGTACCCTCTTCGTTCGCACGCTTCGAGGCGTCCGGGTAGTAATCCTCGCCCACCTTCAGCGGGTGCTTCGGATCCATCTTCGGCGAAGTACGCGAGTGCTGCACGGGTGCGGGAGGCGCCGGAGGCGCGGGCGCCGCGACCGCGGTGTTGACGGTCGACTGGGCTACCGGGGCGTTCTCGGGCGGAGCCTGTTGAATGTCGACGAACTCGGGAGGCGGAACGTAGGGCTTCAGTTCTTCGAGCTTCGGCGGCGGGGGTGGCGGTTTGTCTTCCTGTTTAGGCTTGTCGATCTCGGCGACTTCCACCGGCGGAATCACCTTGGAAATGATGTGCTGCGCAAGACCCGTATAGAAGCCGTAACCGACGATGATGTGAATCAGAATGACGATGGCAAGGGCGACACCGCGCTTGCCCGAAAACATGGATGGCTCTTCGTATTTATACATAAGTCTTGCGACCCTATCCCCTGACTAGATAAACTTTAGAACCGCGCAAGTGCGCCCTAAAACCGCGCATCGTGCCCCCAAGATTGCCCCAAGATTGCACGTAGTGCTTCGCGCACACACGCAATGAATATTCAGTGCGTCGCTTCACAGTTCCCTTCGGCGAAGCAAGAGACTGACACATAAACCGCCCGAACCGCAAGAGCGAAATAGCGCTTGGAAAACACGCATTAGCGATGCGACGGCAAGCGCGCTTGCCGCTGCGATATTAACCAAGCGGAAGCTCGCGACGACAGTTTTAAATAACGCGGATCGGACGCTACATAACGCTGTCGCAGGCGCGCGCTCGAGCACGATCCTGCGATCATTCCAGATCCGTGACCGCTCCCAAGCTCGCGCTGCTCACGCTCTTGGCGTATTTCGCCAACACACCGCGTCGCGCGTAGGGCTTCGGGGCGACCCAGGCGCGACGGCGGCGGCGTAACTCGGCGGTACTGAGCTCGACCGAGATCTCGCGCCGCTGCGCATCGATCGTGATGCGGTCGCCGGAGCGTACCAGGGCGAGCGGACCGCCGACCTGCGCCTCCGGAGAGACGTGACCGACGACGAAACCATGGCTGCCGCCGGAGAATCGGCCATCGGTGATCAAGGCGACGTCCTTACCCAGTCCCTTGCCCATGATCGCTCCCGTCGGACTCAGCATTTCCCGCATGCCCGGTCCTCCGCGCGGACCTTCGTAGCGAATCACGACGACGTCGCCGGCCCGAACCTTGCCGCCGAGAATGCCCTCGAGCGCGCGCTCCTCGGAATCGAACACGCGCGCCGTACCGACGAAACGCAGCCCTTCCTTGCCGGTAATTTTCGCGACCGCCCCCTCGGGTGCGAGATTTCCGTACATGACGACGAGGTGGCTGTCCTTCTTGATGGGGTCGGCGAGCGGCCGCACGATCTGCTGCCCGGGCGCATAGGGAGGGACGTCGTGCAGGTTCTCGGCCAGCGTCTTGCCGGTCACGGTCAGGCATTCACCGTGCAGCAAGCCGGCGTCGAGCAGGGTTTTCATCAACGGCTGGATACCGCCGATCGCGACGAGCTCGGACATCGAGAAGCGACCGCTGGGCCGCAGGTCGGCGAGCACCGGCACGCGCTTGCCGATCCGCGTGAAGTCATCGAGTTTGAGCTTGACGCCGGCGGCCGACGCCATCGCGAGCAGGTGCAGCACCGCATTCGTCGAACCGCCGAGGGCGATGCTGACGGTGATCGCGTTCTCGAATGCCGCTCGGGTCATGATCTGGCGAGGCTGGATGCCGAGCCGGATCAACTCGACCACCGCGGCCCCGGCGCGCGTGCAGTCGTCGAGCTTCTGCCCGGACACCGCATCCTGGGCCGAACTGTTCGGCAGGCTCATGCCGAGCGCCTCGATCGCCGAGGCCATCGTGTTCGCGGTGTACATGCCGGCACAAGAGCCCGGTCCGGGGATCGCGGTGCGCTCGACGTACTTGAGTTGTTGTTCGGATACCGTGCCGCGCGCATACCCACCGATGGCCTCGAACACCGAGACGATGTCGCTGCGATCGGGACCGGGCCGGATCGTGCCCCCGTAGACGAACACCGCCGGCCGGTCGAGCCGCGCGAGAGCGATCAGGCAACCCGGCATGTTCTTGTCGCAACCGCCGATCGCCACGACGCCGTCGAAGCCCTGTGCGCCGACGACCGTCTCGATCGAGTCGGCGATGACCTCGCGCGAGACCAGCGAATAGCGCATGCCCGGCGTGCCCATTGAAATCCCGTCCGACACCGTGATGGTATTGAACGTGACCGGCTTGCCCCCGGCCGCCTGCGCGCCCGCCGCCGCCCGTCGCGCCAATTCGTCGATGTGCATATTGCAAGGCGTCAAATTGCTCCAGGTGGAGGCGATACCGACTTGCGGCTTGTCGAAGTCGGCGTCTTCGAAACCGACGGCGCGCAGCATCGCCCGTCCGGGCGCTTGTTTGACGCCGTCGACCACGAGGCGAGAAAACGCCCGGGGATCGACACCGCGGCTTGCGGAGGTTTTTTTCTTGGTCATGGAATCCTGCTGGAGCGGCAACCGAAATGTGGGCGCGCAGCATAATCACGCCGCCGCGGGTTGTGCAATCCCGCCCTGCGCGAAATCCCTGCGTAGTCGCACGGCGCTTTCAGCGCGCGCCACCGCTAGAGCGCGTGGCGCGTGCCGTAGCGCTGCACGAGGTATCGATAGACCCCACGCACTGCCTGCGGCTCGGCGCCGAGGCTGCGTCCGGGTCGGTCCTTCGGATTCCAAGCATAGAGATCGATGTGCACCCAATGCGCCGTCTCGGTGACGAAGCGTTTGAGAAACAAGGCGCCGTAGATCGCACCGGCAAACGGTGTCGAGGAGATGTTGTTCAGATCCGCGATCTTGCTGCCGAGATCCTCGTCGTAGGCGCCCCACAGAGGCATCGGCCAGAGCGGATCATGCTCGGCGGCGGCCGTGCGCGCGAGTTCCGCGACGACTGCCTCGTCGCTGCCGAACAAAGCCGGCAGCTCCGGACCGAGGGCGACCCGCGCCGCGCCCGTCAAGGTTGCGAAATCGATGATCAGGTCCGGGCGTTCGGAGTCCGCGAGCGCGAGCGCGTCGCACAGCACGAGGCGGCCCTCCGCGTCCGTGTTGCCGACCTCGACGCTCAAGCCCTTGCGCGTCGCCAGCACGTCGCCAGGCCGGTAGGCATTGCCGCTGACGGCATTCTCCACCGCGGGAATCAGCAGACGTAACTCGGCGCGCAAACCACTGCTCATCAAGAGGTCGGCGAGCGCCCACGCGACGGCGGCGCCACCCATGTCCTTCTTCATCAGCGCCATGCCGGTGCCGGGCTTGAGATCGAGTCCGCCGGAGTCGAAGCACACGCCCTTGCCGACGAGCACGACTTTCGGCAAGGGGCCGGTCGCCGACGGCGACCAACGCAGTTCGACGAGTCGCGGCGCTGAAGCGCTCGCGCGACCGACCGCATGAATGGCCGGGAAACCCGCGGTCAGCAGATCATCGCCGACCCACTCGCGATAGACCGCATCGCTGCGCAGCGCGAGCCCGCGTACCGCCGCGGCGAGTTCCGGCGGTCCAAAATCAGCCGCGGGGGTGTTGATCATGTCGCGCGCGAGGCGGAGCGCGCGCGCGGCGTTCGCGACATAGTCGCGATCCGCATTGGGCGGATCCTCCAGGCTCGCCGGCAATTCAGGCTTGGGGCGCTTGTATTGCTCGAAGCGATATCCCGCATAGGCGAATCCGAGCGCAATCGCCGTCGCTTCGACGTCGGTAAAAGTTTGCACGAGATGAAAGCGCCGCGCGGGCAGCCGCTCCGCGACGCCGGCGGCATGCCAATGGGATATGGCGCCTTGGCGCCTGCCGAGACCACCTAGCGCGAGCATCAATGCGCCCTCGGCATCGGGAATCAGAACGACGCGATGGCGCTCCCCCTTGAAGTTTTGCTCCTGCGCCCAGCGTCGCAAGGGCCCCGCCTGAGTTTCGAGCCAGCGCTCCACTTCGTCCTCGTGCAGCAGGCAAAGTGGAATCGCGGAAGTCGGATCGGACGTCATGAGACAAATCCTCTTGGGTCGCGAGTCGAAGGAGAACACAAGCATTTTGGCGCACCCGGAGCGCCACGTTCAGGGGATCACCGGAAATTGCCCAAGGCTTGCATCATAAGAGATAATGTGGTGCTATTTGCGGCTCGGTACAGAGTTCCTAACGCAATTCGTCTTTAAATAACCAACACTTTCCAAGTAACACGTCCGCCTACGTCAGGTTCACGAATTCCCAATTCATTCACGAGTCCGCGACGAGACTCGTCTTACGGGAATTCGGCCCTTGCGGGTTCATCGAGGAGATCAGCATGCGTTTGTATTCGCAAAAAGATGTCGACCATAAAGCACTGAAGGGCGCACGCATCGCGGTGCTCGGCTATGGCAGCCAAGGCCGGGCCCACGCGCTCAATCTGCACGACAGCGGATACGATGTGGTCGTCGGCGTGCGCAAGGGCGACAGCTGGAACAAGGCCAAGAAGGATGGCTTGAGCGTGATGGAACCGGCCGCCGCGATCAAGGGCGCGCACTTGGTCGCGATGCTGGTCCCGGATCTGACCCAGAAGGCGCTCTACCAGGACCTGAAACTCGGCTTCGAAAAAGGCGCGACCCTGTTGTTCGCGCATGGCTTCAACATTCACTTCGGTCAGATCAAGCCGCGCAAGGATCTGGACGTGGTCTTGATCGCGCCCAAGGGTCCCGGCGATCTAGTGCGCCGACAATATCAGCAAGGCCGCGGCGTGCCCGCACTGATCGCGGTCTTCCAGAATGCGACGAAGCGCGCGAAGAAGAAAGCCCTCGCCTATGCCGACGGCATCGGCAGCACCCGCGGGGGCGTGCTCGAAACGACGTTTGCCGAGGAGACCGAGACGGATTTGTTCGGTGAACAGGCGGTGCTCTGTGGCGGCGCGACCGAACTCGTGGTGCGCGGCTACGAGACGCTGGTCGAAGCCGGCTATCAGCCTGCGGTTGCCTACTACGAGTGCCTGCACGAGCTGAAGCTCATCGTCGATCTACTGCACGAGGGCGGCATCACCAAGATGCACCGCTTCATCAGCGAGACTGCCAAATACGGCGATCTCACGCGCGGTCCGCGCGTCGTCAACAAGGCGACGAAGAGGGAGATGAAGAAAATTCTTGCCGAGATTCAGCAGGGCAAATTCGCCCGCCAATGGATCGCCGAGAACAAGAACGGACGGCGCAAGTACAGCAAGCTGCTCAAGGCGGATCTGAACCATTCGATCGAGAAGGTCGGAACGAAGCTGCGGGCGCGCATGCCTTGGCTGGAGTCGGGTCAGGCCTGAGGGCACGCGAGATGTCAGCACGCACGATGTTCGAAAAGGTCTGGACGGCTCACGAGGTCGTCGTCGAGACTCCGGACACTCCGGCCGTGCTCTATATCGATCTGCACCTGATCCACGAGGTAACCTCGCCGCAGGCCTTCGCCGTGCTCGCGCAGCGCGGCCTGCCGGTGCGCCGCCCCGATCGCACGCTCGCGACGATGGACCATTCGACGCCGACGAGCAGCGAACAAATTTTCGGCAACGTGCCGATCCGGGTCGATGCAGCGGCGAAGCAAGTCCGGATGCTGGAGAAGAATGCGGCGGACTTCGGCATCGAGTTGTTCGGCATGCGCGATGCGCGTCGCGGGATCGTACACGTCATCAGCCCGGAGCTCGGCGCCACCCAGCCCGGGATGACGATCGTCTGCGGCGACAGTCACACGAGCACACACGGTGCGTTCGGCGCGCTCGCCTTCGGCATCGGCAGCACGGAGGTCGGCCACGTGTTTGCGACCCAGTGCCTGCTGCAACGCAAGCCGAAGACTTTCGCGGTCAACGTCGAGGGTCGGCTCGGTCCTGGGGTCACGGCCAAGGATTTGATCCTGGCGATCATCGGCAAGATCGGCGTCTCGGGCGGCACGGGTTACGTGCTCGAGTATCGTGGCGAGGCGATCCGCGCGCTGTCCATGGAAGAACGCATGACTATTTGCAACATGTCGATCGAAGCCGGCGCGCGCGCCGGGATGATCGCCCCGGACGAGACCACGTTCGCCTATCTCGCCGGACGTCCGCGCGCACCTGGCGGAACGGCCTGGGACGAGTCGGTCGCTCGCTGGCGCCAACTTGCGAGCGATCCCGGCGCCCGATTCGACGCCTCGGTCGATATCGATGCCTCGGCCCTCGAACCGATGATCACGTACGGCACGAACCCCGGAATGGTCGTCGGCATCAACGCTGCGATCCCCGTCAAGGCGGACGATCCAGTCGACCAGAAGGCGCTCGATTACATGGGTTTCCGTGGCGGCGAGAGCATGCTCGGCAAACCGGTCGACGTCGTATTCATCGGGAGCTGCACCAATGGGCGGCTCGAGGATCTTGAGGCGGCCGCTCGAATTCTGCGCGGCCGCACCGTCGCCAAGGGCGTACACCTGCTGATCGTCCCGGGCTCACAACGGGTCAAGCGCGAAGCCGAAGCCGCGGGTCTCGCGGACGTCTTCAAGGCCGCCGGAGCGGATTGGCGCGAGTCCGGCTGCTCGATGTGTCTCGGCATGAACGGGGACACCGTCGCTGCGGGTCAATACGCGGTGAGCACGAGCAACCGCAATTTCGAGGGCCGGCAGGGAGTCGGCGCGCGCACGCTGCTCGCGAGCCCTTACACCGCCGCGGCGAGCGCCGTGTTCGGCAAGATATCCGATCCTCGGCCCTTGCTGTAAGCGAGCGCACCATGGAACCCATCACCCAGCTGCACTCGACCACCGTCGTGATGCCATCGACCAACATCGACACCGATCAGATCATTCCGGCGCGATTCTTGACCATCACCACCAAGCTTGGCCTGGGTAAGTCTTTGTTCGCGGACTGGCGCTACCTGAGCGACGGCCGCGAGAATCCGGACTTCATCCTGAACCAGCCCGCCGCCGCCAATAGCCACGTCCTCGTCGCGGGACATAATTTCGGCTGCGGCTCATCGCGCGAACACGCGCCCTGGGCGCTCGTCGACTACGGGTTCCGGGCGGTCGTCAGCACCGCGATCGCGGATATCTTCGCCAGCAACGCCCTGAAGAACGGCCTGCTGCCGATCGTCGTCGATCCGACGACCCATGCCTGGCTGGTGGAAAATCCGGGCGCGGCCGTGAGCATCGACCTCGCCGCGCGGCGTATCACCCTTCCGACCGGCACGAGCGTGAGCTTTCCGATCGAGGCTTTTGCCCGCCATTGCCTTTTGCACGGGCTGGACGAACTCGGCTATCTGCAGAGCAAGCTCGACGCGATCGGCGCCTACGAGTCCGCGCGGCCGGCTTGAGGAGTTCACCATGCATGCATTGATCACCGTGTTGCCCGGCGACGGCATCGGCACGGAAATCACCGTCGAAGCCGTCCGCGCGCTCGAGGCAGTAGCAGCGCGCTTCGGACACCAGTTCGAATTCGAATCCGCGCTGTTGGGCGGCGCGGCCATCGACGCCACCGGCGAGGCCCTGCCCGAGGCCACGCTCGCCGCGTGCCGGCGCGCCAATGCCGTGCTCCTAGGTGCGGTAGGCGGACCGAAATGGTCGCACCCCGATGCCAAGGTCCGCCCCGAGCAAGGTTTGCTGCAGATCCGCAAAGCCCTGGGACTGTTCGCGAACCTGCGGCCCGTCGTCCCCCACCCTGCCGTGCTCGACGCTTCGCCGATCAAGGCCGAACTACTGCACGGCGTCGACATCATGGTCGTGCGGGAACTCACGGGCGGCATCTATTTTGGCGACAAACAGCGCAGCGCGAGCGAGGCCGTGGACGTCTGCCGCTACAGCGTGGCTGAGATCGAACGCGTCGTGCGGCTGGCCGCCGGACTCGCCCAGGAACGCCGCGGCAAGCTCACCTCGGTCGACAAGGCCAACGTCCTCGAGACCTCGCGGCTCTGGCGTTCCGTCGTCGATCGCATCGTGCCGGCCGAGTTTCCGGAGGTGAGATTCGAGCACATGCTCGTCGATGCCGCCGCGATGCATTTGATCAGGAATCCGCGCGACTTCGACGTCATCGTCACGGAGAACATGTTCGGCGACATCCTCACCGACGAGGCGTCGATGCTCGCCGGCTCCTTGGGCATGCTGCCTTCCGCTTCGCTCGGCGCGACGATGCGAGGGGGCCTGTTCGAGCCCATCCATGGCTCGGCGCCCGACATCGCCGGCCGCGGCATCGCGAACCCCTACGCCACGATCCTGAGCGCCGCGATGCTCTTGCGCTATTCCCTGCATCTGCAGACCGAGGCCGCGGCTCTTGAAAAAGCGGTCTCCGATGCGATCGTGGGCGGCGCAAGACCGCAAGACCTGCTGCCGCGCGGCACCCCCGGCATCTCGACGCGCGCCGCCGGTGATGCCGTGCTCGCTGCGCTCGGGCGGGCCTGAGGCGCGTCCGAAGGCCATCGCCGGGCGCCGGCTCATCGCCAGCTCGGGCTGCGGTTGGTGTCGCCGGCGGCAACGCGAGTAAGCCGGATGCTCGTTCCCTCAAGCGGCCGCGGCGTGCGTTGCACGTTCCAGCGCGACCGCGAGATCCGCTAGTAAATCCTCGACCGCTTCGATGCCGATCGACGCACGCAGCAGCCCCGGGCCGATGCCGGCGCGCAGCCTGGCATCGGGTTCCATGCCGGCATGCGTCATCGTCGCGGGGTGCGCAATCAGACTCTCCACGCCGCCGAGGGATTCGGC
>Ga0209208_10000252_pt1 | contig 64635 bp, 50 predicted proteins | sample S1TSphfallax_3_FD_187694 | JGI IMG/M metagenome (GOLD analysis project Ga0209208, IMG submission 187694) | Host-associated microbial communities from peat moss isolated from Minnesota, USA - S1T2_Fd - Sphagnum fallax MG (SPAdes) (version 2) | ecosystem: Host-associated > Plants > Peat moss >... | reverse complement strand
CATACTACTGTTGATGGTCCTTGAACAGGTGTGAGACTGGCACTTTTGTTCATACCGCGGAGTGTGTTTTTCGTTTTTTGTTTTGTTTTTTGTCTCCCCTTGTTTGGTTCTTTCTGTGGCTTCCTGAAGAAGTGTTAACCTTGCTGTTTTCTTCTTTATCGTGAGAATGGAGATTTCTCTATTCTTATGAAAGATATTTTTGGTGTCTGTCCAGCAATTGGAGAAGATGCAAGAAGAGAAACAACTTGTTGAGAAGCCTTTTGAGCGGAAGCCTATAACATTCCGGTTTCCAGAGCTGGAGCGAAGTGGCAGAACAGTGATCCAGATAAAGAATCTTTGCTTCCGATATGAAGACAAGGTACATTTTCTGGACTATTTCATGGCAGGACTACCAGCATTCTTCTGAATGGCAAGCTAACTGAGAATTTGTTTTGAGTTGCATGGTTTTTATGTGATTTGGGTAATCATGATATTGTCTGAGGCAAGAAGAATGTTTCCAGCTTAGGTTGGAGGAGAATTGGATTTAGGTACTTTGTATGCCAGATGGAATCACCACTGCAATTTGATTAGTTCTATGTTGATAATTGGCCTCTATGCATGCATCAGATAAGGAGCTTACATGAAGTGAAATCAGGTCAAATGCCACAAATATCAGTCATTGATGGGTTTTTGTGCTCTATGGTATCTGTAAAATGGATAGGTGCTCTTTGAGAATGCAAAGCTGCTGGTAGAGCGAGGTGAGAAAATTGCAATTATAGGGCCCAATGGATGTGGCAAAAGCACTCTGTTGCGAATAATAATGGGAGCAGAGGAGCCCACATCAGGGGAAGTTTCCCTTGGAGAGTATCGTGTGATTCTCAACTACTTTGAGCAGAATCAGGTTTATATCATCCTCAAGCAGGTTGCATAGAAGAACTGAAATCTTTGGTGTGATATGTTTCATTGCAAGATTTCTTGTAAGTCGATCAGGACCTTGATTTAGACTGTTGATTTGTGAACTTCTTTAGTCATTCTGGGAGTAGTTTTCAGGCAATGTACTGACATCTCCTTCTCTTAAGACTTGCAACAAAATGACAGTTTGAAATCTATTGAGTGCTTTTTGATATTTCTACTTGTCAGTTTCATGATCTTGGGTTGGACTCAACAGTGGATACGCTTTGTTAATTTGTTCCAACTTGAGGGATCGCAGGCAGAAGCATTGGATTTGGGGAAGACTGTTCTTCAAACTGTTGAAGAAGCTGCAGAGGATTGGAGATTGAATGACATCAAAAGCCTTCTGGGTCGTTGTAACTTCAAATCAGAAATGGTCCATCGAAAAGTTGAGTTTCTTAGTGGTGGAGAAAAGGTGAGCTTGCTTGTTTTGTGAAGCAAATCTATGGGTTCTAGGTTTGATGGGGAGTCATAGTGAGTTTGTAAATTGTTTCTGCTTGAATTGGATTGATGCAGGCACGACTGGCACTATGCAAATTTATGGTGACGCCATCAACTCTTCTTATGTTGGATGAGCCAACCAATCATCTTGACATACCTTCCAAAGAAATGCTGGAAGTAATTTCATACCCATCTGAAAGTTAAAATGTTGCCATATCAAATGTTCCACGTTTGAAATTTGTACATATGTATGAGAGGTTTGATCCAATCTTTTGCTGTTCAAGTGAGGTTTCTCTTTTCCTTTTGCAACCTGCATCATGATGTCATCATCAAGTTGGGTCCATTAACAGAATAAAATCTAGTTATGTATCTGGCAAAACTTTTGTCTTGATTTTTGCAAACAGTGTCAAGCCAGATTCAAGATGATCAATAGAAACTGTGTGTCTGTTGTTTGCAGGAGGCTTTGAGGGAGTACAGTGGAACAGTAATTGCTGTATCTCATGACCGTTACTTCTTGCGCCAAATTGTGAACCGTGTTGTTGAAGTGAAGAATGAGGAACTCATAGATTATGTTGGTGACTATAATGTAATTCTCTTTTCCTCTTCCTTTTCAAAACTTTCAATGCAAATCACAGGAGGCTAGAGCTTCATGTTGATTTTCCATGTTGTTACTCCTGGGCAGTACTATTTGGAGCAAAATTTGGAGGCTCGAAGGAGGGAGCTAGAGCGGGAAGAGGAGCTTGAGGCCAGAGCCCCCACTGTTAAGGCAAAGTCTAAAATGTCCAAGGTATTCCATTGTCAAAAGGCAAACTTTTAGTGTTTCTTTAGTCTGCAAATGCATCTGTACACATTGAGACCAAATTTATTAGAGGAGAATGGTATCCAGCTACTCAATAATGCTATTCATTGCAATGAGCTTGATACTGTTTCACAAGTTCAGCTCCACCTTTCTGTGTTTTCTACAGGCTGAGAAGGAGATACAAAAGAAGCAGAAAGCACAATCTTTCCAACAGGGCAAAGCAAAGGGAAAAGTGTCAAAAAATGCAAAGCGATGGAACTAGATACAAGACATAAGAACTGGAAACCAGTGTTTTCTGGTCTCAAGGACTGAAACCAAGGTGATTGAAGGACAAGATCTTCAAAGTGGAAGGAAAGCCAGGAGTTGGGGGCATACTACAATTGGAGTGGGGACCCAGTTTAAGCACTTGCATCAGGAATTGGGGCCATTATTGATTGTCACTAAAAAATTTATGCCAGTTTTACAAGATGAAAGAGATTGAAACCAAAACAAAGAAGGTTTTTCTTTGCAATATCCACAGTGACACATTACAGGTTGTGAAGAGGCAGTGGTCAATGAAGGACAAGGCAAGAGATTGGAGATGGTGTAATTTGCATACAAATGCTCAAGTCTGTGACTATCCTCTGCTGTAACCAGATCCAGGAGAGTCCTGTCTTCTTTCAGGGAAGGTTCAGTAGCAATTGGAACCAAAAGGTTAAAAACTGACCTTCATCTACCTTTACTCTTGATGGAGAAATGGATGTATTGTGCATTGTCTCATGATTTCTGTCTGCAGTTTCCAATTCTCTCCCATGGATTCTTGCTTAGGGAACCAAATACATGATTATTTAGGTAGGTAGTTATGAATAGTCTTAGAGAACAAACACTTTGATGCAATATCATTACTTGATGACTTGCCAGTGCTGAGAAGGTAAGGAATTTGCAAGTGGTTCAAGAGAGTTTTCATGTTGTGGCTTCTTGCTGGTATTGGACTGTGGTTTCAAAATCTGAGTATTTGGCATCAGGTAACATAAGCACCATCACTTCTTATCTGTTAAACTAAAAATCTCAATGAAGCTCAATGGAACTCCTCACCAGTATTCTCATGATTAGAAAAATTGCCAAACCTGTCTTTGTTTGTTGAAGATATTAATAGCAAATATACTATTTGATTTAGAAAATGAGAGAAAAAACATGTACTCCTTATATCTTAAAAGGCCCCATATTTCAATTGTGAGAGTAATAAGTGTGCATTTTAATGGAGGCTTGCAATAAATTCAAAGAGAAGGGGACAAAGTGAGAAAGGTTCATTAATGAACAAGAAAATGCAACCAAAAGCACTTCGGATACATTACAAACAAGCCAGTTTTGGTAGACAGAAATGCAACAAGAAATATTGCAGGTGAATCAAGTTGCTTTTGTGGGGTTGGTTCAATACATGTATGGCATGGCTATTGAACGCTGCAAACTCTGCAGGACAGATTCTTGGTCACTTCACAGATCTTTTGACTTCTCTATCTACAATGGCCCAAAGTTGAGAAGCTAAACCCACTACTTGTGTCTGAATCCAGCAATCTCCTGAAAAGAGCTATAAAACAAGTAACAAGGGCTAGAAAGAACAAAGACCTAAGATTACACTCTCATTGTTCTGAAGAACAAAAGAAAAAGAATAACTTTACAGCATTTTAGTTGACCTCATCGTCCTCATCATCCTGTTCAGCCCTCTCCTGGAACTCTAGTTTGTCAACAAAACGGTCCAGAATATCATCATCTGGAATAATGCAATCTGAGCTTCTGCCAAACCAATCATACCGATGCTTTGCCACATAGTCATAAATGGCATCTCGAATCGGCAATGGAACAACCAAAAATAGTGTGAGCACTGAATATGGTACCGGTAGGTATGATGCCACTTTTAGAGCCGCTGCCATCCATAAAATTATGAGTGTTCAAACCAGCATGCCTCTGAATGCAGCCAATGCACTTATAACAACAGTTGCTTTTGAAAGCAATGATTCCTTTGAATTTCAAGGATGCAATTGTTGATCAGGTTGTGTATGCCTCTCATAAAGTAGCTTCTGCTGTGAAAACTTCATTGAAAAGACAATTCTAAGACATGTTTCCATGAGTTTACTGGCATCAGTATTCTGTGGTTTGAGATTTTCCAATTCCATGACCTCACACAACTTGCTAAGAGTGGATGCATTGCCATTTGGAAATATCTACATTACACCAACAACAAAAGCATGGTTCACTTTAACTCCTACTTGTGCTTTGGTTTCAGCTTGACATATGCAGGTGCCACAAATATTCCAGAATAACCAGGACAAGCTAAATGTGATAGAATCTTACCAGTGGAGCCTTGGTGACTAACTCCAGGGCCTTCGACAAATAAAAAACGGCGTAATACATCATCCTCGGTCAATCCACACAGAGTCAAATAGGGCTTTGCTGCCTGTGACTGCACTGCGCAGAAAGAAATTTTCTTTTGTTTGTCTGCATGTATAACCCACCTCACCCCTGCCATACCACCACCCCTAAGGTCACCACCCCTCTTCACTCAACTCCAAAATTAATTGAAGCGTGAATGTATCACAATATGAGAGAGCTAGATGAATGGGTAGTCAGTTATTTGGACTAAATCACATTTACTTTACAGTTCCAAATTCCTCCATTGCAGTGGAATGTGTTGCTATTTTCCGGGTTTTCACACCAGCAAAGTTCTATATAACAATAATCACTCCATCTCAGGGAACGTTTACCAAATTAGGCCTGAACACAGAAACACTCTTCAACTAAATCTTGCAATCAAGTGATTACATTCAGCCTCCTCAAGCAAAGATCTCCAATACGGTAAATCAAACTCAGATAATCTGTAAAGCCCATAGGAAAGATACAAGCTTCTACATTCATAACTCCATGGAATACACCTTTGACCTAATGGAAATTGCTCATTCACATAACACATCTCATCTTAACCAGGTCTACATTAGGTATGCACTTTTAGACTACAGAAGCATGAAAACCATGAAAAACCACTGCAAAAGGGTAGCATAGAAGAATCCAAATTCTGAATGACAAGACATAACAATCTGTTTTGCACTTCCCCAAGATAGGGCCATTATTCTCTTTGCTAAGATATCATTCACACTTTTTTTTCCCCTTTGCAAGTGATTTTCTATTAGGTGAGGCAAAGTGAGTTACCAGCATTGCAGAGGTGGCAAATGCCATCATAAATGAGAACACATGGTCGAAGTGATAAGTCTGCATTCAAGGGTGCAAATGTTTGCACACTACGCCTTTGAGATTCTGCCTTATCCAACACATGCTGTTGACCGACTGATTTCTGTATCAAGCCAGTAGCATCCCAGTTCCTCATGCAAGCTGTGCTACCATCCTTTATGGCATACTTCTCAAACATTGTATATGTTATCAGAGGACCAGGAGCATTTTGCTCTGCAAAAATCACACAAAAACATAAAATCAAAGTGCAAGAAGAAAAATCCTTCTTGAAAAGAATTCTGCAATATCGGAACAGAAGTCCTAATGACAGTATACCAACCTTCTGCAATACTGACATGGCCCTTTTAGCACCTCTATCCACACCTTAACCTAGGCTAAGGTTCTGAACAGTTTCCAGATGTCAGAAACTCAGAAACTCATGCACTATTTCTGGATCAGCGTTCAAACCATAGCAACTGCCCTGTCCCTAACCGACTTGCAACATATCCTCCAACACTTTAGCAATTGCCCTGTTCCCCTAATCGACTTGCAACGTATCCTGCTACACTTTGATCCTTTGGAAACTCCTTGCTGTGAACATAAATCATAACCATAACTCCAGGAACTGCAATCGCATTGAACAAAATCAAGCAAACAAAACTGCAAGGGAAAAATGCCGAAAGGAAGCTGCGGCAAACGTAGAGCACAAAAGCACGAACCTAACTGTGTGAGGAAGCCGGAAATGGACGATTTTGACGAATGCAATGTATGTTGAAAAGATGAATAGAAAGATCTTCTCAACGAGACTCTTTGCCATTTCTCGCCGGCTTCACAAATCGAAGAAAAAAGACGACGATTCGCGATTAACCGCATGACGCAGGTTAGGGCACACCGTAGAAGAAAGCAGGCCGATTGCAAGAGCTCTCTGTGTCTCCGCTCTCTCTGCACTCTCCAACAGGAAATCGCTGCTTGAATTTGGACGTGTAGAAGACGAAGACACGCACCTGTGAAGCTCAAGTTTGCTTAGGGCTTATGCTTTAGGGTTTAAGGTTCAAAGTTCAAACAAGGCTTGTCTATTAAGGCTTATGCTTAGGGCTCAAGCGTCAAATAGGGCTTATGGTTTCAGCATTATAGTTTAGGGTTTGAAGTTAAACTAGGGCCTCTAGTTAAGGCTCATGTTCAGGATTTAGCATTCAACGTTCAAATGGGGCTTACGGCTTGAACCTTATGGTTTAGGGTTTAAAGTTCAAATATTGTTTGTGGTTTGAGGCTCATGATTCAGGATTTAACGTTCAAATAAGACTTATGGTTCAGTGTTTAAAGTTCAGATACCTGGTTTAAGGCTCATGATTTGGGATTTAACATTCCAATAAGGCTTATTATTTAGGGTTTAAGACTCAAATTGGCCTTACGGTTTAGGGTTTAAGGTCCAAACAAGGCTTATGGTTTGGGGGTTTAAGGTTCAATGTTCCAATAAGGCATCTCAAATCCTTCTTGTTGTTTAAGGTTTAAGGTTCAAATAATCTTAAGGTTTCAGGTTTGAAGTTCAAATAAGGCTTACAGTCTAGAGTTTAAGGTCCAATCCTTCATATATTTGAAAGTTTAAATAGGGCATATGGTCTAAAATCTAAGCTTCATGCTATGCTTATAGTTTAGGGTTGAAGGTTCACTTGCTAAGGTTTGAGGGATTACAATTTACATGAAGTACAATATCTTTAATAATGAAACAATTCAATTTTGACCTCCAATAATGTGCGTTTGAAATCAATGTGGTCCACATTGGTTTGTTATGTATTTGAAGGGTGAAGCCCTAGGATGAGGGCACTCTCAAGATAAGGGGCCTATGATGAGGCCCTGCATTTTGTGAATGTAGCAGTGGGTTTTACCTTTTGTGAAATACAAGGCAAAGTTTATCATGAACCTAAAACATAGGCGGATCATGAGGTTAGGAGGGGACTGTAATTACTTCTACTCCTTCCGAGTGGGAGGTTCCATAGGAGGTGAGAGGAACCTCCCACTCTTAAGGGGGAGTAATATCCATCCTCTTTTCTAGGAGAGAAACTCATGAATACCCTAAACACACTAAGAATTTTCTAAATTGGATCCAATTAAGTAAAGAAACAAATAGGCAATAGATGAGGGGATAGCTCTCAACTCACGTCAACTTGAATGTGCCACCTCATGTATGCAATCTAAGCAAGTTGGCATCAGTGCCAAAACTATCATCTCCAGAAAGAGGCACTATGTACAGGGAGAAGTGCCATTCTATCAGCCCTTCCAGGATTTAGCACACTTGTCACAAGACCAACTGGAATGTATAAAAAGTTCTAGACCCTTCTTGCGAGTGAAGAAATGGGAATTTCTAGAATCAGCATGAATTCAAGATGCAAACAATATAAACAACAGCCATCTTACTACCTAATCTACAATTGCACAAGCAATTTCAGGAAAGCAACAGTAGAGGAGAGTTAGAGACCAAGCTTAAACTTTGAAAAAAAACTTATCTGGCTTGTGACACTTCATCATCATCATTTCAACAGAAACTGACTAAATGGAACAATGACAGGAAGAAACCGACAGGGCACCTATTATGTATGCATCTATAGCCTTCTTTTGACTTCCATGACACAATGTGCGACTTACCTGCACCATGTGGTGGACATGGTAACCTACAGTAAGAGTGCCTCAGTTTGACCCATTTGAGCAGGCAAAAATACCCGCACCTCTCGCTCTTCTGAAAACAAATGATGCTTGGGAACCATGATCTCCAACCCTGCACAAGCCTCTGCATAGAAAGCTTTCAACTCTGCATTTTCTGGAATCCGGGTTGTCAACCCAATCTCCCGCACAAATTCACCAGGAGGGCAGTGTTCTGGATTCGTGTCAGTGAGTGTGAAGGTCCTATCACCCCTAATTACACATGGAGTTCGAGCAGTACTGATACAATGAATCTTGACCACACCGTGCGTCACAGTATTGCGCCATGAAACCCGCAACCGTCGCATATCTGTGAAAGGCAGACTCACCATAATGAGATATCCTTTATCATCTTCATAAATGCTTTTGGCAGCTGTAACAGGACCACCACAGACTTGTTTCATCACCCCTGAGAAATCTGGAAGCCACCAGGGTTCAAATCCATGAGCTGCACCCCCCCCAGTCTGTTTCTCCATTCCTGCATAGTTCACAACAGGGACACAACACTCAAGTTCAACATTATCACATGGTGGTAGGAGTCCAGTATTCAGCAGAGAGCACAATTTTGTTTTCTTGCCTCCTGGATTCAGGCTAAGACTGTCACCACTTGTTGTCGGTGGGCTTGGCAGCTGGTGGCAGGTCAGGTTCAAAGATGACCCATTCCTTTTGGCAAGCTTTGAGGATGAGTGCTTCATGACAATCCCATTCGGGGTCTTGCTCAGAGAAGGCAAGCTCATCTGCTCCGAGTCAACAAAGTCTGTGCTTGCAATATTTCGCCATTCTGAGAATGCAGCTGCTTCTGGAGCTATCAAGAAGTTCAAGTCTCGACCAGTTAGTTGCATCCATCGTCGTTTGTCATCATCGGCCACATTTGACAGATCAGGAGATCGCACAACTTCAACACCATGAACACACTGAGGGTTTGATAAGCCTCTATAATGCTTCCTCTGCATTCGATGCGATCTAGCAAATCCCTTGTCTACACTAAAGGGAAATTGGGGATCCCCAAACCTGGCATGCCCATTCATGTAACTCCGGAGCTGCATCTTACCCAGTGCATTCTCTGGCCTCTCCTTGAAAGTCCACATGTACATATTCTCCATGTCATGTTGCACCAGAAAAAGATCCAGACGCAAATCTGACTTGTCTAGCGGGACAAGTTGTTGTTGCAACCCATCATCCCTTTTGTTCAGCTTGTTCTGGCAGTCCTCCGTCAGTGCAGGCCTGAAGTAATGGTTGAAGAAAAACCAGGCACCCCAAATTGTATCCCCTCGCCGCACCCAGCGCTTTGCCTTGTAGGAAGTTGACAAGCTTCCCAGATCCGGATTCTGTGAGGTGAGCAAGCCGACATCTAGCAAGTCCGAGGGTTTGGAACCCCAGGAGGAATCCGAGGGACTGATTTCTACTGACAAAGGCAAGTTGATATCAGGCGGTCCCCCCCCCAACCCTCCTGTTCGCTGCGACGACTCAGACATCTCGTGTGCGAAGGAATCCATGGACAATGTGGTAAGCAACGGGTGGTCCTCCATTCTTGCTCCTCCTCCTGCTGGATTATTGCTGCTCCTTTCTTCTTCTTCTTTTTCTCCTCCCCTGTGTCTCTCTCAGACCGAAAGCCTCAAAACCCTATCCTCAAAAACCATTCCCAATACTACATGCGTAGGCGATCGGAACCGGATCTGCACAGCAACGGGGCCTGCATTCTTCACTCTCCTCACAAAGCTACACACACACATACTTGTGTGCCCCTGAACTCTACTACGCCCACCCATGCTCATTTTCCTCTCTCTCTTTCTCTACACCCCAAAACTTCTTTACAAACCACTACCACACTCACACGATTCTCATACCAACACCACAACACAAACAACTCTCCGGCAGCCCACAACCATCGAAAAGCTCTTCCAAGAGCTCCCGTGAAGACGCCACCGCGTGACAAAATCACAACGCCTCTCTCTCTCTCTCTTTCTTACCCCCTTCACTCTCAAAGCACCACACCTCAAAATTTCACCCCGATCTCCACTCCACAATGCAGCAAACAAAGCACAGAAACACACAGAGACACATACACAAAACTCAGATCCACAAAATCGGCTCACAAAGCAAAGAAAGCGTTCTCAAAAGGGCTGACGAAGTCAGAGATGCGCCGCCAGTCGGAGAGCAACGTACGACGAGAGGAGAGCAAAAGACGCAAAATGCGAAGCGAAAGGAGCGACGGAAAATTTAAAAGGACGGACAAGAGAGGGTTCCGTCTCCTCGGCCAGCGTAGGTCCAGTAGGTAGGTCGGTAACTCCCGTAGGTACTGTAGTAGGAAGGAGAATGAAAGCTGCTGTCACACTTGCTGCAAGGGACTCTAGTGAGGACACACATAGTTTGGGATCACTCATTAATGTGCTGGCCACAATAGCCATGGCAGCTGCTGTCCCTCGCCCCATAGCCAGGGTACACTTTCACAAACACCCATGGAATTTTATTTTTATTTTTATTTTTATTTTATTTTATTATTATTTTTAAAATTTTAGAAAACCACATGGGAGGTAATATGAGTGGTGAAATGAAGGGGAGTGAAGCGAGGGTGGTTTTCATCACCATGGATGCATCCTGGGGGGATGAAAAAAAGTCCCATGTGTGTTGTGGACTGGTACCTTTGTTATTGGGGGAGGGACAGTAATTGCTGCCATGGCTAATGGGGGTTTATGCACATCAATGAGTGATCATCAAAATTATGTTAGACTTCTTGTGGTAAGTCCCCTGATATCAAACTTACATTTTAAAATTGACCATGTCATGACATCTGACTCTACCATCACCTATGATGATATAGCTAGTTTTATAAACAACCATTCATACTTGTGATGTTGAATTATCATTAAGGGTTAGGCTATGTCTAAAGTAAATTTTAATATTTTGTTCATTATCATTCACCCTTCTTGACAAGTTGTTAAGTTCAAGACAACTTAGGTAGATAGGTACCTAAATATTTAGGTAATTAAGTAAGTGGGTACGTGAAAATTTATGTAAATGAATAGGAAAATAGGTATATACATATGTAAGTGGTTATTAGGTAAGTAGATGCATGTAGATGGTTATTAGTAATTTAGACCATCTGCTCAGCAAAGCTGCAAATTCACTTAGTAAAAAACACTAGTTGCTGCAAATTTGACTTGGAGGGTACCAACAGCCAACAACCCTAAACCCTAAACCCCAACAGCCATTCAACCATGTGTTTGAACAAAATAACCTAGTTGCCGAGGAGTTTGTAAGTCATAGCATGACCAACTACAACCACCATTTTTTGCCTTGCTATCCCCAAAAAGTTTCATTTCTCACCTTCAAACTTTGTCTCCCCAACACATCAGCAAGGAGAAAAATTGTTGAATTCCAAGCAATTTAGATAGCAACCCAAAAAAATTCTCACAAAGCTGTAAATTTTTATAGCATACTCTTGGATCATCTTTAGTGGATTATTGCAACTTCACAATGCCGCAAAGTGCAAGCACAAGAGGACACCCTCCAACAACAACACTTGTGAGTAGTAGTAATGTGATTTGCAAAAGCTACATTGCAAGATAGCCTCCAAAGAAAATCAGAGAAACAAACCTTGAAATCAATCGGCTTATTTCAAAGAAAAGTGCAATAGATCTATAATTAGTTTGAATCAGAAATTAGAAATTGAAGAGTTAACCACCATGGTTACTCAAGGAATTGGAACCTAGTTGGAAATGTGTTTTTCTGGAATGTGTTTTTTGTCCACTCACCATCTATCTTTCAAGGCTCATGTTGGTGGTGGCATAGTTGATTCCAATGTTGGCAAGTTATTGATTTTTTTCATAATTGTTGGGTAGATTTTTCTTTTAAAAATTTGATGTCAATTACATTATTAATACTAATATTAAAAATGTTGGGTGTTGACTAAAGTATCAATATTTTTTGGTAATAACCATTGGATATGCATAATTATAAGTTTTCAAACACCCATTGGATAACTACCAATTAAGTTGTTGACTATATACCAATTATAGGGCTTTAAAAATTAAAGTTAATAATTGTTTCTCTTTTTTTGTTTTATGTCATAAAAATGTTTAATGTCTTAATATTGAGAACCTACCTAAATGATATCCAAGCCATTCAGGTATTAGACTTTGAAATTTCAGTACCAAGCAGTTAGGTTAAATTTTGGTTATTGAAAAAATCAATAACTGGTCGGTACATTAATCAATAACTGGCCAACACTGGTTGGTTCACTTTAGGGAAGGATGGACTTATGTTCAACAAAATGTGTGCAAGGTTGTTATGACTTAGTTGTGGATGAACTTGAGCTGAGTTGATGTCAAGTGTCACATTGATAACCCTATTATACTATTAAAAACTAGGTCATGTATGTAGGTAGGAAGATCAATGGATGGCATGTAGATAGTTATATATGAATAAAAAACAAGAGAAAGAAGTGCAAATTGATTGTACAATACAAAAGTGAATTGCCTTCCAATTTTTTAAATAAATGAATTGCAAATTTAGTATGAAATGGCCAATTGGTTGCCCATTATGCTGCATAAGCCACCCTTGGTGAACACAGTGTGGTGGTGAAACAAGCAACCAACCTAGCATAATGGGCAATGTGACCTCATTCCATTATGCCAAATATTTGGTGAATGATTATGGCATACCATGACATGACTATCGGAACAATGTGGGAACATGGACATAGCAAGGGAACAACATGAAAACATAATATGAACATTCTAAGAACATTGTGAGCGGAGGGCAGGGGGAAAGAAAAACAACTTTGGTTCACAATGTCTATTTTGTCATGGAAAAAATGGCACAAAATTGTAGTAACCTTGAATTTGTTATAACATTTTTTTAGTTCAAGCATCAATTCATGACCACCTTGCAAGGTGGCAGTTGTGGTTTCAAATCACCATTAAATCATGCTAGATGTAACCCTTTCAACTAATCCAATTATCATAATGAATTTATTATATAAATTATTCATCCAAGAAGATGGGAATGAATGGGGTGTCTTGCGTCCATAAGCAATGAATATGAATAACCATGTTTGCACCCAATGTGTAAGAAAGTTATGGCCTTTTGAAACAAAAGGGGGTAATAGCCTGTTAAGGTGAAAAGCATTTGTAGTGATCAACTAGCAAACTTCAAGTAATCCTTTTTCATTCAATTTAACAAAGCTCCAAGCTCATTTATGCAAGTTGATCAATTTAGTATTGTGTTTTTTTAAATGTCTTTTTTGTTGTCTTTAATACCTTTTGTCATGTTTTGCAAATAAAATTACATTTTCATAAAAGGGAAAATGTAAATACTTACCTAATCAACAAAAACATACAAAAATATGGCATCTTTGGCAATGTTGGAAGATGTTGATAGTGTGGGTGTTTTGTGGGGTGTTGTAAAATGATTTTTTCAATCATTAAACTAATATTGTTGCTTGTACCTTTCTTGTGTCCTTATTCTTCAACATAATGCAATTTGTGTGTTTTTCCAATTTTTTTTAAACACAATATCAACAACCAAGTATAGAACTTTACACCATCTCCAATGGGTGAGCAAAAGAACTTATAGTGATCATTTGACAAACGTAGTTGATTTGAATGATTTTTGAATCCAATTGCAATCCATTCAATGTTTTTGAATAAAACTTTCATTGTTAATGTTTGATTTGAAAGGCACAACCCAAAAAAGGGAAAGCTTATTATGTCCTTGAAACCCATTTCACATTTTTTATTATGAAACTTTCCTTTGTAGCTTGTAGAAAAATTGCCTAACATACAAAAGGAGTAGTACAATCCTTGAATTAGGGAATATTATATCTTTTTGTCATATGAACTTTGATGGGTAAATATATCTGATGTAATACATTTTTGGCATAAATTGTTGTATCATAGTAAAATGAGAACAATACTTAGCAAATCTTTGTACCAATGTTTTGAGATTTGTTTCCAATGTTTTGAATGTGTAATTTCCATAAGAAGAAAACATTGGGGTAAAATGTTGGAGATATAATGTGTAAGAATGACATACCAAGTTGTGTCATTCCAATTGGTTGATAAAGAAGAGGGAAAGGTTTGGTGAGAGTCATTGAATGAAATCTATTTCGAGGAGTTTAACACATGTTAAGATCATATGGTGATACTTGAGATTGGGAGGGAAGGAAGTAATTCTTGATATTTTGGAGGATTCCATAGGTTATGCACAATATATTGGCAAATGTTATGTACAATTCATTATGTGGTGGCAATTCAATTCATTACAAGTAAATCAAAAGACTTCCAAGCCAATTGCAAAGTGTGAAGTGTGGGAGAGTGCATTTCAATGGTGCTTGGCCACAAGCAGTTAAGGTTTCACATGAGGAGCAAGCGCAAAAGACAGATTAGATTGCATCCTCGACTACAACAAAATCAAGTGGCATTACTAGAGGAGAATGCTAAGAGTGAGCACATTTGTCTTTTGAAATCTTTGGCCAAGTTACTTATCAATCGCATTGAGGTTGCTTGTGCTGCCAAACAAGCACTTGCTCCAGTTCTTGCACTACCAACTCCTCACCCATCAAGCACTCAAGATGGTACATAGGCTCTCCACTAAACAATGTTGATAAACAATGCTCACTGTTTTTCGGTGATGTTCATGCAATGCTTTGGAATGAGATCACAAGAGACGCTTTCATGGATGCATCAAAATTAGCAAACAAATTGTGACTTCTTTCCTACAATTTTGCAAACACCCAGGTAATAATACCACATGGATAGGATTCAGTGACAAAGGAAGCGCCAAAACAACTGTCAAACGTCGTCAAGCAGCATGCATAAATTGCAAAGCCACTGATAGAAGGTGTGAGGATGACAGTAGATCTAATTTGTCCACAAGCAATCAGGGTTCTGATGCAAAGAATAATATTACAAGTTATGGAAGTGCTCCTGTAATATTGCCTACGCTTCAGCAATACAAAATGGATAGGATTCTGCGACAGAGGAAGCACAATGCACTTGAGCCACTGAGGAAAACCTGCAAAAGAATGGAACATGATACAACCACAGAAGAAGTTGACTCACTGAGTTTGTACAATGTCTATGCCCGAAACTACACATCACACAGGCAAAGTAAGCTCATCACTACACAACTCCAGGATCCAAACACAACACTCAAAAACGAAATCCAAACAAACAATTTGTTGCCATTTGAAGGTGGTAAGGATGTTGAAGCAATTGGGGCTGGCTCATTCTTGACAACCCTTCTCAAGATTTGCAGGACAAAGGTAGCAAGAGACTCAGTTGAAATGAAGAAATTGCAAAACAAGGTATAATTTAAAGGCAAAAGGACATATGGGAAGAGGAGGTATGGCTCCTCATGCTGCTGCCACAGTTGTTCAGATTAATGGCTACAACACAATTCCATTATGGTAAGTGAGCTCAGAAGCTATTGCACATTTTTCTGAAGTGCAAGACTCTTTGCTACCACTGAGTTCCTCCAGGAACACATAATCCTTACCTGTACTCAGACACACATCCGCACACAAAGACACCATGTTGCCACCTCCACCAAGAGAGGAGATGTGAAATTGCAGCAAATTGTGAAGTCCGTGGAATTGATTGAAGATCTTGTCACATACACAGATTTTCTTTTGATTGTAAGACCATGAAATGGCAATCTCTATGGAAAGAGACAGAAGTGACAATAAAAGCTATAACTTGACATGGCTTCTGCACTTGCTTTTGCAATTGCTACAAGCCTGTTCTGTGCAGCCTTCCGCTTCTCCTGCACAATGAATAATATCAGAACAGACAGAAGGCCTAAGCTAAAATGATATACTGCTGACGAAAGCCAATCTGGATTTGGCTCTTGATCTCCAAATGCTTCCCATTGTTCTGTTGTATATTGTTACACTGCCAAAAATGATGCTTACGATGCCAGAAATTTAGGAAGAAACGGAGGGTGAGTAGTGGATGTTTAAATGCTTATTTTCATACACACATTTTGATAGTGTTGGACTGCAGAGTGCACAGCCGTAAGAAACCATGAATGACCATGGGACTGGATCCATAAGCCTGTTATTTACCACAAAATTAAACCCAAAGTTCATAACTGAATTGTGCCAAAAATTCACCCATCATATAACTTTGCAAACCCACAAAGCTCAACAACAGGGATGTAAGTGTATTTCAATGCTTTAGAGCAGGCTCAACAGGAATGAGTGAAACTTGTTAGAGATTAATTGCTTGGTTGCCAGCGGTTTGCATTTGCTCTCATCTGTGATACCAGGATTCCTTTGCTAGGCTCAGAGACGAAAGCTCCACAGTTTGCTTCAGCTCCTCAGATGCATATGGATTCTGGTTCTCTCTCAAAAGATTTTCCAAGGTCATCACTATATCTGTGTGTGCACCACCATCACCCTCCTTGCAATGTGGAGAGAGACACATACATGCATACATGCCCCTGAGCTAGATGGTGGCTCTTTCTTCCAGAATCCTGCCTAGGAAAGATGGTGTAGGGAGAGAAGTTGAGAGCCGGGGTTGAAGGTTGTGAGCTGGAAAGAAACTGTGTGTAAGAAACCCCAACCCTGATCCTAAACGCCAAAACCCTAGGTAGCCCATCCTTGAACACTACAAGCGCGGACATGCTTTGGTCGTTGTAAGAAAGCTGTGGCTGGGAGATCTGTGGAGCCCACCTGATCACTTTTGGTCGCTGCAGCAGCTCTTGCAGGGCTGTTGTTGTTGCTATTGGAGTTGCGCATTGCGACTTTTGTTGGCCTTCGCCTCTGCAGGCAAGGATATTGTGTTCAGATTCATTATAGAGTATAGTACCTTAAAGGGATTTTTGAACCCTAGTTAGTAGGTCTATTTTTATATGAGGATTTTTGAAAGATGATAATTTGGCTTGTGTTGAGACTTGAGATTAGGTGTAGTAGAGTTATGACAAGAGCCATCGCTCGAGCGTTCCCTCGCTCGCTCAGTCTGCTTCGTCCACGGTCCACCACTGCTGCTGCCATTCATCCTCCTCCTCCTGTTCCATCATCTTCTTCTTCCGGGATGAGGAACTTGGATACACCCCTTGTTTCCAATCCTCTCAGCAAAATGTGCATGCAACCAGAGATCCGACGACAGATTTCCCAGAAGAGTTGTGGTAGAATCTCAGCCTGCCACATGCCAGACGTAAGCAGTTGCAGCAGCAGAAAGCCCGCGCACATGAAGTGCGGCCGGGCTGTCGAGAACACCGGCATCTTTTCTCAAGATGCTGTTTCCTCTGCTGGCGAGGCACAGGCGCAGCCAATGTTTTTTTTCAAAAACCCAAGATCTATTGGATGGCTACCAAAACTTTGGTGACGCAGTACTGGCAATTTGAAAATGCCAATGGTAAATGGCCCTGGCGATGAAAGCATTTTGATAAGGCAAATTGCAAGGACTTGGGCATTTGAGTACTTGAATATAGGCAGTTACATTCATTATGAAGTGATAATGTGTTTGGAAACCAATCTCTTACAGAGAATTTGTCTAGTGATTCATTACATAGAAAGGTATGGAATGTGATGATCAAGGACATGGAAAGGAATGGAATGTGATGAATAGTTCATTTGGAAAATAAGTTATACAATGTGATTGTTCATTTGGATGCCATGATAACTTATGATAACAATGTAAAAAGATAACGTTCATCCTCTACACTCCATAAAATCATAACCATGACCAGTTCTACCAATGCAAATTATTCATGCAAGTCAATGCTACAAAAGGTTATTATATGTTAGTTTAAATTATAGTTAAATGACACATTTGCAAACTAGTGATAGTTCTAAAATAGCAACATGGTAATCTTGAAAAAAAAAGTGAAAGGTCCAACTTGTTTTCATCAAGGAAGGGAAGAATCTTCACTCAATCAATCTCTAGACCAATGAATCCTTCAAAACAAAATTGAGCCTTTAACAAGGCTAAGCGCCCTCGAAACATGTCCTTTGCATGAGGATTCAACCAATATTGTGGGTAGATGATGTTAGTTGCATTCATTAGTTCTTGGTTTGGGAATCATTGCTCTAACTCAAAGATAAAAAAGGTAGTAACATGTGAACATTGCACATTAATAACTTCAAAAGCTATTGTGCAATCATCTTGTGTGGCCTAGGTGAACACACCAATAAGAGGGCACCTCTTATGCATTGTGTATTGCTTGCCCATAAAATAAAAAACCACAAATTGGATGTTTGTTGCAAGATTTGTGCATTAAGTAGTGAGTAATTGGTCAAAAGTACCTTCATGAAGGTCCAAGAAGGCCTTGAAATGCTCATGAGTATATTTCTTCTCTAGATCAAACTACATGTATAATTCAACATAACACATTTTCACAAAAGTGACGAAATTTCATACAAAACAATCTTGTGCATGTGCAAATTTGATAACACATTTTCACAAAAGTGACAAAATTTCATACAAAACAATCTTGTGCATGTGCAAATTTGATGAGGGCATGCACTACCTCCAAAAGTGGCATGATGCAAGTTAAGCCCAAGACCACTTCAACATCATAGAAATATTATAAATTTGTCTTTGTTGCTACAACAATGTTCATGTTGTCATTCATCTTCACAATTAAAAATGTCAACAATAAGTGAATTGTCAACAAATAACAATGCAAACAACTAATAACAACACAAGCTACCATCAAGTAATAACACAAGCAACTACTTTAGCACCCCACCATCAACCAACCCAATTTGGTGACTCATTTTATCAACAAAAAAATTGGAATTTTTTGAATATTTTCTACTATAAAATTAATTATTTTTGCTAAATATTTGATTTTTTTTTATATAGGCATATGATAAACTTTGTTGATGTGCTAATGATATTTTATGTTTATAATATAAAAAACAAGTACCATCCATTTAAGGACATGTTTAATTCATTGTTCATATAATTTCTTTAAAATGTTTCATCAAGATTACACATCAAACATTATTTTAGCAAATGATTCTTAAAATATAAATATAGACACTTGGTTGGCACTAAACAATTGCCAAAAAGATGTGGTGATCATTTAATTTTGAGTAATCTTTTTTTTTGTTGAAAATTCAAGAAAACACAAAAATAATTCTAAATTTTGATAATTTTTTTCTTTTCTAAAAGAATTGTAAATTTCTTTTTTTTGCGATAGAATGTCATCTATTGGTTACTCTTTTTAATGGTCCTATGTAAAATTGTTGTTCAATTAAATCAAAATTTGTTAGGAATGCTCATCTTGTGGTTGCATTACAAAATTGAAAAAAAAAATGTTAGGGTTTTCACAACTTGCTTTACCCCATGCACATGAATGTGTACACCTTCTTGTTAATTAAAACCATACCACAAATTGTTGGTGTACATTAGTGTAAACAACGAACCATGAAAACTTAAAATCACAATTCAGTGATGGTGGCAAACGTGAGGTAGTAGCCATGCAACTTCTTTATTTTGCCCAAGAACTCCTACTCCTTTGTACTTAGGCATTTCACCTTCCACAAATTATTTCTTACTTGTCTATTTAGCATATATTTTAAATAACTTAAACTTTATTTAAGAAAATGAAAATGACACACTTTAACTAAAGCCTTAACCTAATTATATTTATTTATAATTGTTTATATATGTTTTGGAAAGTTATGTTCTTCTTTTTTATTAACAAATACAAATTTTATAAATAAAATTATATTACTCATAATGAAACAAAACATAACATTGTTTTGGTAGTGTGCGATCTTGGGGTGATGGTATAATTTATTCCCTTATTATAAACTAGATTTATTACAAATTGGATTATTAGATTTAGTTATGAATAGATTGGATTGATCCAAATATACAAATATTTAAAAAAATTGTTAATTGTCTCATCACACATGCATCATCTCAAGTATGTCAAGAACCGGATTTGAATGTATTTGAAAATATTGTTATTTATTAAATCAAAGGTGATTCTTTTCAAGTCCTTTTTATGAACATAATTATGGGCCTTGATTTATGCCCATTGCTTATAAAAATTTAACCAACATTTCATACTACTAACAAATTATTTTAATTTCAATTGCTCATGCAAAAAGCCTTTTGAATTGGTGTTAAAATATGTTATCATCAATTACTTGTTCATTAGAGGCCATCATCGAAGTGAAAGAAGGAGATAGGAGGAAAAAAATGATGGGGGAAGGAAAGAGATGGAGGAAAAAAAAAAGGAAAGAAAGGTTGCAACCTACCACAATGCTTATTCACCAACTGACATTGCCAAGGTGAGAGATGGAGGGGGAGGCAAGGAAGGTAGAGATGCTACAACTTGAGATGTTATGCAAAATGTGAATGTAATTTGAAAGATGTTCAAGAAAGGAAACACAAATGTGTGTTTGTGAAGACAATAAAACACATAGATAAGAACTAACACCAGCAATAGATTCACATGTTTTAGTAAATCCTCCTCACAAAATACAAACATTGATCAAACACACACCAATAAACATCTCTTTTGAACATGCAAGAAATTATGTTAACACCAATGCAATACACACTAAATGCTGAACAAGCAAGTGACACAAAAAGAATGCAAATTAGTGTAACAAACACATCAGAAACAATCCACGTGAATTTTTACAAATTAAAGTAACCATTGAACCCTAAACCCTAAATTCGTTGCACCAGGGTCATGAATGTTGAGCTTAGTCAATGGTGACTTACACATAAAGACATGGCCATGTTGAATCAAGCCAAATATCATGTCACAATATATCCATGGACATACCGTGCCACAATACATTGATGTAATTAATTTTTGCAAACTATAACAACCATTGAACCATAAACTCTAATTGGGTGCACCATGGTCATGGATGTCAAGTCTAGTCAAAGATGACTTACACATAGAGACATGACCCTATGTTGAGAGTCATGCCATGCCACAATACACTAATGTAATTTATTTTTGCAAATTTGAACAAACCATTGAACCCTAAACCCTAATTAGATGCATCATGGTCACAAATGTTAGGCCTAGTTAAGGACACCTTACACATAGAGACATGACCCGATATTGAGTCATGCAAGAATGTCATGTCACAATACATCCATGGACATGAAGCCATGACACAATACACTAATGTAGGTGATACCTCATGATTCTCGAAAAGGGCGGATTCGCCAGTTTTGGTCCCTTTTTCACCATTTTCAGGATTTTTGTGCAAGGCAAAGCCCTCGATGTAAGCACCTTGCGTTACGACGTGGCGATCATTTTGTGCTGGGGCGGACGCAAAGACCAACACCCAACCACGAAGTTAAGCTTAGCCAGTGACGAGCGGCGTCTTCGGTCGGCCTTCGCTTCAGCGCGCGCTTCGACAGGAGAATGGAAACAATTGCATGGTAACCAGCATCATCGATTCTTGAGTGGTTTTTCAAGCTCTGCCATGGCCTCTGCACCTCATCTCTCTTTGCCTCTTGCTGCTTCTTCCTCCCAATTTTCGAAGCCTCAGGTCTATTGTAAATTAGTGCAGTTTGCGGCGCTGCCGGCGTCCTGTCGAATTGGGAAGATCAGCTTTTATGGGAGTGAAATCAGTGCAGCAGGAGTGCACTTTTCGGGGTCGCGATTGTCATCACTCGCAAACAACAGGCGACTAAGGTTTCACGAAGAAGATGGAAGCCGGCGCAACAAGTTGAAGAAAGTGGGAGTTTGGAGAGCAGCAGCGGGTGAGAGTAATAGAGAGTCGTGGGATTTCGGGAGGTTTGTGAACACGCTCTTGTTCTTTAACGGACCACCATCGCTACAAAAGTTTGTGGCATCGGTGGTGCAAGCCATGACGGGAAGGACGGAGCAAGCTGACGTCGAGCAGGCGAACAGGAAGAAGAAGCAGGAGGAGGAGGAGGTGGTGCTGGTGGTTGGTGCGACGGGCGGAGTAGGAAAGCGTGTGGTGGATGAGCTACGGAAGAGAGGCTATCGGACGCGAGCTTTGGTCCGAAACTTAGAGAAAGCAAAACAGCTCTTGAGCTCAGAGGTAGAGATAGTCACGGCAGACATAACGCAAGCTGCGACGCTACTGCCGGAGTACTTCGTAGGAGTGAAGAAGGTCGTCCACGCAGCCAGCGTCACCGTGGGACCTAAGGAAGGGGATACAGCTGATCGTCAGAAGTATTACCAGGGGATCAAGTTCTACGATCCAGAGATCAAAGGAGACTCACCAGAAACAGTAGAGTACAAAGGAATGCGCAATTTGATAGAGAAGCTGAAGAAGCGACTGGGGACCAAGGAAGGAAGATCGTTGTTCGCGTTGTCGTCACCTACGGGAATACCAACAGGTCCTGCGTGGGGAGCATTGGACGATGTCGTCATGGGAGGTGTGAGCTCCAGCTCTCTGCAGATCGATAGGACAGGAGGTGAGCAGGGGGTGCCCACAGGTGTGTTCAAAGGTACTGTGTCCACTGCCAACAATGGAGGGTTTGCAAGCATCCGTAGCAAGAACTTCGAACCGGTTGAGGATCTGAGTGCTTATGAAGGACTGGAATTGCGAGTGAAAGGAGATGGCCATCGCTTCAAGTTCATGTAAGAAGTTGGGGTTGTCTCTCTCTGTGTGCCCCCTGCAAACATCATGTCATGTTGCTGCTTGATCCAAGTATGTTGTTCTACTAATTTCCAGACTTAGGGTTTATGTTCAGGGGTTCTGGTTCTGGATTGTGAGAAATTCTTTCTTGTTTTGCTGCAATTGCTGTTGTTGCATCATGCTCACAGCCAGAAATTCTTCAAGGTGAAATGGAAGATCCTTTTGGTAGCTAAGCAAATGCTAGCTCTTTCTTCTCCTCTATGATTCCATTGGGATGAGGAAATGCTGCAATCTGGTTCTTCGTCTTTCCAATCTTGTTGTTGCAGTGGAATGGCAGTTGCTTCCTTTCCACTGTGCAGCATGGAAAATGGCAGATGGTTGCAAGCAATTGTGATTCCAGTTTTGTTGTCACAGCAGACTTGTGCTGTGCATTTACTGATGTTGTCTCTTCCTGTCTGCTGCCAAGCATGGAAAATGGGAAATGGTTGCAAGCAGTTGTGATTCAAGTCTTGTTGTCACAGCTACTTGCACTGTGCTCCTACTGGTGTTGTCTCTTCCCTTCTGCTATGCACCATGGAAAATGGCAGATGGTTGCAAGCAGTTCTGATTCCAGTTTTGTTGTTACAGCAAACTTGTGCTGTGCTCACTGATGTTGTCTCTTCCCTTACACTGCACAGCATGGAAAATGGCAGATGGTTGCAAGCAGTTGGGATTCAAGTTTTATTGTCACAGCAGACTTGTGCTGTGCTTGCTGTCAGAATTTGCTTTGATACCTAAAGCAAGAGATCTGTCATAGCGCATATGCCATGTTTTTCAAGTGTGGTAATGGCTTGGTGTGTGCACTTGTTTGCTTGCAGAGTTCGCACTTCCACTGATTGGGATGCTGTTGGCTACACTTGTGGATTCAACACTACCAAGGGTGAATGGCAAACAATCCGCCTTCCTTTCTCCTCATTTGTGCCTGTGTTTCGTGCTCGCACAGTGAAGGATGCTGCACCTTTCAATACTGCCAACATTGCATCATTGCAGATATTGTACAGCAAGTTTGAATCTGATGGTGAACTCAATCCCAAGTTTGAAGCAGGACCATTTGAGCTTCCAATTTCCAGCATCAAGACATATTTGAAGGAGCCAGTGACTCCCCGCATTGTGCACGTGAGCTCAGCTGGAGTCACTCGACCTGATAGACCTGGCCTTGATTTGACCAAGCAACCCCCAGCAGTTCGTATGAACAAAGAGCTAGGCTATATTCTTACTTTCAAGCTGAAAGGTGAAGATCTGGTACGAGAAAGTGGGATACCATACACCATTGTACGTCCATGCGCACTAACAGAGGAACCTGCAGGTGCTGAGCTAATTTTTGAGCAAGGAGACAACATAACTGGAAAGATTTCCAGACAGGAGATTGCACGCATTTGTGTTGCAGCTCTAGAATCACCTGCTGCATGTGACAAGACCTTTGAAGTGAAGAGCACTGTCCCATTCAGCCAGCCATTTACAATCGATTTGGAAAACCCACCCCCTGCTCAAGATTATGTACCTTTCTTTAGTCAACTCAAGACAGGGATCACAGGGAAAGAGGCACTGGAGAAAACAGAGGCAGCTGTTGTCTAAGGGCGTTGCAGTTGTCACCAGTTTCTTTGTTGTATAACACAGGTACATGCTCTCTTACAGTAGGGCATTTGCAAGAACATGTTTTGTGCAGTCATTGTGTGCTACTAACTTAAAGCTGATTTGTTACTGTTGATAGGAGTTTAGAGTTTAGTGAGCATCTCAGATCTGATTCCATTGCCAAGGTTCTTGAGCTGTTTGTTGATTTTTCAGCAGAGAATGGACTCCTGGTAGACTGTATAAACAATTTTCCAAGTATAAATATGACCTCTTTGCAGGGAGTTTGAGATTCAAGCAACATTCAAACACACTTAGATTCCAATATTGTATGTTGAATTGGGTGTTTTGCCATTTTTTCCATTTCTTCATACAATTTATACATCTCTACCTGAAACCTCTGCATTGATTCACGGGTGTTCATCAATGGCATGTTGGATATGAAGTCCACAGTCCACTGATGTACCATTGCCATCAGAGATTGCATGTCTTACAGTGCATTGGTTTGTTGTACCCAATAAGGACTCTTGATTCAGATGTGTGCTGCACACATAGCGTCCCAACAGTCTTCAAATACTCCCATAACAAGATTGATTATGCATGTCCTGCTTCCTATTGATGTCAATAGATAACAAGACAGCTTGGAACTCATGCATGCAAAAACCACCTCTGCCTAATGTCCTATTCACAACCTCTGCAGTAATGTCCGTACCTTCAGATCCACACTGTAGCTGGATTTAGAAAGTTGAGCAACATTCAGCATGGTTGACTTGGATCCACATCTGGGTTTTATGCTGACAGACCTTAGAAACCTCAAACCTTGCTGCTGGTTGTTTCTAACTTGAATGCTGGTTATGGAGGTTAGAAATCTTGTTTTATGAGATTGATGTCAACATGTTCAGATATCAAGAAATGTTGTTGGGTCATAGAAGAGAAATCTCCACTCTACACATTTCAATTTGACATGAATGGGTTTTGCACATTTTGTGGATCAAATGTCTATACAGCCTGTATTCAAGGTTGGTTACCTCTTCAAGTGACGATCTAGAGAGTGAAACCTTTAGAATTTGCAAATGGGTTTCATGGGTGTTAGAATATTGGAAAGATATGTCTCTGTTTGAGCTTCTCATGTGTCTAGCTTGTCCTTCACACTTGAATCTTCAATCTAAAAATGAATAGAGCAACAGAGGCAAATTAGCTCTATAAGACCCTGGTGGAAATGTAGATGGTTAGTTTGAATGGCAACAAGTCTTCTCTTATGGTGGGGTGCAAAAGGAATTTGGGACCAATGCATTGGGTTCTATGTTTGTGCTAAATCCACCATATTTTGGTGTTGAATCCCCATGGTAGCCTCAATCGTTGGTAATTGGGGTATAGTCTTTTTGCATTGGATTCAGATGGAACTGCTTGTACTATCTACTATTGGCAACCTCCAAAGTTGGAGTACTTGGGAGCTGTGTATAAATATTAGGAGTTCCATTCCAACGAACAACTACCAACGAATGCAAGTGTCAACTCTGACAAATACCTTTTAGCCTCACTTGAGCTATCAATGTGGCAAGAGGCTCTTCACTTCATCCTCTATGGTGCCTAAACCCTATCCACCCACATGGCCCCACTTATGAACACATGTGGATATTGCATAAGTTGTTGCCCTAAATATGTGAGTTTGCACGGATGATACTTTCTACCATGCACACAATGGGGTTGTCATTGTAAACATGTGTTGCAAAAATGTGCACACTATGGGTTAGTTACAAATGTGGATATCATAAAATATACCTTCAATTTAAGTTCATTTTGTGACATGCATTGATGATTATTGCATCTAGCACAATGTACGTCTTGTTTCAAAGACAGATTTAATTTTTTCTTTGCAAATAACACTTTCATTATCCATGCAACTGACTCTCCTGGGATTCAGGGTATAGGATATACTATTTATGATTTAGGGAATGAAATAGAATTTGCAAAGATTTATTCTAGGATTTAAGGTTTTAATATATAGGTTTTAAGATACTTGGGTATACTATATATCAGTGTGAATATAAAAGATAAAATGCAAAATGAAGGGTTTCAGGTTATAAGATATAAAAGTATGGGATTTGATGTTGGCAGATTTTGAAGAATGGAGTTGGAACCAGAGGTGCTCTCAAGTAAAGCCAGAATTGGAACCAGAAGTTCTCCTCAACACCTGAAACCAGTTGACACTGGTCTGAACACCAATTCAAATAGGGACCCATTTAGAAGTGCAAATGTTTGTCTTCTGATTCACAGTATGAGGAATTTGTACGGATCAGCAATTGATTACACAACCTCAAAAGTGAAAGGGGATCACCCATTCAACTACTGAATCCTGATGAAGACTATTTTGAAAATACTTCAGTCAAAAGGAAGAGGCAACAACATTCTTCTACAAAATGTAATTCATGTTCTCTCTTAAAATGTCAGCTGACTTGCAATGTTTATTGTCAAAGCTAGTTGTTGATCTTCAACATACAAATGGAATTTCAACACTTGCCATTGTTCTTTGACTCCTCTATTCTCTACACATGAATTCTGCTCTCTGGATTCTTCTGAGTTCCCCCAAACTTCTAGACCTCTTACAATTGGTGGTGACCTTGAATACCAACCAACATAGCACTTGTATATTCAAGTTCTCTCAAAGTATTCTTTGAACATGAAAGGACTGCCTAGAAAACCTTACTGACCAGCCATAGACCGCAAGTACCCAAAGAGACTAACTATAAAAGATTTTGCAACTAGATCAGGGTGACTTGGTATCAAGGATGACAACCAATTGACATTAAGCTCACAGCAAAGAGGTGGTCTCCAAAAACTCATCAAACCACCAAGCCCTTCTCCAAATATCTACTCCTGTTACACAACCCCATCTCCAAATATCTACTCCTGTTACACAACCCCATCTCACAGAAAGCTTCATCTCACAGACAATGATTCATGCTTCAACAAGAGCTCCAATGCCATTGCTGGGGACCTAGGTTCCTGATTGCCTTGTCTCACAGATGCTCAGGCCTGTCTAAGAGTATGCATTCACAGAGAGAGTGTTTGTTTCATGACAGTAAGTATCAGATCATCACTGCTTAGTTGGTGAGGGTTCTTGACTTGGTGACCTGTGCACAATATGTCCACGCCACCAGCACAATGTGTCAGATCTGCAAAATTGTAATCCAAATTAATATTCTGCCTCCAATGTGCTCTATATCCATGCTATGATTTCATGTAGAACACAAAAAACTACATGCAGGAGAAAGTCAAATTCTGAACCTTACATGGCCCCGAGGTTTCAATTGCATCCAAGCACTTGATGATGCACATATTAGTTACTATCACCTTGTTGCTGTGGACTCAATTGGCATTGACAATCATGGGAAGCATCTCCAATTTGACTCCCATAGCGACAGATATTCCACAGAGAAGGTTGCTTCCTCAGGGCTTGGTTGTGAGGCAACTGAGCACAATAGCAGTTGGCACGAGATAGCTGACAGGAAAGGCAAGAGACTATCTGCATACTCATGCTGGCATGTATTCGCCACGGCTCTCTTGGATGGTGCTTCTTCCTGTCATGAGCAACAAACAGATATCAGACCTGGAGAGAACATATGTCCCTGACGAGTATGATCCTTGATTCAAAATTCAGATTCGCAATGCAAATTGCAATTCAAAAATGAAATTTCCATACTGACACACATTTCAATGAAAGAGGATAAGGTTTCAAGCCATATCTTGGTACCATCTGGGTAGCACTCTTACCTTACTTCACTTCATGGTGCTTTCACCAATGATCTGTTGGCAACATCAATGTGACATGGGGGGAAATAAACCTTATCCTGAAGCAAATATTCTGAAATTCAAGTAGGGGAGATGCTTTATCCTACATCAATTCTGTCTGGCTTCTCCACTGGCACTCATTTGCTTGCCAATGATGCTTGGCTGCATGCAACAAGCAGACACCATCCAAACCAAACCATCCATCTCTCAGAACTTTGGTTAGGTACCAATACCTTCAATACAACATGCTAGGCAAGAGCAAATTGAACAGCATTGGAATTCAAGAAACAAGAAGCCATAACCTTAGTATCAAGCCTTCACCAGCACACCAGATTAAAATCCTGGAAATAAACATGCTTTGACAATGGTAGCAAATCCCTACTAAGCACATGCACTCACCAGACAAACACGTCCTTTGACATGAGGAGACAAATATCACCACAAATGAGCAAAACCACAACTTCTCCAGGGACTAAGTCTTTGTGGTTAATTGTCATTGCAGTACTGCAAGGAAGACTCCCAGGAATCAGCCCATCCCTGTAAGACAGAGTGGCATTGTACCAGTTCCAACTGTTTGGACTTTGCCCAAGTACTACTTGACTCCTGCAAATACTCAGCATCAATCTGTGTCAGAACAAGTTGTCGGATATTCTAATATTGTTTCAGAATGCTTTCTAGGCATAGACTGGTTTTCTCCATTGACACATTCTTGTGGAATTGGAGACTAGCAATATACAGACCTAGAGTCAGGACTTGTGACCTGCAAGGTATCAAGCAAGAGCCACATGAGTGTCAGACATGTTGAAGCCAAGCTGCTCAAACTGAGAGAAATACAAGGCAAAGCAGATATGAAGACAGCTGCAAAATCATTTCACACCTAGAAGAGACGTCATACAACAGGGAGGGTCTAGGGTTTACACCTGAGTTGGGTCACACCTGCCAAACATGGAGGATTGCTGTGGCAACCATGATGGAGAGGGTTGAGATGTCCACACAGATGAGATAGCTCCTGAGATGGTAGCCTAGACTAGCTGATACCTGAGAGCTGAAATGGAGCTGCAGATAAGAGATTTCGCTTGAGATGACAGAAACGAGAAGGAGAAGGGGTAAGGGATTAGGGTTTAAGAAGAAAGAAGGGGAAGAATGTGCCGAAAGCAATCATCGGTTTGAAGCAATTGTGAAAGCTGCTGCTGCAGATATGAGATTTCATTTGAGATGATAGAAACAAGAAAAAGAAGGGTTTAGGATTTAAGAAGAAGAATCTAGACGAAAGAAGGGGAAGAGCAGAAGTCTTCCTGTAAAAAGAAGGTGCCCAAAGGAACCATTGGTTTGGGGCAATTGTACAAGCTGCTCACCTACAAATTTGAGGAAATTCTAAGAGCATAAGCGATGTTGGAGATTGAGAAGATAATTGCAGGGCGGCTCCACAAAAGCTTATCTAGGTAGGTTGAACAGGGCAATCCACCAAGCTCCCATCGTCGATCCCCTCCTGTCTATGACGATTGCAAACCCATCGAATTGGAGGACCTAGCTCCGCCTTGCTCCTCCTCTGCACGTTACGGTATTGCACCCGACTCAAGCCGAAAAGCTTGGAGATGTCCTTGCCCTTGAGAAAGTTGACAAGCCATTGTTCAGCACCGATGTTCTCATTTGCAATCCTCATTGCAGCTTCTTCACTAGGGAGTGGAGTTCGACCTCTTAGAAAAGGATATCTCCCTGAGCTTGTTCCTTCTTCTTCAGTGCCACTAGGGTTGGGACTCGGGTTTGGAGTTCGACGTCGACCTGGATCTCTCCTTCGTGAGCTCATTGAAGATGATGATCCACTGCTACTGTTTCCAAAATCAGGCAAGAACTTGGAAAGGCATTGTGTATCAAGAGCCAATGCAACTCCCTTTCCCAGATCAGGCACCATATCTCCAATTCCTGCTGCAACATGAGCACCCACCTTCAAGAGAAGGGAGAAGATCGTCAAACCTCTGATGACAAGTGGGGCAATCTCTTGAGCTCTTGCAGAAGATAACAAAACCACGTCTCCTACTTGATTCTCCACAACATGAATCCCTTGCAAATGCTCGCATAACAAATGGAGATGGACCCTTTTGAACATCCCTGGCGTCATCAACATCTCCGACACAATGAGCTTCCGTTGATGATGAGCACCAACTGTGGTGAAGAAAACATTGCATGGAACTTGACGTTGTTGCAACTGCAAAGACAAGTTTATGATCGCGTCCAATTTCGATACGAGTTTGCGATGTAATCTCTTTTCCAAGCATCCAATCTCTTCTCTCGTCTTCTCCATCACCTCTTGTAATCTTTTCTCCATGGATTTGATCTCTTGTTTTGTCCCCTCCATCACCTCCGCAACAACTTTGTCCCCCATTTTGTGAATGTGTTCCTCCAAGCGATCCAATTTCATAAACAAATGTGTTTGAAAGGATTTGGACTTCAATTGCAAATCCAAATTTGGATCTTCTTCCAAGCTTAAGCTTGCTTGACTTGATGATGCAATTGCACTTGAAAATTTTGGTTCAGAATTATGATCACAACTTTGATGAGAATAATTGATTTCACTTGAGCTTGCTTCAATTTTATTTTCAGAGCTCGCTTTGATCTCATTTGAGCTCAATTTGAGATTGTTGACATCATTCTCAAGTTCCTTCAAGTTTTGAAATCGTCTTTCAAAGACATCTTTTGTGTCAATTGCACCCAAAAGAGATGTCGCCGAATCGTCCATGCTTTTGCCCAAGTAATCCATATCCTCCTCACCTACATCCACTTCTCCCCATGGATGCACATACGACGAATCAAGGTTTGCAGCCAGCAACTCTTGTTTCAAATTCTCCACCAACACAACTTGGTCCTTTCGATTCTTGCACAACAAGAGTCGTTCCACACACTTGGGTCTTAGAATCCCTTTCACAAGTGCAACTCCTTGGCAACCATGGGCATCACTACACAAGGTTTCGATTTGTCTCACCACATGAGCATCGACAAGCGAAAGAGTTTCAAATGAGCTCTTGGAAGACTTCACCAATATGTCTATGAAGATGTGGCCCATCATATGGCCACTCAGCTCCACCAAGATCTCCAAACCATCAATCCAGATCTTCACTAGATTTTGTTCATTTTCACAAATTGCATGAGTTGCCAACAAGTTGGCAAAATAATTGTGTAATTTCACCTACACAAGATTAATGCACAAACACTTTGTCAGAAACATTATGGAATTAAGTGGATGTAAAAGTCCTCTTAAAAAGATTGTAGTAAGAAAATTAATCAAATGTTGTGTACTATTTTACCAAATTTGCAAATGCCATTGAACAAATAAATATGTATAGAAGGTTAACAATGTATATATACAAATAGTACATGAATGTTTTATTGGCGAAAGATCACATAAGCAATTGGAATTAATTTCAATATAAAATATATGTTTTAATTGTAATTCAACTTTCAAACTTGTACCTCATGTGTGAGTAAAATTTACATTATGCTTGTATCAACATGACAAGAATTTGACATTAATCATTGATTCATATACATGTTCAAGTAATGCACCAACTTCCTTTGTAAGAAATGAAATTATTTGCATGTGCCTAATTGCCACAACATTGTGTTCTTGCATTGTTTATATTGAAAATTTTCATATTTAAAAATTAAATTTTTAGTGAATTATTTTTCTTTGTTTATTTTATTATGCCTTTAATGGAACATAATGTTCAATAATCATACCTGCAATTTTGGGAAAAACCCTGGGGTGAGAGTGGTCAATTCTTGGTCACAACATTGTAATCTACGACCAATATAAATGATTTCTGCTTCTTGAGGAAATGTTGTTTTCCATTGTAAACGTCTTGCACCATTAGCAACCCCATCATCAAATTGTAATGTAGTAGGCACAAATATGCTTGACCTTTGTGAATCACTTCTTATAGGATGTGTTTCATATGCGAGATTCATTTTGAGCATCAAACAGATAAGATGTTTGGTGATGTCTCTTGAATTGTTGCCATCATATTGAATGGTTTTCTTCAACGAGATATTGAGCAAGTGCTCTATTTGTTCTCTTCTTCCAATGCCATGTTTAAAAGTTGTTGTCAAGTTGTTTGTCGTCACATGTTTGCGCAACTTGATTAGACGACCCATCACCTTGTGACAGAACCAATTTGGGTTCACAACAACAAAATCTTCATCCTCGAAATAAATTATTTCACCTGCATCATGTAAAGACTTGGCTACTGCAATGCGTGCCTTTTCTTTCAAAGACTTGGCAACCACATTACGTATGTTATTCATCTTTTGTTGCAAACCTTGTTGATTATGATCAATAGGTAATCGCAAGTTTGGGATTTTCTTGTCAATAATATCATTGTTGAAAGTTTCCATGGTAACAATGGGTTGATCAGGATGTTCTTTGTTCCATTCACCCAATGCAAGTCGCATTTTTGAACACGCAAGAAAAGCATCCGGCAATGTGTCAAGAATACCCATGCAACTTTTGATGACTTCGTTTGTCACATCTTTTGTTGCTGGAGAAGAATGTGCATTAACATAATGCAACTTTGAAGATAAGTTGATGAACTTAGCAAACTTATCTTTCAATATCAACACAATATTTTCCACATGTTGTATTTCCCCAAATGCCTTATCTTCATGTGTCATAACTATTGCCACTTGTGATTGGAAGTTAGACAACCTTTTTGTGTTCGATGCAATGAACCTCAACCAATAAGAAATCTCCTCTTGTATTTCCTCTAAAGATTTTTCCCCATTTGATTTCATGTGAAATGGGTTGCACACAACAAGAAAAAAACAAGGGTTTCCTTGACTGCTCAAATCTGGAATCATCATATCATGAAAGGCATGATACTCCTCTTGGCCAGCTAGGTCCCAAATGGAGATTTTGCGATCATCATCATTAACAAGAATGTTGACATCTATGCCACGAGTTCTTGTTTCCCATCCGTTTGGATCGTTGAAAAAAAAATCAAAAGGTTTGTGTTGCTCAATCACCTCCACTAATGGAGTGCAAATTTTTGCACAAAAACCTTTTACGGCAATGTTACGTATCATTGATTTTGTTAATGTTGTTTTGCCTGCATCCATGTTAACAAAAAATGGTTATGCATTAAATTATAATTAAATATGCACTTCTCAAATTTTTATACATAGATTAAATAAATATTTGCAAAAATTTAAAATAAAAAATAAAGTTGAAGTAAAAAGTGAAGTGGATTGCCTGAAAATGCATGACCACATAAAAACACCCTTGCAGAACTTGGTCGACCTTTGGGCATGTCTCTCATTACCATAATATGTTCTTGCTTATTCTTTTGTAATTGTGCCTTCACATGTAAAGAATATCCTTCCCTTTCCAATGGTGTATTTTCCATATTAATATCTTCCAACCAAGGATTGATTTGTAAAAGATCCATGATTCCAATCAACACTTCATCCCCTTGAACGGCATTGCAGAAGCTCAAATCAAGATGTGTCATACTCTTGTTCTCACGCAAGGATTCCAAAATCATACACACATCATCTGGTCCAATGCTATTTTCGCATTGGAGCTTTAATTGCTTAAGGGTCTTGTTTGTACGCAACATCTCTGCAATAGCTTTGGCTCCTCTCGATCCAATATTGTTCTCACCAATTGTCAGATGTTTAATTGACATGTTAGCAGGTGGGTTTCCAATATTCCCAGTTAAAGGTCGAAGCAATGATTCCATTCCATCTGGACCTAATGGATTCGACTCCAAACTCAACTCTTCAATAGTTGAATTCACCGTCAACATTGCTTCAATGGAAGCAGCTCCAAAGGCTGACACATTAGCTCCATGGAGGACCAAGCGCTTGAAACTATGATTGTCTGTTAACATCTTGCATAAACTTTGTACTCCAATATCACCAATTAATGCTTCATACAATCGTACTTCCTCCAATACTCCATTTGCAAGAAGATTTCCAAGACTTTGAATAAGTAATTGGATCTCTTGAAAATTCCATTGTGCTTTGATACCAATGTAATTCAATTTATGGCATCTAGCAATCGCATTTAAGAATTTTAGACGATGTTGATCTTGAATTGCTCTATTGGATCCATCCACCTCAACATTAAGAAAACGGACATGTATACGTTCCATCGCATCGACCAGCATGGCATGGAGATCATCAAAATGAATTCCTGTATATTCATCTCTCGACCAATGCCAAACTTCTATTGGCCATTGTTTTTTCAATTGTGTATAGACAGTAGGCAACTTGTTCATAGGGAGCTCAATGGTAGGAATTGGATGAATGAATGTTTCATCTTGTGGTAATCCATTTTCTATTGGATGAAATGTTTTTTGACGTTTTTTAGGCGGTGATGTTTCTGGAAAGATGTTTTTCAAGTCAACGGCTATAAAGGAATTAAGAGATGGGAGACTATCATTTAGCTTATTGGAATCTAAGTCACTTTCAATTTTCTCCACATAATTTTCAGATGCCATTTCAAATATTCTTGAACAGATAAAAAAAAAGCCTGCAACCAAATTCTGTCAACATTAATTTTTATAATATATAATCTTTTGAATGCATTTAGAACCTCCCAAAACATGTAAACAAATTGGAACCAATGCCATATTCCCTTTAAAATATTTCCACATTTCATGTATCCTATTATTCGGAAACTCCACATTACATAATGAACAACACTGATGAATGGGACAATGGTGTTTGAGAAGTAGATTTACTCACAATAATTTAACCTTTATGGTGTGTATAATGCAATTCAATAATCTACATGGTTTTCTATCTTGAGATTGATTTAATGTAACAATTTATTTTTCATACAAAATCGACATCTCAAATATGAAAGGTGCAAGTTGTAGTACATACCTAGAATGAAGGGAATAGCAAAAGAATTGGCACTACTTCAAATATTCCTTAAAAATGTTTGTAGTCCTTTTGAACCATATTTCTTTCATGTGGGTGCACTTATGAGAAGCAATTGTTGTTTTAAAATGGAACATGCTCGAATATCCTTGCTATTTTGACTATAACCAAATGATGAGTTCCAAGGTTTAGATTTTTAGTCATCAATGTAAATGAACTAGCTGAATCATGATAGAAATGCAGATAAAAGCCATACAAGCCTTGGTAAATAACCTGTCAACAAAACACATGTTATGAGAATTTACACTCTTTGACATGATAAAATAAAATACAATATAAGGTTCCTAAGAATAAGAACACAGATTTCATTGAAAGTCAATCAAGAAACAGGAGGGTTTGTGACTTGGTATTAAAACCTCAAATCAGAACTCATCAAAAGAATTGTCAAAGAAGATGTGGGTTGTTTCTAGCACCCAAACTAACCTTCTTCATGAGTTGTTAACTTTGAAGACCTCCAATATGCGCTCAAGTTGAAAGAATTGCAAGATTGCACAAATATTCATAATGGAAAGTGAAATTTGGGTTGTACAAGAACCTCAAGACGTAATCAATATCCAATTTCACCATCGATTAAATTCCATATTTGGAGGTATTTGGTTAGACTACTTATCACATGCAAAATACAAAACATAGTTGATGACTAGAATGATATGTAAGACTGCCAAAAGCAAAACATAAATCAATCAGCCTGCTGCCTAATAGTTGTATCAAAATTTATATTACCACTAAGCATTGAATCCACATCAATAGAAACACCCAAACTCCTGATGAACCTTTAGGAACAATTTAAAGCCAGCACTTCATCTCTGCTGAGAGAAAATCAACCTCAGCACAATGATCCTTTGAACCTCACATGTACAAATTTCTGCTGTGTGTGTCGATTACACAATGTAGAACATGGTCTTCCAAGGCCTTTTTATACACCACAAAGTTGGCGGTTCCTGAGATATTCCTGGAATTGTTGAGGGAAAGTAGTCGGTTCCGAGGATATTGCTGGGATGGTTGCTCATCGTGTTCAGGTCAAAAGGTGAACACGGTTTTGAACATGAGAACCTTCTTCAATATTGTGTGTCTTGAAGAAGTCCAACTGAACCCAAGTTGAAAAAATGCAAGTTGTAGATTTGTGAAAGTTGACACTAGGTACATGATACTCTGTTTCACCAGGCTACAAAATTTCTGTCTTTTGAATCATGCTACATGCATATCAAAAGGCCCATCACAATTGAGTTTACCTTTCCAAGCTAGTCTCAAAACCAAAAAAGGGACCCGATTTTTTTACTATAAAATATATAACCTCAAGTTGTGTTCTTGACATTAGAATTTCTCAATTCAGAAATAGTTCTTTTCTTTCCAGTGGAAAAAAAAAAAAAATTGAGATTTTTTACCTCCTGAATGTGAATGAAGGTTTGTGGTCATATTGCACAAAGCTCAAAATTTTAACCTTTCCTTAAAATCTTCACTTGCAGCTTTCAATTAGCTTATTTTCAGTGTTGGGCGGTTCTCACTTTTTTGTGAGAACCGCCAATTCCGGTTCTCTCATGATGTTATGAGAACCTGATCGGTTCTCTAATATATATATATTTTGGGCTGGTGAGAACTGGTCAGGTTATCAATTTTTTTACTTTTTTCAAACTCACCCTGTTCTCAGATAAGTCAATTCTCATATATACAACAACAACCGGTTTTTTTCACATCTGGTTTTCACAACCTGATTATTAAAATGTTCATTAATCAAAATCAGTTTTAATAATTTAATAATTAATAATTAAATGACTTCATCACACCCATAAATGATACTCAGAACTCTGACAACCGGATCTGAGTTCTATGAGAGAACCTGTCCGGTTCTCCTAAACAATCACCCATGCCAAATGAAAAATGGGGTTTTCTAATCTAATTTAATATGAAAATGTAACATCGTGTTTCTTAAAAGTAGCATCCAATTTTCAAAGTAATGGAACGAGGAATATTTTGAGTTGATGTCTCCACACTCCTTTTTCTTTTTGAAAAACAAGCACCAAAACCGACACATGAAAATCTTTTTAAAATGAGCAAAAAGCTGCAATAGGAGCTAAACCGACATACTCATGAAGTCAAAAGATCTTTCACTCTTTGAACCGCATTTAGGACATGCTAGACTGGTTGTAACTTGTCGGAGATGGATTTACAGTGGCGAAGTCAATCAAATTCCTAAAATGCACCGACACAACATCCTTCACACAGCATAGACCTTCATAAAACTCTTCTTCCTAGCCTCCCCGACATCTTACCGAGTTGTAAAATCATCATAGGCTGGTTGCAAGGTTCATCCATTCGTAAAGCACTCTTAAGGATTTTTTACTTTGTATTGGAAACACCTCCAAACATGAAAGATGCTTTTCAATTGAATGAACCCCAACTCCAGTCCCTGTTCCACCTTGGTGGGTTTTCGGTTTGTTTTTTCCCCTTCCCTTTGCTAACCCTATTGTCTTGTTTTCTCCTCTAGGGTTCAGGTATGTTTTTTTGCCCCTTTCTTTTTTTCGTTGTTTGTGACCTTTCTATTTTGTGGGCTAATTTTTTATTTCTTTGCAAAACATTTTTATTTCTTAAGCTGAATCTCTACCTTTCGACAAAATCTGTGTATTTGATGGTTAAATCCTTACATTTTGACAGAACTTTTATATTTTCTTGACAAATTTTCTTCTTCTTGACAAAACTTATATTTTTTCATATCAAAATTTTTACATGTTAATCAAATTATTATATATTTTTAACAAAAATTCTATTTTTTTCATTGTTAAGCTTTTATATTTCAACAAAATATTTATATTTTATTAGCAAAACTTCTATGTATTCATGGCAAAACTCTCACATCTAGACAAAACTTTTATATATTTTTGGCAAAATTTTTATCTTTTGCATTTTTAAAAAACCATTTCTTATTGAACTTTTAACTCTTGGCAAAATCTCTATCTTTTATTGACTAAACTTTTAGCTCTTAACAAAACTTCTTTACTTATTGGCTAAACTCTATCTTTTGACAAAAAAATTTCTCTATTTTTTGGTTAAACTTTTATTTTTAACAAAACCTTTATATTTCATGGTTATCTTTTTACTTTTTCACTAAACTTGTATCTTTTGGTGAAACTTCCCTATTCCCTAATTAAACATGTACCTTTCAACAAAATCTTTCTAATCCTTAATTAAACTTTTAGTTTTAACTAGACTTTTTTATTTCCTAACCAAACTTTTACCTTTCAATAAATTTTTTTTTATTAACTTGAGGTGAGTCTTATTAATGGGTCAAATTTGTAGTGAATTAACAATTAGTTTTATGTAGGTATTGCATTGTCAATAAAAGTTAACAATTCAAATGGGGTCATTGTAATTTGTTTTTCATATTCATTTGTTATAATTAGTTTTACATCCAAATTAAGGTTATTGCATTTTGTTAAATATATTTGGTTTAAACCTATCAATACAATGGTTACTAATTTTGGGATGTATTCCAAATGCAAGGGTTGCATTCATGAATCTAAGTGCCTTAATCAAGGAGTAAAAAGATTTTGCCAAAAGATAAAAATTGAATAAAAATAGAGAGGTTTTTGTTGAGATATAAAGGCTTAACCAAGAAGATACAAAATATAAAGGTTTTGCTAAGAAATAAAAATTTAGCTAAAATTTTTTAAATTTTTTTTGAAAAGGAGAGGTTTAACTAGGAAGGATGGAGGTTTAGTCAAAAAATAAAATAAAATACAAATGTTTTGTCACTAGTTAAAAGTTTAGCCAAGAAAAGATAGAGATTTTGTCAAAAGCTAAAACTTTAGCTAGAAAAAGACAGAGGGTAAGTAGGTAGGGGGGGTGGTTGTTAGTTGGTAGGTAAGGTCGAGATTTACATCAGCAGGGTAGCTAGTTGGGAGGGTAGTAGGTAGCAAAAATATTTTCCGGGTAGTATGGAAGTTGGTGTTGGGAAAGAAAACGGCCCCAACACAAAAAATAAATTAAAAAAAAAACAAAAACAAAAAAAGGTTAACTGTGGTACAACGTTGGTTAATGGAGGGTGAGAAGCCGGATGAAAACATGCAACTCATCCTATGGACAGAACGGCGAACTGGTGCGCCAGCGAGTACTAGTCAGAGGAAACAACTTGCGTTTCTGAAAGAGCCCATTACCGTATTGTCTGTTGAATGAATTTTGATAAAATATTGTTGCCGACACTTATATCCCGGTTTGACTTGTCTAACCCTAAACCCTAAAAACCCCAATAATAGGTTAAAACATAAATGGATGGAATTCGCCCCTCCTCTCAAAATTTAAAAGGAATGAAAGCAAGGCACCTTGAGTGCACCCTTGGGCCTTCCATTGGCTGCATGAAATTTCTATTCCCAAAAGAGTTCGTCATCGTTTAGAACCGGAGTGGGAAATGCGAAGGATGGGGGGGGATCGACATGGTGCATTATGCACCAGGTTCACACTAGTAATAGGTTAAAACATAAATGATGGAATTTGACCGAGTACTGGACATTTATGGCACACGTAAACCGACAGAGCTAGATTAAATTAAACCCCCACCTCTCCCAACTACCCACCCACTAGAAAAAAAATAAAAATGAGGACCCTTCCTTCACTCCATGACGCGAGTTCTCATTGGTTTCAGAAATTTTAGGGGTAACCAATTTTGAAAATTCTATTGCTAAAATTTGGGTGCCCCTAGTTTTGGCCTGGAATAATAATATAGCCCTTCCTAAGAACACCCTAACCTATTGAACAGATTTCACAACGGGGAGTTGTTTCCACGCCTGGAATTTACCATTTAATGCGTGTTGTTCAAGTTTAGCTCCATTTAACTATGGTTTGACTTCGCAACCATTCAGCAACTATTGGGATATCTCTCACCAAGACCAATATATCTGTCAATGGGTCAACACGCTTTGGTTAAAAAAATAATTTACAAATTTTTGTAGGGTGAACAAATTTTTTTTGACTTTATAGTCGAACTTTTATCATAGGGGCCGGGGATGAATTGGAGGTAGAGACAGAAAGCGAGGAACAATGGGGATAACAATGAGAAATATGTATGGTTAGATGAGATTGGGAATTCATCCTGACCGACAGGCGGACCAATTTATAGCACGACTATTCAAATTTTAAAAATAGGATTGTCGGACCCCTTTTGTTGAAAGAAATCAAATATTTGGGCAGAAATTGTCGACTTTGGGTGGTGGGTACTTAATATAACAATAATGAGAATGAAAGAGTAGACTAAGGGCACATTTCCATGAGTGCTCACTGGCCCACTATTTGTACTTTTCCAAGCCAAATAGTTGGGGTTTGTACTATATCACTATTTGAGTGGGGGTACCCACTTTATCTGGGGTAGCCCCATGTCAACTTCATATTTTCACAAAATTTCATTTCACTATTTTGAGGATTTATTTAATCACGAGATTTACCTTAGGGCAAGGTAGTGGGTGGGGTTGCAGACATGGAAACTGGCCATAATAACACTTCCTGAGTCACGCACCGGCACACTAGTTGTTGTCCAAAAACATTTGTGCAAAAAATTGCAACAAACCAACATCTCTTTTGAGCTGATTCGCTCCACACACTGGATGGAGTGTAACTCGAAAATGTGTCAAAAAAAATTTCGGTATGAACAAGGCCAAAATAAAGGTTTGGATGAAGAAGTGACCTAATGGATGAAGGGTTATGATATTTTGGACTGACAAAAAATGCCAAAGTAAGGGATAGTTAATCATCACGAGGCATTGAGGGAGCCGCTATGAATCATTTGTCGTTCTTTCTATTTTAGTGTTGTTTTGTTGTTTGTAGGTGATGAACTTTGTTTTGTTTTCTTCACAATTGTGACGACACTTTTTATGGCAATTCCGATGGGTGGAGAGAAATTCTGCATTGTTGGGACATAGTGGTTGTGTGTGCGTGAGGAGTACCCACTTATGTGGGAGCTCTGAAGGGAACTAATGTGAAGACTGAAGAAACCTGGGATTGTTGGGACATACCCGTAGTGGGTAATTCAACGGGTTGCCATCATCTCTTTACAAAACTTCTTGGGATTAGTTATGGAATCGAAAGGATTTCAGGTTCAAGGGTTGTGAATTGAAGGTGAGAATTGCCATAACTAAATTGGTGGACTCAATATAGAGAAGCTAAAGTGAGCTGATTCTTCATGGTCCATAGTTTAGATGTTATAGATTTTGCTCAGTTCAATGTAGAATTGTTGAACTCCACAAAAGCTAGTTATTAAACATGTGTTGCTGCTATCTGTACTTGTGGATTTGGCATTGCCCTCTCTTTTGGTGACAAGAGCTCTGGCTCCAATTCAAATTGATGCAAGTTGCACAAAGTAGAACTTGACATCTAAACTTTTCACCAATTAAAACCAATATCAAATTCTAAACATGCTTGCCAAAAATACTTAGAAGCAACTAATCAAGATCGAAATGTTATGCTTGATGCAAGACTTCTTGATCAAGTCTTAAAGACTAAATAATTTGAACTTGCAAAGTTGTAACAATGAATGAACATGTAGGTAAGTTGTTGTCACTTGTGGAGGAATTGTATTTCTTTACCACCCATTGCAACATAAGTGGCTTGCAAAATTCATACAAAAAGTTTAATGTATATATCTTTGGAATCATACAAAAATAGATAAATGTTAAGCATTTACTATTCAACATTATTGACACATTAAAAAAACCAATGGAAAATAAACACAAGGAGCAAGGTAGTGTACTATAGCTCTGAAAAGCAAAAATGTGAACTCAATATCATTTAGCATTAGCCATTGTCCAAGGCACATTGTTGTAGTTGCAAAAATTTGAAAAAAATCAATGAAAAAAAACACGAGTAAAGCAATGGATTTTGGCCCATGAAAGCCGTAATGTACAAACATGATATCATCCATGTAAAGGCTAAACATGAGCAAGTGTCCAAGGTAAATAACCATAATTGTGAAAAGTTGGAGTTAAATTTGCAACATAATAAAAAAATGGTTTAACATCATGGAAACTTAAAGTTTTATTAAACAATTCATGTGAATAAAAAATGATAGATACAAAAACACAATAAACATCATCATACCACTTTTTCGTGCTTTCAAGACTCAATTACATCCTTGTATGGGAATGCATAAGAGGTGAAAAAAATATTGTTCAAACAATTTAACATTCATGGGCAAATGAAGACCCTACCTATTTTGAAAGTTGGATTTAAAAAATTTCAAACTTTAAAAACACCTCTCATCCTTCACACTACCCAAAACAAAAACATGGCCAATCTCAGCCCATTTGAAATATTCAAGGAATTTATAAAACCACATGTGGGGACAAATAGTTTTGGAAATAAAAGTTTCATGCAACTAATGAGAAGGTTTAGCATGCACGCATGAGGGGTTCAATTTTATTTTCTGGAGAGGGGTGGGAAAGGGATGGGCAAAGGTTTTTTATTCTCCCTTGTTCCCAGTGTGTTCCTGCCATGTTCCCATAAGGTTCCCCAAGTTGTTCCCAATAACACTTCAGTTTTATCCCATATGGTTTGCCCAAAGTTCAACTTTTGTATATATAAACTAAAAAGTGATCACATTTGTTTCTATTTTGCAACTGGTGTACAAAAAGGTGCTTCAATTGGGGAGTGCCCAATGCTTCGAAGAAATTGGTGATGGGCCAAACAATATGGCTCCTTCCAAAAAGTAAATAAATAAATTTGAGTGCACCTATGAATTAATTAATATGAATCACACTATTCCATCTTCACAATAACTATATTATGAGCATGCAATCCAATGTCTTAGGTTTTTTTTTTGTGTTGGGTGATGTGCCAATCAAAGTGGCTCCTTGCAACAAAACCAAAAATGCTTTGGGGTTGGTTCTTGGTCCTTATAACTTACCCTATGCTTTATGAGAGGATGTTTAGTAAAGACATTAATTCCTTTTGTTTGGGGGTCCATTTTCCCAATTGTCAGACCAATAAAAAAATGATAGATCCTTCATTGAAATCACATGCAGTTGTGACAATGTTTTGAAACAAAGATTCTTCTACTTGTTGTTCACCTTGTTTGTATGCAGACAAGGCTGTTTTTTTAATTAAATATAAATATATATATATATTAAGAAAATCAATTTACCCAAGTATGTTAGTTGGTTATTATGTGGTTGTACATGTATTTCAAGGTGGCAGCAATTTTTTCAAACTAAGTACAAAAGGCTATAAGATGTGAAATAAGTTCAAATAGGTGATGACAAAAACTTGAATTCAATAATGTCTATGGCTATTTAAAAATATGAAAAAAGTGTTAAAATTTACCATTTTACAAAAAAGAAACCAACATGAACTAGAGTCATTGGACCAACTAATGAAACACAAAATTTACATCCAAGGCAACTTGCCATATAATCCAAGGAGAACAAAGATTAAGGTGAGCCAGACAAGTGTGAAATTTTGCCAAGTGAGACTCATTAAGCTTCTTTGCATTGTGGTAATAGCTTGTAATTTTCAACAATTTCACCTAGCAACTTAAAAATTCACATAAAACATATTCCTAAACCCCATAGCATAACTAGTGATCATTCCAATTACATATGACTATGTAAAAAGGACATGTGTCCAAGATATAAAATGTCTAAGCATACATCCGAACAACCAATTCTAGGTGAATTGTTAATCGATTCTACAACTTTGATTTCATAAAAACAAGGTTGGAGAATGTATGCTCATCTTTCACATTGCCCAACACCATCATCATGCAAAATCCAACAAATTTAAACCACTCTGAAAGTTGATGGTTTAAAATGCCACTAGGCCCAAGCCTCTTCCACAAGTGCATGGTTGGGTTGCAATCAAGAGGAAGCAACATTGTAGCTTGGCAATGGTTTTGCATCATGAGCTTGAAAAATGCAAATTGCTAATAAAAAAAACATGGTTTACCAATGGCCCAGCAAATGTAGTAAAACTTCCAAATACTTTGGGGTGCTGAAAGTGTAATTGCATGATGGCCATGTGCCCAAAAAATGTTATCTATGGCTCAGGATTAAGGTAATACTAAGGGTAGAGTACCCTACTTGCATTTAGCAACTCTTGTGTGGGAATCAAACTGTGTTTTTTAGGGGCTTGTAGGTTTCATAATAAAGTTGGAGATTTTAGCCCCTAAAAAACAATGATTCCATTTACTCCAAAACAAACCAATTTGTTAGCTATATCTGTCTCACTATATAGCCTCCATATTTAGTAAGACTTCACACAATCAAAGAAGTCAGGTTGTCAAAAGAGGCTCCATCTACCACCAGTTGCAACTTATTCAACAATATTGGGATCCCCTTCCACAAATTTGTCACATGTAAACATGCACAGACAACCAACTCTAGTTATCAATGGTTGTGACCTCATCACAACTCAATGAAATAAATTTCATTTTTTGCACACATTCTTTGATGGCTTATAAAACATTGTTGTGGAAGCTCGGTTAAATCTATATTTAGGTTACTCAGCAGGAGAATGTGACAAATCTCTAGATGAGCACTGACTGGTGGTAAGATACGAAAGGTGATTCCATATATCTTCTGAAATTGAGGTACATGATTATTGGTCTGCACACACGAGAAGAACTGCGAGCCCGAAGGTGTTCCAGATTTCCTCATTCCGCACAAGGTGGTGGTCTTGCTATTAGGAGCTGATCATGCACATTGCTTCTATGGTCAAGTTTCAGGGGAGGGAAACCATTTCCTGTATAAGTCTAAAGAAATTCTAGAGTTTACAGACTATGCAGTGCAGGTGAAAAAGTAATGTAGACTGAATATTGCAGATGTTTCCTGGGAATCGACCCATCCCTTAGCATGTTGCTTCCAACTCTTGATGCCTATACTACAGGCCAGGTCGGTAAAATTCAGGCCCTTATTTTTTTGCAGTATGTGGGTAGATTTTGTTCAGCTAGTGAAATGACCTCCTTGTTATTGTAATTTAGACTACACTCTAAAGTTCCTGAGATGTTGGATTGCCTATCAAAAGAGACTGTTGACCTGTTGATTGTTGATTGTTGGCACAGCTGCTTGCTCTACATGAGCACAGAGTTGCGACGATGGGTTTTATCTGGGGAATAAATTCTTTTGATCAATGGGGTGTTGAGCTTGGCAAGGTTGTTTGTTGTACTTCTTTTATCAACTTATGGATAGTCACTGCAACATTGGCCTGCATGGATGTAATCTGGGAGGGATATAATCAGTGCCCATGATATCTTGAGTGACCTACTGTGGGTGTGGTGTTGGGCAGACTTTGGCAGCCCGGGTGCGCAATCAAATAAATGCCGCACCCACAAAGGGGGAACCTGTGCAGGGCTTCAACTACAGCACGACTTACCTTCTGAACCACTACCTGAAGGTAAAGTAACTTTCTTTGCACTCTGTTCTTTCCTGGGATGGGAGGTTTTCACTCAGACATTGCATCAACAGCATGTTGTAATTGCTGTGATCTTGTACACAGTCTTATGACAATCACTGTCTAGACAGCTAGCTCCACATGCATTTTGAGGATACTATAGCACAAGAGCACACATGGTTTTCACAATGTTCTCTAATGTGGGTCTGATGCGCCTGTATAATGAGCAGGGTAAGACACAGTTGCTTTCCAGAGAGCCACATGATGTGTTCCCCAGTAACATCATTCCTGTAACAGAGGAAGTTATTTCCACAGACAATGTGCAGCAGTAGATGAGAGTGAGAGAGAGAGAGAGAGAGAGGGGGGGGGCTCTGTTCTTAAGGACAATGTCGCATATACCGGAATAGATTTCTCTTTTTGGAGTTGCAATTGTAATGTAGTGATGAGGAGACAAGCCATTTTTCCCACCACCAAATAAAACTTTGTTATGAGCAATCTGCATGTGGTGTTTTTCGCAGTTTTTTTTGCACAACAATCTATTAGAGTTATCTGTCAAGTAACCCTGTCTTCACCCTGTCTTTGGGCCTCCTTTCAGCCCCTATACTCTCTTTCAGCGGTATCCGCAAAGTAAAGACATTTTTATTAAATCTCAGCAAAAAATGCTGCAACTCAGTATGAAATGCTGAAACTCATCATTTAATGTACGAGGTTCAAGACCAATTACCGTAGTTGTACATTTAGGAGCAGTGAAAATATATGTAACAGCAGTGGAGGCGCTCAGGAAAAAGGAAAGACAGGATGAAACTCAGTTTACTACCAAAATTGATGGTTTTCTGAGTTCATCCCCTGTTGAATGCTAATGTACTTTTTTGTAGTTCTTTTTTGAATCTCACCCTGTGTATGACGAAACTCAGGGTTCTGGTGCTGTGTTTTTCTTACTTTACGGATAACTCGATTGTATGGTCTCCAACTTGACAATTCCGGACTGGAACACTCTTCATATTTGGCCTTTCATATCATCACCTTATAATTGTGCATTGTGAAAATTGAATGTTTTTGTCCTCCAAAGTGACACCAACACAATTTGAATTCAAATCCTTACATCACAAATCAAGGGAAAAGTTAATCCTCTTTACACCTTCTCTTTCAAATGGATATGGGTTCATGAATTTCTTGATGTAATCCATACATTTTTATTTTTTTTAATGTTTTCAATAGGTGAAGATTGAATTTCATAAAAATAAAATAAAATATGATCGTGGAATTTGGTTTCATATTGTAGGATTCAAGGAGCAAATAATAATATATTAATATTTTGACCTTGTGGCACTTGATTGCTGGTAGTGCGGAGTAAACTTAATGTGGAGCCCAAGTAAAATTTTGTTATGTGCACCTGTGGATGTGTTTTTTTCTTATTTATATTCACCCAGTCATCCTTAAGCTTTTATGTGATTCATTTTTGGTTGGATGAAAAATACAACACAAAATAGAAGAGCAATTAGTAATCTCTTGAGATGAATCAATCCCAGAAAATAAGTTGGATGAAAAATATGTCAAACACACAATAAAGTACACCAAGAAACAAGCAAATTCTACTCTCATGATGAATGAAATCCCAGAAAATGAGTTGGATGAAAAAAAACATGTCCAACACCCGCAACAATAAAACAAAAACAAAGTACTTACACGGAAAAGAAGCAATTCGTAACCTCTTAATGGATGAGGGAAGTAATTTAGATGAAATTATGTCCAAACACTCAACAAGAAGTACACAAACAAAAAAAGACAATGGATGAAACCCTAATCAAAGCTCAAGCTTGCGGGAACAAGCAAGAGATAGGTCATGAGCATCGTGACCAATCTCGTCGAGCTTCAGTTGCAGCAGATGAGCTTCCCATGCGCTTTCCACGGCTCCCCCTTCGTCCTCCTCCTCTTCTTCTTCTTCTTCTTCTTTTTCTTGTATTTACGGAGATATAAAATTTCAGTAGATATATAAATTCTTAATCTTTACAGCAGCACTAGCACCGAAAAGGAGGGAAAAAACCGGAAAACAGAGTGCTGGTACTTGTGGTGTTGCAGAGTTGTGTGTCGTTCGGACAAGGGAATATAAAGCTCGGGCAAGCTTAGTTTTATGTGGAAACTTCCTGGTGGTGGTGGTGGTGGTGGTCATTGAAGAAAAAATTAAGGAGAAGGATGACTAGTGCGGAGCAATTAGTGTTGGAGTTAATTGTCCCCGAGCAGCGAGAAAATGCACTTCTGGACCTGTCCAAGGTGGAGCTCCTTCTCTCCCTTTCTGTCTCTGTCTCTGTCTCTCATTCTCTGCAGAGATTTAGGGTTTAGGTTCTACTTACTCTTCGCAATTTTCTTTTTCCCTCTTTCGCAAGTTTGAATCCATGATTACAGCTTCGTTTCTTTTGTGAATCAACAACGTTTTTGTACTTGGGTTTTGACTTTTGCGCCACTTAGTTTTTGAAAAGGGAGTCACTGTGTACCGGAATGCGTGAGAAAGATCTTCTGCCACTTTTTAGGGTTTGGCGTTCCAGCGAAAGAAACCCTCACACTAGCAGCAATGCAACATGGCTACAACCTTATTTGGAAGGCAATAATAACCTAATCGTCTTGCACAGAGGGTGTTGGGGAATCCTTAGGATCTGTTTCCTTTGAGTCTTTGTTGATGGTTCTTCTTCTCAAGTTGCTCACTTTTTGATCAGTGATTTCTCTTCACATGATGATACTTCTGACTGAATTTGGTGCAATTGGGGATGGTAGGATGTGGGTCTCTTATGTGGCTTTAAGTTGCAAGGAAAATGTGACTAAGGATCCTCAGAATTTGGAATACCTCTGAATATTGTTTCTCAATCAGGAACTGATAATGGCTGTGTATGGCAGAAACGGGAGGCCTTTCCAGACTTAGCTCCAATGTTGTGGCATTCCTGTGGTACTATAGCAGCACTTCTACAGGTTAAAATGGTTTCACCCCTGGAATTTGGATGCAAGCTTCATAGTTACAAGCTCTTCCTCTCATGTCTTATTGCATGAATAGCTCCTGCAGTATGTTCTGAAGTTTGATTGTCTTGTTTTGTTGCTGATCAAGAGCCAAATGTAGTATATGCATTTTTGGCAAAGAGATAAGTACATGTGTCAATGTAGGGCTAAATCTCAAATTGCGGTGTTCTTTTGTGTTGTGTGGTTTTGCAGGAGATTGTTTCTATCTATCCCATGCTCTCTCCACCTACTCTCACTGCAGGGGCCTCTAATCGTGTTTGCAACGCCCTAGCTTTGCTTCAGGTTGGACAATTTGATGAGAAGAGGTTCCCCTGTAGGTCCCTCCTCCTTTTTAATAAGTGCTTCCTTGTGTATTGCCAGTAACTTTTCATCACCTATGCAAAGCCAATATGGGAAGGCACTTTAATTGTTTGTGCCATGCAGGTTGTGGCTTCGCATCCTGATACCCGGACTCTTTTCCTCAATGGTAACCACTTCTCTGCTTTCCTGTGAACACCCACTCCTGGAGATCATAAGATCCAGCAGGAATACTCCACATTCTGGTAGCAGGTCTGTATTTGAATTTTAGATTTCTCAGATGAAGTGGTTTGGCAAAGAGACAGAAAGAATATTTGCAAGAGAGAGAATTGAAAATACTCTGTGGATATATTATGCTGACAGAAAAGAGTGTGGTATGCAGCCCACATCCCACTTTATCTCTATCCATTTCTGAACACTGTGAGCAAGACCCGGCCTTTTGAGTACTTACGTCTCACCAGTCTTGGTGTTATTGGTGCCCTTGTTAAGGTGAGCTTTGGAGATGCCATTCTTGTTCCTCGTAAACTGTAAGCTTCCTTTGTGTTGTGTGAATTGGTTGCTGCATGTCAATAGTTACCAACCAGTTGAGGGTCAGCCAATTTGGTTGTCAGAATTTCTCAGTAGTAAATTGTGTGGGAAATCCATACAGGTGGATGACACAGAGGTCATCAATTTTCTTCTCTCAACTGAAATTATACCTCTCTGTCTGCGCACCATGGAGATGGGAAGTGAACTTTCCAAGACTGTGAGTTAATATCTCCTCCCCCCGCCCTTGTGTAGTTGTTAAGAGAATTCTCATTAACATGTCCAAACATGTGTGAGTCTGATAAATTTCTCTCAATCAATGCCATGTGTGTGAATGTCTACTGCTTGCTGCTGGGATGAAAGGAGGTTCTCCTTTTGGATGAGTGTGAACTTTGAGAGCATCCATGTTGGTAAGTATTTTGTGATTCAAGTCGCACATCTAGGTTTTAGGTTGGAAGGTTCTGTTCTCTGAGGGTTTATGACTTGAGGCAGCATATCTTGTATGTTAGGCCTTGGTGTTCTTTTACACTCATGGTGGCAAAGAGGGAGCTAGGGAGTATGAACACCAAGGCCATGACTTTTGGTGGCAAAGAGAGAGTTGGGGAGTATGACCAGATGGAGGTGGATGGCAGGTTGCTACATTCATAGTGCAGAAGATATTGCTGGATGATGTAGGGCTGAACTACATCTGTGCAACAGCAGAGCGTTTTTTTGCTGTTGGAGCAGTGCTGGCCACAATGGTGCAACTCCTAGCTGAACAGCCGTCTGTGCGCCTTCTCAAGCATATCATCCGCTGCTATCTTCGCCTTTCTGATAACCCTAGGTTAGCTCAATTCCTCCATCTCCCTCACTTTGCTTCGATACTCTTTTTGGTCATCTTGGCTGATTTAAGTGGATGAGCAGGTCCTTCTGTCATCAAAGGCTTGAGATGCTAGTCAATGCTGTAAGATTGTTTCCCACATGAGGATTCATTTAGATTTCATGTGCAATATCTTAAAACAGAAGGACCGTGTGTTTTTCCCAATGGCATCTTGTGGCACAGTAACTCAGGAGCTGGTGTGTAATGTCTTGCAGGGCATGTGAAGCCTTGAAAAATTGCCTTCCTGACTTTCTTCAAAATGGAACCTTCACTAACTGTCTTCGGGTAAATGCTTTTGATGCTGCTCGTGTATATTCTCATGATGGTCAAATTGTAAGTTAAAGAACCCATAAAACGTAGCAGGGCTGGTCCTTGCATAACAGAAACTTGGATCTATGTCCACTTCTGATAGGACACATGAGACTTAATGTGAATGACTGTTCTTTGCAACATGCCTGTGTGGATTCAACTTGGATCTGCTCCAATAACTGTACTTTGCAGCTGTAAATTTATTCTTTCACGTTCTCTCCACAGACCTCTGGTGTGCTGGTGAAGCATAGTTCTCCTCTCAGAAAAGGACTTTTAGTAAATCCTTGTGTTCATGTGTGTTGGGATGGTTGCAGGAGGATCCAACAACTCGAAGATGGCTGGCACAGTTACTGATGAATGTAGGACAGATGCACCCATCACACCGTATACCCACTGGCATCCAGGGTGGCCCCCTTTCATCCATGGATCAACTTCTGTCTGGGCAATAGTCCGATCCCTGTATAACAGTCCATTTCATCTGTGTTTTCAGGTAAAATCAGCCAGCAAATATTTATGAGCAGCTGTTGACTAAATTGCATTTAAGGCCTTGAACAACTCATTGCCATCTATTTGTTGTCTTCTGTTCACCAGAATACAACACCCAAAATGGAGATTTTTCAAAATCTCAAGCATTTTCTAGTGGGTGTCCAAGATATCTTTATGAGTACCACATGAAAAATTGGAGGACCCAAGGGTCAGATAGAAGATGAATATCTGTTCATATTGATATTTCAATAGGAGAAAATTCTCATCAGAAGTTACACGACCTCTCAAGGTTAAAAGACACCATCTGCACTGTTGGTATTGTGCTTGACACAATAGTAGTGTTCTGCAGATGGCCTTTCTGTCCAAGTATGTCTTTACATGAATATTCACAATCTCATTTCTCCCCATGAGCCAAATCTAGGTGAGAGCAGGGAGGAATGGACTGAAATGCTTCTGTCTTCCTCTTGTACACGGAATTTATTATCACTTCTGTGCCTCAACCATATAAACCAACGAATTGAATTTTCTTGCCCTGTTCTACTATTTGATTGTTATTACCAATTGTGTCCTAAGTAAACTCAAAGAGGAAATATTAATTTGTTTTGGAAGTTATGCAGCTGTTGGAGATTTATTGTATTGACAAAATAATTTTTCCATGGGCCCATGTCACCATTTAAAGTCAACTTATATCCACTTCAAGAATCAGATAGTGAATATTAATGACAACTGTTATAATTATCATATATACATATAGACATATGAGTGCATGTTTATACCATTCGTGATGAATAATTGAAGGCACAAATGAAAACTTTCAGCATGGATGAAAATGGTGAAATGGAGATATTTCATATGTATGTTGTGGTTGGATGCAACTCAAATGGCTAAACTTGGTGGCATCATGAAACTAGATCAGTCCATATGAATGAAATTCATCATATGGATCATAACTGGAGATACATGATGGATGGAGTTGAATCATATGGATGAAATTTTAAAATATGGATGAAAGTTGGTATGACCTTAACTTTGGGCTTGCAAATAAATCAAGAATGAGTAAAGGGAGTGGGCCAAGATTATGTGAGACTTGGCAAAGGCAAGGAAAGTACAACTCGCACTCAAAAGGAGAAAATACAACTCTCAACATGAATACCCACTTTTGGAATTAAGATTTCCTAAGAGTCTTGGGTGTTCAAATTTGGAGGATTTCAACGCAAGGCTTTTTGATATTGCATTCAAAACCTCCTTCAACTCTTTCAAGGCTTGTTGGTATTTCAAGGTCACTCTTATGTTTACAAGCCATCAAAACATTGTTCACGAATCCCAACACAATATTTCATATTCCAAGCTCTTACCATTAGTTCATTCTATTGCAAATATTCCACTTTAATCACTCCTTCTCACCAAATTTAATATTAGAAAATGTACATTGGGAAGAGGGATTCGACACTTATGCAATTTGGAGGTTGTGTTGGCCATTTCTTAATGTCAATATGGGAATGATACTCCAAGCTCAACATGTCCTTCCAACGCCATGTGTATGGTATTGTTCAAGTTCCTGATTTGGTCAATAATCCATGATATAGTTTTTCTTGGGAAAATGAGCCACTTTGTTGATTTAATCGTTCTTTTAAACCAATCACTCAAAGAATTCTTTGTATGTGCAAGCAACAAACTTCATCCAATAACAGTGAAGAACATTGTGATTCACAACCTGACAAGCATCACAACCAAAAACAATGAAAGGATCATTTGGCAATATTGGCAACTTCAATTTATTTTAGGCTAGAAAAAAGTTTTTTGACAAAATCAATTGGTGTTCTTCTCTAGAGGATTGCAAGTCAAGTATTAAGTTGATTTTTTTGTGTATATATATTTTGTAGCTACCTTGTTAGACTAAAACTAAACATTTGTCTCAACAAGAACCACATGTCCAATAATCTAGTATCATGACCACTTGCCGAGAATTATTATATCCAATGATAAGGAAGTAACTTTCATTTGAAAATCAAGGAAACTAGTGTGGCTGGCTCCTTTGGCCCAAGTGTAAAGTTGTTACCCAATTATTTCTCCTTTCAAAATTAAATTTTATAATTTAATTGAATTTCTAGTGACAAAAATTTATTCAAAACTCAATTTCTCCCACAACTAAGGTTTGAAAATTATGGAATCATCTATAAAATCCTATTCACTCACTGAGGGCTTTCCAAGAACACACCCCAATTTTTATTTTTTTATTTTATCAAACTTTCTTTGACAAAATTATTCAATATGCAATAACTCTTACACCATAAGTCTAAATAGTATGAAACCACCTCGATGCACCCCTATGCATCAAGGGTTTTCCAACAACACCAAAATTGTAGTGGGGCGTGTTATAATTTCAAAGATTTCAACATGACTTACAAAGAAAATAAACTATTTTAATTTCAATGATGATTTTTTTTGAGGAATTGGTATAAAGGCAGTTTTTTGGAATCTATTGTATTGTGCTCCTTAGACATTTCCAAAGACAATTCTTATTGTATGGTCATCCTTGGACATTTTAAAAGTCAATTCCAAAGATAATTCTTATCATATGGTTATCCTTGGACATTTTTAAAGACAATTTCAAAAACAATTTTTATATATGGTTGCTCCTAAACATTTATAAAGACAATTCCAACAACTACCTCATTTCTTTTCTAATAACTACTTCCTTTCTTACTTATTTTCCTAATAATTAACTCCATTTTCCCCTAATAACTACCTCCATCTTATAAATACCTCATTCCTTTTCCCTATCCATGGATATGAAAAATAAATTAACATGTGTCTTTTCATGTTCATGAAATATATATCAATTTAAATTAAATTTGGCATTGACATAAATAATGGTGAATTATTAGAAACCATAATAAAACATAAGAGAAAAAAAAACTTGATCATCATTGGTAGCATGTAGCAATGCAAAGAACAAATAGATAGGTAGGAAAGGAATCAATGACATACTTGAAAAAATCTCTAGTCTTTAAAAGCATTCCTAAATTCCTCAATGATAAAATCTTTTCTCTCCCCATGCAAGTTCACTAAATCAAGAATGGGGATAGATTGACCATCACAACTACTTTTGTGACTTCTTTCAATCTTTGATGACACCTTAACCTCTCTAGGATTTTATTAAAGCCCAAGCTTGCCAATTTATCACTATTCAATCAAAGGTGGGCAATGGTATTGACATTTGCTAAATGGATGTCATTACTTTACTTGCTTTCACAAAACTATGGCCAATAACAACAAATATCCCTCTTCAAACTTGAAGCTTGCCTTGAAGCTTTTGAAGTTTCAATCCTTGATCTAGTTATGATTCTCTTATTTGCAACTAGGATGCAAACTTACACGCACAAGCATGACTTAACATGAAAAGCATTGATGATCATAATCTTATGTCTAATTTCTTTCTCTTGAGAGCATTATGTAGGATTGAACTTGAAGCATCAAATTGACATTTGGTATAATGTGATATGTAATTGTGATCTTGTCACTTCTTGCCGTTTTCGTTTTTATTTTCACAAATTTTATTTCTTTTTTTTTGCTCGTCAACTCATCGTCTAAGTACTTTTTTAAAAGCTTCCCGTTTTGCCCTTAAACAAATAAGATCGAGTCAATTCCTTTATTTGCAACTAGGATGCAAACTTACACCCATGAGCATGACTTAACATGAAGAGTATTGATGATCATGATCTCATGTCTAATCTTTTCTTCTTGGGAACCTTATGTACGATTGCACTTGAAACATCAAATGGACATTTGATATAATGTGGTATGTAATAATGAAATCTTCAAAATAAGTTCAGTTTTGTCATAGTTCCCCCATCCTTCACCCATGCCTTAGTTGACAAAATGAGGAGATCATTCCTTTACAAGGTATGTTTAATGTCACATTGTGTTGTGTTGAGCACCTAGACATGATGACATAAATTGGTGAATGCCATAATGCCTAGGTTTAGGGTTCTGTTAGTCAAAGTAGCCTTTAGGTTGGGTTAGTCAAGTGCCTAGGTGCACAAAAAACCTTGAAGGTTTATGTAATTTACCTCCAAAATAAACAAACAGTGAGTTTGAGTTATCACAGAAAGTGTTGCACAAAAAGAAATGTTGCTTTGTCATTTGGTACAAGATCCACCTCAAACGATATAAAAACTACCAAAGTCCCCTCCACTTTGTTTTTATTCATCCACATAAAACTATTCACACAAAATATGAAGAGACTCCTAAAGACACTCTTTCCTCATAAACCCTTCAGAGTTCAAACATGAAAAAATTAAAACCCCATTCACACTAACTACAAGAGAATAACAACCAAAAAAAAAGAAAAAGACACCCAATATTCTGCAATAGATACCTAATGACTTCTTGTTTTATGTGGCACATTAGAGTAACTTTGCCAGTGTTCAGTATGTACAGTGCAAATTGAAATTGGATGAAGAGAAGTCAATACCAGTGCATACCAGTTTGGCTTGGTAAAATGGTTTTGGCCCCAGCATCTTTACACCATTTGCTGAGGCTGGTACAAGGCACAGCACAAGCTTAACACCTTCTGTTGATTGGCTAGATAAGTTTGTTGGGTCCAGCTGAGTTGCTGTTAGTAGTAGTCAGTTACCTATTTGCAGTCCCAGTTTTAGTTATAGGGTTTGAAAATGATGCAGTTCTGCTGTTTCATGGATGCAGCAGAGCCTTGAAGAATGTCAGACTTACCTTTCCCATAATGTATTTCATCATACAATACGGTATCATGAAAGGGATTTCAATGCATTTGCTGGAAGAAGGAAGACCCTGCCCTTGTTGCAAGATCCCAGAGAAATGAATGAAACTGACAACCCCTCAAACAATGAGAAACTAAAACTCAATAATAGGACTATTTGTGCTGCAAACAATCCAGGTTGCTTAGAATCTGATGCAGCATGTTGATCCCTTCAATGATTATGTGAAGCTTGCCAATGGGTCCTTGATCAGCCCCCAATTCCATCACCACCAACTCTCTCCATAGCATATCATTTGCCTCATCCCCAGTGCCTTGCAAACTCTCCCATACATTAACCTTCACCACAAATGACAACCAACAACTGTGCATCTCAGAGAGAGGGACTTGCAAAGCATATTAGTCTGTTTATGTGCATTAAATCCAGGATTAAGAATACAAACTCTGTTGCTTTTCTAAACATCAATTATGGTTATGTTCAGTTCATACAAGCAAGCAGGTATCCACTAAACTGCACCTAATTTGTGTAGTTTTCAGCTTAAGAAAGCTGATGTAGTACCTGGCAAAGACTGACATTGATGCACTGATCAAGCTCCTCAGTCTCACCCAAGATTTGGAAGTGTATGCATGCTGTCTGTTCTGAGCTGAACATCCTTGCCATGGCATCTTGCACATCCCTATCCAGTGAAATGTCCAGCAAGAATGCTGCAATTGACACCCAAATCCATGAAGAGCTCACAAGACAGCAAACCCATCGGAGATTTTTTCCACAATGCATTGAACTTGTACAAACATGCAGAGCAACTGGGACTGATGATGAAAGACAAAATTTCAGTATCTATGTACCTCGTGTGAACAAAGTAGAGAATTCTTGGGGTACAAGGGACTGATGGTGTACACTGTTTAGATGGGCTGCAGAAATCAGGCAAAAACTCAAAGAGGACAAAAATGCACTGCACATTTGCTTGCATGAGAGGTGTATCAAGCTGCAAGCTGTGCACAGTGATTAATAAATGACTGCATGATGATGGAATTGTTATACTTGTTGATTCCAGTACTGCAGTTTTTGGCTTGTGGTTCTCTGACTTCCTGCTTGTCTCTAGTTCCTGGATTTGTCTTCCATCAGAACTCTGGTTGCCAATCTGTATGACACAGCAGACAGCAGCATGCACTTGCAAAGTTGGCCCACAGTTCTTTGCTTTGGGGAAAAAATTGGGAAATGATCATCTCAGTATTTTGAGAATGTTCTTACATCTGTCGACAACAATAGTGAGTTCCCTGAGCCACCTTCAGTGCTGCACAAACTGATGCTGCAAGTGTCAATCCAGTTGGGGCAGTAGTTCACTGTGCTGCACCTGTTTTGGACTAGAGGTTCTCTTTGTCATATTCCCTCATCCTGCTATCTGTTCCATATTCCAAGGTTGAATGCCACATCCCTGTGAGAAGAGATCCACATTTGATGCCATCCATGGTTGTTATTTCTCATGCATGCTACGTGAGAATCATAAGGAGCTCTTAGGAGGAAGATCATGATTACTAACAGACTCACTCATGCATCAATTTGCTGCATCCCAATATCAGAGTGACTATCAGACTCTCAAAGTCTGTTCAGTCCTTGAGATGATAGTTCAGAGCTTACTCATTGCCAATGTTCAGTAATTTGTCTGTAATTTGCAGGATTGTAAGATGGGGTGAAGAGCATATGAGGAATACTTCAGGTTCTAGTCTATCTCACCACAATGGCTGTTGTATATAGAAGAGTCAAGAAAAGTGGCAGGAAGGTAGACCTGGTAATTCTCCACATGGATATTATCCACCTTGCTGCAGTTTGTCATTCAGCTCCTCTAGCTTCTGCCACCTCCTCCAGACCCAACCTTCAGATTGTCAATCTGGATGAGTTGATCACTATTGGTGAAACTCTTAAGGAGGGGTTTGATGGGCAATGGATTTGACACAGCCTGACAGCAAAATGACTGATTTTATCCATCTGCATTGGAGGGAAGGAGTACCAGAAGGGTTGGAGGATTTGAAGGGACTGTCACCTTCTGGTAATCCTTGTTGGTTGCCATTTCTTGTTGGCTTAGTTTTGAAGGCCTTAAGCTCTTCAACCTGCAGGTTCAACCAGGCAATAGCAATGAAACTATGTGATTTGATTGTTCTGAGCTTCACACAGACATGTTTCTTGCGGTTTACAGATGGTGAACTGAATGGATTGGTGAAGATAGGTCTCACCTGGAGACTGAAACTGTTCGTGGTGGCTATGGCAGCATCTAGATCAGCTTGCATCTTCAAGCTGCATTCTTCTGCCTGCTCATTTCAAAACCAGTCAACCTCATTGTAGGATCACAGCTTGCTGAAACTTCCAGAGCTACGCGATGGTGAAAATCTCCACTTCCTTTTTGTGAATCATGTCAGAGATTTTCTTTCTCAAGAGGTAATTGATAACTGCATTCACAGTGATGATTCTTGTGCTAAATGGTGTAATTAGTGCTACCAGGTTAAAAGGTTCATGATCTTTGTCAATCTGGATACATATTCAACTCCAAACTACAAAACTGGCCACCTGATGAGTGATGCATTACAATGAAAACTACACAGAGGATGGAGGGATTCAACAGCAAGCTGCTGTACACTTCAGAACTCTTTGAATACATTTTTAAAATGAAGACAAAAGAGTCCTTGTAGTGTAGAACTTGCAGATCTACAGAAGCATAATGAGATTCTCCTCCATATCCTAAGCTTATTATTGTATTCTCTGTCATTGAGCAAGTTCAAGTCTTGACTCCCAATCCAAGTCTTCTGCAAAGCACTTTGTCATTGGGTGTTTTTGCAGACTTGGGCAGAAATTTGTATTGGTCCTCCTGGGAGTTTCATATCACATATCCTGTAGGAGGAGGATGGGGAGGAGGAGGAGGAGGGGAAGAGCCAGTTACTGTGGCCACAGCTTCTGAAGTGCTGTTTTCAGCAAGTTTCCGTAACTTCCTCTCCTCTGCTAGCTCAAGTCGCAGTGCTTTCATCTCAGAAAGATGTGAACTTGAGGTAATCAGAGTTGTACTCACCAGCTCTGCATTCTCACTCTCCAACTGTACAAGCAATTGATCCAAAAATTCTTCCTCATTTCAGAAATTGATTCCTGAATCACAGTATTCACATGCGTAGAATCTCATTTGTTATGAACACCATCAGCATGCAACTTCCTGTTGCACATACCTGGAGGTTGTGTTGGCGTGCTTGCTGGAGCAAAGACTCTGTTTGTTGATGAGAAGAAACCTCTGCAATCAGGCACCTCTCTGCCGTTTCCAGTTGTAATGTTTTTCGCCTTTCCTGCACAATCCATGTCTCAGAAAAATCCTCAAATTTTGCAGTTTTGAACAAGGAAGAAGGGTACAGCGTTCTTCCCAAGATGGATTTACAAGCATTCTGAGTTTCATGAACAATCAATCACCCCTCAGACAAGGTGAGGAGGGGATTTGGAAACCTCATTCAGCTCACGGTAAGTCTCTTGCAGCTTGTGCAAGTTATTATCATGGTTGGTCTTCAGAGTCTGCAGCTCATCCATGGACTTCTCATACCTCTTCTTCAAGGTTTCAAGCCGCTGCCATGTCTCCAGCATCTGGGTGGTTACAAACTGAGCTGATGGTCCCTTTGCACCTTCCAGGTTTTGCTTGAGGAGACATTCCTCAGTTTCATCATCTTTCAAGCTTTGCACAACCGGATTGCTGGACACCATGCTTTTATCTGTGGCATCCCTAACCTACAACATCTTCCATCAGGTAGTGTGTGGGTTCTCATATGCTTGAATCAAATCATGCAGGATGAACTTCACTGAGCTTCTTATGTACAATTATCAAGCATGATGCACATTGAAATATGACAGCTTGGCCTCTACATTGGAAATCAGAATTTGGTTGCAGTCTAAATGTACCTCATGGGGTGGGCCTCCTGCAAGAGGAGGAACCTCAAGGGTTTGCAGTTGTTGCAAGTCAGCTGCTGGCAGTTGCACAAGGCTAGCAATCTGGAACTGAAGCTTGTGGTTCTCTTCCTGCAGTTTGCTTACTTGGTTGCGCAGATCCTGCACATGGTAAGCAATGGAACATGTAAGTGGGAAGCTTTGAAGGCCAAGGGGAAACTGTTGTCTGAACTTGAGGAATTTGGATGGGGGATCAAGGCAATGGGATTGATCAATGGAGATATACTCTTTCAAATTGGCGATCACGGAAACAAAGAGGCTTCTCACTACGGCTTGCACGAATTGTGACTTCCAGTCTTCTCTTGAGGCCTTGAATCTCACTCTTGTAAACCCTGCTGTTCTCCAATGCTCTTTGAACTTCTCGATGACGCTCTCTCAGATTCTCCTCCAGCTCATGTATCCTCTACACAGATTCTCCACAAAAATGGCAACAATCCAAAACCTTAAGTAGACCAGACAAAATTGCACTACAAATATGATGAGCTATGATGTTTGAGGTCATCAGCATTCATGGAATGAATCATCGGTGATGGTGCAAGACACACTCACCTGCTCAGCCCAATACTGCTGAGTGATAGCAGCAATTGCATCAGTCTTCTGTTTGCAGGGCTTCAAGTTCTGCTGCAAGTTGTCTCTCATCTTCCGCCTTGCTGCTTCCTCTGCCCGACACAGTCTTGCTGTCAACCTGACATTTGCAGACAGTTACACCAGTCTCCACATAAGGAATACTTGTATCTTTTCTTGCACATTGTTGCTCAGGAATTTTGTGAAATTATGAAGAGCAAGATTTCACAATTCAAGGCTCAAAGTTTGCAAATTTACAGCTTGTGCATCTCATCTCTCTGTGTAGCTTCTCTTCGGAGTCGGAAAACCTCAGCCTGGAGTTCCAGAAACCTATCCTCTGACATAGCACCTCCTTCAATGACTGCACGCCGAGCTTGCTGCATACTTGTAGAATATGGATAGGGGTCAGCCACTGATACAGATCCAAAGATGCTTTCACTTTGTGTTGTTCCTCCTCCACATGATTTAGATTGCAACCCATTTGCTGTAGAAGATGACAATGGCTTTTGTTGGAAACCTTGATTCAAGCTCTCACATTCTTCGAACATTTCTCTCTGGACTGCTGCATAGATGGCTCTTGCTGACGCCAAGCTTTTACAATGTGCAATTGAGCTTGCAGTTGGCTTCTCACTCAATGTTTCCATCAATGTGGTATGTCTGGAGGTTTCTGCTTCTGATCCATCTTCTGCAAATGATGCAACAATAGCAGCACAATTGTTGTGGGCCTCTGTTCTCAATTCTTCCTTGAGAGAATGAATTAGTTACTAAGTGACTAGAAGCTGGCAAGCAGCAGATTGTCTTTCTGCCCTATTAGTCTAAGCAGAAACAACACATTCTATGAAAGCATAAATTGCATTTTGTGGGACTGGCATGTTTATCTCTATTAGATTTGTGAGCTTGCAAGAGCTTGCTACAGGGATTGCTGATCTGTGGTAGAAAGACAAGACGGAGAGATTTATAAAGAAGCTGCAAAGGCACCTGAATGGAGAGGGTCGTCATCGAGCTCGTCATCACAGGACATGATCAAGAGGGGGATTTCTCTCCAATTGAGCCTTGGGAAGAGAGCTTGCTGTGCGTCAAGTGCGATCTTTTTCCGGGCCGAGCTTGAAGAAGCAGCAGCAGAAGCAGAAGAACACGAGAGAACTCATCGGTTGAAGGGAAGAGAGGCGACCCTAGCTGTCCGTCTCAACATACTGCATGGACCCCCCGCCCCCCTAACTAACTGTCAAGCAAACAAACTATAACGGACTGGTTTTTGTCGTGCACCTTCTGAAGATCAATGGAGGCATGTTTTGTTCTTGTTCATGGCTAAGATCCCTCGCGTCTGCTCCCAAGCATGTTGCCGATTTCATGTTTGAGCAATAACGGTAAATTGTCTGGTACCAGATCTTGTCGGATCTTGTCTCTCCTAGACCTTCCCGCAACCATCCTGCAAGGCAGACATCTGATACGCCATTGAAATCAGTAAGATGCTTGGAACTTCCAAGAGTGCCGATGTTGATTCGTCGATTTTGCAACCGTGAAAGGATGCGATCATGACAAACAAGACTACCGATTCCTGTTGCTGCGAGGATTCACTCACCTACCTCGGCAGCATGCCTTTGATTTGGCGCATAATTAATCTGCTCACCACGAGAATCAGGACAAAAGCTTTCCTTTCTATCCAAGCTTTCCACAGATGCTTGCAGGATTGCTTTGCTTTCATGTTTGTAACCGGCCTGTTTGAACAAGCGGAGAGCACTGCTTCGTCAAGGAAGCAAATGAGCTGCGTCCGCTTGACTATGACGATTGGCATTCTGCGTCCGCCCGCGCACCTAGTGGCATAAACCACTAAGAAGCTAGAGATCTTCCACGATCCTCTGCAGATTGACAAGAGAAAGGAAACATGAAAGCAATGTCTCTTCTTCTTCGAGAATGCAGAGATCATTCCTCGTTGCATGATCACCACGACCTCCTGGCTCCTACTGTTGCAGAGGTCCATAGATCTCAATTCCAGCAGCAAAATAGCAGCCTTGCAGATCACCGCTGCTGTCTTCTGCTTAACTGCGTCTTCTTCTGAGAGAATCCAGAGATCATTCCTCATAGCATGATCACCGCACGTCCTTCTGGCTCCTACTGTTGTGCAGAGGTCCATAGATCTCGATTCCAGCACCAAAACAGATCACAGCCCCGCAGAGCAATGCACTATCGCCGCTGATGTTTCTGCTTAACTGCTTCTCTTCTTATTCGTCCCGTCCTCTTTGTGATACATCGTCTAAGTACTCTAGTGCTGTTGCATTCTTCTCAATAACTTAGCTCGGCAATGTAAAATCCTGCTCCGAAAGCAAAAGATTCACACATTGCCAACAGCAAAGTTGTGAATTGATTCTAGAGAAAACTTGACAAACAAATCAAGACCTGTGCAAGATGGGAGAACATGATGATTGATGTCCTCCACCTGATTGTTCAATGGTGCAAGACTTTCCTTCCTTCCTTGCTTCCTTCGATTGTGAGTATGAATAACAGTTGGTTCCTCTCTTCATGAATTGTGAATCCAAAACTCTTTCAAGGAGAAAAGTACAAACCGAATTCTCTTCCATTTGAAGCTTGGATCGCAACAACTTACTTTCTAATTGCTGCTTTGTCTTTGATCTTTGCTGTTTCTTCCACATTCTCAGGCGCTTGCAGCTACTTCGTCTTTGATCTGTGCTGTTTCTTCAACAATCTCAGGCGCCTGCAGCTGCTGTTTCTTTGATCAAGTTTGCTATTTCTTCCACAATTTCAGGCGCTTGCAGCTGCTTCCTCTTTGATCTTTGCTGTTTCTTCAACAACGTCAGGGCGCTTGAAGCTGCTTCTTATTTTGATATTTGCTGTTTCTTCCACAATCTCAGGCTCTTGAACCTGCTTCTTCTGTGATATTTGGTGTTTCTTTGACAATCTCAAGTGCTTGCAGCTGCTTCCTGTTGGATCTTTGCTGTTTCTTCAACAACATCAGGGCTTGAAGCTTCAAATTTCGTCAATTTCACTCTTGAATCCATGGCTGTTAGTCTCGCTTACACTCCTCGATGCCAGATTGGGTCAAGTAAGCACTGCATTGATACATCTTAGATTGAAAAATTATTTGAATGAACAATTGACACAACGGCCAGGGGAGGAAACCCGCCCCCAGCACGCATCTTATTAGAATTTTGTCCTAATTTCACGACTACTGTTCTCGTTGTCTTCCCAGCTCCCATCCCCTGCATGCACTAATAACGAGACAACACAATTCCACAAAGAGCTCAACCCTAAGACAATATTTTTCATGGGGTTGAATGAAGATACATGTCTTTGGGCCTGCTTTCACCCCCTAACCCTTCTTTTAAGTGGTATCTGTAAAGTGAGGAAATTTTATTAAATCTCAGTACGAAATGCTGAACCTTAGCATTTAATGCAGGAGGTTTGAGCGTATTTATAGTACCTATGTGACTAAACAGAAAGTCACTCTGATAATGTGAACATAACAAGTTTTTAAGGTTTTTTTTTGTTCTTGTTTTTAGTGGCTGTCAACTTTTTGCATGTTAATAGCGAGAATTGTTTTGTTGTCATAATAATTTTTGTTTCAAGGAACACATGAGTAAGAAGTTTTGTTTGTTTGTGTGTTATGAAGAATAAATTTACACGAAACTATGGATGGTGCAAGGAGCTGCAACATTGAATGGAGGTTTGCATAGTAGGATTGTAGAAAGCAAAATAAGAAGCAAGATTGGGAAAAGATGTAGGCATGCTTTTCTTCTAATTTTATTTATTTTTAACAATTTTAAAAAGATAGGAAGATGGACTAGTTGTGCTAGTAATTGTTGATTTTTGCTATGCCAATAACTTACCATAGTAGGCAAGTAGTCCTTAGGAAGAATAGAAACTATAAAAGGTTGATGTTGAGGAATGATGAAAAGAAAAGAAGTCCAAGTTGTAGAAATAGGGGCATGTAGATAGAGAGACAAGAATGCATTTGGAATGGGAACTTTGTTGCAACATCTTCAAATCCATGTTATAGGATAGTTGTCTGAGTGAATACTAAAAACCTCACTAGGGTATCCTTGGGTTGGGTAAAACGAGATGAATGAAGACATGAACAAGAAGTTCTTAAAGTTGTATTTGTAACTCATTCTTGCACAAGAATGTGTCCTTTTTGAGTGGTTTTAAGTAAACATGGTAGATATTGCTCATACTTTGATTCGGACATGTAGATCCAAATGTTTTTAAGACTAGGGTTTATCAAATAAGGGATTTAATGATCCGTTGCATTGTTACATTAGTTGGAAAAAGGGTTGGAAAAAGGGTTTTATGACCAACTTAGGGTTTTAGTGCTGTCTTTTCATTACTTTGCAAATAACTTTAATATAAAAAAATTTAACTACAAGAAAACAAGTAGCTTTGTGAAGAGTTACTTGTTTACAAGATTAAAGTGGTCACATCTCTTATAACCCAAATCCAAGAATTATGTTTTCCAGATGTTCATTCACTTGCAATTAATCACACAATTGGTGGTTAGTTACAAATAAATGTAAATATAACATGAGGAGAATTGAAGGTGGTAGAATCT
>Ga0209208_10000251_pt1 | contig 64640 bp, 52 predicted proteins | sample S1TSphfallax_3_FD_187694 | JGI IMG/M metagenome (GOLD analysis project Ga0209208, IMG submission 187694) | Host-associated microbial communities from peat moss isolated from Minnesota, USA - S1T2_Fd - Sphagnum fallax MG (SPAdes) (version 2) | ecosystem: Host-associated > Plants > Peat moss >... | reverse complement strand
GTTGAGGGGCATCAAAGTCGGATCGCAGCGGGATCGGCATGGCAAACTCCATGGTTTGCCATCTTGAATCAGTTGCCAGCCGTTTCGGGAATCCCCCCTCAGAGTCACGCCTTCAGAGACTTGGTATTACTTGAGCGGCTCGTCGAACAGCATCAGGCGCCCGGCGTTGGCAACGCCCAGGAATGTCGAGAGATTGTGCAGCAACGCGGCCACCACGGCACCTTCAGCACCCAACTCCCCCGTGGCGGCAAGCGCCATCAGCACCAGCGTCCAGCCAAGGCCGAGGCCCACATTCACCGCAATCGTCCGCCGGCACCGGCGGCTCAGCCGCACCGCGGTGCCAAGGCGGCGTAGATCACTGCTCATCAGCACCAAATCGGCCGAGGCGAGCGCCACATCCGTGCCCTGCGCCCCCATCGCAATGCCCACGGCACCCGCCTTCAGCGCCAGCGAATCGTTGATCCCGTCGCCCACCACCAGCGGACGGTAGCCGGCAGCCGCCTCCGCCAGCACCCGGCGCATCTTCGCCTCGGGCAGCGCATCGGATTGCACCTCGGCAATCCCCAGGCCCCCGGCAATACGCGCCGCCACCGACGCGCGATCGCCCGTCAGCAGCATCTGGCGCCCAAGCCCCAGGCTCCGCAGCCCGGCCAAGGCCTCCGCCGCCTCCGCGCGCGGCTGATCGGCAAACAGCAGCCAGCCCAGAAACACGCCGCCGCGGCTCAGCCCGGCAATCGGCCCCTCATGCGCCGGTGCCGCGGAAGGTGTCACCCCCAGCCGCACGAACAAATCCGGCCGCCCGAAGGCCACCACCTCGCCATCGATCGTCCCGGTCATGCCGAAGCCGCCAGCCTCCCGCACCATATCGATACCTGGCAGCACCGCGGGCCCGGCGGCGGCGCGGGCGGCGCGGCTGACGGGATGGCTGCTCGCCGACCCCAGGCTCGCCGCGAGCAGCCGCATCGCGTCCGGATCGGCCCCCGTCTCGGGCCGCACCCCCGTCAGCGTCAGCGCGCCCGTGGTCAGGGTTCCGGTCTTGTCGAACACCACCGAATTCACATCGGCCATATGCTCCAGAAACGCCGTGCCCTTGATCAGAATGCCGTGCCGGCTCGCCACCGCTATCGCGGCAATGGCGGTGGCCGGCGCCGCCAGCACCAGCGCGCAGGGGCAGGAGGCCACCAGCACCGCCAGCGTCGCCATGCTGTCGCCGCTCGCGAACCAGGTGCCGGCCGCCACCAGGATCACCAGCACCATATACTGGCCGGCATAGCGCTCCAGCAGCCGGGTGATCGGCGGCTTGGCCTGCTCCGCCGTGCGCATCAGGGCAATGATCTTTCCGAGTGTGGTGTCGCCACCCACACGCTCCACCTCCACCACCAGCCGGCCATCGGTGTCGATGGAGCCGGCCATCACCCGCGCGCCGGCTTGCACATCCACCGGCACGGATTCTCCGGTCAGGGACGCGGTATCCAGGCTGGCCGCCCCATCCCGCACGATGCCATCCGCCGGCACCCGGTCGCCGGCGCGCAGTTCGATCAGATCGCCGGCGCGGAGCGACCGCGTCCGCACCACCTCCACGCCGCCATCGGGGCGCAGGCGCCGCGCCGAGGTCTCCGCCAGTTTCGACAGCGCGCGGATTGCCTCGCGCGAACCGAGCAGGCTGCGCTCCTCCAGCACGTGGCCGAGGATCATCACGATCGGCAGCACCGCCGCCGTCATCAGATCCCCGCTCGCCCAGGCACCCACCAGAGCCAGCGCGATCAGCCGGTCGGTGATGCCGTGCAGGCTCGGGTGGCGCAGGCTGTGCCAGGCCGCGGCCAGCACCGGCGCGCTCACCAGAACCGCCGCCGCACCCGCGATCAGGTTGGCCAGCGCCGAATCGGCGGGGAAGGCCCATTGCCACAGCAGCGCCAGAACCAGCAGGCCGGCGGAAAACATCGCTAGCGTCAGCCGGATCGCCAGCACCGCCCGCTCCGCCTGGGCCAGCAGGCCGCGTCGTGGCGCGGCCTCGGGGATGAGATCGGCAGTGGCGAGCGAGGCGCTCATTGGGGGGCTCCAGACAGGATGACCCGGCTCACGCTCTTCGCATCCACCGTCGAGACACCGCCGGCCTGGTGCAGCACGGCGGCGATCTTGTCGCGGTAGAGCTGATCCAGCAGCGCCGGCCGGGTGGAGGGTTCCATCCGCGCTTCCAGCGCGCTCAGCGAGGCGGTGGTGGTGCGTGCCACTTCCACGCGCTCCTTGGCTGCCGCATGGGCGCCGGTGAGGATTCGGTCGCGGTCACGGTCGGCCTGTTGCAGCACATGCGCGGCATCGGTGCGGGCGCTGGCCAGGCCCTGATCGGCGCGCTGGGCGGATTCCAGCACCGCGTCGAAGGCGGATTTGGCCGAGGGCGGCAACATCGCCGTGATGTCGGCGCGCGTGACCTCGATCCCCAGATCGCCGCCCGTGGCCGCCAGCGCCGCGAGACCCTGGTTCATGTCCGCCACCAGTTCGCCGCGCACCGCGCCGCGGGCGGCCTGGGCCTGGGGATCGTTGGCGCGTTCCGGCCGCACGGCGAGGAAATCGTCCAGCTCGTGCCGTGAAGCGACGCTGACGGCGGCCTCCAGGAAAAGCCGCCGCAGGGCCGCCGCCACGTGATCCTGTGCCACGTAATAGGCGCCCGCGTCGGCGATCCGCCAGGTGACCGCGGCATCCAGCAGCACCACGCCGCCGTCGCCGGTGAGGAACAGCCCGGCATCCGGCGGCACGTCCGCCGCTGTGGGATCATCCGAGATGGCGGTCATGGCACCGGCGTGGGCGGCGATTTTCTGCGTCATTTGCCGTTCGCCGCTGGGCAGGGTGATCACCTGCTCGATGGGCCGCGGCCAGGCCAGCACCAGGCCGGCCTGCTGCACGCGCACCACCCGCCCCAGGCGCAGCACCACGGCCTGGCTGCCCGGCGGCACCGGATGGATATTTCCGCTGGCCCAGAACACCGCCAGCACCAGCGTTGCGACCCGAAAGAACCCGAAGCCGATCCTGATCGACTGCCCAACCGGCCCCTCCCCGTTCACAGCCGAACCTTTCCGGGGAGCGAACAGAATAAAAGTCTTTTTGCTTCTTTTTCTTCAGAAAAAGAAGATTCTTCTTCTTCAGAAAAGGAAGATTCTTCTTTCTTGAAAGAAAGAAGCAAAGAACTTTTACTCATTTGCTTGTCGCCTCGCCGGGGGGGCCTTGGACCAGCACGTTGAAGGGCGCGGCGTCCGTGCGCAGCACCAGGCGCGTGGAAGGGCCGATCATGGCCGAGAGCGTGTCTAGCGAGCGGAGCATCATGTAGAGTTCCGGGTCGCCGCTATAGGCCTTGGCCTGGATTTCGGCCGCCTGTTTTCGCGATTCCGCCTCGATCCCCGCCGCCTCCGTCTGCGCTTCGGCGACCGTAATCCGGCTGTCGCGCGAGGCTTCGGAGCGGATTTCGGCCGCCGCGCGCAGCCCCTCCGCCGTGCGTTCGGCGGCCACCGTTTCGCGTTCGCTGCGCATGCGGGCCACGGTTGCCGCCAGTGTCGTCTCCGGCAGGCTCAGCCGTTCGATCCCCACGCGGCCAACGGCGATGCCGTAGGTGCGGCGCATCTGCGTCTCGATCTGGCCTTGCAGTTTCGCCTCGAAGGCGGCGATGCGCACCTTTTTCGGGTCGGTGTTCACCAGGTCCGCCAGGTCGAAACTGCTCGCCGTCACTTGCAGCGCGGAGCCGACAAAACTGCGCAATTGCCGAGCCGCCTCATCGGGGTCGCCGCGCACCGCGCGCAGGAACTGGGTGATGGCCTCCGGCTCGGCCGGCACCCGCCAGGCGACGAAAGCCTGCACAAGGATGCGCAGGCCATCGCGTGTGCCCACATCCTGCACGCCGCTGGAGGTGGTGCGCAGGCGCAGATCCACCGGGATGGCCGTCTCGATGGGGGCGGGGATCTTCCAGGCCAGCCCAGGCTGCGTGAGCACGCGCACCGGATTGCCGAACTCCGTCACCACCACCGCCTGCCCCGCATTCACCATCACCGCGCAAGCCGCAAGCCCGGCCCCGGCCAGGATCAGCGTTGCCACCACAAACCGCAGGATCAGGCGTCCACGGCCGGCCGGGGCGGAGGCCTCGCCATGGTGGTGGTGATGCAGGAAGGGCAGCCCGCCCTCATGATCGTGCCCATGGTCATGATCATGACCATGGGTGGGCGGATGGCCGTGATCGCTCACGCTGTCCATGGCGCTATTCCCCCTTCTCGCCGGTGGGCTGGGCGGAGGCCAAGGGCCGCAGATCCAGCACCGGTGCTTCCGGCCAGTTCAGCCGGTGATCGATGATTGTCATGGGCGAGCGGCCGAGTGCCGCGGAGAGATCGGTCAAATACCGCTCCAGCAGGAAGGCGCGTCCGCCGGCGCGGGCCGCATCCCGGTCCGCGGTGAAGCGGATCAGCGCCACGCGCGCCGTGCCCACCGTCTCCGCCGCGGTGGCGCGGGCGGCGGCAACCTGGGCGTTGGCGTATTGGCTGGATTGCGAGCGGATCACGATCGCATTGCCCCGCTCGCTGGCGATGCTGGCGCGGGCCGCAATCTCCGCCGCGCGCACGTAGTGGTAGGCATCCGCGGCGCCCGCCGGCGGGTGGATCGCCTCGATCACCACGCAAACCAGGTCAATCCCGCTGCCTTCCGCATCCAGTTCCGCCTGGATAGCGGCGCGCAGCTCGCCGGCCATGGCCCCGCTTCTGGCGCCGAGCACCTGGTCTAGCGTGCGATCGGCATAATAGGCGGCCACCACGCGGCCGGACACGGCCTGGATCAGCGCCTGCGGGTCGGCGCTGCCATAGGCAGCTTCAATCGCCGCCGCGTCGGTGAGGCCCACGCGATAGAGCAGGCGCAGATCGACGCTGACGCTGAGGAAGCTCTGACGCGTGCCGCTGAGGCTGGCGATGGCGAGCGTGATTTCGCCGGGATGCGGCGTCTCCCATAAACGATCCGCACTCGCGGGGGAAAAATCCTCGGCCGCCGTCGCGTCGGGCACTGCGGATGCGGCTTCGGTGCCGGCCAGGCCGATCGCGTGCACCGCGCCGAATTCCAGCCGGCGCGTGGTGCCGAGCGGCCAGGGCAGGATGGCGTGCAAACCGGGATGCAGAACCGCAACCGGCGCGCCAAAACGCTGGTAGATCATCCGCTGGTCGAGCGGCACCACCACCACGCCGGACAGGCCCCAGGCGAGCAAACCAAGGCACAGCGCCATCGGCAGCGCGGCGGCGCGCACATAGGCCAGCGCCCAGGAGCGCGAGAAATCGATGCCGAGATGGGCACGGATCGGGGCGGCGACCCCCTCCGCGCGCGCGCCGGCGACCAATGCCAGCGCGATCACGGACCGGCAGGCCGCGCGCGCCTGGTCCGGCTCCGGCGGGGGCAGGAACAGCCGCCCCAGCGCGCGGGCGGCCAGTTCGCAGCCGGTGACCGCGACCAGCAATGCCAGCAGCATCGCCGCGCGATCGGTGAAGGGCAGGCCGAAGCCGGCGGCGATTTCGAGCAGGCCGGCGAGAAAACAGGTCATGGTGGCCAGCAAGGCCAGGGCGCGCAGGCCGGGCGCCTCCGGCAGCACACGCGCCGGGATGGCGGCGAGATACCGCTCCGCGATCAGCAGCGGAAAAGCGAGCGCGATGGCGGCGGCGCCCAGCGCGTAAGCGGTGCCGGCGTGCGCGAGCACGACCCCGCTCAACGGCCGCAGCCGCCAGGCGACAGTGGCGCCCGCGAGGGCAAACAGCGGCACGGAGATGGCCTGGCCCAGGCGCGCCGCGCGGCCGATACGCCGGGGATCACCGCCCAGCCTGGCGCGGATCAGGATCGCGGCTCCCAAAAGGCCGCCCAGCGCCACGAGTATCGCCCCCAGCGGCAAAGCGGCCACGCCGGACCGGGCAATCTCGGCCCATAGCGGGGCCGGCCAACGGGGGCGCAGGCTCCAGGCGGTGATGCCGCCAAGCGCGGCAGCCACGGCCAGGAACAGCAGGCAGAGGGCGCGTATGCGCCGCCAGGAGGGGGGCGGGGTCATGGGGCTTTATACGAGAAGAGAGGAAGGAAGGCGTTCTTTTTTGAAAAAAAGAACCAAAAAACTTTTTTTCCCTTGCGCACGCTGCCGGCGAGGTACACGCCAAGGAACAAAAGTTTTTTGCTTCTTTTTTTCAAAAAAGAAGACCTTCCTTTCCCCCTCAGAAGTTACAGTTAATACTGCGCGGGCTGAGCACGATATGGCACAGCCCGGCCTTCGTCAGGCCCGTCTTGTAGATATCGGCCTCGTACGCCGTGATCTGCCCAAGGCCGTTGGTTTCAGCGGTCAGATAGGCGAATCCGAACTCGTCATGCGAGGCGGTGCGCAGGGCTTTGGCCACGTCATTGACGCCGTTGAACGTGTTGACGGTGAACGTCGCGTTCTTCTGATCGAAGTCCGCAACGTCGGTGTTGCCCTCTGGCACAAGCCCTGTGTTCATGTCCGGATCGAGCAGCGATCCGCCCATGCCGACGATCAGTTGCGGCGCGTAGTGGAGGTAATCCGTGAAACTGACATACTGCGCCTGATGGATATGGCCGGAGAGGAACAGGCCGATATTGGCCGGCACGCCCAGGATGAAGGCGCTGTTGGCATAGGTGCCGCCGGAGAACACGGCCTGTTCGGTGAAGTCGCCGGAGTTGTTTTTCCCGGCGGGCTTCTTGCCGGCGCTTGCGTCGGATCCGTAATCCAGGCCGAAGCTCGGCTTGTGGGTGGTAAAGATGTTCATCGATTTCGGGCCGACCACGTTGATAACGTTGGTCAGGTCAAGGTCGTAATTCGCCGCCATGCCTTTGTCGACGGCGCTGTCGTTGGCGTATGAGCTGTCGTGCACGAGAAAGTTCACGCTGCCCGCGGGCACGATGTAGGTCGGCTCGAAATCACCTGTGTAGATCGGCGTGGTGCCCGTGGGCGTGGGGTATTTCGCCGTCTTCGTGCAGGAGACATTGGCAAAACTGTAGGGATAGGGATCCAGCAGCGCAAACCAGCCGCGGGCGCCGCGGCCGCAGCTTTCATGGTTGCCGCGGGTCATGATGATGGGCGCTGCCGCCAGCAGGGGCTGCATCGGGTAGAACACGTCGGCGTTCCAACTGTCGAAAATATCGCCCCAGGGCTCATAGTTCACGCTGGTGGGCGTGTTGCAGCCGGGGAAGGTTTCCGCGCCTGAGCTGAGGCAGTTGGTATCGCGATAGAACCAGTCTCCCACATGCACGATCAGGTCCGGCTTGAACGTGGCTTCGTAGCTGGCGAGGAAGGCGGCGGGAAAGGCCGTGGGGCTGGCGCAGTTCTGCTGGTTGCTGCCGTTGCTGGCCAGCGCGCCATTCATCCGGCAGCCGGTATCGGCCAGCAGCAGGATGTGCTTGGGGGCCGCCACGGGCAGCTTGAGCTTGGTGCCGCCGATCGTGGCGCTCTTGTGGCCGGCGGGCACCACCGCCTCGCACTCGCCCCAGGCGGTGGTGGCCATGGCGGTGCCGTTGGGGAAATTGGCCGGCGCTGTCGCCGAGGGGCTGACGAAATATTGCGGGTAGCCGCTGGCACCGTTGGTGGCGCCGGGGGTGCCGGGCACGTTGGTCAGCGTGCTGGCGGAAAAGCGCAGCTTCATGGTGGTGGCGGTTCCGCCATCGACGCTGAGGGCCGGGCAGACGCCGTCGCTGACCACGGCGCGGGCGAGGATCGTGGGGGTCAGGCTGGTCGGCTGGTCGCCATAGGTGCCATTGGAGAGCGCGGCCGCCGAACTGCCGGGGCCAAGCTGGATCCACGCGGCAACCACGGTCTGCGCCTGGGCGATACCGCCCTGTGCTGAAACGGCGGCGGCGATCAGGGCGGCAAAACTCAAATGCTGATGATCACGCATGCAGGACATCCTCGCGACTGTTCCGGAAAGAGGTTCGTTCCGGCGGGGCGCGGCGGTGTATCGCGGGCGAGCGCGGCGTGTGCGTGAAACTTGCGGGACAATTTCATGGACGAGAGCCTGTGTTGAGGCGCCAAGCTGCGTTAGGATGCGCCCGAGCCTGGAGTGTCTGGATGCGTTTAGCCCCCGCCATCGCTGTGCTGTGTATGTTCGCCGCCGGCTGCACCATCTCGCCGGAGGAGCAGGACGATGCGCAGCGCAGGCCGCAGGCGCTGGTGGATGCCTATGAGGTGGCGCACGGCATGGCGACGAGCTACGCGGACAGCCCCAATGCAAAGCCCGAGGTAGTACTGCAACTGGCGCGGCTGGACATGCGGGCGGCGGCCTCCGTGCGGGCGCTCAACCGCTCCACGGATATGGCGGCCACCGCGAGCGCGGTCGCGGCGCTGACGGATTTCGCCGCCCGCCAGTCCGCTGCCGCCGCCCAGTAGCCGGGTGGTGCAAGGATCTGCCGGATCGGCTGTCAGCGGTGTTTCGGTGCGCGGCGTGACTGTTCTGCGCGCGAAACAGACGGTGCTGGAGGATGTGTCGTTCAGCATGCCGGAGGGCGCGGTGACCGCGGTGCTGGGGGCGGCGGGTGCCGGGAAAACCACGCTGCTGGCGGCATTGGCTGGCCTGCTGCCGCTGGAGCGCGGCGCGGTGTTTCGCGGCAGCCGCGACATCACCCGCCTGCCGCCGGCGCGGCGCGGCATCGCCTGGCTGGAGCCGGGCACGGTGCTGCCCGAAGGCAGGCCGCTGCAAGCCGCCTTGCGTCGCTTCGCGGTGCGCGGCGCCACCACCCGTGCCGACGAGATGCTGATCCGCCTTGGCCTTTCGGCCGTTTCGCGCCAACCCGTGGGGCTGCTCTCGCATGGCGAGGCGCTGGCCGCGTTGACGGCCGCGCGGCTGATCCGCACGGCGGATATCCTGCTGGTGGATGAAGCAGGAATGGGCCTGGACGCCGCCGCCGCCGCCGCCTTGTGCACGCTGCTGCGGCAGGAAGCCGCCGACGGGCGTAGTGTGATGATCGCTACCCGATCCGCGCCCATGGCGCTGCAAGCCGACCACCTGGTGCTGCTGTGCGGTGGCCGCGTGGTGCAGGCCGGCACGCCCGCCAGCCTTTACGCGGAACCGCGCGACGACATCGCGGCGGCGCTGACCGGAAGCGCCAACATCATCGATGGGCATGTACGGGAATTGCGGCCAGGGGCATTTGTCTGGGCGCGTGGCGGCCGCTATCTGCACTCTTGCGAGCCCGGGCTGCCGCGGCCGGCTCTCGGCAGCCCCGTCACGCTCTGCCTGCGCCCCGAGCGGATCAGCCTGCTGGCCTATGGCGAGGCGGCCGACAACATGGCCGATGCGGAAATCCTGGATGTGCGGTGTGCCGGCGCGCTGCTGGAGGTGAGGATGGAGACCGCGCTGGGCCCGCTTTCAGCCGCGGTGCTCAGTTGGCAGCCCTCGGTCTACCCGCGTGCGGGGCAGTTCACGCGGGTCGGGTGGGCGGCGGGGGCGGGGCATGTGGTGGGGTGAGCGTGCAGTGGGCGCAAGCCCTTCCGCCCGATGCGCTAGGCCAGGCTGGCCCCGCCCAGCACAACATGCGGCTTCGGCACCACGGCGAGCAGCGCGGGCACAAAAAGAAGCGTGGTCAGCACCGTGCAGAACAGGCTCATCAGCAGCAATATGCCCATGCTGGCGGTGCCCGGATGGTCGGACAGCGCCAGTGATCCGAACGCGGTGCCGGTGGTCAGGGCCGAGAAGATCACGGCGCGCGCGGTCGCGGATCCCAGGAAGCGGGTGACGCCGGATCGCCAGTTCATCACGAAATAGATGTTGAACGACACGCCCACGCCCAGCAGCAGCGGCAAGGCGATGATGTTGGCGAAATTGAGGTCCAGCCCGAACGCCATCAGCAGCACCACGGTCAGCAGCGCGGAAACCAGCAGCGGCGTCATCACCAGCAGCACGTCCAGCGTGCGCCGCAGGGCGAAGGACAGGATCACCGCGATGGCGACGATGGCGCTGGCCGCGGCGATGCTGAAAGCGTTGATGATCGTCTGCGCGCTGCGCACGATCCACACCGCCGGCCCGGCCGCCTGCGGCATGGCCGAGCTGACCTGATCCACGAAGTGGCGGATGGAGCGGCTGTTATCCACTTCTCCCCGCGGCAGTACCTGGATCAGGGCACGGCCGTCCGGCAGCATCCAGTTCCGCCGCAAATCGGGCGGAACATCGGCCAGCGTGACCGGCCTGGCCGCAAGCGCGGTGCGCAGACGATCGAGCTGGATGGGCAGGAATTCGACCATGGCGGTGTTGGTGGCGAGCAGCGTGGCGTCGCTGGCGGAGGCCAGCCGGTCCAGATCGCCGGCAATGGCGCGCAAGCCACTGGCCGGCGGCAGCCTGGGCGCGAGCTTGTGCAGCTTGGCGGACAGGGCCTGCGTTGCCTCGCGCAGCGCGGCGGGCGTGACAGCAGGCGGTGTGGCGGGGGGGGCGAGCGTGGCATCCAGGATGTCGGCGGCGTCGGCGATGATCGCCAGCTTCCGGGTCTGGTCTTCCGGCACGAAACTGTTCAACGAGAGCACGTCCTTGACCAGCGGCAGCTTGTCCAGCGCGCTGGTATAATGCTGCGCCACCGCCAGCGAAGGCAGCAGGGCCTGGATGGTATAGGGGTTGGTGATTGGTGAACTGCGCAGATCCTGCAAAGTGCGCACCGCCTCGGTATCCTGGTTCTGGGTGTGCAGGGGATCGCCATCGAAGGGCAGAAAGGGCAGCAGCGCCGCACCGCCGAGGGCCAGCACACCGAACACCGCCACGATCGGCCAATGCAGAGGCCGCAGGATTGGCTCCAGCCGCCGCAGCGCCACCACCCCCACTTCCTCGCCCTCCAGCCTGGGCCTGCACAGCACCAGCATCGCCGGCAGGAACGTGACGGTGCAGAGGAAGGCGATCAGCATGCCGCCGCCGGCGATCACCCCCAGCTGGGCCACGCCGACGAAATTGGTGGGCGTGAAGCCCAGGAAACCCGCCGCGGTGGAAAGCGAGGCCACCAGGATCTGCGCGCCGGACCGCCCGCCGGTCTCGCGCAGGGCCTCGATCAGCTCGGGGTGGTTATGCCGCCGCTCGCGAAAGCGCACGGTGAACTGGATGGCGAAATCCACGGCGATGCCGGTGAACAGGATCGCGAAGGCCACGGAAATCAGGTTGAGCGTGCCGACGGCGATGGCGGCGAACCCTGTGGTCAGCAGCAGGCCGAGCACGAGCGTGAGGCCCATCGGCAGCATCAGCCGCCAGGATCGGGAGGCGGCGAACAACCACAGCAGAACCAGGCAGAAGCTGATGGCCAGCCCGACCACCATGCCATGAGCCACCGTGGCGAACTGCGCGTCATCCAGCGCCACCGATCCGGTGAGGCGCACATGGGCATCCCCGTTCTGCACGAAGGGCAATGTGGCGGCCGCGCGGCGCAATGCGTCGGTGGCCAGCCCGCCGGGCTGCAAGGAGCCGTAATTCAGCACCGGCTTGGCGAGCACGAAGCGGTATTTGCCGGCTTCCTGCGCCAGCGGCCCGGCCAGCAGATTTTCCCACGAGAGCGGCTGCGCGTGCCCCGAAGCGGCCGCGGCGAGTGCGAGGTGAAACTGCGCCAGTGCCGGCGCGAGCGAGGCCGCATCGATGCCGCGGCTGGCGCCCTCCGCCACCAGGGACAGTGCCGAAAACAACCCGCGCAGACTGGGATCGGCAACCATCTGGCCAAGGAAGGGCTGGGCATCCACAGTGCGGTTCAGCAAATCCTGCACCTGTTTCGTGCCGATCAGCAGGAAGGCGTTGCGCTGCAAATACGGCAGCGCATCCGGCTGGGTGATGGTCTTGAACAGATCCGGCTGGGCGCGCAGCCGGCTGGCCAGGGCCGTGGCGGTGGCTTCGGCTTCCTCGGGGATGCGCGCATCGATCACCGCCACGAGCAAGCCGTCGTTCTGCGGGAAGTCGGCGGAGAGTGCGGCGCTGGACCGCTTCCAGGGAAGCGAGGCGGAGAACATCTTGCTGGTGTCGGTGGTCACGCCAAGGCGCGTGCCGGCGGCCCACAGGCTGAGGCCCGCCAGCAGCAAGGCCACCGCGAGCACCGCCAGGCGGTGGCAGGCGCAGGCTTTCACGAGCTGCGGCAGGAAGGCACGGGTGGCGCTGGCGACGGTCACTTGCCGCACAGCTCGCCGGCAACGCGTACCATACAGACAAAAGTTTTTTGGTTCTTTTTTTCAAAAAAGAACATCTTTCTTCCTTCTTCTCTCACGAATGCGCCCTTATGAAATTTTCCACATCGTTCAGCACCGGCGCTTTGCCCTGAAAAATCGGCGCGATGGCAATGACCAGCCCGATATGCGCCACGCCGGGGTAGATCTTGTCCTCCACGCTGCCGCCGGCCTGGCGCACGCGGGCGGCCAATGCCAGCGTGTTGCGCGGCATCACCGTGGTATCCGCGCTGCCAGCCAGCAGCAGCAGCGGCGGCGCGTGACCGTCGACATATGTGATCGGCTGTGTGGAGGGGCCGTCATCGGCGGGGGCGAACACCGCTTTAACCTCCGGGTCGGTCATCGGCAAGAAGTCGTAGGGCCCGGCCAGGCCGATCACGCCGGCGAGCTTGCTCCGGCTGGTGCCGGCGGCGGCGAGCAGCCTGGGGTCCAGCGCCAGCATCAGTGCATTATAGGCGCCGGCCGAATGGCCCATCAGAAACACATCGCTGGGATTGCCGCCGATCTCGGCCAGATGCGCCTGCGTCCATGCCACGGCCTGCGCGCAATCGCGCAGGAACACCGGATACTGAACCTGCGGATACAGCCGGTAATCGGGCACCACCACGATATTGCCGCGGCGGGCCAGGGTGGCGGCCACGAACGGGTAGAGGGATTTGCTGCCGCTGTTCCAGGAGCCGCCATAAAAGAAGATCACCACCGGTGCATTCACCGCGCCATGGGGCCGGTAAATGTCCAATTTCTGGCGCGGATCGGGGCCAAATACCACGTCGTGCGTAATCGTCAGATCGCGGCGGGAGATGGTGGCGTTAAGGAGTTGGGCGGGCGTGCAAGACGGAAGAAACAAAAGCATGAGGAAGAAAAATCTTCTTTTTTGAAAAAAAGAAGCAAAAAACTTTTGCTCCTTGTGCGTGCGCTGCCGGGCAGGCGCGCGTTTACTGCCCAACAAGGATAACGTCCAACGTCCTTGGCCCATGCACGCCCTCCACGCGATCCAGTTCAATATCCGCGGTGGCCGACGGCCCGCTGAAGAAGGTGATGGGCGCCCCAAGCATCACCCGCGGCTGCAATGCCGCAATCGCCTCCGGCACGATACCCACCACGTCGCTCTCCCGCACCACGCAGAGATGGTAATCCGGCAGCAGGCTCAGCGCCCGGCGCCCCTGCCCGAGGCCGGCATCGAGCACCACGGTGCCCGTCTCGGCGATGCCGATGAAACTGCCTGTCATTGCCCCCTCGGCGGCATTGAGATCTGCCATGCTCAACCCGGTATCTTCCCGCGCCACAGGGCTCAAGGGGCGCCACGAGCCAGGCATGTCCGCGGGAATGACAAGCGAGGTAATGCCCCGCGCGGCAAGCTGGCGCGTGGCCGCCGGCCGGATTTCAACCTCGCCGCGCGCGCGGATCACGCCCACATGGTAATCGGAGAGGCGCTCGATGAAGCGGGCGATGATTTCCGCACGGTCGGCCACCCAAGCGCGGCGATACGCCGCGCGCGGCGCGGCCGAGGCGGCCAGCGGCACAGCCACTCGGATGCGGGCAATGATCTCGTCGCGGCCACTCATCCGCCGCGCCCCCGGTTTTTCCACCATGCGCGGAAACTCTGCGCCGGCAGCGCGGGAAAATCCCGCGTGTCGGTCCAGCCGGACAGCGGCCCTGGCAGGCGGCTGATCATGCCATCCTCCACCCCGAGCATGCGCTGGCCCAGGCGGCCCAGATGTTGCGCCATGGCCATGCGGTTCTGGCCGCCGAACAGCCACAGCACCGCCTGCATGGCGAGCGATTCGGCATCGAGGCGGTGGTTGGCGCGGCGGGCCTGCGTGACTTGCGAGCGCAGATGCACGAGGATGCGCGGGATATCGATCTTGACGGGGCATACTTCATAGCAGGCGCCGCACAAAGTGCTGGCGAACGGCAAGGAACCGGCCGCATCAAATCCGCGCAGCTGCGGCGTGACAATGGCGCCGATCGGGCCCTGATACATGGAGTTGTAGGCGTGGCCGCCGGTGTGTTCATACACCGGGCAAACATTCAGGCAGCGCGAGCATCGGATGCAATGCAGGGTCTCGCGCGCCTGCTCATCGGCCAGGATTTTCGTGCGGCCGTTATCCAGCAGCACCAGGTGGAACTCCTGCGGGCCGTCGCCGCCTTCGCGCGTGCCGGCGCGCGTGCCGCTCCAGAGCGAGGTATAGGGATTCATCCGTTCGCCGGTCGCCGAGCGTGGCAGCAGCTGGAGAAACACCTCCAGGTCGGAGAATTTGGGCAGCACCTTCTCGATGCCCATCAGCGAGATCAGCACGCGCGGCAGGGTGAGGCACATGCGGCCATTGCCTTCGCTTTCCACCACGCCGACGGTGCCGGTTTCGGCAATCGCGAAATTGGCGCCGGAAATGGCAACGGGCGTGTTGAGGAATTTTTCGCGCAGATATATCCGGGCGGCGTTCGTCAGATCGGTCGGTTTGTCGGTCAGTTTGCCCTGGCCGAATTTTCCCTCGAACAGGCCCTGGATTTCCGCGCGGTTGCGATGGATGGCGGGCACCAGGATATGACTCGGCGTGTCGCCGGCGAGCTGGACGATCATGTCGGCCAGATCGGTCTCGATCGGATCGATGCCGGCAGCCTGCATCGCGGGATTGAGGTCGATCTCGTCGGTGGTCATGGACTTGATCTTGATCACCCGGGCCGCGTTGTGGCGGCGGGCGAGATTGATGATGATTTCACGGGCTTCTTGCGCATCGCGTGCCCAGTGCACCTGGCCGCCGGCGGCCGTGACGGTCTGTTCGAGTTTCAAAAGATGCGTGTCCAGATCGCGCATCACGGCGGCCTTGATGGCGCTGCCGGCCTCGCGCAGCGCTTCCCAGTCCGGCAGTTCGGCGGTGACGCGCGCGGTGCGGGCGCGGATGGTGGTGGTGGCCTTGCGGATGTTGCGGCGAAGCTGGGTGTTGCGCAGTTCGGCATGCGCCAGCGTGGGGAAAGACGTATCCGGCATCAGGCAGCGTCCGTGCAGGCGAGGATTTCCGCCAGATGCATCGCGCGCACGCCGGCCTGAAGGCGGTTCAGGCCGCCGGCGATATGCATCAGGCAGGAATTGTCGCCGGCGGTGACGACCTCGGCGCCGGTGGCGAGCACCGCGCGCATCTTGTCGGTGAGCATGGCGGTGGAGACTTCGGCATTCTTGATGGCGAAGGTGCCGCCGAAGCCGCAACATTCTTCCTTGGCCGGGAGATCGACGAAATCCAGCCCGCGCACCGCATTCAGCAACGCCAGCGGCGCGCCGCCGAGCTTGAGGCCGCGCAACGAATTGCAGCTGGCGTGATAGGTGACGCGATGCGGATAATAGGCGCCGACATCTTCGAGCTTAAGCACCTGCGTGAGGAATTCGGAAAACTCGAACACGCGCGGGATCAGCGCTTCCACTTCGCGCAGCAGCGCGCCATCCTCGGCGGCCAGCCGCGGATACTGGCTGCGGATGGTGACGGTGCAGGAGGTGGAGGGAACCACCACGGTGGGCGCATCGCGGAATGTTTCCACGAAGCGGCGCACCAGGGTGATCGCCTCCGGCCGGTAGCCGGAATTGCTGTGCATCTGGCCGCAGCAGCTTTGCGTGGGGCGGAATTCCACCTGGTGGCCAAGCCGTTCCAGAACGGCAACGGCAGCCTGGCCGGTTTGCGGAAACAGCGTATCGTTGAAGCAGGTGATGAAGAGGGAGACCTGCATCAGACCGGCGCCATGCCGATGGCCAGACGGCGGCCGTCGCTCGGGTCGGGGTCCAGAACCATGGGGCGAAATGTCTCCAGGGAGGCGGCAATACGCGCAACGATAGTGGCGAGTTCCGGGTGGCTGGTCTGGCGCGCCCCGCGGCAGGCGTGGCCCCGCATTTCATGCGGGCTGCGACGGATGCTCATCCCGGCGAACAGGTAAAAGGTCTTTGCTTCTTTCTTTCAAGAAAGAAGGCCTTCTTTTCTGAAGAAAAGAAGCAAAAGACTTTTATCACTTTGGTGCCGACTCCAGGGCGGGCAGTTTCGCGCGGAGGCGGCGGATGCGGCGGGCGTCCGAGTCCAGCACGCGGAACTCCGTGCCCGACTCGTGGCTGATCACCTCGCCACGGGCAGGCACGCGCCCTGCCAACGTAAATACCAGGCCACCCACCGTATCGATATCGGCGTCGCGTTCCTCCTCGGTCAGCAACGGCCCCACGCGCGCCTCGAAATCCTCCACCTTCATCCGTGCGTCCAGATCCAGCGTGCCATCGGCGCGCTCCACCACCATCGGCAGATCCGGCTCGTCATGCTCGTCCGCAATATCGCCGACGATGGTCTCCACCAGATCCTCGATCGTCAGCAGGCCGTCGATGCCGCCATATTCATCCACCACCAGGGCCAGATGCACCCGCGCCACGCGCATTTGCAGCAGCAGGTCCAGCACCGGGATTTGCGGCGCCACCATCAGCGGCTTGCGCAGCACAGCCTCCAGCCGAAAGGCGTCAGGCTTGCCGTCCCATGCGAACACATCCTTGATGTGGATCATGCCCGCGATGTCATCCAATTGCTCGCGGAACACCGGCATGCGGGAATGGCCCTCGCGGCGGATCAGCTCCAGCGCCTGGTCCCAGGTGAGATCGATCGGCATGGCGATGATATCGGCGCGGGGCACCATCAGATCGTCCGCCGTCTTGCCGCGCAGGCGCAGTACGTTGGCGATCAGCGCCCGCTCCTGCCGGTCCAGCTCCGGCACCGCGCCTTCGGCGTCGCCCGCGTCGGCGGCTTCCTGCACCAGCTCGGCGATCGACTCGCGCACGCCGTGATCCTGGCCCCGCCGGCGCGCGCGGTTGCCCAGAATGCTGCCGATGCGGTTCAGCAGCGTGGACCCGGCGGCGTCGCTCATCTTCGCTTCCAGGGATTTGGCACGCCGAGGCGGTGCAGGATGCGCGCCTCCGCCATTTCCATGCGACGCGCGTCGCCCACATGGTGGTGGTCGTGCCCGCGCAGATGTAGGGCGCCATGCACCACCAGATGCGCCAGGTGGTGGGCAGGCGACCGGCCGGAGGCTGCCGCCTCGCGCTTCACCGTGCCCAGCGCCAGCACGATATCCCCACCCAGAAACCCACCCGGCCCAGTTCCCCCAAGATCGAAGGTCAGCACGTTGGTGGGCTTGTTCCGCCGGCGGTGCAGGGCGTTCAGCTGCTTTACCTCCCGGTCGCTGGAAAGGACCACCGTGCCCGCGCCGCCGGCGGCCGAGGCCGCCCGCGCGGCCAGCCGTTCGGCATCGCGCACCACGCCGCGCCATCCCGCATCCACCACCAGCACGGTAGGCCGCGTCTCACGCGCCGCCATCCGGGCCGGCCGTTTCAAACTCCCCGCCGCCCTGGTTGAAAGGCGGGCGGGGCTAGGACTGCCCGGTTCCATCGCTCTCCCGGCGGGATTTGCCTCGCACGGTGTCCCGCGCTGCCGCCGCCCGCTGATCATAGGCGTCCACGATGCGTCCGACCAGGGGATGGCGCACGACATCGCGCACACCGAAGCGGGCAAAGCCGATCCCCTGCACACCCTCCAGTGTTTCCACCGCATCCCGCAGCCCGCTGCGCGTGCCGGGCGGCAGGTCGATCTGCGTGAGATCGCCGGTGATCACCATCCGCGTGCCCTCGCCCATGCGGGTGAGGAACATCTTCATCTGCGCCTCGGTGGTGTTCTGCGCCTCATCGAGGATCACGAAGGCATGGGCGAGCGTGCGGCCGCGCATAAAAGCGAGCGGGGCCACTTCGATCTCGCCGGTGCCCATGCGGCGGAGCACCTGGTCGCCCGGCATCATGTCGTGCAGCGCGTCGTAGAGCGGGCGCAGATAGGGATCGATTTTTTCCTTGAGGTCGCCGGGCAGGAAGCCCAGGCGCTCGCCGGCTTCCACGGCCGGGCGGCAGAGCACGATGCGTTCCACGCGGCCGGCGAGCAGCATGGCCACGGCCTGCGCCACCGCCAGGTAGGTTTTGCCGGTACCCGCCGGGCCGAGGGCGAACACCATCTCATGCCGGGCGAGGATATCCATGTAGGCGGATTGCCCCGGCGAGCGCGGGCCCACGGCGCCGCGGCGCGTGCGGATGGCCGGCAGATCCGACAGCGGCAGGCGCGGATCCTCATCCGGGCCGCGGGCCGACATCCGGATGGCCGCATCCACATCGCCGGAGGCCACACCCTCCCCCTTTTCCAATCGCCGCCACAGCCCGGTGAGTGCCGCCTGGGCCGCCTGCACCCGTTCGGGGTCACCGCTGATTGCCACCCGGTTGCCCCGGCAGGCCAGCCTGACACCAAACCCCTGTTCCAGCCTCACCAGGTGCCTGTCGTGATCGCCGAGCAGCAATGGCAGCAGGGCATTGTCATCAAACGCGAGGGTGACGGCGCGGCCGGCAACCGGGGCGGTGGCGGTGTGTATTTGGGTCAAGCGCAGGCCTTCTCCTTAAGGGTTGCTCCAGACAGTGAATTGGTGTGCGCGTCATCGATGCACACCATGATCTCCTGGCCGATCAGCTCGACTGGGCCGGTCAGGTGAACGGGTTGCAGGTAAGGCGACCGGCCCGCGATCTGCCCGCGGTGGCGGCCTTGCCCGGTGATCAGCACGGGCAGGGTCAGCCCCACGCAGCGTGCGTTGAAATCGGCCTGCTGAGCGCGCAGCAAATCCTGCAGCGCATACAGCCGGCGATCCTTCTCCGCCTCCGGCACCTGGTGCGGCGCGCCGGCGGCGGGCGTTCCGGGGCGGGGCGAGTATTTGAAACTGAACGCCTGGGAAAACCCCACGCTGCGGATCAGGTCCAGCGTCGCTTCGAAATCCGCCTCGGTTTCGCCGGGATGGCCGACGATGAAATCCGACGACATGGCCAGATCCGGCCGGGCGGCGCGCAGCCGGTCGATCAGGCGGAGGTACTCGGCGGCGGTGTGCTTGCGGTTCATCGCCGCGAGCATCCGGTCGCTGCCGGACTGCACGGGCAGATGCAGGAACGGCATCAGCTGCGGCAGGTCGGCATGGGCGGCGATCAGGTCGTCGTCCATGTCGCGCGGGTGGGATGTGGTGTAGCGCAGGCGGGCGAGGCCGGGGATTTCCGCCAGTGCCCGCAGCAGCCAGGCCAGGGTGCGGGCCGTGCCATCCGGCCCCGCGCCATGCCAGGCATTCACGTTCTGGCCGAGCAGGGTGATCTCGCGCGCGCCGGATGCCACCATGCGCCGCGCTTCGGCGATGATGGCGGCCGCCGGGCGGCTGGCTTCGGCACCGCGGGTGTAGGGGACGACGCAAAAGCTGCAAAACTTGTCGCAGCCCTCCTGGATCGTCAGGAACGCGGTGATGCCGCCGGCACTCTGCGGCGCCGCCGCGTCGGGTAAAAAATCAAATTTTTGTTCGGCGGGGAAGTCGGTGTCGATCACCGTGCCGGCCGCACGCGCCGCCTGGGCCACCATCTCCGGCAGGCGGTGATAGGTTTGCGGCCCCAGGATGATGTCCACATACGGTGCGCGGGCGAGAATCTCGCGGCCTTCCGCCTGCGCGACGCAGCCGGCGACCGCCAGGATTGTGTTATGGCCGGCTTCGGCCCGGGCATTCTTCACCAGGCGCAGCCGGCCGAGCTCGGAAAACACTTTTTCGGTGGCGCGGTCGCGGATGTGGCAGGTGTTGAGGATCACCATGTCGGCATCCTCCGGCCCTTCGGCCGGCGCATAGCCCAGGGGCGCGAGCACATCGGCCATGCGCGCGCTGTCATACACGTTCATCTGGCACCCCCAGGTGATCACGTGCAGGCGTTTGGGGGTTGAGATTGGCATCAGACGGGGCTCCGGTCCTGTCCAGGCAACTGGACGAAGGACGGAGGAATCGGGTCGGGAAGGTTCGCCGTCAACTGTTTCCCGCGTCTGGCATGCAATGCTCCGTGTGCGTGGCCTATCCTGCGTAACGAAACCGAGTCTGCGTCAAGTGAAGAAACCGAGACTGGGTCCCCGGCCGTTGAATAATCGTCAATTTAGGGCATAAAGTCGAAAAGTCACTCTATTTGGTGCCGCCATCGACCAGGCTATTGCGGCCGCCGCGGCCAACCGGCTTTCGCCGGCAGCGGGCGCAATGGTTAAAAGTTTTTTGGTTCTTTTTTTCAAAAAAGAACATGCTTCCTTCACGGGTCCCGTTGTCCGGGAACGGCTTGTTGGTCCGCGCACGGCGCCCTATCGTATCGCTGGCGACCCATTTCGCGGGCTCCGCCACGCTCGGGGGGGATCGTTGCGTGTTTCTCAAACGCGTTGTTGTTGCTGGCCTGCTGTGGGGCTGCCTGTTTTCCGCGGCTCGGCCCAGCCCTTGCGTGCTCGCGCTCAACTCGCAATTGCCGCTGCGCTCAACGACAGGCCCGCTGGTGGATGCCGTGATCGATGAGCAGCCGGCAACCCTGATTTTTGATACCGGCGCCTACAGCAGCCTGCTGACCACACAAGCTGTCAGCCGGCTTCACCTGCATGCCGATCAGGACTTTTCCAAACGCTTCCGCGGTCCCGAGGATCCATGGACGGTCCGCGGCATCGGCGGCGCGCGCCTGGCGACGTGGGTGATGGCAAAACACGTCCAGGTGGGAGCGCTCAGCGGACGGCATTTTCACTTCCTCACCATCGACGGAGAAATGCGTGACGGGCTGCTTGGGAACGACATCCTCAAGGGCTACGACGTCGATCTCGATTTTCCCGGCAAGGAGATCCGGCTTTACAAAACCTACGGGGATTGCGCAGCGCCGAAAGTGTTTCTCACACCGCCGCTCTATGTGGTGCCATTGCTCCGGGAGAACGACACGTCCGTGATGTCACCGTTGGTCAAAGTGACCGTGGATGGGCATGATCTGGTGGCGCTGATCGATACGGGCGCCACGAGCAGCGCGCTCTACCAGCGCGGCGCGGCCAAGATCGGGCTGGCACCCAAAGACCTCGCCGCGGACCGCCAGGGCACGACGACGGGTATCGGTCCGCAGGAAGTGCCGGTTTCCACCCATATTTTCGCAAGCGTCACCGTCGGCGATCTGACGCTGCGGCATATGCCGATCGCCATCATGCAGGCCGACGATGAGCCGCCGGTGGACATGCTGCTGGGGGCCGATTTTCAGCAGCGCATCCATCTGTGGCTATCCTATTCGTCCCAAACGCTCGTCATGCAGTTTCCGCCTTCCGCCTCGCCGGCAGCGCCTGGTGGAGCGCCCTGAGGGATCGTGCGAAGCGTGTCGACTTGTGGACCGTCCACAGTTGTGTATATTTACACAACGCGTAGGTGAGGTGTGACATCACGCGAGGCCATGAACCGCTTGCGGCGTGAAGGCTGGACCGAACGCGCCGGAAAGGGTGCCCATGTCATCTTCAAGATGGCCGGGCGCCGGGTTGTTGTCTCGCATCATGCTGGGGACATCCCCATAGGAACCTTGCGGGCAATCTGCGCTCAGGCGGGCTGGGAATTTCCGCCCAAGCGCTGAACGGAGCTGGTGCGATGGCAACCAAGTATTACCTGGCGGTCGCGGACAAGGCGCCGGGCGAGGCAAACTGGTCGATCCTGTTCCCGGCGTTTCCGGGGGTCACCTCGGTCGCAGAGCGCTTTGCCGACATCATGCGACAGGCCAAGGACGCGCTGGCGACCGCAGTGGAAGATATCGAAGCGGAGGATGCATCTCTTCCGCCGTCTATCGAGGAAGGATCGATCCCCGATTTTGATCGTGCCGGCACTCATGATCCGGTCGCCCTGCTCGTGCCGGTAGAGGTGGCCGGGCGGGCGCTGCGGGTAAATGTCAGCATCGATGAAGGCTTGCTGGCGCGCATCGACGATGTGGCGAAACGGACGGGTTTGAGCCGGTCTTCACTGCTGGCGCGTGGGGCGCGGATGGTGATCGCAACCGAGATCGGAATCTGAAGGAGGAAAGTGTTCTTTTTTGAAAAAAAGAACCAAAAAACTTTTGACACGTCGCTTACGCTGCCGGCGGCTCCGCGACAGCACAATTAAAAGTCTTTTGCTTCTTTTCTTCAGAAAAGAAGATCTGTCTTCCCTTGCTGCAACAGCGCCTCGCGCAACGCCTGCCAACTCTCCCGATCCGGCGCGCAAATCAGCCCGCCCTCCACCAGCCCCGGCACGTAGGCCGAGCCATCAAAACGCGCGGCATAGCCGCCGGCCTCGCGGTGGAGCAGCCAGCCGGGGAGGTGGTCCCAGGGCATCAGGCGGTGGAACAGCAGAAAATGACAATGTCCCGCCGCGAGCATGCGGTACTCGTGCGCGGCGCAGCGGAAATCCCAGATCTGCGCCACGCGCGCGAGATTGGGCATCACGATGTCGCGCAAAGGCCGCGGCAAGTAGCGCCACGATGCGGCGCCCGTCATCCGCGAGACAGAAACGGAGGCGGCGACGTGAAGCTCGGTGCGGACAGGCTCGGTGCCATGTTCCCAGGCGCCTTCGCCACGCACGGCGAGCGAGGATGTGTCCAGCACCGGATCATGGATCACGGCAGCGGCGACTTCGCCGCGGATGATGGCCGCCGCCATCGTGCCGAAGAGCGGCAGGCCGGCGGCGTAATTGGAGGTACCGTCGACGGGATCGACGACGAAGGCGAGATCGGCATCGGCAAGCTGGCCGAGCAGCGCCGGGTTCCGGCTTGCCGCTTCCTCACCGACGACGAGGCAGCCGGGAAAAAGCCGCCGCAGCCCCTGGGTGATCATGGCTTCGGCCGCCTCATCGGCATCCGTCACCAGATCCAGCGGCCCGGTCTTCATGCGGATTTCGCTGCCCGAAAGCTTGCGGAAGCGCGGCATGATCTCCGTGCGCGCCGCCCCCCTGAGCAGAAGATCGAGTTCTTCCGCCTGTCTTATGGTGAAAGTTTGCACGGTTCTAAATGCCAGCGAACAGGATAAAAGTTTTTTGCTTCTTTTTTTCAAAAAAGAAGGCTTCTTCTTTTTCTGAAGAAAAAGAAGCAAAAAGACTTTTATTCATGGGGTACGTTCAAAGCGGGCACGGTCCGCGGGGAGGAGGCGTACGCGTACGTGGGCGGCATCTTCGTCGTCCTCGCGGCCGATCACCTCGCCATGCGCGTACAGCCAGGCGAGGCGGGCGCCGTCAGCATGGGCGATGTCGTAATCGGCCTGCTCCATGCCGGCGGCGATACGCGTGTCCAGCGCGGCCTTCAGCGCCTCCAGCCCCTCGCCGGTGATGGCGGAAACGGCCACGCTGCCAGGGCGCGGCGGCAGCGCATCCGCGCCGCCGAGCAGATCCGCCTTGTTCAGCACCTCGATCGTGCGCTCCCCGAAATCCTCGTCCAGCGTGCCATCCCGCGCCATGCCCTCCAGCACCGCCAGCACATCGCCGCGCTGCGCGGCACTATCGGGGTGGGCGGCATCGCGCACATGCAGGATCACATCGGCCTCGGCCACCTCCTCCAACGTGGCGCGGAAGGCGGCCACAAGCTCGGTGGGCAACTGGCTGATGAAGCCCACCGTGTCGGAAAGGATCACGCGCCTCCCGCTCGGCAAAACCAGCCCGCGCATGGTGGGATCCAGCGTGGCGAACAACTGGTCGCGCGCCGTCACCTCCGCCCCGGTCAGCGCATTGAAAAGAGTGGATTTGCCGGCGTTGGTGTAGCCCACGAGCGCGACCACCGGGAACGGTACCTTCTTGCGGGCCGAGCGGTGCAGGCCGCGGGTACGGCGCACCTGGTCCAGCTCGCGCTTGAGGCGCACGATCCGGTCCGTGATCAGCCTTCGGTCGGCCTCGATCTGGGTTTCACCGGGGCCGCCGAGAAAGCCGAAGCCGCCGCGCTGCCGCTCAAGATGGGTCCAACTGCGCACCAGGCGGGACCGCTGATATTCCAGATGCGCCAGCTCCACCTGCAGCGCGCCTTCACGCGTCGCCGCGCGCTCGCCGAAAATGTCCAGAATCAGGCCGGTGCGGTCGATCACCTTGCAGCCCCAGCCGCGCTCCAGATTGCGCTGCTGCACCGGGCTGAGCGCGGCATCGACGATCGCGACAGTGACGCCCTCCGCGTCCAGATGCAGCTTCTCGGCCGCCATCTGCCCCTCGCCCAGCAATGTGGACGGCCGGCGGGCGCGCAGCGGCAGGATGGAGCTATGCACCACCACTAGGCCGATCGAGGTGGCCAAGCCCACCGCCTCGGCCAGACGCGCCTCGGCGGCGCGCGAGGCGTCGGTGCCGTTGCGTTCGGCGGCGCTGGGGCGTTCCCAAGGCAGGATAACCGCGGCGCGGGTGGGCGCCGGCCGCGCATCGTGACCGCCGGCGGCCCGGCCCTGGGGCGTGGACTCGCCGGCATCGTCGGTGTCGTCAGAAATCCTGGTCGGCAGAACTACTCTCCCTGCCGCCGGCCCCTGGGGCCGCGGCATCGAACAACTGGATGGGCGCGCCGGGCATCACGGTGCTGATGGCGTGCTTGTAGACAAGTTGGGTATGCCCATCCCGGCGCAACAGCACGGAAAAATTATCGAACCAGGTGATGATGCCCTGCAGCTTCACGCCATTGATCAGGAACACGGTGACCGGGGTTTTGGCCTTGCGCACATGGTTCAGAAACACGTCCTGAACATTTTGCGATTTTTCTGTGGCCACGAAGTTTACCCTTCTTTGTTTGCGCCGGCCCTGCGTTGGTGCGGGCCGTATCCGCCTGGTGCCGCCGCCGCCTGCGGCGCCGGCATGGCACTGCAAGCATCGTGCCGACCTTGCCGCAGTGCAGCATAGCGGTGATAGCAGCTTAGCATGCAGCGGTTAAGGTGAATTACGGCCTTCGGTGACGTGACGGGCAAACAGGGCGAAGAGGGCGCTGGCCACAGGGCCGGGACTGCCGTTGCCTACCGCCTCACCATCCAGTTCTACCACAGGTTTAACAAAACTGCTCGCCGAGGTGACGAAAACCTCGCGGGCACGCCGCAGATCATCGAGCGAGAAGGCGCTTTCCTCCAGGGTGATGCGGCCGGCGGCCAGTTCACCGATGAGGGCGGCGCGGGTGCAGCCGGGCAGGATGGCGTGGCTGAGAGGCCTGGTGCGCAGCCTGCCCGCTTCATCGACGATCCACACGGAGGTGGACGCGCCTTCGGTCACCATGCCGGCCGTATCGTAGAGGATGGCTTCATTGGCGCCACGCTCACGGGCGGCCTGGCGGGCGAGCACGTTCGGCAGCAGGGCGACCGACTTGATGTCGCACCGCGCCCAGCGCTGATCGGGGGCGGTGATGGCCTTATATGTCCAGCCATCGAGGCTGGAGGGAAAGGGCGCCACACCGCGCAGGGTGATCACCAGGCTGGGCCTTGTGCCGGGCGGCGGGAAGCCGTGATCGCGCCGGGCAACGCCGCGGGTGATCTGCATGTAGATCAGGCCGGATCGGCGCCGGTTGCGGCGGATGATTTCGTGCAGCACCACCAGCAGGGCGGCGCGGCCGATCGGCAGCGCAATCCGCAACTCGCGCAGGCTGCGCTCCAGGCGATCGAGATGGAGGTCGCGATCGATCAGCAGGCCATCCTGGAGATAGACGACTTCATACACGCCATCGGCGAACTGGTAGCCGCGGTCTTCGATATGCACGGTGGCCAGCCGGTGCGGAACGTAGCGGCCGTTGACATACGCGACCCGACTCATGGTGCTCCTCGTGCAGACACGCCGGGCGATAGGCTGTCCCGGCCGGTTGCGCCAGGGAAGCGGAGTTCAGGGAAGCGGTTTCTACCGCCCCGCATCCTCCAGCGCCGCATCCAGCCCCGGCTGATCGCCATATCCCGGCGCCGGCCCGTTTGCCATCGGCTGCTGCGGCTCTTCCGCCTCCGCCGGGTCGCGGTCGCGCCGCTGGCCGTTCTGCCCGTGGCCGCCGCCCTGGGAATATTGCGGGTTCTGCCCCTGGTATTGGCCGTTCTGGTGGCCCTGGCCGTTCTGCTGGGAGGCCTGGTTGATGGCGTTGAGGATGCGGAAATAATGCTCCGCATACTGGAAGTAGCTTTCCGCCATCACGCGATCGCCGGAGCCGGTCGCATCGCGGCCAAGCTGGAGATATTTCTCGAACAGCTGCTGCGCGGTGCCGCGGATGCGCAGATCCGGGCCGCTGCTGTCGAAAACATGGTTTCTGTTGAGCGGGATATTTCCGCCATATTGCCGGGGGCTGCCGCCACCACCACCGCCGCTGCCACCATTCCGGTGGGCACGTCCGCGCATGCGTTTCATGTTCATCCGATTGCCAAAATTGCTTCCCTGTTCGAAGCGCCCTGCCTTCTGTGAGGCCGCTCATTGAGCCGTGGCGGAGATCGCCACGCCATGAGAAGCCACCAGCAAGGAAGGCCTGCGTCGAGTTTCCTCGCCATAAGGTGGCGGGCTGCCGCACCGCGCCCGCCGCGATGGCAGGCATATCCGCAGCGAGTCCGTAGCCATGGCAAGTTAAAATCGCCTCACCGGACCCGCGGTTCGCGGCGCAGGCGGACCCTAGCCTGCCGCTTGCCCCGCTGCCAAACGATTTTTTTGCCTGGGGCTGTGGGGCGGCGCGCCACCGTGCCCTCAGCCTTGCGTGCCGAGGCACGCGATCAAGGCCCGGCCGATCCCCGCGAGATCCGGCCGGGTGCCGAGGTGGGTCAGCCCCGCCGCGATTGCCAGGGCCGCGACGTCGTTCGCCTGGCCTTCGCCCAGTTCCAGCGCGAGGATGCCATGCGGGGCGAGCAGGGCAGGCATCTGCCGCAGTACCGCTTGGTAGGCGCGCAGCCCATCCTGCCCGCCATCGAGCGCTCCGGCGGGTTCGTAGAGACGCACTTCCGGCATCAGCGCGGGGAGGTGGCTGGCGGGGATGTAGGGCGGGTTGCAGAGAACCAGATCGAAACGGGCGTTGATGGGCGATGCCCAATCGGCCGCAATGAAGGCGGCGCGGTGTGCCAGGCCACAGGCGCGCGCGTTGGCGGCGGCCAGGCGGGCGGCGCCGGGCGCGATGTCGATGCCGATGCCAAAGGCGGCGGGGAACTCGGAAAGGGCGGCCAGCAGCAGGCAGCCGGTGCCGGTGCCCAGATCCAACACGCGGGCCACGGCCGAGCGGTCGGGCAAGGCGGCCAGGGCGGCCTCGATCAGGGTTTCGCTGTCGGGGCGCGGGATCAGGGTATCGCGGGAGACGGCGAGATCCAAAGTCCAGAAGCCGCGATGGCCGGTGATGAAGGCCAGCGGCTCCCGCTGTGCCCGGCGCGCAACCAGCCCGGCGAGGGCGGCGGCGTCGATCTCGGCCTCGGCTTGCGGAAGGCTGCCGGGGTGCAGGCCAAGCACATGCGATGCGAGCAGGCGGGCCTCGCGCCGCGGCTGCTCAATGCCGGCGGCGGCCAGCCGGCGGGCGGCATCCTCCAGCGCGGGGCCCAGCCTCATTGTCACCCCCCTGAACGCAGCATCTGCCAAAAAGCCGATCTTCAGCTATGCTGGCTTATACGTCACGGACCAACTCTGATGCGTTATTCTGCTCTGGTGCTGCTGCTCTGCCTCACCACCGCGCCGGCCGCGTGGGCCGGCACGATCACCTTCCATATTTCAGACGAAACCGATCCGGCGGAGGTGACCGAGGCGACGACCGTATTCATCAACGGCCGCCTGGTAGCGCATTTCGAGCTGAGTGCGGCGCATCCCTTCGCGGACGTAGCGGTGACGGTGCCGGAGGCCGGAAGCTACGAATACGCGCTGTGCGGCCGCATCACCATCCGGGCGGCGGACGGGCATAGCGAGACGCATGTGCTGGATGACGGGGCGACGTTGCCGAATCCGGCGGGGCGCCACCTGGAGGCGCTGGCGGCCGATGGGTTCACCACGTTCTTTCTGGGGGAGCGGAGTCTGGGGCCGGCGGCGTCTCCGGTGGATCTGCATAAGACGAATGTGTGCAGTATTCCGATATCCTAGGGATGAAAGGTCTGCTTTTTAAAAAAAGCAGCAAGAAAAGGGCGTACGTTGCCGGCGAGTCCGCGACAGCAAGGCCAAAGTTTTTTGGTTCTTTTTTTCAAAAAAGAACAGTTTCTTCTTCACTTTCCCACCGAAGATCTCCGTGCGGCCGCCTTGCTCCATGCACGGCACGGCCGTTGATTGACTGCACTATCCTCGAAAGCTACGTTATACCATAACGTTTCGCTTCGGAACCAGGCTGTTGCCCCTCTTTCGCGCCTACCTGCCCTGCGCCGGCCTGCTCTTGCTGGGCCTGTGCACCCCCGCGCCGGCCGCCGCCGATCAGCCACAGCCTACCACCCCAGCCGCAAGCCCACCCGCGCCATCCCTGCCGGCCACCGAAACCATCGTTGTTACCGCGCAGAAGCTCGCCCGCACGCGCAGTGGCATACAGACGCGTATCGGCGCCACAACCTATACGCTCAGTAGCAAATCCATCCAGAACCAGCCGGGCGGGGCGGAAATTCCGCTCAATGAAACGCTGCTGCAAGCGCCTGGCGTTTCCCAGGATTCCTTCGGTCAGGTGCATCTTCGCAACGATCATGGCAATATCCAATACCGGATCGACGGCGTGATCCTGCCCGAGGGGATCAGCTTCTTCGGCCAAAGCCTCACCTCGCGCTTTGCCGAATCGATCGACCTCATCACCGGATCGCTGCCGGCGCAATATGGGCTGGTGACGACAGGAATCGTCGATATCCAGACCAAATCCGGCCAGTTCGATCAGGGCGGATCCATTGGCTTCTACGGCGGCAGCCATGGCACGCTGGAACCCAGCGGCGAATACGCGGGATCATCCGGCAACATCAACTATTACCTCGCCGGCGACTACGCGCAGAACGGCATCGGTATCGAAAACCCCACACGATCCTACACCCCCCTCCACGACAACACCGAACAAGGCCACGGCTTCGGCTACGTGGAGGATATTATCGATCCCACGAGCAAAATCACCGCCATCGCCGGCATCTATCAAGGCGCCTTCCAGATCCCCGACAATCCCGGCCAGCCCTCGGTTTACACCGACGGCACGCGGAGCAATTTTCCCTCCGCCCTGCTGAACGAGCACCAGACAGAAACCAACGACTACGCCGTTCTCTCCTACCTCAAGGCCGGGGACGACTATGGCTTTCAGGTCTCCGCCTTTGAACGCTTCAGCAAACTCGATTACACGCCCGACCAGACCGGCGATCTGGAATTCTACGGCCTGTCCCAGCAAGCCGTACGCTCCGATATCGCCGAAGGCTTGCAGGGTGACGGCAGCTATAATCTCTCGGACACCCACACGCTGCGCTACGGCCTGCTGTTCACCGCCGAACGCGGCACATCGCAGACCAATTCGATGGTGTTCCCCTGCCTGACGGCCACCTGCTCCAGCGTCGGCACCACGCCCGTGAGCATCGAGGATGGCGGCGGGAAGACTGGCTACACTTACAGCGCCTATCTGCAAGATGAGTGGCAGATCATCCCCAAGGTCACGCTCAATTACGGCCTGCGCGCCGATGTTCTGAACGCCTATACCGACACGCAGCAATTGAGCCCGCGCGTGAACATGGTATGGAAACCCGATTCGGCCGACGCCTTGCATGCCGGATACTCACGCTATTTCACGCCGCCCTCGCTGGAGCTGATCTCCGGCAATTCAATCGCGAAATTCGCCGGTACCACCGGCTATCCCGCCGGCTACACCCCGGCCGATCCGCCGAAGGACGGCCCGATACTGCCCGAACGCTCCAACTACTTCGATGTCGGCGCGGAGCACGTGGTCTTGCCGGGATTCAAGCTGGGCATCGATGGATACTGGAAAATCGCCCGCGACCTGATCGACGAAGGCCAGTTCGGGGCGCCGATTATCCTCTCGGTGTTCAATTACGGCCACGCCAACGTGCTCGGGCTGGAATTCACCGGCAGCTACGATGTCGGCAACTGGTCGGTCTACGGCAACCTGTCGGTCGGCAGGGAACGCGCGACACAGATCGTGTCCCAGGAATTCAATTTTTCCCCTCAGCAGCTCGCCTATCTCGACACTCATGAAATCTACACGGACCACAGCCAGTTCTACACGGCCTCGTCCGGCATATCCTACACTCTGTTCGGCACGCACCTGAATACCGATCTCATTTACGGCACAGGCCTGCGCGAGGACGAAGGCGATATCCCCAATGGCGGCGCGGTCGCCCCCTACCTTCAGCTCAATCTCGGCGTCTCGCGCCGCTTCAACCACATCTTCGGCGGCCCGATCGAACTCAGCGCCAATATCATCAACCTGACCGACCGCATCTACGAAATCCGCTCCGGCACCGGCGTGGGCGTATTCGCCCCCCAATACGGCCCCCGCCGCACCTTCTACATCGCCCTCCGCAAATTCTTCTGACCCGGCCTCTCCGCCTCAAACCGAAGCCCAACAGGTAAAAGTTTTTTGCTTCTTTTTTTCAAAAAAGAAGAATCTTTCTCTTTTGCCGCTCCGCGGCGGGCTTTCTTTTGCCGCTCCGCGGCGGGCTTCTTTCTTGAAAGAAAGACGCAAAGAACTTTTACCTGTTCGCGCCCACGAGCACCTCGCATAGGATGGGATCCAGCGTCATGGGGTCAACGCGGATGATCTTCGAGCAGATTACCACGGGCGGGTGCCGCAGCTACCTGGTCGGCTGCGAGGAAACGCGGGCGGCGCTGGTGATCGATCCGGCCGCCCAGCAGATCGACCACACGCTCGCCCTGGCCGCGCGACGCGGCCTGCGCATCCGCTACGTGGCCGATACCCACACCCATGCCGACCATTTCTCCGCCAGCCGTGACCTCAGCCGGCGCCTCTGCATCCCCGCCATCATGCACACCCTCGCCCCCGCGCGGCACGCCGAATTCCGCCTCGGCCACGGCGAAATTCTGCGCGTCGGAACGCTCCGCGTGCAGGCGCTGCACACCCCCGGCCACACAAGCGATTCCATGTGCCTGCTCACCGAGGGCCGGCTCTTCACCGGCGATACGCTGCTGATCGGCGGCACCGGCCGCACCGATCTCCCCACGGGCGATCCGGCCGAGCTGCACGCCAGCCTGTTCACCATCCTCGCGGCACTTCCGCCGGAAACCAGAATCTATCCCGCGCACGACTACAAGGAGCGTGAAAACTCCACCATCGGCCAGGAATTCGCCACCAATCCGCGCCTGCAAAAGCGCGATCGCGCCGCCTTCGTGGAGATGATGCGCGGCCTGAACCTCGCAGCACCCGTCCATCTCACCGAAGCCCTGCGCACCAACATGAGCGGCGGCAAGACGATCGATCAGATGCTGGCCGACGCCGCCGCCGTGGTTGCCTTCATCGCCATCGAGGATCTGCGCGCGCGCGTCGCCGCCGGCGATTTGAGGCTGGTGCTGATGGACGTACGCGAGCGCGACGCCTACGAGGCGGGCCACATCCCCGGCGCGCGCCATCTGCCGCGCGGCCAACTGGAGCTGCGCGTGAATACCGAGCTGCCCGACCCGACCGCCCATATCCTCGCCGTGTGCGAAAACGGCTGCATTTCCACCCTGGCCGCGGCGACGCTGCGCGACCTCGGCTTTATGCATGCGACCGCCCTGGATGGCGGCGTCACCACCTGGCGCGAGCTTGGCCTGCCGCTCACCCTGGGCTCCGCCCCATGACGGATCTGCCGCATACGGTGGTTATCGCCGGCGGCGGGTTTTCCGGTGCCGTGTTCGGCCTGAAACTGCATCGCGCCCGGCCGGACTGGCGTATCGTGATCGCCGAACCGAAAAAGCATCTCGGCCGCGGCATCGCCTATGGCGCCTGCGGGCCGCAGCATTTGCTGAACGTGCCCGTCAGCCGCATGGAAATCGGGCTGGAGCCCGGCTTTGGCGATTGGCTGCAGGAGCGCCGCGGCTCCATCGCCGAAGCCCTGGTGGAAAGTGGCCTCGATCTGCCCTCCGCCTACGTGCCGCGCCGCCTGTTTGGCGACTATCTGGAGGAGCGGATCGGCGAGGCGCTCAACACACGCGCGATCAGCGGCCTGACGTCCGTCCGCGGTGAAGTGGTGCGCCTGCTGCGCCATGGCACCGGCGTGCTGATGACGGATGGGCGGGAAATCCGCGCCGATACAGTGGTGCTCGCCATGGGCAACCTCGCCCCCCGTCCGCCCGGCGGACCGGACCGCTGGCTGTACGACACCGGCTTCTTCATCCCCGATCCGTGGGCGCCCGATGCGTTTTCCGATGTCGATCCGGGCGAGAAGCTGCTGCTGATCGGCGCCGGGCTGACGATGGTGGATATCGCGCTACGGCTGACGGCGGAGGGGCATCGCGGCCCGATCCTGGCGGTCTCGCGCCGAGGGTTGATGCCGCGCCGGCATCAGGGCGGCGGCACGTGGCCGGAATTCCTGGCCGATCGCATCCCCGCCTCGCCGCTCGCGCTCACCCGCATCCTGCGCGCCCAAATCGCGCGGGCCGCGGCGCAGGGTATCCCGTGGCAGCGCGTGTTCGATGCCGCCCGGCCTGCCGTGCCGAGCATCTGGGCGAGCTGGGACGAAGCGAGCCGCCGCCAATTCGTGCGGCATCTGCGGGTGCGCTGGGATATCCATCGCCACCGCATGGCACCGCGCATCGACGATGGCCTCAAGCGCCTGCTGGCCACCGGCGCGCTGGAAGTCGCCGCCGGACGCATCGGCGGCTACCGGGCGGCCGGCCCCTGCGTGGATGTGACGATCAACCTGCGCGGCGGCGCCACCCGCGTGTTCCGCGCCGGCCATGTGGTGAATTGCACCGGCCCCGGCGGCGATTTCGACCGGATCGCCATCCCCCTGATCGCCGATTTGCGAGAGCGCCGCCTGGCGGTGCCGGATGCGCTGGGCGTTGGCCTGCAAACCCAGGACTGCGCCGTGATCGACGCCGAAGGCCGCGCCTCGCGCTGGCTCTTCGCGCTCGGCCCCCTCACCCGCCCCAACTGGTGGGAAATCACCGCGGTGCCCGAGATCAACCTGCAGATCGACCGGCTGGTCGCGCAACTGACCCACGCCCAGGCCCTGCCGCGGCTGACGGCGGCGGATTTTCTCGACATGGGCGGGGGGATTTAAGCCGCCTTTGGGTGCTACCGGGCGAGCGGGCGGTATTTGATGCGGTGCGGTTCGGTGGCATCCGCGCCAAGGCGGCGGCGCTTGTCGGCTTCGTAGGCCTGGAAGTTGCCTTCGAACCACTCGACGTGGCTGTCACCCTCGAAAGCGAGGATGTGGGTGGCCAGGCGATCGAGGAACCAGCGGTCGTGGCTGATGATCACGCAACAGCCGGCGAATTCGGAGAGCGCTTCTTCAAGGGCGCGCAGCGTATCCACGTCCAGGTCGTTGGTCGGCTCGTCCAGCAGGATGACGTTGCTTTCCTGCTTCAGCATTTTGGCCAGATGCACGCGGTTGCGTTCGCCGCCCGAGAGAATGCCGACGCGTTTCTGCTGGTCCGCGCCCTTGAAATTGAAGGCACCGACATAGGCACGGGAGGGCACGGGGCGCTTGCCGATATAGATCACATCCGTGCCGCCGGAGATTTCCTCCCAGACGGTCTTGCTGCCATCAAGACTGTCGCGGGATTGGTCCACGTAGCCCAGTTTGACGGTTTCGCCGATTTTCAGCGTGCCGGAATCGGGGGTTTCCTGCCCGGTGATCATGCGAAACAGCGTGGTCTTGCCGGCGCCGTTGGGGCCGATGACGCCGACGATGCCGCCGGGGGGGAGCTTGAAGTTGAGATCGTCGATCAGCAGGCGGTTGCCGTAGGCCTTGCGCAGGTCCTCGGCGACGATGACGGTGCCGCCAAGGCGTGGCCCGGGCGAGATGACGATATCGGCGGTGCCGCCGGCCAGCTCGGCGCTCTTGGCCTGCATTTCCTCGTATTTCTGGATACGCGCCTTGCTCTTGGTCTGGCGCGCCTTGGGGCTGGCGCGGATCCATTCGAGCTCGCCGGCGAGCGCTCGCTGGCGCGCGCTCTCCTCCTTTTCTTCCTGGGCGAGGCGCTTGCGCTTCTGTTCCAGCCAGGAGGAGTAATTGCCCTCGAACGGGTAGCCGCGGCCGCGCTCGATCTCCAGAATCCAGTTGGTGACGTTGTCGAGGAAGTAGCGGTCGTGGGTGACGACCATGACGGTGCCTTCGTATTCGCGCAGCGTTTTTTCCAGCCAGGAGACGCTTTCGGCGTCCAGGTGGTTGGTCGGCTCGTCCAGCAGCAGCAGGTCGGGTTTTTCCAGCAGCAGGCGGCAGAGCGCCACACGCCGGCGTTCGCCGCCGGAGAGCTTGGTCACGTCGGCGTCAGGCGGGGGGCAGCGCAGGGCGTCCAGCGCGATTTCGATGCGGCGGTCGAGGTCCCAGCCATCCTCGGCGTCGATCTTCTCCTGCAAGGTCGCCTGTTCGGCGAGAAGCTGCTCCATTTCGTCGTCTTCCATGGGCAGGGCGAAGCGATCGGAGATTTCGTTGAAGCGGGTGAGTGCCGCCTGAAGCGGGCCGAACGCCTGGGCCACGTTTTCAGCCACGGTTTTTGTGGGATCGAGATAGGGTTCCTGGCTGAGATAGCCGACGCGGGCGCCTTCGGCCGCGAAGGCCTCGCCGCCGTATTCGGTTTCGATGCCGGCGATGATCTTCAGCAAGGTGGATTTGCCGGCGCCGTTGACGCCGAGCACGCCGATCTTCACGCCAGGGAGGAAGCTCAGCGTGATGCCTTTGAACACCTCGCGCCCGCCGGGATAGGACTTGGTGAGGTCCTTCATCACATAGACATACTGATAGCTGGCCATGGGGCAGGCTCCAAACGCGTCAGGCGGGGGTGGGGTCTATCTGTCTAATGGGCGGCGGGGCGGCGGGCAAGGAAGGAAGAAAGGTCTTCTTTTTTGAAAAAAAGAAGCAAAAAACTTTTGGCACTTGGTGCGAGGCAAGCCGGCAGCGTACGCAAATGAGTACAAGTTTTTTGGTTCTTTTTTTCAAAAAAGAACATTCTTCCTTTCCGTTACATCGCCTTTGATCGCCTAGGTAGATTCCGAAGCTGCCACCCCACACGGCCCCGCCCCACGATGGCGTTGAGCGGGCCCATGCGCCGCGCCGAACGGAGACGATTTGGGCAACGCAGCAACGCCGCAGCAACAGACCTATGGGATCGTTCCGGGCTTGGCCGGCGTGCCGGAGACCATGTTGTGGTCGCTGTACAACCGCGCCAGCGAGGCGAGCCGGCCCGATGCCATCCTGATCGACCCGGAGAGCCTGCGCATCCGCGCGGCAATCGACTATGATTTCGCGGGGCATTTCGGCGCGCCGCTGGGCTCGCTTGCCGTGCGCGCCGCGGCGATCGACCGTGCGTTGCGGGAGTGGCTGCTGCGGTATCCCGATGGGATGGTGGTGTCGCTGGGCGAGGGGCTGGAGACGCAGTCGCGCCGTGTGGATAACGGGCGGATGCGGTGGCTTACGGTGGATCTGGAGGAGGCGATACGGCTGCGCGAGCAGTTTCTCCAGCCGACCGCGCGCTTTAGGCATCTGGCGGCGAACGCGCTGGCGGCACATTGGATGGATGCGGTGGATGCATCAGGCCCGGTTTGCATCGTTGCCCAGGGGTTGCTGATGTATCTGGCGCCGCAGGCTGTGCAATCGCTGTTGTGCGCGATTGCGCAGCGGTTTGCGACGGCCGATATCGTGTTCGACACGGTGCCCCGCTGGTTCTCCCAGGCGACGCGGCGTGGCGTGCATCAGACGCCGCGCTACCGGCTGCCGCCGATGCCATGGGGCATCAACCGTGACGAGGTGGCGGCGACGCTGCGCGCCTGGCATCCCCGCCTGGCCGATGTGAAGCTGCTGGAGTATCGCATGCCGCGGGGGTTGCCGCTGATGATGGCGAACATCACCAACGCACTGGCGGTGGCCAGGCACCAGGTGCCGAGCCTGGTGCATGTGGTGCTGGCGGGGGAAGCTCCCGCGGCAACGGTGCATCTGGTCTCAGATGAACTGCCGGAGCATGACCTGTGCGCCCCCCTGCGCCCGGCAGGACTTGAACCCGCAACCAAGCCGTTATGAGCGGCCCGCTCTAACCAGTTGAGCTACAGGCGCACAGGGAAGGCCGAGAAACACCAGGACCCGCGCCGATGCAAGGCGCCCCGATCAGAGGCCTGATGGACAAGCCCCCCAAGCTGGATTAACTCGCGCCATCGTTGCCCAGGACCAGCCCGCCATGAGCATTACCGACACCTCCACCGGCAAAGCGCCCCCGAACGACATCAATGTGGTGATCGAAATCCCCCAAGGGTCGAACGTTAAATACGAGGTGGACAAGGACACCGGCGCCCTGGTGGTGGACCGCTTCCTGTTCACGCCGATGGCGTACCCGGCGGCCTATGGCTTCATCCCCGGCACCCTGGCCGATGACGGCGATCCGGCCGATGCGCTGGTGCTGGTGCCGGCCGCCGTGGTGCCCGGTGCGGTGATCCGCGCCCGGCCGATCGGCGTGCTGCACATGACCGACGAAGCCGGCACCGATGAGAAGATCATCTGCGTGCCGCACGAGAAGGTGCACCCGCTGTATAAAGACATCGCCGGCACCGATGACCTGCCGGAAATCGTGCGCCAGACGATCAGCCACTTCTTCGAAACCTACAAAGATCTGGAACCCGGTAAATGGGTGAAGGTGACCGGCTTCGGCACGCTTGAGGAAGCGCACGAGATCATCACCCGGTCGATCGCCGCCGCGCACAAGGCCTGACAGCGTGGCGGGCTTATCACGCCGCTCTGCCTGATGTTTGCATTGACCGAACGGTTCAGTCAATATACGCTGCGATGCAGCAAGTGACGGAGCGGATGTGGATCAGCATACACCTGCGGAGACGCTGATCAGGCCGCCGGAACGGCGAAAGGCCGGCTGGGGGAAGCGGGTTGTACTGTTACTCGTCGTGGCCGGCCTGATCGGCGGTGGGTTCGCCTACTGGCTGCATGCGCGGCACTTCGAAACCACCGACGACGCTTTTGTTGATGCCAACATCTCCGAGATCTCCGCGCAGATCGCCGGCCGCGTGATCGGGCTTGAGGTGCACGACAACGAGGTGGTGCAGGCGGGCCAGGTGCTGGTGGATATCGATCCGCGCGATGCGCAGGTGCGGCTGGATCAGATGCTGGCGCAGCGGGATGAAGCGGCCGCCCAACTGGCGCAGGCACGCGCGAGCCTGCCGGTACGCCAGGCCGATATGGACCAGGCCAACGCCAATATCCGCGTCGCACAGGCGGACCTGGACCAGAGCGAGCGCGACCTGAGGCGCTATACCGCCATCAACCCGCGTGCGATCACGGCGCAGACGATCGACCAGGCGCGGTCCACCACCGCCAGCGCGCAAGCGCGCCTGGATGCCGCTAAACACGCCGCAGCCGGCATGCGCGCGCAACTGGCCGTGGCGCAAACGCAGATCGATGCCGCGGACGCTGCCCTGCGCGTGGCCGATGCGAATGTAGCCAATGCCCGCCTGCAACTTTCCTACACGCATGTGGTGGCGCCGACGGCCGGGCGAATCGCGCGGCGCACCGTGCAATTGGGCAATTACGTGGCCGCCGGGCAATCCCTGCTGGCAGTGGTGCAGCCCGCGTGCTGGATAACCGCCAATTTCAAGGAGAGCCAACTGGCCGACATGCATCCGGGCGAGACGGCCAGCGTGACGGTGGATGCGTTTGCGGGCCGCGAACTGGCAGCACATGTTGACAGCATCCAGAGCGGCACGGGTTCGGTGTTCAGCAGCCTGCCCGCCGAGAACGCGACCGGCAACTACATCAAGATCACCCAGCGCGTCCCGGTGAAAATCGTGCTGGACAGCACCAGTTGCGACCGCCTCGCCCCCGGCATGTCCGCCGAACCGCGCGTCACCGTCCGCTGAATGCGACACGCCATAGGTAAAAGTCTTTTTGTTTCTTTTTCTTCCGAAAAAGAAAGAACCTTCTTTCTTGAAAGAAAGAAGCAAAGAACTTTTGTCTGTTCGGGTGCGCTTTGAAGGACGAGGATCTGCCGTATTCGGCGGCGGGGAAGCATAATCCGTGGCTGATTGCGGTGATTGTTTCCATCGCGACGTTCATGGAGGTGCTGGATTCCACGATCGCCAATGTGTCGCTGCGGCATATCGCGGGCAGCCTGGCGGCCAGCCAGGATCAGAGCACCTATATCCTGACGAGCTATCTGGTGAGCAACGGCATCGTGGTGCCGATCAGCGGCTGGCTGGCCAATGTGATCGGGCGCAAGCGGTTCTACATGCTGTGCGTATGCCTGTTCACGATCAGCTCCGTGCTGTGCGCGACCGCCACGAGCCTGCCGGAGATGTTGCTGTGGCGGGTTGTTCAGGGCCTGGGCGGCGGCGGCCTGGCGCCGGTGGAACAATCGATCTTTACCGATACGTTTCCGGCGCGGCAACGATCCCTGGCGTACGCGCTGTATGGATTTACGGTGGTGCTCGCGCCGGCGATCGGGCCGGTGCTGGGCGGCTGGCTGACAGACAGTTTTTCCTGGCGCTGGGTGTTTCTGATCAACCTGCCGATCGGCATGATCTCGCTGGTTCTGGTGGGCATTTTTGTGGTCGACTCGCCCGCGTTGAAGGAGAATCGCCGCAAGTTGCTGGCTGCTGGGCTGCGGGTCGATTACATTGGTTTTGCGCTGGTGGCACTTGGCTTCGGCACGCTGCAGCTTGTGCTGGACCGGTTCGAGCGCGAGGGCGGGTGGGGCACGCCGTTCGTGAATGTGTATGGGTCGCTGGCGCTCGTGTCGCTGGTGATCCTTGTGGTGTGGGAGTGGCGCAATCCGCAGCCGGTGATGAATATCCGGCTGCTGCGGATCGTGCCCTTCGCCATCGGCAATGTTCTGATGTTTGCCCTGGGTTTCATCATGCTTTCCACCACGCAGTTGCTGCCGCAGATGGCGCAGGAACTGATGGGCTATGATGCCACCACCTCCGGCCTCACTTTGGGTGTGGCCGGGCTTCTCACCCTGGCGGCAATGCCGGCGGCCGGGATGATCACGGGGCGGCTGGTGCAGCCGAGATATCTGACGGCGATGGGGTTCGCCGGTGTAGCCGGGGCAATGTGGTATGCGTCCGGCCTGAACCAGCATGTGGGATTTTGGGATCTGTCCGCCGCGCGCATGTTGCAGGCGGTTTGGCTGCCGTTCCTGTTCATTCCGATCAACGCTGTGAGCATGAACGGCGTACCGCGGGATCGCAGCAACGAGGCCTCGGCGCTGGTAAACCTGACGCGCAATCTGGGCGGCAGCGTGGGGATCAGCTACGCGACAACGCTGCTGGCCTATCGCGAGCAGTTTCATCATGCGCGGCTGACCGAGCATATCACGCCGTATAATGGTTACGGTTTCGGCATTGATCTTTCCGGCATCGCCGCGCGCGTGCAGATGCAGGCGGCGACGATGAGTTATCTGGACGTTTTCGGCGTGCTGTGTCTGGTTTGCCTGGCAGCTGTTCCGCTCTCGCTCTGCTTGCCGCTGCTGCCAAAGGGCGCGGCCGCCGGGGCAGGCCACTAAGAGCGCCTTTCAAAACCTGCCCTGGCGGCCATCTGGCGCCCGTCTTTTGCGCTCCGGTGCTCACGGCCCCCAAACGGCCGCTCCGCTCCGGTGCTCAAAAATGAACGCCATCTGACTCGCCATGCCAGGTTTTGAAAGGCGCTCTAAATAGGTAAAAGTCTTTTGCTTCTTTTCTTCAGAAAAGAAGACTCTTTCTTTTGCCGCTCCGCGGCGGGCTTCTTTCTTGAAGGAAAGAAGCAAAGAACTTTTACCTATTGCATTCGTGACAAGTCGGACCATTCCGCCTCGGTGATGACGCGCACGCCCAGTTCGGCGGCGCGTTTGGCTTTGGAGCCGGCGTCGGCGCCCACGATCACAAGATCGGTCTTTTTAGAGACGCTGTCGGTGACGCGCGCGCCCATCGCCTCGGCGCGCGCCTTTGCCTCCGGGCGCGTCATGGTTTGCAACGTGCCTGTAAAAACAAGGATCTTGCCGGCCAAGGCGCTGTCGGCGGCAGCCACGCTCTGCGCATCCTCGATCGTCAGCAGGCCCGCGAGTTCGTCCAGCACAGCGCGGTTGCGCGGCTCGATGAAGAAGTCCACCAGTTCCTCGGCGATGGCCTCGCCAATGCCGATGATGCTGCCCAGCGAAGAACGCGCTTCGGAGCCAACGGTGGTGGCTTCCAGCATCTGCGCACGCCAGTTCTCAAAACTTCCATAGTGGCGCGCGAGCAGCTTGCCGTTGGTTTCGCCGATGCGGCGGATGCCGAGGGCGAAGATGAAGCGCGCGAGCGGAACCGTTCTGCGCTGCTCGATGGCGCGGATCAGGTTGCGCGCTGAGAGTTCACCCCAGCCTTCGCGTTTGGCGATCGCGGCCTCGTGGGCCTTGAGGCGGAAGATATCCGCGGGGCCGGCAATCAGGCCATCGGCGTGGAATTCCACCACCGTCTTTTCGCCCATGCCCTCGATATCGAAGGCACGGCGGGAACAGAAATGGATCAGGCGCTCCACCGTTTGCGCGGGGCAGATCAGGCCGCCTGTGCAGCGGCGCACCACCTCGCCGGGAGGGCGCACGGCGACACTGCCGCAGGCGGGGCAATGGGTGAGCGGCACGTAAGGCGCGGTGCCCTGCGGCCGCTGTTCGAGAACCACGGAAACGATCTGCGGGATCACATCCCCTGCCCGTTGCAGCACCACCGTGTCGCCAATGCGCACATCGCGGCGGGCGATTTCGTCCTCATTATGCAACGTGGCGCGGGTGACGAGCACGCCGCCGACATTGACCGGTTCCAGCACCGCCACGGGGGTGAGCGCGCCAGTGCGGCCGACCTGGATTTTGATGTCGCGTAGGATGGTGGTGGCCTGCTCGGCGGGGAATTTCCAGGCGGTCGCCCAGCGCGGTTCGCGGCCGACGAAGCCGAGGCGGCGCTGCAAGCCCAGATCGTCGAGTTTGAAGACCACGCCATCGATATCATAGGGCAGCGTGGCGCGGGCCTGGCCGATGCGGGTGTAGAATTCCTCCGCCTGGGTGGAATCGGGCAAGCGTTCAGAGAGGGGATTGACCGTAAAGCCCCAGGCGGCAAGGCGCTGTAGGTAGTCCCAGTGCGTGGCGGAAACGGGTTCGGAGGCTTCGCCCATCGCATAGGCAAAGAGCGAGAGCGGGCGGCCGGCGGTGATGGTCGCGTCCAACTGGCGAAGGCTGCCGGCGGCGGCGTTGCGGGGGTTGGCGAAGAGGCGCTGGCCGGCTTCGGCCTGGGTGGCGTTCAGCGCCAGGAAATCGGCTTTGGTCATGAACACTTCGCCGCGGATTTCGATCAGCGCCGGCGCTTCGCCCTGCAAGGTTTTGGGCAGCGCGGCCAGGGTGCGCAGGTTTTCCGTCACGTCCTCGCCCTCGGCGCCATCGCCGCGTGTGGCGCCGCGGAGGAACATTCCGTTTTCGTAGGTGAGCGAGATGGAGAGGCCATCGATCTTGGGTTCGCCGACCATGGCGAGCGGGGCATCGGCGGCCAGGCCCAGAAACCGCCGCACGCGGGCACAGAACTCGGCGAAATCCTCCGGGGAAAATGCGTTGGCCAGCGAGAGCATAGGAACGCGGTGGCGGATTTTGCCGAAAGCGCCGGAGGGGGCGCTGCCAACGCGGGCGGAGGGGGAGTCCGGCCTGACGAGGTGGGGGAATTGCGCCTCGAGCTCGGCATTGCGGCGGCGCAGCGCGTCGTATTCCGCATCGGTGATGAGGGGGGCATCGAGCTCGTGATAGGCACGATCGTGCCGCGCGAGTTCGGCAGCGAGTTGCGCGAGTTCGGCGGCGGCTTCCTGGTCAGTCACGGTCGGGCCTCGGAGTGGGAGCGCGGATAGACGGGAAAAGAGAAGTGTTCTTTTTTGAAAAAAAGAACCAAAAAACTTTTACCCATGGCGTACGCTGCCGGCGAGCCTCGTACCAATAGTTAAAAGTCTTTTGCTTCTTTTCTTCAGAAAAGAAGACCTTCCTTCTTCACACGCGCAGAGGAGGTCAGGCCGCCCCCAGCAGCGAATCGGCCGCCGCCCGGGCCGCTTGCGTCACGGTCTCGCCGGCCAGCATGCGCGCAATCTCCTCGCGGCGTTCAGCCGCGGCAAGAACGATCACCTCGGTCGCCGTGCGGCTGCCGCGCGTGGATTTGCTCACGCGCAGATGCGCCGTGCCGCGGGCGGCAACCTGCGGCGAATGCGTGACGACCAAAACCTGAACGCCGCTGGCCACGCGGGCCACGCGATCGCCCACCGCGGCGGCCGTGGCGCCGCCGATGCCGCTATCCACCTCGTCGAATACCAGCGTGGGCACCGGCGAGCCGGAAACGAGCACCACTTTGAGCGCAAGCATAAGGCGGGAGAGTTCGCCGCCGGAAGCAACCCGGCCCAGCGGCCCAGGGGGCTGGCCCGGGTTGGTGGCGATCAGGAACCGCACGCTGTCCGCACCCGCCGGGCCCCAGAAGGCTTCGTCAAGGCGGGTGACCTGCGCGAAGAATTTCGCGCGGTCCAGACGCAAGGGGGGAAGTTCGGCGCCCACAGCCTTCTCCAGTTTCGCGGCGGCTTCCTGGCGGGCGGCGGAAAGCGTGTCGGCGGCTTCGGCGTAGCGGGTGCGGGCAAGCGCGGCAGCGCGGGCAAACCCGTCGATTTCAGCGTCGCCATGGTCGAGGGCGGCCAGGCGGGCGCGGAAGGTGGCCAGCAAGCCGGGAAGTTCGACGACGCTGACGCCGTGTTTGCGGGCGGCGCCGCGCAGGGCGAAGAGGCGCTCTTCGGCCTGTTCCAGGTGGCGGGGGTCGGCGTCCGTATCGGCCTGGAGGCGGCTGAGCAGGGTTTCACCTTCGGCCAGCGCTTCCTCCGCGCGCTCCAGCGCGGCCATGGCGGCGTTGGCGGCGGCGTTTTCGGGCGTGGCGGGGTCGGCGCCGGGCGGCAACAGGCGTTGCAGGGCGCGGGCAGCGGCACGCAGGGCGGCGGCGGGGCCCGCGTTGCGGCGGTCACGCGGGGTGAGTTCGCTGAGCGCGGCAGCGATGGCCTCGGCGCGTTTTTCGCCCTGCTGGAGGCGGTGGCGCAGAGCCGCCAGTTCCTCCTCCTCACCCTCGCGTGGGGCGAGCTTGGTGAGTTCGTCAGTGGCGTGGCGCAGGAAATCTTCCTCGCGCTTGGCATCGATGATGGCTGCGCGGGCGTGCTCCAACCGTTCCACGGCGGCGCGCCAGGCGCGGTGGCGCGCGGCGATTTCGGCCCGCAGATCAGGCGTGGTGCCGAACGCATCCAGCAGTTTCAGGTGCATGGCGGGATCGGCCAGGCCCATCTGATCATGCTGGCCCTGCACCTCCACCAGCAGGGCGCCGACACGTTTCAGCGTGGCGGCGCCCACCGGCGCATCGTTCACCCAGGCGCGTGAACGCCCGTCGCGGGAGACGGCGCGACGCAACACGATCTCATCCTCCTCCGGCAGGCCGAGTTCTTCCAGCAGCGCGCGCACAGGGTGGGCGCGGGCGGGGCTGAAGCTGGCGGCAACACTCGCCTGCTCGGCGCCGGCCCGCACCAGGCCGGCATCGGCGCGGGCCCCCAGGGCTAGGCCAAGGCTATCGAGGAGGATGGATTTGCCGGCGCCGGTTTCACCGGTCAGCACGGTGAGGCCGGGGCCGAAGGAGAGGTCCAGACGTTCGATCAGTACGATGTCGCGGATGGATAGGGACGTCAGCATAAAAAGTCTTCTTTTTTGAAAAAAAGAAGCAAAAAACTTTTAACTGTGCTGTCGCGGACTCGCCGGAAGCGTACGCCAACGAACGAAAGTTTTTTGGTTCTTTTTTTCAAAAAAGAACAACTTCCTTGTTCCTAAAACACCCAACCCCATGCCCGCGTAAAGAACCCCGGCCGGTCCGTCGTCGCGGTGTGCACCTCGGGCCCCTTAACCGCGCCCACTTCCAGCAGATCGTTCCAGCTATTCTGGTACCAATGGCTGCCCGGATAATTATAGGCCAGCACGGAGGCGGTTTTCTTCGCCTCATTGATCAGGCCAAGCTTGAGGTAGATTTCCGTCAGCCGGGAGAGTGCCTCGGCCGTATGGTTGGTGGTTTGGAAATCATCCACCACACGCTGGTATCTGCCGATCGCGGCGGCGTAGAAATGCTGCTTTTCGTAGTAGCGGCCGATGGACATCTCCTTGCCGGCGAGGTGATCGCGGCAGAGATCGATCTTCAGGCGCGCATCGCGGCCATAGGCGCTGTCGGGGAAGCGGTTAACCACTTCCTGCAAGGCGGCCAGGGCTTCCTGGGTGCCTTTCTGATCGCGCGAGATATCGGCGATCTGTTCGTAGTAGCAGAGCGCGCGGAGGTAGTAGGCGTAGCCGACATCCTTGCTGGCCGGATGCAGGGCGATGAAGCGATCGAGCTGGGAGACCGCTTCGGTGTAGTTGTTACGCCGGTATTCGGTGTAGCCCTCCATCAGCTGGGCGTTCGTGGCCCAACTGGAATAGGGATAGTTCTGCTGGATGGCGTCGAAATGCTTCACGGCGGTGGTGTAGTTGTTGCGCTGAAGCGCATCGATACCGTTGCTGTAGAGCAGATCAGGCGGCTCGTCGGCCAGGTTCACCTTGGGGGTGTCGTCGGACTTGGTCCAGGGGAGAAGGCGGTGGATGGTACCGCAGCCGCCGAGGCTGAGGGCAAGAAGAATCGGAAGGGCGCGACGCAGGGGTAGAGGCATGGCGGGCGGTTTACACCAAGGCTGAAGGGGAAGACCAGGGGGGCGCTGCCCCCGGGCCTGCTTCTACGCTGCCTGCGCCGACACCGCCGACCACCCCGCCGGCTCCAGACTTACCATCCGCCAAGCCCCGGCATCCGCGAACAGCGTGCGCAGCAGGCGGTTGTTCAGGGCGTGCCCGGTGCGGTGCGCCACGAAGCGGCCATGGATCGGCGCACCGGCCAGCGCGAGATCGCCCACCGCATCCAGCATCTTGTGGCGCACGAACTCATCCGGGGCGCGCAGGCCTTCCGGGTTCACCACGCGCGCACCATCCACCACCACGGCGTTTTCCAGGCTGCCGCCGCGGGCCAGACCGGACGCCTGTAGCGCCTCGATCTCGGCCAGCATGGTGAAGGTGCGGGCGCCGGCGAGAATGCCGCGAAAGCCGGGTTCGCTCAGCGAGAGCGTCAGGGCCTGGCGGCCGATGGCAGGGGCTGCGAAATCGATCGATAGGGCCAGATCCAGCATCGCGCCGCCGGCCCGCAGCTCGGCGAAGGCTTCGCCCTGCTCAACGCGCACGCTGCGGAGGATCTCGATCACCTGGCGGGGGGCCGGCTGCGCCTGCCGGCCGGCGCAATCGATCAGAAACACGAAATGCGCGGCTGAGCCATCCAGCACCGGCACTTCGGGGCCATCAACGGCGACGATGGCATTGTCGATCCCCGTGCCGGCCAGGGCGGCCATCACGTGCTCCACCGTGCGCACGGCGGCATGGGGCTGATCGGGGTGGGCGATCTGGGTGCAAAGCCGCGTGTCGCTCACCTGGGCAAAGCGTGCGGCAATATCGATACCAAGATCGGTGCGGCGGAAGAGGATGCCGGTGTCGGCGGGCGCTGGCATCAACGTGAGATTAACCCTGCGGCCGCTATGCAGGCCAACGCCGACGCAGGATATCTTCGATTTCAGGGTGTGCTGGCGGGTGGCGCGCACATCGATCGTGAGGTCGGCGAAACCATCCATGGTTGTGTCAGAAACCCCTGTAATAATGTCGATACCCGCACGTTGAAAACCGAACCCCTTGGGCGGGCGAGACCGCCATGGGGAGGCGCGAGCGAAGGCGTTGACCAGGCGAACACTACACCAATGCCCATGCCCACGGGACGCAGACGGCGGACAAAGTAAAACCGGATTAAGGCTTACCGCGCCCTAATCCGGTGTTCCAGTCAATCATTATTGCTGCATGTTACGGCGCAAGCGCCTGTTATTAAAACACTTCTTGCACCGCAACTCACGATTTTTGCAGTGTGTGCGTCACCCGGTCAAGACTTAAGAAGATTGGCGGCGGAGGAAGGCCGGTATGTCCAGACCCGCTGCATCCGGCTCGCCGGAGGCCTGGTGGACGAGCGGCGTGGGTTCCGCGTGGCCGGAAACAAAGCGCGGCTCGGGGCGGCGCATATCCGGATATTCAGGCGCGACAGGGGCGGGCGGGGCGCCGCGGCGCCAGCCAGTGACCTTGCCGAACAGGCTGCGATGCTGCGGCGGCTCCTCCACGGAAGCTGGTGGCGTGGTGAACAGCGGATGCTGCTGAGCCGGACGCGCCGCCGGCTGGGCTGGCTGGGCAGGGCGCTGAACCGTGGCCGTGTGCATCGGGGCGGTTGCCGTCTCCAGCTCCGGCTCGTTTGCATATGCCGGCGCGGCGGACTGGCTGCCCGCGGCCATGCGCGGCGCAGCGGCTGTAGCCGTGCCCGCTGACGCGGGCGCGCCCGCCACGGCATGCACCGGCTTTTCAAAGCGGGGGGTGCCGGCGCCCACGGCCACCAGGCGCGGGCCTGTGGGCTGCGGGATCTCGTCGGTCAGTTCAAAGGGCGTGTCGATGCCGGTGGCGACGACGGAGACGCGGATTCGGCCATTGAGGCTATCATCCACCGCCGAGCCGAAGATGATGTTGGCATCCTCGGCCACTTCTTCGCGGATGCGGTTGGCGGCCTGATCCACCTCGAACAGGGTCATGTCGTCGCCGCCGGTGATGTTGATCAGCAGGCCGCGGGCGCCGGCCATGCTGGTATCCTCCAGCAGCGGGTTGCTGATGGCGGCTTCGGCGGCGCGGATGGCGCGGTTTTCGCCATCGGCTTCGCCGGTCCCCATCATCGCCTTGCCCATTTCCGCCATCACCGTGCGGATGTCGGCGAAATCGAGGTTCACCAGCCCAGGGGCCACCATCAGATCGGTCACGCCACGCACGCCCATGTAGAGCACGTGATCGGCCATCTTGAAGGCTTCCTTCCAGCTGGTTTTCTCGTTGGCCAGCCGGAAGAGATTCTGATTCGGGATAACAATGAGGGTATCTACGAACTGCTGCAGTTCGGCGATGCCCTGCTCGGCGGATTTGGCGCGGCGCACGCCCTCGAAGGTGAAGGGCTTGGTCACCACGCCGACGGTAAGAATGCCGCGTTCCCGCGCCATGCGCGCAATCACCGGGGCGGCGCCGGTGCCGGTGCCGCCGCCCATGCCGGCGGTGATGAACACCATGTGCGCGCCATCGAGGTGGCGGGCGAGTTCGTCGGCGGCTTCCTCGGCCGCCGCGCGGCCGATTTCCGGCTTGGCGCCCGCACCCAGGCCCTGCGTGAGATGCGGCCCAAGCTGGATGCGTCGATCGGACCGGCTATGCATCAATTGCTGCGCATCGGTGTTGGCGACCACGAAGTCCACGCCCTGCAGATTGAGCTGGATCATGTTGTCCACCGCATTGGTGCCGCCGCCGCCAACGCCGATCACGGTGATGCGGGGCGTGAAATCGGTGTGCAAGGTCTGCGGGATGGTCAGGTTCAGGGTCATCGCGTATGCCTTTACGGGAGATGGGGTTCGGGCGGCTGGGGCTGCAAAAACGGTGTCAGAGCCGTTCTCGCAGAAAATCCACGATTCGGCGCAACAGTCCCGTGGACCTGCCATGTTCCAAATCGATATCGTGAAGCGAGCGGCCTTCGCCGGCGGCCCAGGAGAGCAGGCCCACCGAGGTGGCGAAGGCGGGACCACAGGCGGCTTCAGCCAGGCCACGCAGGGCGGCGGGGCGGCCAAGGCGCACCGGGCGATTGAGCACGCGCGCCGCCAGATCGCGCACGCCGACCAACTGGCTGGCGCCGCCGGCGAGCACCACGCGGGCGCCGGCGGCGCGGCCGAGGCCCGCGCCATCCAGCCGGTCTCGCACCATTTCGAACGTTTCTTCCAGGCGCGGCTTGATGATTCCCACCACCATGCTGCGGGGGATCTTGGCGAACTGATGGTCTTCCTCGCCGATCAACTGCACGGCCAGGATTTCGCGCTCGTCATCCGGGCTGGAATGGGCATTGCCGTAGAGGGTTTTCAGACGTTCCGCATTGTCGATGGGTGTTGCGAGCACGCCGGCGATGTCGCGCGTCACGTGCTGGCCGCCTACCGGCACCTGTGCCGTGTGCAGCAACTGGCCTTCGCCAAAAACCGCGATGCTGGTGGTGCCGCCGCCCATATCCACGATGGTGGCGCCGAGATCGCGTTCATCTTCCACAAGGCAGGAGAGGCCGGACGCGAAGGGGGCCGAGACCACTTCGCTGATTTCCAGATCGCAGCGGCCGACGGCGGCACCGAGATTGCGCAGCGCCATCGAGAGCGCATCGACCACGTGCAGCCGCGCGGATAGGATGTCGCAATGATGGCCGCGGGGATCGGATACGCCCATGGTTTCATCGACGGAGAAACTGACAGGCAGCGAATGGATGGTCTCGCGCCCTTCGGTGACGGCGCGCATGCGCCCTTCGGTGATCACGCGCCGCACGTCGGCCTCGTTCACCTGGCGTCCGCCGACGGGCCATTGCACATTGAACAGCCGGCTTTCCGGATGGCCGCAGGAGAGATTGACGGTGACGCTGCGCAGCCGGTAATCGGCCATTTCCTCGGCCAGCGCCACGGCGGCACGGATGGCACGCTCGGCCTCGTCCAGATCGGTGATGCCGCCGCCGCGCACGCCGCGCGAGCGGGTAAAGCCGCTGCCGAGCGCGCGCAGCGTGCCATCGGATTCGGTGCGGCCGATCAGGCAGGCGATCTTGGTGCTGCCGATATCGAGAACGCCGAAGGGGCCGGCACGAAGATTTCGGTTACGGGGGGGCGGATCCGGCGGCATGCCCGGCGGCAGGGAGAGCTGCGATCGGCGCGAGAGATCGTTCAAGTCGCCCTCCTGTTCGGTGGATCGCGCGGTGATGGGGCTGGTGGGGCAATGATCGGTGCGGCATCCGGCGCGCGGGCGTCGGGTGCTGGCGCAGAGGCGGTCTTGGGGCGCACCGCCAGGCGATCCGGCAGGCGCATATCCACGAACTGCAAAGGCCGGTCCAGCAATTGCTGCTGCGCCTGCATATCCGCCAGGCGCGCCAGGGCCGCGGGCTCGTGCCCCTCTGGCAGCATCACGGTAAGGCCGCTTTTCAACTGCAAATTCCAGCGCCGTTCACCCACGCGCACGATGGCGGCAACCCGCGCGCGGATGTCCGGAACCGCGGCCAGCGCTTTCAGCATGTCGCTGGCATGGGCGGGCGCGCCCAGGCCCACCACCAGCGGCAGATCGGTGAAGGCGGCGACATCCTCGTTCGTCACCACCTGGCCCGCGCGGTCGATGAGCTGGAATTTTCCCTGGTTCTGCCAGATGGCGAAGGGACGGCGCTCGGTAAGATCGACATAGATCGTGTTGGGCAGCCGGCGTTCGACAGCGACATGCTCGACCCAGGACAGGGTTTCGATGCGCGCGCGGGCGCTTTCCACGGAGAAACCGAGGATCGGATCGCCGACCGAGACGCCGAGTGCGACGCGCAGCAGCGGTTCGGGCGTGTTCTCCCGGCCATCTATCACGATGTCCTTCACCCGCAAATCGATGGCGCGGCCAAAGCGCTGTTGCAGGGAAGCGATCGTGCCGCCGCTCTGCGCGGAATGCGCGAGGCTGACGCCGAGCAGCACGATGGTGAAGCCGGAGGCGGCGAAGGCCGCCAGACGCAGATTGCGCCGCTGCCGGCGCACCATCAGTTTCAGCCGGCTGGGGCGGGCGATTTCCCGCTTCATCCGCGGCATGCGGCATTCTCCACCATCCAGGCGCACAGAGCGGCAAACCCGATGCCGCAATGCGCCGCCTGTTCCGGCAACAGCGATGTCGGTGTCAGGCCGGGCTGGGTGTTGACCTCCAGCAAAACGAGCCGGCCGGGTTCACCCTTTGTGTCGTCATAGCGGAAATCGGCACGCGTGGCGCCGCGGCAGCCTAAGCTCCGGTGGGCGGCCACCGCCAGTTCCAGGGCGCGTGCATGGGCCTGGCGGTGCAGCGCGGCCGGTATCGTGTGGGCGGAGCCGCCAGCGGCGTATTTGCTCTCGTAATCGTAGAATTCGTGGGCTGCGGAAATCTCCGTCACGGTCAGGGCTTGCTCACCCAGAACGCCAACGGTGAGTTCGCGGCCGGGGATGAATTCCTCTACCAGCGCCTGGGCGCCAAACTGCCATTCGCGGGCAATCTCGTGCCGGCGGTTGCCGCCTTGGCGCAGGATTTCCACGCCAACGGAGGAGCCTTCGTTGAGGGGCTTGATGACATAGGGCAGCGGCAGCGGATCGCTGAGCGCGAATTCCTCGATGGAGACGACACGGCCGCTTGCGATCGGCAGGCCGGCGGCGGCGAACACCGCGCGGCTGGCAGCCTTGTCCATGGCAAGTGCCGAAGCGCGTGCGCCGGAATGCGTGTAGGCAATGCCGAGCCAATCCAGCACGCCCTGGATCACGCCATCCTCGCCAAAACGCCCGTGCAGGGCGTTGAAAACTACATCCGGCTTCGGATCCAGCGCAGCCAGCAGGGCCGCGAGATCTTGCCCGACCTCAACCGGCAAAACATCGAAACCGGCCTCGCGCAAGGCCGCGATCACCTGGGCGCCGCTGGAGAGGCTGACCTCGCGCTCGGCGGAAATGCCGCCGTAGAGAACCGCGACCCGCTTCATGCAACCACCTCCGGCCTTCCCGCGGGAAGGCCCAGGCGCTTTATTTCCCAGGCCAGCGTTATGCCACTGGCATCGTGCACCCGGCGGCGGACTTCCTCGCCCAGGCCTTCAAGATCGGCGGCCGTAGCCGCGCCGAGATTGAGCAGGAAGTTGCAGTGTTTTTCCGAAACCTGGGCATCGCCGCGGCGTAAGCCCCGGCACCCCGCGCCATCGATCAGTTCCCAGGCGCGCGCGCCGTGCGGATTGCGGAAGGTGGATCCACCGGTACGGGCACGCACCGGCTGGGCCGCCTCACGGCTGGCGCGGATCTCGGCCATGCGGGCGGCAATAAGGGCTGGGTCGTTGGCGCGCGCGGCAAAGCGGGCGCGCACGACGATACATTCGGGCGGCAGCCCGCAATGGCGGTAGCCGAAGCCGATCTGGCCGGCTTGCAGGCGCTGCAACTCGCCTTGCCTGGTCACGATCTCGGCCCAATCGAGCGTGGTGGCCACATCGCTGCCATAGGCGCCGGCGTTCATCGCAATCGCCCCCCCGATGGTGCCGGGAATGCCGCAGAGAAATTCCAGGCCTGACAACCCCGCCGCGAGCGCATGCTCGGCCACCGTGGCATCGAGGCAGGCGCCACCGGCCACAATTCCGTCCGGCTCCATGTCGATGGCGCCGAAACCGCGCGCCAGGCGGATGACGACGCCAGCAATCCCGCCATCGCGCACAATGAGGTTGGACGCAGCACCGATGACGCTGACCGGCACATGCAGCGGCATCGCCCGCAGGAAACGTGAAAGATCCTGGGTATCGGCCGGCCGGAACAGCACTTCGGCGGCGCCGCCGACACGGAACCAGGTGGTGGGGCCGAGCACCACATCAGGCTGCAAGCGGCCGGCGGCGGCGGGAAGGGTTTTGAGCAAATGCGGGATGTTCCGGGCGGGCATCATGCGGCGCCGCCTGCACGCTTGCGCGGCTGAAGGCCCTGCAATTCGGCCAGTTGCGCCGGCAGCGCCTGCGCCCAGGCAGTGATGTTGCCGGCGCCGAGACACACCACGAAATCGCCCTGTTTGGCGATGGCGTGCACCATCTCCGCGAGATGTTCGGGGGTATCCAGCGGCACCACGCTGCGGTGACCGCTGGCGCGCAATCCATCCACCAGCGAATCGCGGCTGATGCCGTGGATCGGGGTTTCGCCGGCTGCATAAACATCCGCCACGATCACGGTGCCGGCGTCGTTCATGCAGGTGCAGAATTCGGTAAACAACGACGCCAGGCGCGAATAGCGATGCGGCTGCACAATGGCCACCACATCGCGCGCGCCGGCCTGGCGGGCGGCTTTCAGAACGGCGGCGATTTCCACCGGATGGTGGCCGTAATCGTCGATCACCGTAATGCCACCGACCTCGCCGGTCTTGGTAAAGCGGCGCTTGACGCCACGGAAACCGGCGAACGCGCTGCGCAATGTCTGGTCGTCGATCTCCATCTCGAAACCCACGGCAACAGCGGCCAGCGCGTTCTGCACGTTGTGCGCGCCGAGCATGCCCAGGCGGAACGGACCCATCTTGCGGCCGCGGCCGCGGAAACGGTCGGTGACGGCAACATCGAAGGTGGCGCCAAGCTTGTCCGCACGCAGGTTTTCGCAGCGTATGTCGGCCTGGGGGGAAAAACCGTAGGTGACGACGCGGCGGTCGATGCGCGGGATCATCGCCTGCACCGCCGGATGGTCGATGCACAGAACGGCAAAGCCGTAGAACGGGATGTTGCCGACAAACTGGTCGTAGCCGGCCATCATCGCCTCGGCCGTGCCCCAGTGGTCCAGATGCTCGGGATCCATGTTGGTAACCACGGCAATCGTGGCAGGCAGGCGCAAAAAACTGCCGTCGCTCTCATCGGCTTCCACCACCATCCAGTCACCGGCGCCAAGCCGCGTGTTGCTGCCATAAGCCTCGATGATGCCGCCATTAATCACGGTGGGATCGAGGCGCGCCGCTTCCAGAACCGCGGCGACCAGGCTGGTGGTGGTGGTCTTGCCATGCGTGCCGCCCACCGCAATGGCCCAGCGCAGGCGCATCAACTCGGCCAGCATCTCCGCACGGCGTACCACGGGGATCAGGCGCTGGCGGGCGAGAACCACTTCCGGATTATCCGCGCGCACCGCGGTGGAAACGACAACCACCTGCGCATTGCCGAGATTGGCGCCATCATGGCCGATCGCGATCCGCACGCCCTGCTCCCGCAGGCGCCTCACATTGGCGTTTTCCGCAATGTCGCTGCCCTGCACGGCATAGCCGAGCGTATGCAGCACCTCCGCAATGCCGGACATGCCGATGCCGCCGATTCCGACGAAATGGATCTTGCCGATGCTGAGCGGAAGCGCTCTCATCACAAAGCCTCCGCGCGCATGAGGTTCTCCACAGCGTCGGCAAGATCCGCCGCCGCTTTGGGCTTGCCACACTCTGCGGCAGCTTGCGCGGCCAATGCAAGGTCGCCCGGAGAGAGAAGTAAAATCTCCAAGGCGGAACAAAGGGAAGAGGGGGAAAAAGATGTTCTTTTTTGAAAAAAAGAACCAAAAAACTTTTGGTCGTTTAGGTGCGCGCCGTGGCTGGCGTGTCGGGTCCAAGGGGTAAAAGTTTTTTGGTTCTTTTTTTCAAAAAAGAACTCTTCCTTCATGACGCCCGCCGCCCCGCAAGCGCCCGCATTCGCCGACTGATGATCATCGATCGCGCCCGGCAGCGGCACCAGAATCGCCGGCCGGCCCACGGCGGCGATCTCCGCGCAGGAGGACGCGCCGGCACGCGAAATCACCAGATGCGCACTCACCATGCGCTCAGCCACATCGCTGAAGAACGGCGCCAGATCGGCAGGCACACCCATGGCGTCGTAGGCGGCGCGCACCCGCGCGACATCCTCCGCACGGCATTGCTGCACGATGCGCAGCCGCCCGCGCAAGGCGGCCGGCAGCGCGGCCACGGCCGGCGGGACAACATCGCTGAATACCCGCGCGCCCAGCGACCCGCCGAGCACCAGCAGATTGATGTCGCCGGCGACAGGCGGGCTGTAGGGGCTGGCCGCCACCGCCTGGATGGCGGGCCGCACAGGATTGCCGGTGACGCAGGTTTGCACCCCTGGCGGAATGCGCGCGGTGTCGGCGAAGCCCAGCGCCAGCCGGTCCGCGCGGCGGGCAAGAAAACGGTTGGCGCGGCCGAGCACGGCATTTTGTTCGTGCAGCAGAATGGGCGGGCGCCGGCGCAGCAGATGCGCGCCCAGGATGGGCGGCACCGATGGATACCCGCCGAACCCCACGATCGCGCCGGCCTCCAGCCCGGCGAGAAGCCGTCTTGCCCGCAGCGTGCCCTGGGCAAGCCCCGCCACGGCGCGCAGCGCGCGTGCGGCACCCCGCCCGGCAATGCCCGCCCCCGGCAGGATATGGGTCTCGCCGCCTGAAAACACCGCGCTCTTCAGGGCGCCGGATCGTGCATCCGTCATCAGCACAACGCGATGGCCACGTGCGATCAGTGTGGCCGCCAGCGCCTCGGCGGGAAAGAAATGCCCGCCAGTACCGCCGGCGGCAATCACGATCGGGCGCACCGCGGGGCCCCTCACGAGGGATCACCATGCGTGCGGCGTCGTGTGAGCGCCAGCAGCATGCCCATGCCGAGTGCCACCGAAAGTGCGGAGCTGCCGCCATAGGAGATGAACGGCAGCGTCATTCCCTTTGTCGGGATCAGGTGCAGCGCGGAGGCCATGTTCACGAAAGCCTGCAAGCCGAAGCCCGTCACCAGGCCTGAAGCTGCAAGAATCACGAACTCGTCGGCTTCCTGCACCAGGCGCAGCAGGCCGCGCAGCACGATGAAGGCAAAGATGCCAAGAATCACACCGCAGACCAGCAAGCCGAATTCCTCGCCGGCGACGGCGAACACGAAATCGGCGTGCGCATCGGGCAACAGGTCCTTCACCCGCCCCTCGCCCGGTCCGCGCCCGAGCAATCCGCCATTGCCGAACGCCTGCAACGCGGTATCCACCTGGTAGTGGTCGCCCTGGTCGGGATGCAGAAAGCGTTCCACCCGGCTGCGCACATGCGGAAAAAACGTAAAGGCGCTGACGGCCGCCACCATCATCGCCACCACGCCCGCGCCGACAAAGGCCATGTTCATGCCGTCAACGTAAAGCTGGGCAAAGAACACCGCCGTGATCACCGAGAGCATGCCGATATCCGGCTGCGATTTCAGCAGCATCAGGATTGCGCCAAACACCAGGAAGGCCAGGATCTTGCCGGGAAAACCGGGCGTGCGCCGGCTCTGCGTGAGCAGCCATGCGGTCATCACCGCGAAACAGGGCTTTAAGAACTCGCTCGGCTGGATCGACATGCCCGGCAAGGCGATCCATCGCCGTGCGCCCTTGATCTCCACGCCATGCACCAGCGTCAGTGCCGTCAGTGCCATGGCAAGGATGCAGCCGCCGAGCGCCACGCGTCGGATATTGCGCGGCGAGAGCAGGGAGACGCCGACGATCGTCAGCCCGGCCAGAGCGAGAAAAACCACCTGCTTGGCGATGAACACGTCGCGGGACTGGTGGATGCGCTCGGCGACCGCGGGGCTTGCGGCCAGAACCAGCACGTAGCCGAAGCCGATCAGCGTGATCAGGCAGAACAGCGTCCAGCGATCCACCGTCCACCACCAGCGGCCCAGAACGGATTGATCGGCGCGCGAGAGTGTCGCCATCAGGCCGCTCCTTGCGTGGCCAAGGCGCGCACCAGCGCCTGGAACTTCGCGCCGCGCTGCTCAAAGCCGGAAAATTGATCGAAGCTGGCGCAGGCGGGCGAGAGCAGCACGCAAGGTGCCGCGTGGCGCAGGGCGGCTTGCAGTGCCTCGGGCACCGCGCGGTCGAGGGTTTCGACGATGCGGTGTGCGACGTCGTGCGTGGCGAGCGTGGCGGCGAATTGGGCTGCGTCGCGGCCGATCAGCAGCGCTTCGGCCACGCGCGGGAAACAGGCAGCGAGAGGCTCGATGCCGCCGGCCTTGGCGATGCCGCCGGCAATCCACACGACGCGATCATAGCACTGCAAGGCACGCGCGGCGGCATCGGCGTTGGTGGCCTTGCTGTCGTTGACAAAGCGGATGCCGCCAATCTCGCCCACCACTTCCTGCCGATGCGGCAGGCCGGCAAATGTCGTGATCCCGACTTCGATATGCTGCCGCTCCACGCCCAAGGCCCGCGCCATGGCGGCGGCGGCGGCGGCGTTTTGCGCATTGTGCAGGCCGGGCAGTGCACGCGCGCCGCGCAGATCGGCCAGCGGACCCCCGGCATCGCGCAAAATGAACCGATCGCACCAGATATCTGCGGGCTGGACTGAGGAGATCCGCACAGCACCTTCGTGCCGCGCGGCGATGGCGGCGCTCAGATCATCGTCGATACCGATAATGGCTGCATCACGCGCCGTCTGGCGGGCAAAAATCTGGCATTTGGCGGCGGCGTAGCCGTCCATGTCGCCGTGGCGGTCCAGATGATCGGGGCTGAGATTGAGCATGCACGCCGCATCGAAGCGTAGCGTGGCGAGTCGCTCCAACATGTAGGACGACATTTCCAAAACATAAACGCCGTCATCCTGCAACAGGCCAAGGCTGAGCGCCGCCGGCCCCAGATTGGCGCCCGCCGCGTGCGGCACACCGGCACAGGCCAGGATATGGGCCAAAAGCGCGGTGGTGGTGGATTTGCCGTTGGTGCCGGTAATGCCGGCAAACCGCGCCCGGCTGCCGGCTTTGCGCACCGCCTGGAACAGCAATTCAGCGTCTGTGAGGATCGGCGTGCCGATCGCGCGGGCGGCGGCGGCGATGCGGTGCGGCACGGGCAGCGTGTGGGGGATGCCGGGGGAGAGCAACAGAGCATCCAGATCGCGCAATTCGGCGGACGGGTCCTCGATCACGAAACCCTCGCGCGCCGCAGCCTCGCGCGCGAAGGGCGCATCGTCCCACCCGGTCACGGCCGCGCCCATGGCGCCGAGCGCGCGCAGGGCGGCGAGCCCGGCGCGGCCGAGGCCCACCACCGCATAGCGCCGCCCCGCGAACACGTTGGGCGGAAATGCGCTCATCTGATCTTCAACGTGGCCAGGCCCACCAGCGCCAGGATCATCGAGACGATCCAGAAACGGATCACGATGGTCGGCTCCGCCCAGCCTTTCTTTTCGAAATGATGGTGCAAGGGCGCCATCAGGAACACGCGGCGCCCGGTGCGCTTGAACCAGAACACCTGGATGATCACGCTGACCGTTTCCACCACGAACAGCCCGCCCACGATCACCAGAACGATCTCGTGCTTGGTGGCAACAGCCACGGCCCCCAGCGCACCGCCGAGGGCGAGGCTGCCGGTATCGCCCATGAACACCGCGGCCGGCGGCGCGTTGAACCACAGGAACCCCATGCCGGCGCCAACGATCGCGGCGCAGAACACCGCCAGTTCGCCCACGCCGGGCACGTGATTGAGCTGCAGGTAGTCGGCGAAGACGCGGTTGCCGACGAGGTAGGCAATTAAAGCGAATACGGTGGCTGCAATGATCGTGGGCACGGTTGCCAGGCCATCCAGACCGTCGGTGAGGTTTACCGCGTTGGAACTGCCCATCATCACCAGCATGGCGAACACGGGGAACAGCAGCCCCATATGCAGCAGCACGCCCTTGAACACCGGCACCGCCAGCGATGTGCCCAGAGCGCCGCCGGTGAGACGCGCGATCCAGACCGCGGTGATCAGGCCGATGGCAAGCTGCACCACCAGTTTGCCGCGCGCCGAGACGCCTTTCGAATTCCGGCGCGACAGCTTCAGGAAGTCGTCGGCGAACCCCACGGCGCCGTAACCCAGCGTGCAGAACAGCACCGCCCACACATAGCCATTGCGCAGGTCGGCCCAGAGCAGGGTGGACGTGGTCATCGCCGCCAGGATCAGCACGCCGCCCATGGTTGGCGTGCCTTTCTTTTCGATCAGGTGCCGCTCCGGCCCGTCGCTGCGGATCGGCTGGCCGCCGTGCTGCACGGATTTCAGCCAGCGTATCACGCGGGGACCAAGCCAGAAGCTGATGACCAGCGAGGTGAGGCACGCGGCCCCCGAGCGGAAGGTGAGATAGCGGAACAGGTTGAAGACGGAGAACCGGTCCGCGAAGAGATGCAGCGCATACAGCATCAGCCGGCTCCGCTGCCGGCGGCGCAGAGCCGATCCACGATCACGCGCATCCGGCTGCCCAGGCTGCCTTTTACCAGTATCGCATCGCCCGGGCGCAGATCCCGCTCCACCAGCGGGCCGAGCGCCAAGCTGTCTGGCGCATGCGCCCCACGTTGATCGGCGGCAACAGCATCATAGAGAAATTTCATCCAGGGTCCGCAACAATAAAGGAGATCGGCTGAACCGCGCAGCGCTTCGGCCAGGCGCTCATGCTCCGCGCGGCTATGGTCGCCAAGTTCGAGCATGTCGCCCAGCACGGCGATGCGGCGGCGGGCGGGGGTGAGTTTGAGAACCGCCAGTGCCGCGCGCACCGAGGCGGTGGAGGCATTGTAGCTCTCGTCGAGCAGGGTGGCGGCACCGCCCAGGATCGCCCGCCGCGTGCCGCGGCCGCCGAGCGGCGCGAAGCCGGCCAGCGCCTGTGCGCCCGCCTCCAGATCGGCACCGATTGCCGCGGCGGCGGTCAGCGCCGCCAGCGCGTTCATCGCCATGTGGCGGCCGGGGGCGCCGATGCGAAAGCGGCGCTGCACGCCTGCGATCTCCGCGACGACGTCGCTGCCCTGCGGATCCTCGTGTATCTGCAACAGGTTTGCCACGCCGAAAGTGTGTAGGCGCAGATCGCCGGCGGCCGCGCGCAGGCGGGGTGCCATCGGCCCGTCCGAGGGGATTACCAGCGTGCCGCCCTTCAGAATGCCTTGGGCGATGCTGGCTTTTTCGTCGGCGATGGCTTCCAGGCTGCCGAGGTGACCGATATGGGCGGGTTCCACGGCGGTGATCACCGCCACGTCCGGCCCGGCGAGGCGCGAGAGCGGGGCGATTTCGCCGGCATGGTTCATGCCGATTTCGACGACGCAGAAATCGGCATCCGGCGGCGTGCGCGCGAGCGTGAGCGGCACGCCCCAGTGATTGTTGTAGCTGGCCACGGCTGCGGTGGTCGGGCCGGTGGCCGAGAGCACGGTCCGCAGCATCTCCTTGGTGGTGGTCTTACCCACACTGCCGGTGACGGCGATCACCGATCCCGAAAAGCGTTCGCGCGCGGCGGCGCCGAGCGCGGTGAGGCCCACCAGCGTGTCGCCCACCACGATCAGGGGGGCCTCCTCCGGCATGTCGTGCTGGCGGTGCACCAGCGCGCCGGCGGCACCCTTCGCCATGGCGGCCGCCACATGGGCATGGCCGTCGCCGCTATCGGTGGACAGCGCGACGAACAGATCCCCTGGCTGCAGCGTGCGCGTATCGATGGAGACGCCGGTTGCATGGAAGGGCTGCGTCATGACCCCTCCCACCGCCGCGCTCAGATCCTGGGCCGTCCAAAGGGCCCTCACGCTGCTCGCCTACCGCGCGCGCCAACAGGCAAAAGTTCTTTGGTTCTTTCTTTCAAGAAAGAACGTCTTTCTTGCTGTGTCATGCCGCACCCGCAAGCCGGCGCAGCGTGCTTGCGTCATCGAACGGCAGCACGGTTCCGCCGATGGTCTGGCCCTGCTCGTGGCCTTTGCCGGCAACGACGAGCACATCTCCCTCGCGCAGGGCGGTGAGGCCGGCGGCGATGGCGGCTTCGCGGTCGCCGATTTCCAGCGCGCCGGGGCAGGCGGCCAGGATGGCGGCGCGGATGGCGGCGGGGTTCTCGGATCGCGGGTTATCGTCGGTGACGATGGCGAGGTCGGCGCGGCGGGCGACTTCGGCGCCCATCAGCGCGCGCTTGCCTGGGTCACGGTCGCCGCCGGCGCCGAAGACGCAGACGAGGCGGTGGCCGTTGGCGTGCGGGCGCAGGGCGGCCAGCACGCGCCGCAGCGCGTCCGGCGTATGCGCATAATCCACGTAGGCGGCGGCGCGGTTGGGCAGGGTGGCGGCCAGTTCCATGCGGCCGCGCACGCCGGCCAGGCGCGGCAGCAGATCGATGGCGGCCGGGATGCCGGTGGCTTCCGCGAGGCAGGCGGCCATCAGGGCGTTATCGGCCTGGAAGCGGCCGGGCAGCGCGATCTCCACGCGGCGGCGTTGGCCGCGCGTTTCGATCAGCAGGTCCTGGCCGTGCGGCAGCATGCGGGCTTCGACGAGGCGGATCGTTTCGCCCTCTTCGCCGACGCTGCGCAAATCGAGCCGCCGGCGGCCGGCGATGTCGCGCAGCGCCGCCAATGTTGCGGCATCCATATCGGCGTTCACCGCGGCGGTGGCGCGCGGCGGCAGCAGCGCCTCGAACAGCCGCAGCTTGGCGCGGCGGTAGGCATCGAGGCTGCCGTGATAATCGAGGTGGTCGCGGGTGAGATTGCTGAACCCGGCGGCGGTCAATCGAACGCCATCGAGGCGGCACTGGTCCAGCCCGTGGCTGGAGGCCTCCATGGCCACGTGCTGCACGCCTTCGCGCGCCAAACCCGCGAGCATGCCGGCGAGCGCCACAGGATCGGGGGTGGTGAGGCCGGAGCCGCCGGTATGGCCCGGCCCGATCAGCCCCAGCGTGCCCAGGCTGGCGGCGCGGCGGCCGGAGAAGGACCAGAGCTGGCGCAGGAAATCGACGGTGCTGGTTTTCCCGTTCGTGCCCGTGATGGCCACGATCCGGTCCGGCTGGCGGCCGGCGATTTCGGCGGCCATCCGGGCGAGCGCCCGGCGCGGCGCGGCATCGGTGATCAGCGGGCGCGGCGGCACACCTGGCGGCCAGGTGGTTCCCGGCAGCGCGAGAACCGCGGCGGCGCCGCGCGCCACCGCATCGCCGATAAAACGCCTGCCATCGGCTGCTTCACCCGGCACGGCCACAAACAGGCTGCCGGGTTTCACCTGCCGGCTATCGGCGGTGACGGCGGTAATGGCCAAAGACCGGTACCAGGGATCAATGCCGATACCCGCCTGAGCCGCCATGTCAGCGAGCGACCGCATCGGCCTCGTCCGGGCTGGGCACGCGCAAGGCGGCCTGCTGCCGCAACGCCATCATATCGCGGTGTGTCGGCCCGACCGGCAGGGAGAGCGTGGCCGCCGCCGGCGACACGCCGGCCGGCTGCTCCAACGGTGATCCCGTGCCGGTTGGCTCGCCGCTGCCCCGCCCTGGCTCTAGCGGGATGGCGAGGCTGGCCTGGATGGTTGGCGCCTGCGGCGTGGGCACCGGGAACAGGCCCAGCATCGGTGCAATGCGGGCGATCACCCGGCCGGCACCCGGCGCGCTGACCGCGCCGGCGGTGGAATAGCCGCCGGTTTCCTTGTTGCCCACCGGCTCATCCAGCATGAAATACACCGCGTAGCGCGGCGCGTTCATCGGGAACACGCTCATGAAGGCGCTGACATTGGCGTGCTTCTTGTAGCCATGCGCGCCGACCTTTTCGGCGGTGCCGGTCTTGCCGCCGACGAAATAGCCCTCGATGTCGGCCGGCTTGCCGTAGCCATCGGTCACCACCAGGCGCATCAGCTTGCGGATAGTGTCGGAGGTGGACTGGTTCATGATCCGCCGGCCTTGCGGCAGCGGATCGTTGGGATCATGCGCCAGGATGGTCGGCTGCAACACGATGCCGCCATTGGCGACGGCAGCGGTACCACGCACCACATGCAGCGGGCTGACCGCGATGCCATGACCAAAACCCACGGTCATGGTGGTGGCCTCCTTCCAGTTGGCGCGCGAGGGCACGATCGGGAAGCCGGCCTCGGGCAGTTCGATGCCCACCTTCTTGAACATGCCCATGGCGGAAAGCCACAGTTGCTGCCGCGTGGGGCCGACACCGAGCGCGATATGCGCGGCACCGAGGTTGGAGGAATACGCCAGCACCTCGGGCAGATAGAGCATCCTGCCCTTGCCCTTGTAGTCGGTGATGGTGAAGCGGCCGATGCGGATGTTGTGGGCGGCGTCGAACGTGTCCCAGATATGGGCGGAGCCGAAATCCAGCGCCATGGCGGCGGTTTGCAGCTTGAAGGTGCTGCCGGGTTCGAACATGCCGGTGATGGCGCGGTTGAAGCGGGCCTCCGGCGGGGCCTCGCCAAAATGATTGGCGTCGTAATCGGGCAGGCTGACCATGGCGATCACCTCGCCGGTGCGCACATCCATCACGATGCCGCACGCGCCGATGGCCTGGAACTCGTCCTTGGATTTCTCCAACTCGTCGCGCAGCACCCCCTGCACGCGCACATCGATGGAGAGGCGCAGCGGCTCGGTGTTGGTTTGCAGACGGTGATCGAAGGCGCGTTCGGCACCGGCCACGCCGTGATCGTCCACGTCCACGCCGCCGAGCACCTGGGCGGCGACACGGCCGAGCGGATAATGGCGCTTCTCGCCGGGCTGGAAATAGATGCCGGGGATGCCCAGCGCGTTGATCGCCACCTCTTCATCGGGTGTGATCTGCCGCTCGAGATAGACGAACTGCTTGGCCGAGGCGAGGCGGGAGGCGGCCTCTTTCTCATCCAGGCGCGACAGCACCTGCTTGAGCTTGTGGGCGGCATCGGCCGTGTCGATCATCTCCTTGGGATCCGCGTAGAGCGCCGCGGTGGGCAGGGAGATCGCCAGGATTTCACCGTTGCGGTCCAGGATGGTGGCGCGCGGCGGGTGGGCACCAGCCATCAGCGGGGCGGTATCCGGCGTGTCGGGGCCGGGATCGGGCGGCACCAGCGGCTTCATCTCGGCTTTGCTGGGGGCCATCGGGTAGAGCACGGTCGCCGCGGTCAGCTTGGCCGCCACCGCGCCGAACAGAAGAAAAAAACCGCCGGCGGCGAAGACCAGGCGGGAGCGCGTGCGATCCAGCGCCGCCCGGCGCGCCAGATCAGGCGCGGTGATACGCACCGTTTCCATGCGCGGCATGGCGGCGCCGATCTCCGGCGCGCCGCGCAGGCGGGTTGCCTCGGTATGGCGGCGGCGCGCCGGCGGCGGAGCGTCAGGGGGCGGGGGAGCGGTCATTGCCCGTAGGGTATGGGCGGCGGCAGGGCGGCGTGGCTGCCGAGAACCGAGCCCACCATGGGCGTGGCGCGCGCATAACTGGGCAGGGCCGCGATGATCGAGGGGCGCGCCGCCGACTCACGCGTGGAGGGCTGGGGCAGCTTGCGGGCCATGGCGCTGTAGACACTGGCGCCCATCGGCTGCGGCGCGGCCAGAGGCAGCGGCGTGCCATGGGCGAGCAGCCCATCATGGGGCAGGTCCTGGCGATCCGCGACCGCGACGTGGTGCGGCGGGGCGTGCGGCTTGATGTCGGCATGCGCCAGGATCTTCGGTGTGGCGGAAGCCTCGGCGTCCGGCGGGGCAGAGGCGGTCGGCAGCGTGTGGGTCGCAGAAGCGGGCGCAGGCAGTTCATCCCGCGGGGCGGGCGCCTCAGTGCTGGCGACCGGCGTTGCAGCATCACCATCGGCGGCTCCCGCCGGCGGCTGAGCCACCGGCGCCGGCAGATGCTGCGGCAGATCCGCCAGTTGCACGAACTGGGTGGGCGCCATCGTCTTCAAGGTCAGATACTTCTCCGCCATCTCCTGCAACCGCCCAGGCTCGTTCAGCAGCGCCCATTCGGCGCGCAGCATGCCAGTTTCCGCCCGCGCCGCCTCGGTCTGGCGGATCACCTGGCCGATGTCACGATCCAGCAAAGCCGTGCGATGCTTCTCCGAATAGAGGTAAAGCCCAGATCCGCAGGCCGCTACAAGGCAGAGGCAGGTGAAAGGGCGAATCATCGGGCTGCCTCCGAACCGAGGGGTTTGCGCTGCATGGCCCGCAGCCGGGCGCTGCGGGCGCGGGGATTTTCCGCGGTTTCCGCCGCCGCCGGGCGCAACGCGCGTGGGGTGATCAATTGGAAATCGGCCATGGGCGCCGGCCCGGCAAGCCCGCGCGGATCGTGCCGCGAGGGGGCCGGCAACCGGCCGGTTGCCTCGACAAAGAAGCGTTTTACGAGCCGGTCCTCCAGCGAATGGAACGAGACCACCACCAGCCTGCCGCCAGGGGCAAGCAGATGCACCGCGGCGGACAAGGCGCGGGTGATTTCGCCCAGCTCGTCGTTCACACGGATACGCAACGCCTGGAAACTGCGGGTGGCGGGGTGTATGCCATCGCGCGACGGCGGCATGGCGCCGCGGATGATGGCGGCAAGCCTTCCCGTGGTGGTGATCGGCGCCTCGGCGCGGGCGGTCACGATGGCACGGGCGATGCGGCGGGACAGCCGCTCCTCGCCGAACTGGTAGAGCGTGTCGGCGAGCTCCGCCTCGTCCAGCTCCGCCACCAGGTCCGCCGCAGTCGTGCCGCGCCCGCTCATGCGCATGTCGAGCGGGCCGTCGTTGCGAAAACTGAAGCCGCGCGCCGGATCGTCGATCTGGAAGGAGGAGACTCCGAGATCCAGCACAACGCCGTCCAGCGCCTGCACACCGCGCGCATGCAGCAGCGCGAGCATGTCGCCGAAACTGCCCTCGATCAGGTGCAGCCGTCCGGGATGCGCGGCCGCCAGCGCGGCGCCGCGAGTGATCGCATCCGGATCGCGGTCGATCGCCCACAAGGTGCAGGCGGCGTGGCCCAGGATGGCGGCCGCGTAGCCGCCACCGCCGAACGTGCCATCGAGATAGATGCCCCCATCGCGCGGCGCCAGCGTCGCGAGCACCTCGGGGAGCATCACCGGAACGTGGTTCATGCCGGCACCCGCAGCGGCGCGCCAGCCGGGGATCCCGGCAAGGTCAGTTGCCGGGCACGGGCACGCTCGCGCGCCTCGGCCCGCCGGCGCTCCGCGGCCAGCGGCTCCCAGATCTGAAATGTGCGGCCCAGGCCCATGA
>Ga0209208_10000250_pt1 | contig 64642 bp, 51 predicted proteins | sample S1TSphfallax_3_FD_187694 | JGI IMG/M metagenome (GOLD analysis project Ga0209208, IMG submission 187694) | Host-associated microbial communities from peat moss isolated from Minnesota, USA - S1T2_Fd - Sphagnum fallax MG (SPAdes) (version 2) | ecosystem: Host-associated > Plants > Peat moss >... | reverse complement strand
AAAAAAAAGGGGGGGGGGGGGGGGGGGGGGGGGTGTGTGTTGAATAACTATGTAGGTACCTACCTAGTGTGAGGAGAAGTGGTTTGTTAGGGGAAAGCACAAATTAGTGTTTTGTTTTTTTGTTATTTTTTCCCAACTAATTTTTTCTCATTTCCAACAAATTGGGAAATGTTTTGGAAAATAAGGCCTTTTTCTAGTGTAAATAAATTTGAAACCCCAAAACAACTCTACTAATTTTGGGAATAATTCGCCATATTTTCAATACCATAATTTTCATTTACTAGAATTAATAGCTCAATAAATAATTAAATATTAAATAAATAAAAACCTTGGGACAGACTGAGGATTAGTTTAAAAGTGCGAGGATTAAAAGTATAACAAAAAAAATGGCTGGTTAGTTAGTTTATTGATCGATATGTAACTAACTAATTGGTTGTTTCTTTAGTGTTGTTTCTCTCTTTTTCTTTTCTTTGGAGCTTTTTGGAGCTTTCTGCACACCCCAACACCTCATTTCTTTCTTTCTTTCTTTCTTTCTTTCTTTTCTCTCTTTCTTTCTCTGCACTTCTCTTTGTGCTCTTCTCTTGTGCCCTGCTGCTGCTGCTGCTCCTTGCTTCTTCTGGTTCTGGTTCTTCCTTCTTTCTCATTAGAAGCAGCAGCAGTTGCTGGGTTTTTGTTTCTCTTTCTTTCTTCCATTGCAGCAGCTTTTCTTCTTCTTCCACTTTTGTTTTGTTTTTTTTTCCTGCTTCTTATTTGTTTCTCAAGGTGGTTCTCTTGTTTTCTTTTTTTGGCTTACTTGCAGCTCTGTCTCTGTCTCTCTCTGCCAGTGTTTGTTGTAGTAGAACCCTCTCTCTCCCTCCCCTCCCCCCCCCCCCCCGCCCCCAAGCTTCTTGTTGAAGGTTTGTTATCTCCAAAGTCTCTCCAGAACTCTTCTTTTAGATCTTTTGTGGAGTTATATCCAGTTGCAGCTTTGTGAAGAAGCTTCTTTTTCTTCTGCTGCTGCTGCTGTTGCTTGGTTTTGTGGAGTTGGGATTAATGTCTTGTTTTTCAGATCTATATATGCCGCATCGTCGTCGTCGTCGTCGTCGTTTCTTCTGGAGCAGTAGCAGCTGAGCAGAATAAGTTCAAGGGGCCTTTTCATCTGCTGCTGCTGTGGTGTTTTAGCTTTGGTTCTCGCCGGATCCCCCCCCCCCCCGGCGGACACGGTTCCGAAAAAAGTCTGTATGGTTCCGTCTGGTTACTTTTTGTAATGGATCTTGAAGCTTCTTCATCGACCAGCTCCTCGCATTAGAAAAAGCTTGCTGCTTCCACCTCTTGAGCTCATAGAGAGAGAAGCTCTGTTTTCTTTCTGCTGGCTTTTTGTTCTTGGTGGGGTATACAAACAATGTCAGCAGCTTTCTCCAGCATTACTAGTAGTACTACTAGCCTTGTCGCAGCTGTTGCTGCTGCTGATTCTTCACCAGCATTGCGAACTGGCATATTTGTTTCCGACCGCCGCGAGAGTCTGAAGAAGAGAGGAGTGAAGTTAGAGAGGGTTTCTTCTTCTTTCCTGCAAATGTAGCTTTTTGGGTCTATAAGCGATAATAATGCTGCCTTGCGAAAGATAACGAGTCACGACTATGGCTCGTAGAGCCTTCTTGGAGCTCGGGTTGTAAAAGCTTTGTGAGAGCTTTGTCAAGTAGTTTTGTTCCTTCCGTGTTTTTTGCTTTCTCTCAGGTTGGCAACGAAGTAGAGCCAGCCAAGAGGCTGCTGTAGAGAGGCGAAGTTTGTGTTTTTTCGATGGGTAGGAATAGCAATCTGTCTAGCGATCTTTCCAAGAGAACAAACGTTATGGGGCTGAAGCTATGGGCGATCATCGGCATAGTGGTAGCAATCATCATTGTCGTCACGCTTCTCATCTTATGGATATTCCTTTTCTGGCGACGGAGAAGAAGCAGCAGACAACAGCACTCCAAGCTTTCCAAGCCACAGCAACAACAGGAAGCTGCTGCTGCTGCTGCTACTGTAGACAACTCCTCGCGGGAGTTGATCAAAGAGGTGAAGATAGACCGTGTAGGCAACACATACATACCACCACCAGATCCCATTCTCGTCACCATCAGCGAAAGCTCTGGCGAGAAAGAGTCCATGGAGAAAGGCGTAGTCCATGTAGGCGATGATACAACAAAAAAATCCAACAGCAGCTTCAACAAGAACGGCAGCGGCAGATGGCAACAAAGGACTTCTTCATTTACTGCGGCAACAACGGCGGCAGAAACGACGACAATGGCGGTGGCAGCAGGGGGACACAATCCGGCCCAAACCCTATACAACAACAAACCCTCGACAACAACAACAACAACAAAAAACCCTATAATGACGCCGACGACGACAACACCAACGGGACAAGCTCTTAACACTAAAACGGGTTTCCAGCAATCGGAAACGGCGATGCAGGAGAACAACAAGCGAGGATCCTTGGGACATGAGAGTTGTGACAAGGTGGTGGCTTCGTTCTTGAGCTTGAGTGGTGGATCAGGGTCTGCCAGGAGTTTGGATTCGCCCATCTCGTCGGCGCCGGAGGTTTCGCACTTGGGATGGGGACATTGGTACACACTTCGTGAGCTTGAAGCTGCCACACTTAACTTCGGCGAGTGCAATGTGCTTGGGGAAGGTGGCTATGGCATTGTGTATAAAGGCCAGTTGCCCGATTCTACCATGATTGCTGTAAAAAACCTTCTCAACAACAGGTTGGTAGTTGCTACTTACCTACCCACCCACCCACCTTCCTTCCTACCTACCTACCTACCTACCTACCCTCTTCAAATGTGTGTGTTCTTTTTCTTTTTCTTTTTCCTATTTTTTAAAAATAATATTTTTAATTTAGTGTATACTTTCAGTGCTAATATGTAACATCTAGATTCAAGTACTATTGTAGTAAAAAACCCTTCTCAACAACAGGTAGGTAGGTAGGTAGGTAGTAGGTAGGTAAGGTTACCTACCCAGCTTAGTAGATTCTCCTCTTTTCACACCTACTACTCTCCTTCATTTCCATGCCATCAAAATTTGTCTGTGATTCCTTTTTCTTTTCTTTTAATTTCTTTTTAAAAAAATCTTTAATTCTTTAATTTTTTAATTAAAAAGAAAATTAAGTGCACACTGAAGCAGCTTTTAGATTCAGCTATGATTGCAGTCAAAAACCTTCTCAACAACTCGGTACCTAGTAGGTTCTCTCCCTCTCCTTTCATACCTACTACTCTCCTTCACTTTGGCCATCAAATGTCTGTTTTTTTAAAAAATTTAAATAAAATTATTTATTATTTACATCTATTATTTTTCATTTTAAAATTTTTGTTTCCAGTTCACACTTAAAGCCGCAGCACTTTAGATTCATGTCATCTAGAATTTTGGGAAAGAAAATTTGTTACCCACCAAACCCTAAGTTTTGCTCACTATTACAGAGTGTATGATCATCCCAGGAAGATTATGTCGTATAATTGGGTGGTCCAAGAAAATGACATAATCCGCCACACCAGACCTTAATGTGTTATTTTCCCTGCTGAGTTCAGGGTGTAATATTGTCAGGGCATTATACAGCGTAATGATGAAGGCTCATATGAAATTGGAAATTATGTTTTGTAATCGCTTGCTGTACAAGCAAGAGGGGGGGGAGGCCCACCTCTCTGTACTGGAATACCTTGTGCAGGAGGGCATTTTGCAGAAACACAAGGCAGTTCCGGACCACCAGCAACAGCATTCTGCCAATCAACATAAAGTTCATTAGGGTTATGGAATCCATGTTTGTCTTTCCACATTATAATGAAGACATGCTGCCCACTTTGAAACTAATGGAATTTTTTGGCTTGCCCTATGTTTGGCTTACTACTTACACAGGGGTCAGGCAGAAAAGGAGTTCAGGGTGGAGGTGGAGGCTATAGGCCGGGTACGCCACAAAAATCTGGTCAGGCTACTGGGTTATTGTGCAGAAGGCGCTCACAGGTTATTACTTTTCCCCCGGTTTTGCCATAATTCTTTTACTGAAATACTGGCAAAACCACCATTTGTGTAAACAAACCCTTTTTGCCAACCCTTTTGTCCTCAAATGGAATGAAATGGAGTTGCCTAACCCTTTTTGCCAACCCTTTTATCCTCAAATGGAATGGAATGGAGTGGCCTGACCTTTCTGCCCATTAGGGTTTGTATATACAAACCCTAGCTCATCCTAATGGGCGTCACGGCAATCATACACACATAATTGTGATTCAAACCACAACCAAGTGGAATTGTTGATGGTCGTTTTTCCTTTGTGGTGCAGGATGCTTGTTTATGAGTACGTAGACAATGGAAATTTGGAGCAATGGCTTCATGGCCCAATCTCAAAAACTCATCCCCTTTCATGGGAGGCCCGCATGAAGATTGTTCTTGGCACTGCCAAAGGGTAAGATCATTATTTTGTCTGGTTTTTTTAATTTTATATATTATTTATTTATTTATTTAATAATTTTTAATTTTAATGTTTTTTTAGCAGATGAAGTAGTTAAAATTCAGTTGATTTTTCTCAATTATTGCAAACTTAACCCTAGATACTATGCAACCCACCAACATGTGGTTGACTACTACCACCTACTGCTGCCTGTTTTCTGATGCTCTCGAATCTGCATGAACAATTTATTCTTTTGGTATGATGCATACTAGAGGTCGGTTTTTACAGCCCTCCATGATTTTAGGGTTTAGGGTTTAGGGTCTAAACTATGGTTGGGTGGTACCAATTGTGGGGGGGTGGGGGGGTGCCATGGCAGTCTGGCGTATTTACATGAGGCATTGGAGCCAAAGGTAGTGCACCGGGACATCAAGTCCAGTAATATTCTTGTCGACGCACATTGGAATGCCAAAGTGTCGGATTTTGGCCTTGCTAAGCTTTTGGGATCTGGGAAGAGCCATGTTACCACCCGAGTTATGGGCACATTTGGGTAAACGCACTGTCTTTTCTCATTTGTTTGTTAGGGACCACAAGTGCATTATTCAATGTAATGTTTTGGAATGTTTGGCATATATGGCATGTGCATGCACGCATGCATTAAGAGTGTGTTTGTTGATAATCATGGCCCTAAGTATCTTCTTCTCTTGGAATTTTACCCATGGTAGATTTTTAGAAACTAGGGTAACCATTGTTGTGATCGAGATCATCTTCTCATCCATCCTACATTGCATCCATGGTGCGTTAGGTTACAAGTGCAAACGAGGTTCTTAGGAGATGATGGTGGGGCATGTGCTAAAAAATCATGGGTGCAAAATGCAGATATGTGGCACCAGAGTACGCAAACACCGGTCTTCTGAATGAGAGAAGTGATGTTTATAGCTTTGGTGTGCTTCTTATGGAGATCATAACTGGTCGCGACCCTGTCGATTACAATCGTGCTGCTGGCGAGGTAGGGTTTAAACCCTAAAACCTTCCTAGTCATGGAAAACCTTCAACTCCACCACCGTAGCTTCTGCACCCCCCTCTCTCCTCACATGGTTTTTACCTCTCAGAATGAAAGCATTTAGAAAAACCCTTTGCTTCATTTCTTGGGAGTCAGAAACCCTAATTAAATGCTTTGATTATGTGGGTATTGCCCGTAACCAAGGATTGCATTTTGGGTCTCCATTAGATGTCCTCTCCTCTTGATATGATGGCAAGATGTAATGTAGAATGATCACCTTCTTGCTTCCATGAAGGTACACTTATTTTAGTGGGGTTACTTTTAGGGTTTTAGGGTTTAGGGTTTAGTGTGCGTACCTTCATGTTTTGATGATAAGAAATTGGGTGTTTTTCCTGCAGATAAATCTAGTGGACTGGTTGAAGCAAATGGTTGGGAGTAGGCGTTCAGAAGAAGTGGCGGATCCAAGCATGGAATTGAAGCCAACTTCACGGGCGCTTAAGCGCTCTCTGCTTGTCGCTTTGAGATGTGTGGACCCGGATGCTCTGAAACGACCCAAAATTGGCCATGTCGTTCATATGCTTGAGGCAGAAGATTTTCCCTTCAGAGACGTACACATCCTCTCTCTTTCTCTCTCTGCTGCCCGAGCCCAATTAATTTCAAATGTGTCCCATTTCTTTTGTGCAAAAGTTTGTTGCATTAATAATAATCCTTTTTGCCCCTTCATTCCTTTCTTGTGTGTTACATAAAATATAAAACTCTTGCCAAAATCCACATAATACTTATTTCATTAAAAACCCTTGATTTTATTTTTTTTGATGCAGGACCGGAAAGCAGGTTCAACAACGACCCTGCGGTCCCATCGGACAGAAGCACAAAGCCAAGAGCGGTTATTGCAGCGACTTTCGACCGGGCAGTCGGCGGATGATAGTGACACGTCGGTGGATGAAAGTCCTGCCACCAAGGCCTTTGTGAAACGCACACGTAATTGGGAAGTGACCAGAAACTCACCACGCCATTATGAGGGCTGATGCCAAATGGGGAACTAGATAGTGTTTTTTTTTCTTGATTATTGCTGCCCATCCATGATGCTGCTGCCCCCTCCCCCCCCCCCCCCCCCCTCTCCCCACCTTCCCTTTTAAGTATCGTTTCCCAGACTCTCTTGCAACAACAAACAACAACAACAAAAGGGAGGGATGAGGTATTATTATTTTACCCCAAGGAAAGCAGGAACAAAACACTGCAAAGAAGGAAAAGAGAAAAGACCAACGGAGTGGAAGAAGAAAGAAGCTCGCTCATTCCCCAAATGCTGCAACAATCAAAGCGTGTGAGTGGTGGTGCGTTCAAGATGTTGTGCAAATGTGTCTCCAGTGTAAGAGGAGCGTACTGTGAAATGCAGTTACTGAAAAATGAGTGAGTGGGAAAGAAGAGAGAGACAACCAAAAAAACCGAGGTTTAGATTGCAGATCAGAGAAAGAATAATGTTGTTAGGGTTAGGGTTTAGGAGAAATAGAACAACTTACACTTGCGGGTTAATTTACTGGGTATGTACTCTACTCTATAGGCTTTGCAAAATGCTGCAAAGAAGAAAAGTATTTCCATTCTATATTTACAAACCTACTACTATTATGGCATTTTACACTCACTGGAAGGAAGGAAAGAAGGAAGGAAGGAAGCGAGTGAGCGAGGTTCCCTTACAATGACGTGGTTTAGCTTCTACCCAAGTTAATCCAAGTGATATTTCATTGACTTGCCAAGGAGTCTAGGCACATGTACATTAATTGCCATGTCCTTTGGTTATGACAAGCTGCTTCTTTCTTGTCACACCCTAAAGTGCCCAAGGCTCCAAACACTACAGCAATTGTGGAGCATGCATGACAAATTTCTAGTGTATTTGAAAGGGCACCTTGCACATATCAATGATGCAAAGGATAAGTAATCTTAGAACAATACTAGAGAGAACATATCCCACATACTTCGTTTTGAACAAAGTATTATTTCTCTAGGATAGTAGCAAGAGACTCAACTTTGTGAAGTCAAAAACCCTAATGCACACACACCACAATGGGAGAATTCGTGCTATGTTATGTTTATGTGTGTTAATCAAAAAATTATTGTGATATATTTTGTTGCAAACAACTATGAATATACACACCTAGACATGATAAGGGTCCTTACTACCCCATACAACATGTTGTCAATAGTAAGCCCTCAGCAATGTGTCGTCTCACTTCTAGGGCACAACAAGTAATAAGGCGACATGTTGAGGGCTTACCTTACACTTTATTGCCTCCTGCTTACATTGGATCCCTCCTTATGAGTTTATGGCTCACCCCTGGTAGTGCTCAATTGCCCTAAAGAACGAAGGCAAAGGCAAACAATGTTAAGATCAGTGTAGTAATTCATACTAAAACAATGTTAAGATCAGTGTAATAATTTGTGCTAAAACAATGTTAAGATCAGATTATTAATTTGTGCTAAATCAATGTTAAGATTGGTGTAACAATTTGTGCTAAAACAATGTTAAAGATTGGATTATTAATTTGTGCTAAATTGATGTTAAGATTGGTGTAATAATTTGTGCTAAAACAATGTTAAGATTGGATTATTAATTTGTGCTAAAACAATGTTAAGATCGGTGTAATAATTTGTGCTAAAACATGAGTCCATCCATGACAGTGTAGATACCAGAAACAAGCATGGATAGTAACTGGCATGATATGGGCCATGCTATTTTGTCGGTCAGGATCTGGCATTGCTGCTGCACCATTAACCCCCACAGAGAGAGCATTGTGCACAGCTGCAGATGATGGATCACACTAGGTTTGCTGTTTTTCTCTCTGTGGGACCAATCAGATTTGTGTCTGGGGTTTTTTCTTCGATTCTCTTTCCCATCTCTTTAATTCTGAGATCCAGTGATTTTTTATCAACAAATTTTATTGTATTTTAGAACAAAAGTTTTGGTAATTTTTTTAATCCCCCAAAAAAAAGAAAAAAAATCCGGTGAAAATTTCACTGATTTTTCTACTTTTTCAAAAAACATTGTCACACTATAACACAAAATTGGAATTTTCTTTTTTTTTAATCCCCCAAAAAAAACAACAAAAGGAACAACCCTGGCACTTGCTGTGATCTCAACAATAAATTTCCACATGTTTTTTGCAGACTTTTTGAGGGTACCTATTTGAACACCTAATGGGTGATGGATCTGCAGACATGAGTGAGCTCATAGTGTCGTCCTTTGATAGCCTATTGAACCTCACACATGACATTTGCAGCTCCCTATTATGTACTAGCATCAATCCCCATGCCCATTACTGTTGGTCAAGGTGCCCAGCATGCCGTACATTAGGGTGAGCTAGGGCAACACACCCAACCAATAATATAATGGGCAAGGAGAGCAAAGGCCATTCCATGACATTAGGGTCTGGGGTGGCAGATTCAACGATTTCAAAAAAATACCTGTTCAACAATCAGCTCATCGCGTAATGGCTCTACACATTGTTATATGTCAAGCAAATGAACATTATAAACAATGAAATTGTGGGACATGGTCAGGTAATTTAAATGCAAAATGAATAGGTTTATGATATGTCCGAAAAGCCTTTGTCGTTCCTAATACACATTGTTTCGATGGATTGTTGACCAAATGTGATCTAATTGGGAACCATATATTGCTGTGTTTTCTTGAAATTGAAGTTTCATTTTATTGATAGTCATAAATTCAAATAAATGTTTTACTTTTAAAGTTTTTTTTTTTTGAGCACATCCACATTAAAATCCCCTAAAACAACTATCGGACAAATAGTGGGAGATTTTGATATTAGTTCTTGAAATGTAGATAAAAAAATTGTTAAAGATAAAGATGGGGGCTTATAAACTGCAATGATGTGAATTGTTCAATGAATGCTGGTATTGAAGGATGCAACTTTGAATTCTAATCCAAACATAATTACAAATTCACATGAATCAAGTACAATATTTCTATCATACAATAACATGGTTCCTTGGCTTCCATATGTAACAATTGATTTGTATTTTTAGTGATTTGAATATTGATGTGAAGATTTATTTTGAGTTTTGAGTTTAATTTCATTCTAGCATAGAATATGAAATGTTTGCAAATTGTGCTCCATTTCAATATTTTGAAAATGAAGCGTAAAGATCATGATTGAATTATTGTGTGTGTTTGTTTAAAAGGTTGCAAATATAGTACACACAAATTGAGTTGTTTTTAAATGTTGCATTTCATTTGAAATGGATTTGTCAACTTTAAAACTTGCCTCAACTAAAGGTGCAACTAAATACAAGTTTTCTTTTTCTTTTACACAAGATAATGTTGTGTAAGTTAGTCCATGAGGATGTATTCCATTGGGATCAAATGCTAAAAAATCAAAAGTTGAACCTTAACATCGATGAAATATACATACTACAACTAGTTGTATTGGGTATTGAGTACTCGTGATTAAATGACTCAAATTTGTTTTAACTTGTATCTTTTTAGAAATTGGTTGGATTGGTGTCCATGTTTCATGAATGTGGGTTGTGTACAAATGTCAATTTCGTATTCTAATTGCAGATCCTACTTTAGGATTATTAAAACCAATCCATACGAAGGATTCATTATTTTGTAGCTTGGTGACATATCGAAAAACCCCATCAACTCCATTGAATAATTTGTCATGATTAGCATAATTCCTAGCACATAGTTTTATTAACATTCCAATTTTGATTTGGATTTTGGAATGCAAACATGTTGTTTGTGACAGGTCATTCTTTAATTTGAAATGTTTGGGGCATGTGTCATGGTGTTGGTCATCAACATCAAAAACATATTCTTGTCCTTAGTGTTCTGAAAAACAAAATCATTTCTTTCTCTTGTTGATTTATTTGTATAGTATATGTAAGGGAAATTTAAATCATTTGGAGGCGGACGTAAGCTAGTGTGATTTAGTAATGTAATGTTTGTAGGATTGTGGGTTGCAATTCGAAATTTGTTGACGACTTCAAATAAAAGTTAGTCATCGATTTGACACATGACTTGGGTGAGTTCAAAACAACAAATGCAATCTAGATAGAAATTATTCACCAAGGCATCAATGTTATCAAACTTTCTTTGGAACACCCAATTATTTTGAATGGGTGGTGCTTGATATAAATCACCAATTATTATGACATCCATATTTCCAAATAAATGATTATGTGTATGTTTGATGGATTTAAGATGAAGGTCAATAAAAAAAATATTCTACAACCTATAAGAGAAATTTCATTTAACACCAAAAGTTGCAGTTCATCATAAGTTTTCAATAAGGAATCAAACATTTTTGCTAACAAAGATTGTAAATGTTTGTAATTTGATGGAAGACTTGGTCCTAAATAGATAGTAATGCCATCAATATTGAATGCCACTTTGCCTATGTACACCATTAAAATTGCCTTTTGCTTCAAGGGATCAAAACCAAGTATTATGTTATAATGTCTTAAGAAGCCATGTATCAAAAGTAAGAGTGAATGTTTTACTGATACCTACTCCTCCTATGAGGAATAAATGTATTGGTTGATTTGGATGCATTATTTTCATGTATATGCAATCGTGGAAAATTACACATTATTATTTATTTTATTTTCAAAATTGAAAATAAAAATTTTCATTCAAAATCAATTCATCTCTTTTTTCAATTATGCATGGAATTATTGATAATGTACATTTCTTTTAACGTGAAATTCACATCCAATATTGTAATGTTAAACTTTTGTGCAATTAGTGATGGGTTTGGAAGAAACTTTTTCATCAAAACTATCAAATTCATCCATCCAAATGCTATCATTATTTATTTGTGTGAGGTCATGTGAATGTAATTCAAGGTCCTCCCAATTTTTTAACCCATGCACATTTTTAAAAAATTTATAGATGAACTTTAAATGTAAATCATTTATTAAGCTTTCATAAACATTGTATCCATCATGCCATGATTCGTGATTTCCAAGTTGTGATTCTTCTAAAGTTATGAATGGATGGAACAACAATAATTGTTCTCAATGATAGTTTTCATGATCTCAACGTTTATTCTAATTGACATATCAAATTATTAGAGTGCATCTTTTTTTGAAATCATGATTATTATAATCGTAATATGCTACAAACTCACTTATAGTTAAATTATGTAATGTTTTAGGAAGTTCCAAATATTTATCAATCACAAATTTTGCTTTGATGTCAATGGAATTTGGTGATGACTTTGTCGATTTTTTGTTTGATTTAAGGAAAAATAAATGTTCAGACAAGGCCAATGTATTCAAAAATGAAAATGATCTTGACCCATGATAAAAAAGTAAAAATAATATTATATAAGTTGTTAATTGAACATACATCTATTGTGCATTAAAAAAAACATTACCTAACTTTCTTATCTTTAAGTTTGCGTCAACATTTTCATTTTCACATTTTTTAATAATGGTTTGAAATTTGTTGGTGATAGTTCTGTCAATTTTTGAAATATGATGTGGAATAACCTGTTGCAGCATATGGGTCAAGAATGAATTGTATGTTAGTGTTTGCTTCCCATAATGCTTCAACTTTCATTGCATAAGCATTTGTTCTAATATCTTTCACATGTCTTTAAAAATTAAAAAAAAGGTTTTGTCAATCTATTACACAAAGAATCGATATAAGTGGCGAAGTCTAAGTTTAATTGATTAAGAAAATCTTCAAATGAAATATCAACTCCCATTTGCATATTGTTAAGGTTTCAAAAATCCTATTTGCAATGTTCGACAATTTTTTTCCTTTTGCCAAATGATAAAATTTCTTTTCATGGTTTTAATATTTTAGTGCAAGGGATAGGCGGCAAAGGATAATGAAATTGACAAACAACTCGGTTTTTCTTTCTACAAGTTTGTCTATGTTTATGCATTTGCAAATCTTTCAAATGCGAAAGAAGCAATGAATTATTAAATGTTACATACTTGTCAACAAATTGTTTAATAGTTTCGTTATTATTTACACCATACGTTGGGCCATTTTTCATCCACAACAAACCATGATCATGTTCACTTCCTTTATTTTGAACATCTGTTATGAAATAAAAATCATTGACTTTACCAAAGATGGATGAATCCTTTTTCAAAAGGTTACAAAATGCATCCATTTGATGATCATAATAATGTGCACATGTAACTAGATCAAACTTGACAAGATTTGTGAAATGTTTAGATTCAAATTCATCAAAAAAATTTGGAATTTCCATATGATTCTTATTCAACGTGTGTAAAGTTGAAATTACTCTCTACACTAGTGAAAGTCACAAAAAAAGTTAACTTTGGTGGACCCAATTGACGTATCATGGGAAATGCATCTTGTCAAAATTTGGACAAATAATTAGGCGACGTTCACAAATGTGTTAAATTGCAATTGCAATCAAGGGATAAGAAATCTTGAACCAAAGTATGTATGGTAAACTTTTCAATTATTTCCTCAATTATTTGAACTTTGTTCCATGTCTAATTATGTTTATTGCAATGTGTCGAGATGAGTTTTACTTTGTTGACTTTTTGCAATGTTAAACATATCTTCCCACATAGGTCTTATTGAAATTTTTGCATTTATGTATAATGGAATTTTCACAAGATCTCTCAAAGCTACCATCACTTGGTTAGGCTGAATGTTTCCTGATAGATAAAGGGATTTGTATTCTAATATACGTTTCCAAATAAAAGCAATTGTGATTTCATCATTTAGCATGCGTGGTAATATAAATTGTGTTCTATTGACATTGGTTGGTACATTAATTATACTTCCACACATTTTTAATTGTCCATACCCTTCAATTTGCCATATTTGTGCAAATGCTTGTTATGAAGCTATTAATTTTTCTTCTAATTCATATAAGTTTTACACTAAATTAATGACTAAATTAGTTGAAATATTATGAAGAATTAAATATTTAGGTTCTTTATTAATACCAATTAACTTTGTACAAGTACAACACACAAACAAATTATCCAATAATTTAGGTTTTGTCATTTCCAAACTAGATACATACTTTGTTAATTGTTGAGTTCTTTTTTTAATAAGATGAAAGGTTTGCAATTTGAAACATAACCTTTCACAACCAACACATTCATGTATTGGAGAATCTTTTATTCTATCTTTGTATTCATTAATGTGTCATCTCGATATTTAAAGATTTTTTTAATGTCTATTTGTTTTTTTGTTTTTTATTTATATTTGCTTGTTTTAGATTTCAACTTAGTATGAAATTTATTTTTTACTTTCTCATTCAAACTTGATGTTTCAATAGCACAATTGTGTTCATAAATTGGGATTCTTTTAATCTTTTTAGTTGATCATGTATTTTTTGTATTTCACGTTGGGTGTACATTGGGTCAAAACACATAACTAGGAGCTAAAAAAAACATCAATGTTAAACATCATCAGTTAAAATCAAACATTTATTTTTTCATTACCACTTAAAACCACAATAATCATGACAAGTTAATCATTTTCCTTCATATGAATGTTAAGGAACTTGAATAAAAATTCATTTGATCCAATTTTAAGTTTTGGTTTTAATTTAAGACATTTGAAAATGTACATTTACTAAATCAGATGGAATCAATTCCTCAAAGGACTATCAAAAGGACTCATATAATCAAAGAATTTTCATTGAAAAAAATATGGATGATAAGAATATATTAGCCACAATAAAACAACACTCATATTTTTTTAAATGTGGAATTTTAAGACTTTAAAAATTCAAAGAATGTTTCAAAATTGCTTTTGAATTTTAGAGCTTCAAGAGTCTTTTACCACATATAAATGGGTTATAATGTGCATGATGTACAAAGAAAAGTTATAGCTTAAAGTATAATAAAACTAAATAATGTGAAAATTTAATTTTTGGTGATGACTTAAAATTTTGATCATTTTTCAAGATGAAATATTGAATTTGTACGAAATCTACACACTTCTAAAAATTTATATTTATTAAATAATGACTAACAAAAGAATAGTTTTTAGAACAAGTTACAAAAAAATTCATTCAAAAATTCATTTGCATGTAAAATTTTTTTGGGTAAAAAAGACATGTAGTTATTTTCCAAAGTAATCCCTTTGACTTTTAATGACATGTTTTGACCCCATTATGTTTGTAAAATATGTTAGCAATTGTTTTGAGAGAACAAAGATCATCTATTTTCATAAGGTGTTTTAGTTTTTCAATATATTCATGTTTCCATTTAAAATATGTATTTTGTTTATGAAGTTTTTTGCATATTTTCATTGAAATTATCATAATTTGTTTTTGAGGCATTAAATTGTCATGTTTTAGAACATTACTTGTGATGGGCAAAATAATGGTGGTAGGGAATTCATCATTAGATTTCATGCTTGCAATATCACAACTCAAGTTTGGATTGTGTATGTTTCACTTACAATCATCATTGCCTAAGCTTTTTGTTCAACTAATTCTTGAACTATTTTGTTTTGGTTTCATGTATTGAATATGTCTCACTATTTTTTTAATGTTAAACATCAGATCTGGATTAATACTTATGAATTTTTTTGCTAGGGTTTTCAAACTTATTCCTTCATTCATGTCCATTAGGTTTTGTAAGATGACATCATTCTCCTTTGTTCATGTAATATATGTACTAGTAATTTTACATTTTTTATCACTATCTATTGTTTTACAAATCTATTCATTATATCTTTTTTTTTCATATTGTGGAACTTTATGTTGTAACAATTTAATATTATTGATTGTTGTATTATCTTTTTTTGCATGTTACTAATATTATTGTTCAAAGATGAATTGTGTGTTTCAAGTCTTTTTACCAGTTCAAAGTGACCGTTCATACCCTCATGATATGCCAAAATTAACTTCTCATTCGTATTGAATTTGTCTCCCACATTCATGTATGGTCTACATGTTCTATTGGTCGTTTTATGAATTCGGATAACCAAAAAAAGATTGTGAAATCAACCCACAAACCACCATTTGAAGCCCCATCTTCCATTCTATCTAAGCAATTCTCTACAGAATTAACACCATGCAAACTCATCAAAAAGTCAAGATTAGTGCAAATCTCAAGTAGTGTTCCACCCTATAATCGTTTCTTATTAAGGCTTGTCGCAAACATTCAACAGAACCCTTTTGTAATGTTGTATTACAAACAATACCATGTAACAAATAACTTATGGAATCAAATAAACAATCTCCAACTATGTATGAATAATTAACAATCCTTTGCAACCCAACATTTCTTAAAGCATTGTCTATTGCCATTTAAAATGTGAATGAAGTATTAATAATATTGGAGGTTATGGATCATATGTTCATTCTAGTAGAAAATTTCAGATTTGATTTTCGTTACTAAAATGTTTGAACTTGAAATTTTGAAATTTGAACTTTTAAATCTTAAAAAACTCAAAAATTGAAAATCTTAAATCTTAAGAAACTGACAATTTGGAAGTCTAAAAGTTAGAAATTGAAAAACTAAAAGATTGAAATCTGAAATTAAAAATCGAAAAACTGATATTTTGAAAGTTAAAAGTTGAAACTCTGAAATTTGAGGTAGTGGTTGGTATGTTCATTCAGACGGTGATAAGGAATAACAAAAAAAATTAAAATCAAATTGTCATAATTGAACTTCACAATGTAGTTAAATTTGAAAATAAGATATATAAAATTGAAAATAAAGAGTTTGAACTTGAAATTTTGATCTCTGTAACAAAAATGTCTGAACTTGAAATTTTCAAACCTGAATTGTAAAATATTAAGATAGTGAAAAACTGAAAAACTAAAATCCTGAAAATTGGAAATTAAAAATCTGAAGTCTGAAGTCTGAAATCTGAAAATTTGAAATCTGAGATCTGAAATCAAAAAATCTACAGTCTCAAATCTGAAATCTAAAAATCTGAAATATGACAAAATTAATCAAATTGACATAATTGAATTTCAAAATGTAGTTAAATTAAAAAATTGGATGTATAAAATTGAAAACAAAGTGTCTGAACTTGAAATTTTGAAAATTGAATTGTTAAATATTAAAATACTGAAAAACTAAAAATTTGAAAAACTGACATTCTGAAAATTGGAAACTAAAAATTTGAAGTTTGAAATATGAAGATCTGTAGTCTAAAATCTGTAATTTGAAAATCTGAAATCTGAACATCTGAAGTCTAAAAATCTGAAATCTGAAGATGTGAAAATGTAAAAATCTGCAGTTTGAAATCTGAAATTTTGAAATCTGAGATCTGAAATCTGAAATCTTAAGTTTGAAAAAAAAAAAATTGAAATCTGAAAATCTGAAAATTTGAAAATTTAAAATCTGAAGTCTGAAATTTAAAATTCTGAAAATTGGAAACTAAAAATCTGAAGTTTGAGATCTGAAAATCTGAAATCTAAAAATCTAAAAATCTGAAATTTGAGAATCTGTAGTTTGAAATCTGAAATTTGAAGTATGAAAGACAAAATTTGAAATCAGATAAGTTGTAAATCAGTGATTTCAAAGTTTGAAAAACTACAATGTGAGATTCTGTAATATTGTCAATCAAGTTTTTTGACAAGTTCTTTACACACTAATGAGTTCTTATCCTACTATAGTTCTGCATATCTGATGAGGTCCTAATAGGGCTCAATGAAAAGGAGGAGTGAATATTGATGTCTATCAACTTCTGAATAAGCTGAATGCAATTCTCATGGAGTAATTTAAGAAGGCTCGTCGTTGATATTGACAATTGCTTCAATCCACTCAGATTTTCACGATCACGTCTACTAGTCCGTCAAGTGAACAAATACAACCTTTCAAGTTCCTGATCAAAACACATACATTGGCTACCTTACAACAATTGCAGTAAAAGAGACTGTCGTCTTGCCTTGATATTTCAGCCAAGTGACACGTTCAACAAACCCGTTTGAATGGAGGCAATGTCGGTTTGGGGATAAACAAATATCGAACCACCCACATTTCACCAAAAAATGTGTAATGTTAGTTTATCACCACAAGCTTAATAACAACACCTACAATCTTCACTAATTTTCAGAACTACATGATAAATATGCACACAAGTACAATTTGCTATTTGATAAATAAGGTTATCTCCATATCTTTGTTGTGATGTGTTGAGCACCAAGCATGTTGTAAAGTCCATGCAATAGAGTCCATCGCACAATTATGTTTTCATTGACAATCGGTGCAAAAATCATTGCTAGATTTGTCTAGTATCAAATTGCACCTGCTTATGTTGCACACGCATTTTTAACTTGAATTAACGTGGGAACTCTGGTGTGAAATTGTTGAGCCAAAAAATCATACTCCTTATGAAACATGGGCTGGAAACTTATCTGCACATGTTGCAAAGTGCATGGAGATTCAAAATTTATAACCATTTGTTCAAGGTTAAATGCTAGTGAAATGTTGACTAGTCATTAATATAATGTCGTAGTGACATTTTAATAATGATAATCAATCAGCACAATGTGTTAGAATGTGATCATAACATCATATCAATGATTGTATCAACAATTCATTAGAACTTAACTTTGAACACATTGTTAAAATGTTATAAAAACACAAATAAATGGAGGGTGCAAATTTGTGATAAAGGCAAATGAAAAAATGAATAGAGAAAAATGTGAAGTGATAAGAAAATAAGAAACTTGAAACATTGTTAAACTAATGAGACTTGAAAAGCACAATGGAAGAAAAAGTTGGTTTTGCCAATGATATATACAAAGTGGAAGGAATGGAAATGATGTTCATATATGAAGTTGACCAGAAAGATGGCCAAACACATGGATAAAATGTGATGACATCAATGAACCTTATCTTTGCGTTAAATCATAAACACATATGAATTATACTTTGCATGGGATTATTTTTTCATATGAATTGGCCATAATGCACAAAACTACGTACATGGTAAAAGATTATGATGGATTGAATTTTGTTCATGCATGAAATTGATCATGTACGTGCAATTGGCCATATGGATAAAATTTGAAATGGGTGAAAATGATCTTCAACACAAAATTAACCACAAGTGTGATGAAACTAACAATTGGGTGACATGGAAAATCAAATTATATCGAATGAAATTAACAAAATAAACAAATGTAGCACATTAATGAAGTTCCATTCATGGATGGAATTCAACATGATGGAGATAGATTGCAATGCATTCATAAACTTTATTATTGTATTGACATGATCATGATTTTAAAAATCTAATTAATGTCATATATGTCATCAACTTCATCCATGTGTTGCAAATTCATGATTATCAATAGTATCACCCATTTCATCAATTTCATACATATGTGAAGTTGAACCATATGGTCATTTTTGTCATTCAATCTCATTCATAATAGCATATCATTCAACATCATCAATTTCATCCTTGCAAATAAATTTATCCATATCAATTTTATCATATTCATAAACTTCATCCATATGGTATGGTTGCATCAAAGTGGTTAGTTTCATTTTCATGTTTCAATTCCATCCCTGTCATTAAGTGTCTTCTTTTCACGATTCATCCACATGTTTATTTCATGCACGTTATTAATTTCATTGGTTTTTTAGGATGAAGATGCAAGATTTTGGCTAAGGTTAAGATTGTCATATAGATGTGTTATTTTCTTTCTATCATTGTTGGTTTTGGAACTTCTTGGATGTTTTTCCTTTGGGGTCAAATCATATCACACATTTATTTCAACACATATGCATGTTGAGAAACTTGGCATAGAAGCTTTTAGACTGTGGTGTGAATAGGATTTTATGGAAAGAGGAAGCATATTGTAGGAAGTGGGGTGTTGAAGAAAAATTGAAAGTTGCTTTTGGAGTAAGCATAGTATTTTTGGTGTTGGAAGTTGGTCATAATGTAAATCTAATTGATGTCAAGGTGGGGAAGAAAGAGAGCAATGTAGGAAAGAAAGAGGAGTGAGTTCAAGGTGGAAGTTTATTCGAAAAGACAACTTGGGTAGAAGCTTGATAGACTAAGTAGAATGTGTGGGGATGAGAAAGTGGTGAGTCTAATCAAAATCATGGAGAGTTAAATTTAGATTTCAAAAACACAAAGTTAAGGGCAATGAATGTTGTGACCAAAGGTAATTGCATTCTAAGTGCAAGATATTGTGTGTGTTTTTGTTTCATTAAGGATCCATATTTGAAACACATTCAATATTTTGTCTTGGATTGTCATGTTAATAAAGTATGTTTTAAAAAATTGAATATGGGTGTTGAAGGGTGTGATGGTGGTCAGAGGGTGATGTGAGTTGTCAATTGTCCTCTCTTCTTCCGCTACATAGATGATCAATAGAGTGGATTGTCCATATGAATAGCATGGCACAACAATGTTGTAGTAATTGTGTGTTTGAGGTGGGATTGAGTGCTCATGTAGTGTGGTTGCTTGAGTAAATTAGAATTAATGAAAGGTCCACTTGCTTTTCTAAATAGGTGAGAGGACGAATTTGTGAATGTTGGAGTTCGATTAATGCCTATTTCATGAAAGTGTTGCATGACTATGGACATTGGCATCAAGGAAATGAAGTTCAAGATGAAACATTGGAGAGTTTGTGTTTGATAGGTCATTTCCAAACTTGATTCCCTCCTCCACTTTTGGTTGAAATTCTTTAGTTTTTCAATCTTGAACTAGGTATTCAAACTTTGTTTTTGGAAGGTAGAAGTTGAATTACAAAACAAACAAGACAACATAGAAAAAGGAAAAGTTGGTGGGCCATGGAGAAAACGAGGGGTATATTTGCCTTGCTCACTTGCTAAGCTAGGAAGCCTGATAGTTATCAATGAAGAAAGCAATATTCAAAGTTTAAACCAATCTTTAGCCAGTTATTGGGGGAGAAAAAACACCTAATTAGCAGTCAGGTTATTACTAATCTACTGACCGTTTTGGATTTTCTAAAAATTGATTAGAGAACATACCCACTCAATAGTTAGCATTTAGAGATCTAGCAAGAAAACTCTCATGAGTAGGTATTGAATTGTCAAAATTTAATATCATACTTGACATTAGAAATTTTCATCCAATTAGGTTGTCAATCCTTCATCCTTAAACCCATTTAGTATATTTTGCACCTAGAACCTAGGTGCATATTACATTAGGTGGTTCCCAAGGTGGGTATTTGAGAACTAACCCTTATGTGTACATACATATGGTTAAAAGTACCAAGGTTAATTGGCAATTGGCGAAATTATGTAATTTGGTAACATAAGGGTTATTGGGAGGGTATCCAGTTTGCAGGGTTAAATTGGGATTCAGGTTCTTGTGACTCAAGTTGACATCCTTTATTTGAAACATGCACTAGAACCAGACCCCGGAACAAGTCTTTTGCTAAATTGAAACCAGAGTTTACAATCTGCTAACCCTCAACATCTGATTCCAAGCACTCCCAAGTGCAGGAAGGCTTCCATTTCCCACCAGCAGTGAGAAAGCTTGGTATATTTCTCTGCTTGCGCATTTTCTTGATGGCTACAGAGCAGCAAAATGTGAAACAAGAGGAAAAACCAGAGCATAAAATGCCAGCTACTACAAAGATCCACTTATGAAATATGAAAGCTGGAAAACAAAAGCGCTGAAAAGATTGGGACCCACAGGGGCTTCATCCATTTGTTGCACAAAGACAGCTTCTTAAAACACAAATCCTAGAAGACTAAAAAACTGTTCCCAGTTCTAATTAAAATTGAAATGGAGAGAAGATGGTTTTAAGCTGTTACTGCTAAGTAGATGGAGGACTCTGATCCATTTGGTGCACCCTGACATTTAATGTTACAAAACAAGGCCATTGAAAAATCTAGCTGCATGATTGAACAAGACCTTCCAGAGAAGGTCAACCGTCACTGTGGAGGGGTCAGGATGCAAGTTTATCGAGAAGAAATCACTCGGAGTCTCTCCATGGGTACAGGCATTCTTGGAGAAATTACCTGAGGCATTGACATTCCTCCCGAGACTACGATTTCTGCATCACAGCAACTGGTCAATTCAATCATAAATCCACTAAACACACCCCTGAACATATCTCAGACAACAAAGATATCTCAGGAGAAGAACCTGCCCACTGACCCTGAGCAATACCTAGTTCATGTATGCTGCCAATATTATCCTAGACTACAGACTTAATAATCCCAAAGTCAGCAAGAGCCACAGGATAGAAACAAATGGAGAACCAGACAGGAATAGACAACAACAGGATACTGCAAATTTCACAGAACAGAAAGACAAAAGAAACTCAAAAAAAAGACACAGAAGAAAGGAGATGACTCCATAATGACAATATACCAATGCCTTCCCGCACTGACAAATTGGGGCGAATGACATCTTTGGAGTTGACAAGGAAGATATCACCAATGTAGAGGTGGTTGGTGGGCACATAGATACTGCACAGCTCCTCTTCTCCTACATCATTCTGTGAGCACAATAAAAATCTGTTAAAAAAGCCAGCTATGTGATGGGAAATTCCAAAGAAGACTCAAAGAACCCTGAAAACTCCTTTGCAAGGCCCAACATTGTTCATTACTCCTAAGACAACACCTCTGCAGATTACATATTGCTACCATTTCAAGTTGATGTTAGCAGCATCCTCTAATGAAAAGAGCTGCAAAGTGACTTAGTAGATATGTTTCTCAAAGTCCTTGCACTTCCAAGACAAAACTCATTCAAGGGCACAAGACATGCATTCATCCTTTTATGTGGTTCTATCGCAGACACTGACTTGTTGAAGATTTTGGTCCATTTAGTGCAATTCAGACCACATCAAAGTTAGAAGCATATCATCACCTGTAGTATAAGGGTTGAAGTTATGAAACCAAAAGCATATTCCCCAACACGTGGGTGTCGAATTATTGCTACCTCTTTAAATGCTTGTGTGTTTTGGTCTGCACAGGACCTCCCAAAAAGCAGTTAAAACAGAATCATGAGCAGAAGGCAAGCTCACTTCATCCAATTTGCAAAAACATGCTGCCAAGGACAGTTTCATCCTTTACTATTCTTCTGATGCTCTCTTCTGCAAAATTCATTCAGTGGTGCATTGGCAGTTTAAAAAATCCTACTTCTGCTCAAGGTAGCACCAGTGGTGGGTCACTACTTTAGCACTTGAAGTTCAAAGATTTTGTACAACAGACAGCTCTGATAACCTCAGAAAGGAAATCATAAATGTATCAGTGAAAAATGATTGGGACAATAAATTTGCACCTGGAGAGATGGCTGCACTGATCTGTTTTGAGGCAGAATAGATGTGCTTGACCAGTGGCATGCGCTTAATAAACCACTCCCCTGTCAGCAACATGGAAGCTCCAATCCACGAAGACACAAATACTCCAACCAAAAATATGAACACAAATGTTGTCACAAACCCAAGTCCTGCGACACAAACCAAGAAGACAGTCTCATCAGATACTCATGGGTGTTGAGACAAACCTACAAATAAAGATATTGCATCTATGAGACTTAAGAGAAACTTCACACAATAAAAGTTTGAAGACACTGAAGTGTCAGTTCCAGCAAACCAACACACAGAGTCCAATATCACTACAAACTCACCAGCTTATTCCAACTCATCTCCTAGACCCAAACCCCTTTCTGGATATTGAAAGTCCGGATAGTATGTGTTGCACAATACCATCTGCTGCCAACTTTCATAAAAACCTAACATGTACCTTCTGCCAGCCTTGTTGTAAGACCTCAATATTCAATATCAAGCAAAACATTAGGATTGCTGGACCCTTGTTACCTCTTGGCCTTTTATGATTCAACTGATTACCAGTAGGATAGGACGAACATAAATACAGGCCCAGAAACTGCAGCAACCAATATTAGCAATAAATAAAAATGAGGATTGGAAAATACCAAAAACATGAACTCCAAGAGAGTCGTAAATTGGTGAGAAGAACCCATCAAAAAACCTGATGAACCACCAGGTGACATAGAATGTGACTGCGATCGGCAATAGGATTACACTGCAAGGAAGTTGAAACACAATAAACTTAGATTCATGTGCCTGCACCTGACAACAGACACCTTTCCAGATGTACCTTGAATCACCCTCACCCAAAACAGAACATTCAGAGAAGACAATCAGGACCAGTCCAGCTCTGGCTGCTAGCATCCTTAGTCAACCTCCAATCACCTTGGGTGAATGCAACTACATGTTTGTCAAGCTCTCACCTTGACAAGGTCAGGTTTGTAGAGCATCTGAGAGCACAGAAGAAACCAAGCAGCCTGATCAGGGCCTGATGGAAGTTGAATCAGTGCCAGTGAAGTGACAGCAAACAAAACTGGCCAATGTCTCTCTCCCTGCTGAGAAAGAATTTAAACAGCAAAGCTAGGATTCAGAGAATTGAAGGTCTGAGAATGACTCACCACCCACTCATGAACTTTTTTGAAGCCCAACTTGAAAGGAAACCATAGAATGCCTGTACATAGACCCCAAATACAGCAAAACATATTCAGCTGCCAAGGGTCTTCTCATTTCTGATCTGCTCCAAATCATGAAAAACATCTTGCAAGGAAATGGTATCATCTCAAGTTGCTGCACCAATGTTTCAACCTCTTGCAATACACAACCAATCTATATGCGTTAATCTAGTTTGAACATGTAGTATCAATCCACACAAACCCAAATTGCACTGACAGCAAAGTGTGAAAGAAGGAATAGCCACTCTTGCAACAAAGCTCTCTGCTAAAGGTCAAAATAATGCCCAATTTGTGAAGCTGCTTGTCCAACTGACTGCAGCAGCACACCTTCCCACTCTCCTTATCTTTAATTCTTTACCCCTCTCACTTGATTTCTGAAACCTTTCTCAGGGGCATGACAGTATATTTGGTTCCAAAACTTTCAATACCAAAGCAAAGACTTAGGATACAAAAAAAGCATCAGGCATGTCTCATTGGACATGAATCAGGAAATTGATTGTCTCTCTCAGATCTTGGAAGCCGTCTGTTCTACTTCTGGTGCTTGCAAGGTTTGATTCAGGAAACATTTCCACAAGGTTGCTATAATTCCAAAACCTCTGAGATTGGACCAATTCTACTTCCTTTGGAAATATTCCTTCAAGCATAAACTCCTCAGGAATTGCAGTATTGGTTCTTATGTTAGTGTGTGCACTAGAGGTTTCATTATGTGCACATTTCCAGACCACGGGCTGCTTATGAGTACATTTAAGGATGATCTGGGCCATCCAGGCTGACCTTGTTATATAGTCTTTGATAGTGCAAAGCCCAAGAAGCAATCAACAGCATACATAGTCCTATTCAGCTGCTAGCTTGCAGTAGTTTTACTGATATTCGAAGTACTCTCAAGCTCATAATTCCAAAACTCTTCAGAGATCAATTCTACTTGCTGAACTGTGTTTCATAATTCATTAAAAAAAAAAACAAACAGGAAGAATCTCTGAATCGCAAGTGCTGGAGATGGTCAGCTATTGTCTGTTAGAATAAGACATACCTCTCGCCCGGAGTGATACGCCGAGGGAGGAGGCGGGCCTGCTTTGGGCGGGCCCTCAACATCCTGTTCTTGGATCAAGGACTCCCTATCTGCTGCTGACCGCCCAGCAGAGGACGAAGAAGACAGTAAAGCTTTCTCTTCAACCATCTTTGTGCACGCAAATCGCAAGCTCTTATTATTCTTCCTATTCTTCTTCTGCTTCGTGCCTCTTCTTCTCTCTCTCTCTCTCTCTCTCTCTCTCTCTCTCTAGGAGCTTCTAGCCTGCAAAATGCTGACACTCAACATCCAATCCCGTTTCCACATACATACCATTCAGAAAACACGGAGCACCAAACCCTAAAATGAAGAACTAGTCCACGACTTGAATGAGCACGCGGCATCAATTGAAAGTAAGGAACTCGCATCAAACCAAAAACAATCCTGTGTAAACAGCCAGCGCCAACGAAGACCACCACCACGACAATCAAGACAAGACGACACGCGAGCTCCGAACCCTAAGAGCATATAAACTTCGGTACCTATCGATCTAAAAGCAAAACAGAGCTGCACAAAAGAAACTACTACCAACGGCAGAAGAAGAAGAAGAAGAAAAAGACAGGCAAAAAAGAACAAAAATACGAAAGAGAGAGAGCGTGATGAGCAAGTACAGGAAAAAGAGGGAAACGGATCTCGACGACGCGCGTGGTGTTGGTCGCAGTTCGAAAGTTCGTCTCCCCTGCCATCGCCAACTTTCTCGCGCGCAATATCTTCTTCGCTTTTCGCGCTTTAGGGTTAGTTCTTCGCGCAAGCGGGTGACCCGAGACTCAAACGGGTAGTAGTAGGTACGTAGTAGCCTCAGAGAGACTACTTACAAACGCTCTCGGATGTGGCCTCTCCACTCTGAAGAACCAACAACAACGGGTGACCTGAGAATCAAACGGGTAGCCTAACCTCACACTCCACAAGCCTTGAACGTGGCCCTATGGCTTAAGATCTACGGTTGTAAGTAGTCCTTGCTTCCATTGGTTGTAAAGTTCATCTCCCAGATCTACGGTTGTAAATATTCCTCAGCTCCATTCATCACAATATACAAAGGGTTGTGTTTAACATCTTTGGATTTCAAAATTAGTCCTCACAATTCCATTCGTCACAAAAAGGGTCATGTCATGTCTCCAATCTACGGATGTAAATTATTTTCTTTGCTCTCATCCGTTCATTCATTCGTTTGTCATTAAGGGTTATGCCTTCGCATTTGTGTGATAAGCAACCCCTTAAAATGTAGTCAATCTTGTTTGTTTATAGTGCGGAGTCCCTTGGTCCTCACCCCCCAAAAACCCCCCTTTGTTTGTGGTGGTGTCACTCGCCCAATAAGTGGGCACCTATATGACACATACCTATTACACATTTGTCATGAATGGATGACACTTGCCATGGATGAAAAACATTTGTAGATTGATTGATCACAACACAATGTAACCATGGATGCATCCGCAGATCACAAGGTGACCTACCACCCCTCTAGTTGCGGTGGCATTCTTATTCCGTGTAAATAATAAGAGGCATATAAGGTGGTGATCCCACACCGCTCTAGGTCACCACCCCTCTAGTTCCGTGTATTAGTAGGTGTAACGTGGAGGTAACGGGTCAACTATAGTTGGGGAACCTAACCGCCAGGAGTGTAGTTGAAAGGACTATTTCTTTTCCAAGAAAAATAGTCGATCAACTACATTGTGTTGCCCCCATTACAATTTACGGTGGTGGTGGTGGTAAGTAGTCCGGTTGGAATATTAAAGCTTCATAAGTGTGCAAGGAAGTTTGTCATTGCATACTCGATATCCAATTTGCAATCGAGGGTTACCTTTTCATTTAAGTTCCTTGTCCGGTCATTGTGGTCTAATAAGTGGACCACTCCAGGCCCCCCACGGCCCCCTCCCGCCCACGTCTTCAACATGGGATGAATGTACAAAGTGGCCCGTCACAATTTCACATAACTTTTTTTAAGTTGGGTGGTGTAGGAGATTTATCATATTGTTTTGTGTCTTTACAGCACAGCCATCCAAATGAATTGTGTTGATGGATGGATGGATGGATGTACGTGAACATGGGTCATGAATCTGTTTAGTGTGTTAGTTACGTGGTAGAGGGGATTTATCATATTTGTTTTGTGTCTATTACAGCCAGTCATCCAAATGGACATTGTGTGTACATGGATGAACCTGTTTTGGGGGCAACAAATACCAAAACTAGGGTTTAGGGTTTAAGGTAGGTTTAAAGATTAAGGGTTTTGAAAAACCCTAAATCTGAACCCTATTCCCTAAACCGTATTGTCATGGCAACTACATGACTTGGAGCCAAGTTCTCAAGCTTCAGATATTGAGGTTATGAACACCCAGAACTGGATTCAGTCCTTTTCACACTCCAAACAGCATGGGTCGCAATTCGAACTCACATTCACACATGCAGAATTGTAATCACCCATTCCAGCAGATCGCATGCATTTTTCATTATTATTATTATTATTATTATTCATAATTATGCTATAAATCTGCCCATTTTTCCCAACAACTATTTTGGTTGTAAAAATGATATTGGGAATTTATTTTGGCCCATAGCCTCTTTGTATGCACTTAAAGCTCTTGGGAGATTTGTCTAGATTTTTGTCCTCCTCAGAGCATCTCCAGCGGTGCTCAGTTTGTGACCCTGTGAAAATATTTTTCACATCCAAGTTTTGTTGTGTACTCTTTCGCAACCCCACCGATAAAACTGAAACTGGGACAGCAAATGGGTGGGAGACTACTAATAACAAACCACCTGGACCAATCATTATGATGGACCAATCAGAAACACTGAGCAGCAGTTAGAACATAATCATTACACTCTTTTCCGCAGGTGCACAGTGCTTGCTTTTATCAGCCATGGCACAGTGCGTAATTATGCTGAGCCAAAACCATGTTCCTGAGCCAAACCGGCAAACATTGGATGATACTCTTCATCCAATTTTACTGTGCGCAGGATCACATACCGAGCACCGCTGGAGATGGTGAGGTGCAAGAAAATTGTAGCATGCAACTTTGGCACCCCACCAAGTGTAAGGATACAAATTACTTGGACATGTCACATTTGTAGTCTTGATGGTGTGGTAAGTGCTAGTTGAAGGCCAGAGTGAACCACCAGCCATCAATGAACCAGTTGGCCATTCTGTCCACTGGATTGGCTGCGTTTTTTCATCCAGTGCCAGATGGGGTTCATCACAGTCCTTTTCTTTTTTTGGCTATTGACCATTGTACTCTTTTTTTTTTCTTTTTTTAAATTTTTTTGCTTTGCGACCGTTTTTCCCTTGGATCTGACCTCACATCTAGTTACCCTGCTCACTTTCCTACCCTCATAAGTACTGCACCAACCTTGGTGACTTATTTATTATCCTCTACTGACATAGCTACCCTAATAACTAATTATCCAAATTATCCTATTGACCCAGCTACTGTACTAACCACCTACCCTACTAACCTAGTTACCTTATTAATTACATATCCTACTAACTTAACCCTTGTACTAACTACCTATTCTACTAACCTAGCTACCCTACATACACAACCACTTTATTCACATAAGTATTTTACAAACTAGTCACTTTGATAAAGTAACTTGTTTCTTACGTATTAACTTGCCTATCCACCAAACTACCTATCTATTTATGCTTTTTATATAGCCAAATACTTACTTAACTACCTACTCATTTTTTCCACCCCCACCCTCTTCCCCTTTTCAATCCTACCTATCAATTTATTAAGGTTCATCCTAGTTCATAAATGATGAACATAAGTCCCCATATGTAAGTATTACAAACAATTTATAGTGGAAACAATGTCATAATTGTAGCCATTTTAGTTTAGTTAATGCATATTTTACTAAATTTTGTTTACCTAATTTATTATTGAATGGACATTACAATACATCTTTTCATGTAATTATTCTAAGTATGTACTATTGGATTATGGTTTAAGTTTAGGGTTATGACATATAAATTAATTAATAAGTTTTTCACAAATGTATAATAATTAACCTAAAATAGGCTAAATTTGGGGGGAAATTTTTAGGGTTTACACAAATGTGAAATAATACAATTACATTTAATATCTTCTTCAAAGATAGTGGAAAAAAATAGGTTGGAAAAATCACACAAAGGTAAAAAACATATCTTATTTTTTGATTTTGTAGGAAATTTATTTGATTGTTATTAAAGATTAAAGTATTTTCTTTCAATCAATAAATATTTATAGTTTAAAACCTTTAAACTTTGGTTTCTAAATCTTTTTCTATGTTCTTTTAAATTTGTTTATTTTGCATTATATAATTTGTATAGTTTGTATTTTTTTGGGTTTAGGGCATATATCTAAACGTTTTTTTGTTAAAGTTTGTATAGTTAGGGTTGTAATAAGGCTCATGGCAAAATATTATTTGGATTTTTCTTTGTTTCCATATGTTCCATAGTTGTTAGAGTTTAATATTTTCTAACCCACTTTTGTATGAGTTATGATCTTTTAAGGTTGCATTTTCAATTGGGACTACAAATTTTGGTGGAACGTTGTCATCTTTTATTCCTAAAGGTGTGCATTTATCTCTTGTTATTTCTTTTTTGTTTTGTTTATATTTTCACAATTCAACTTCTTTTCATTTCTTAATTATTGGATATAGAAAAGGCATTAAGTTTCATTAAGTATACAACCATAAATAAAGGTTTTATACCTTTACATGGATATTTCATATTCAATATTTCTTTGTAGTTTGATTTTTTCATACCCATATACGAATAATGCATTGAATCCCCACAACCAGCGTGGGTTTTATGGCCCAAGGCAGGTATTGCATTTTGCACCTCTCAAACAATGTGCATTAATTCTCCTTATGTGGGTATTACATTTTGCACCTCTCAAACAATGTGCATTAATCATCATTATGTGGGTATTATGTGAGCATGACCCGAAATCCATTTCTCGTATGTCTTGTTATGCTCCACGCATGTCACAAGCATTAAAGGACCACATATGGGCCCAACTAAGTTTAGGTTACACAACCAAACAAATATATGACAAGCATAAAGCAATTTAGTGGGAACATGTGAATGCAGGTCAAAGCATGACACGAGATGATTTCATTCATCTTTAAGACATTACATATTTGGATATGAAACATAAGAAAAGGAGTTGGCGTTTACACACCAACCCTGCATTTTCAATTTGGTCTTGGGCTCTCCAACATCGAAAAGATGTGTTCTTTTTGCAAGATGTTGGTGAAATCAATGGGACTCAAGTCCCATTCACCATAGGTATTCAAACACCAACTCAATGTGAATCCATGTTATCATATGGTCACAATGGTGCCATTTCTATGGATGCACATTTGGCACAAATGACATGAAATTCCATCTATTCACCTTGATGGGGTTTGATGATCATCGCACGAGTGTCCCTTTAACCTAAATCATTACAAGTAGGCAAATAGTTCATGATTTGATCGAATGGTTGAAACCATTAAAAGATAAAATGTTATCACACATGCCACATTGGAAACCACCATGTTTTCTTGTTGATGATGCACCTCAAGAATTGAAAGCATTATGGTACCCATATTGTATTTATTTCTTTAGATGTTGTTTGACATCTTTCATAAAATTCTTGATTACTTCAAATGCATTTTATGTTGTACTAACCCCATCCACTCATGGAGATTTTATTACATATGTGTCCTTATTAGGGTCGTATGGGGTATGGACAAGGTTCCCACCTACCTTTGTTATTGGCATGTTCTCAAAACATGGCGCCTACGTGGTACTGAAAAAATTAAAGATGTGGAAATGTGGGGTGGAATCCTACAAGACCTTCGTGATGTGATGTACATGTCCATCAATCATGGAGAAACAATTGATGACTTCAAAGAGCGTGAGAGGGTTGTTGTGAAAAAAAACCTTCATAAACATAGGCCTGGTGATCCGTGGACAAATTATTTCTAGACTTATTACCATTAATTTGGTAAGTGATAATATTTATCATGGTTTAGTATTCAAAATTATTTTGTTTCATCCTTATGCATTGTGTTTATGTTTGTAGATTTATGGATGGTGGGTGTTCAAAAAGTGCCCCATTCCAACCAAAACACCCAAGTGAACATTTGAATCATATCATGGTGCGTTTAAACATCGGCTTGCTCTTGACACAAAAGGCTTTAGAGGCTATAGGATTGACTGGTTGGTGTGGCAATTAATATCAACCATTGCACGCCACTACATGCACACATTGGAAATGAAAAAAAAAGTTTCATAAAAAACAAGGTTATGGAGGCCATTATTACACGAAATGTGGAAAAGGCAGCCCTTATTCCACTCACCATGTGTACCAACCAACCCTTGAGAGTGATGGAGCTTGGGGCATATGAAGCCAACACCTTCCCAATGTTATTTACATAGTGAAATTCCCATTCAACGAAATATTTTGTTGCAAATGTGAATGGCCATTGCGAAGGAACATGTGTAAACACCAAATTGTGGTCATTCTCACATGCACAAACATTTCCCAAAAAGATATCATTCATTAATGTGGAACATGGTATGGATCACATTGTGGAGGGTTGGGTCACATGTTTGCGGACCCACAACATATTCCAAATGATATGGAGTCCAATGATGATGACGAAGATGAACATCTTGAAGGTGATGATGGGACCATGGAATTTGATGGGCTCATGAACATGGAATTAAATGATTTCCCTATGGGTGCCATTGTAAGGTTTAATGACACGATAAATTCATCAACCCTAATGGAAAAGGCTCTTGCACAGTTGGTCACTACAATGCAAGAAATCACAAATGAATGTAAAGAAGGCGATGTGACACTTTGTGAACATGCCACCTCACACATGAGAATATTGGCATGTAATATTTGTAACATACACCTCACAAAGGCAAATGCAGTTTTACACCCATGATTGGTGTTACACCACGTAGAAGATGGATTACGAAATAGTGTCAAACAAGATTGGCATGAAATAATGTTCAATCACACAAATGTACATATTAAACGATGTCATGAATAAATGTGTCACTTACTAATCAAGATTGTTGGCATTAGTAATAGGAATTTTGTTGTAGAATCAATTTTGTATGGAGGAAACCATAGCCCAAATTCTTTGAACATCATGTATTCAACACACACATGAAGTCTAATATGGCACAAAGGTTATTATTGTTTCCAAGTAATAAACACAAACAATGTGAAATGCAAAAACACAAGGATAGTGATAATATTAGTGTTAAATGCAAGTATTGTAACTAGGCCCCAAAATCCTAGTTGTTAGAAGTAAGTACAAGTGCTAGTATTGCAATTAAGCCCCAAAATTTCAATTAGTAAAGGTAAGTACAGGTGCAAATATTGCAATGCAACCCCAAAATTCCAATTGGTAGAACCAAATATGGGTGTAGGTATTGTAATGAATCCCCAAAATTCTAGTTGGTAAAAGTAAGTACAAGTTTAGGTATTACAACGAAACCTCAAAATTCAAGTTGGTAAAAGTAAGTACGAATGTAGGTATTGCAATGAAACCCCAAAAATCTAGTAGGTAGAGGTAAATATAAGTTTGAGTATTACAAGTTTACATGAAGAATCAACCTTAAATGTAATATCCATGTTTCAAAAGAACCCATCTAAATGGTTTGGATACCCTTGAGTGAAGACCTAGCCCTAAACACAATACCCACATGCAAAATCACTTTGAAATAACCCAACCTTATATGCAATACTTGCATTCAAGGTCACTCTGAAATTACACATGTGGGGTTTAAACCTCTTTAAATGAATATCTTACCTTAAATGCAATACCCACATTTTGGGTCACTCCAAAATTACACATGTGCGGTTTAAGCCTCTTTAAATGAAGATCCTACCCTAAATGCAATACTCACATTTTGGGTCACTCCGAAATTACGCATGTGGGGTTTAAACCCCTTTAAATGAAAGTCCTACCCTATATGAACATTGTTTTTAATGTGAATTTAAGAATTCCAAAATATTAAGAGCTAAGTATGAAAATGTTCATAAGTTTTTAGATGCCATGTTAGAGTTTGTGTGGATTTGGAAGTTGTTATGTAATGTTTTCAACACCTATAAGCTTAAACATGACTTGACTATCCAAAAAACACAATAATATTCATTAAACAAATAAATCTATAGCCTTGACAAATTACTAGCTTCAACAAAAGTTCATTACCAAGGTTGTTAGATTGACTAAAGTGTTGACATTGACCAAATTAAACAACTTAGCCTAAACATGAGTAATAGGATAACCTAATTAACTTACTAATAGGCTACCTATGTAATATAGGCCTATTATGTAGTTTATTCATTAGTGTAGGCCTTTTAGGTTAATATCTTAGATGGTCTATGTAAGTATTGAAAGTGGTTGAACTTATTAAGTAAACATACTAGTCATATAGGGTGTATACTAGCCTAGGCCACATAAGCCTAATAAGCATTTATGATAGTTTAATGTTTATTCCTTATTATATTATAACATATTAAATTTGAATTTAAAATTTTATTAAAAAGAAAGCACATTTTTCATATAATTGTTATAAGTATATACTATTAGATTATGATTCAAATTTAGAGTTTAGGAAACCCTAAATTGATTAACATTTTATTTACAAGTCTATAGTAAATAAAATAAATCTACAATGCATTTTAGGGAGAATTTTATATGCAAAAAAATGCAATATATATATTTAAATAAAGTGAAAGAAATCAACTTGGAGATATTAACAAATGGTAAGAAACATACCTTCTTTTGTGTTTTGTTACAAATTCTATTTAATTATTAATAAAATTAAGGTTAAAATTGTAATTAGTGAAAGTAAGTACATGTGTGAATATTACAAAATTATATGAAACCTTAACCCTAAATGCAATAGTTATATCCCAATTCATTTCAAAATAACCCATAGGTGATTAAAGTAAAACTTGCAGTGAAATGACAACCTTAAATGCAAAGGCCTAGATGCAATACCTACATGTAAGTTCATACTGAAATAATCCATAGGTGATTGAGGCAAACCTTATGTGAAGACCCAACCCTAATTGCAATATCCTCATGTAATGTCATTTTAAAATAACTAATAAGTGGTTTGTGTACCCAAAATATGGTTTTTCTATATACTTAAATTTATTATTATTATAAATTAAGTTTATGACAAAATGTGGGTTTTGCAATGAATGTAAAAAACTAGTGACTATTATGGACCTTACATGCAGGTATTGCAATGAATGTAAAAACCAACAACTATTGTGGGATCCCATATGCGGTATTGCAATGAATGTAAAAAACTAACGACTATTATGGACCTTATATGCAGGTATTACGATGAATGTAAAAACCAACGACTATTATGGGACCCATATGGGGTATTGCAATGAATGTAAAAAACCAACAACTATTGTGGGATCCTATATGTGGGTATTGCAATGAATGTAAAAAACTAACAACTATTATACGATCTTATATGTGGTATTGCAATGAATGTATAAAATCGGTGGCTATTAAGGGACCCATATGCGATTATTACATATATGAAATGGCCTTATAGAATTTATAATAGAAAATGATGTAGGTATTATACGTTAAAAATATGTGTATTGTATTAAAAGTCTTTAGGTGATATGAGTTTTATTACATTAGATGTAAGTATTACACAATGTTCATTTTGATCTTTATAGACCTTAAACAAATTAATGTCATCTATTCATATGGGCCTATTTAAGGTTTGATTTTTACATATTAAATATTAAGAAAATTATGACAAAAAAGACATATATGATTAACCATATACTCATCAAACAAATGTGACTATGAATAAAATATTATATTGATAAAAGATATATAAAAATGGGTGGATGAAAAATTGCTAAAGAACCCAATGAAAAAAAAAAGTTCTCCATAACATATCGAAGGACCAAAGTTCAAAAATTGGGTAGTCCAAAACATTAAAGGGCTGAAAAAACCTAATTAACTATATAAAGTGAAAACCCTAAACCATATTAATATTTACAATCTCATGTTTAGCTTGATAAACAACTGTTGCATTTGTAGCCTTTACTACATGACGAAGAATGTAGAAATGGGGATGTTACATCTCAACTTGAATTGCATTTGCAACAAACTTTTCCTTTATTGTCTCCTCAACCCTATAAACACCCAAATACCACCAAATTAAACCCTAACACACCTTAGATGAAACAAAATTATAAAAATACAATAAACATTGATTTTTATTGTTTCTTACCTTCCATGAACCATTCTAGATTCATGAAAATACAATACATATGTTAATTGTTCTGTCTAGCTTACTTTACTCGATTCTCAATCCCAATTTTTTACATCCCATGCCATTTTCAATTGTTGTGCATATACACAATGGGTGGATCGATCTCTTGTAAATTTTCATCATTCTCCATCCATGATGTTGCATTTTGAAGCATGCTTCCCACGCCGGGCATTAAAACCCAACACATGCAACAATTGTTTTGAAGCTAATTTGACCAATGTTGGTTTTGGGAATGGTGGACATTGTTTTGCAAGAGTTACCAACTTATCCCATTCCTATTGTGTTTTAGCACGAGTGCAACTAGCAACCTTTTGATCATTCCTCCTTTGCATGGCCATGGCATTTCCTTATATTCGAGAATTCATTTTACCATGGTCTTGATGTTGAAGACCTCTTATAGAAGTTGAAGGCCTCCTAAGTTTGGCCTTTTTCGCCACTAAGCCATGCACCTCGTTCAAATGCTTGGTCAACAACCATTTGGCACAATAAGCAATAATGTATTTTTTGTCTTTTTGAGCTAAATTAGTTGGATAAGGGGGTGTTGGTGGTTGAAAAACCTGGTCAATTTCAAGTTCTAGACCTAACCCAAAAAATATCCCAAAAAAATCATTACTTTGTAATTAAAAAATCCTAACCCTAAAACCTTACACATAAAGAGTTTAAAATCAGAATGCATGTATTGTAAACATAAAATCACACAATTGGTTACAACTCCTACAAACTTTAATTGTTTTTAGGTATTGTAATAAAAACATTTTGACAAAAAAAATCCACACTTTCCATCAGGAATGATGGAAGGTGCGGATATAATTAAATTAAAAAAAAACTTGTACAATTTCTTTTATCTATAATTAATTTAATGTTCAAAAATTCTAAAACAATCTAATCCATCATTTTTCAATCAAAATCCTCAATCTATATTATAAACTATAATCCTTGTCGACCCCAATCCGCATGGATTGCTTAATACATCAATTTTAAAATATCATTTCTAATGAAGCAAAATTTTGCTCTTCAAGTCTTAAATATGATAGAGCACCGTTTTCTCACCAATTGATTAATCTGATGCAACATTTCCCTTTGTAACTTCTTGATCTAATGCAACAACATTTTGTTCAGTAACTACCTGATCTGATGCACTAACATTTTGCTTGGCAACTACTTGATTTGATGCTGCAACATTTTGTTTGGCAACTGCCTGATCTAATGCAGCAACATTTTTCTCCACAACTGCTTGATCTTATGCACCAACATTTTGCTTAACAATTGTTTGATCTAATGTAGTAACATTTTGTTTCTCAACTTCCAATTCACCACTAAAACTTTTCCTCAATCTCCTTCCTCTAGCCATTCCAACGTTCAACAAAAAAATAAAACCACCATTTCATAATTAATTGTCAATTCTAATGAACTAAACCGAAAGTGACGCGCTCCCAAGTTCTTTAGTAGACCCACTTGAGGGTCTAACTATGTGGAAATGCGGAAGGAGTTGGAACTTGGAGCTGCTCCCAACTTCCAGCACTATAGGGGGTGAGAGGGGCATGCTAGAGGTTCCGGGATTAGACTAGGAAGAGGGACAAACTACTTAGTTACTCGGTCCTGCGTCCAAAACCAACCACAAGTTGGTTAGAACTCATTCTGCACCCTTTTGGTGTTGGGACTAACCATGGGCGACCTTGGACTCACTTGACTCATCACGGCCTGGACTCGGGGGAAGCCACCACCTTCCCCCATATAGTATTATCTGCAACTCCCCGCAGGGGCTACATCCGAATGGATCTTTTTCCTGGGACTCCCAAGGAGGAGTCCCAAAACTGTCCCGGGTTGGACTCCCTAGACTTTGGGCATCCATAACTTCCTACTTAGACCTTCGATTGGGATGAGGTCTAAAGCAATTTGATAGCTCTCTTTGAGAGGTTTCGAACGCCACATCGCACTCCTCCAATAGATGTCGAAATCGGGTCGATTCCCGACTTTTAATGGTTGGGAGTCAAATTGTCAATTTGACTCCTAGCCCTTCTTTTGCCCATAACTTGGGTTGCATATGTCCAAATGGCTCATGCAAGGCCATTTTGGACATTTTCACTTCAAGAACTTTCCAACGGTATAAAGAAAACCCCGATGCAAGGTGTTTTGACCCCTGCAATCAAGCTTTGAGTTTTCGGGAGTCCCAAAGGACTCCAAGTTCCCACTTTTGGGAGTGTGAGTTTCATCCTTACACTTAGCCCAAAGTGGGGTTGTGACAAAAAGCACCACAAAAAAAAAAGGAAAAAACCGCCTCCAACCATTGCTTTTTCCACAACAACACCACCATAAAGGAAGGTAATGACATTGTTGTCATCACCTTCTTTGTAGCAAAACCACAAAAAAGGCGCATGTTGCCATTTTGTTGCAACAAAACCATCAAAGAAGGTGACGGAAGCTATTGTCTCCGTCTTTGCTATAATGGAACCACAAAAGAAGATTGCGGCTCATTGCCATTGCCTTCTTTCCTGTAGAAACACCAAAACAGAAGGTTGTCATCGCCTTCTTCACTACACTACAACAAAAAAGAAGAAGAAGAAGGTAAACTTGCTGCTATTGCCTTCTGAGCTACAACAAAAAGAAAAGAAAAGAAGCGACAACAGTCGTTGCCTTTTGTGCTACAATAAAAAAGAAGGCGCCAACAACCTTTTTCTTTACATTGCAACAAAAAAAAAGTGACGGCAACATTACTACCATCACCTTCTTTACTATGTTACACTAACACAAAAAGGCAATTACAATGTGTTGTCGTTTTCTTTGCTGAGCTGCAACAACATAACAAAAAGAAGGCAATGGTAGGTTGTTGTTGCCTTCTTTGCTACACTGCAGCAACACAACAACAAGAAGGCGACAACAGCCTACCATTGCCTTCTTTGTTGTGTTGCAACAAAACAAAAAGAAGGCGACGACAGCTTTGTTGCCATCACTTTCTTCATTAACTTGTAAACAAACAAAAAGAAGAAGGCAACGGTAGGCTGTGGTCGCCTTTTTGCTACGTTGCAACAACACAAAAAGAAGAAGGCGATGGCAAGCTGCAATCGCCTTCTTTGTTGTGTTGCAACAACACAAAAAGAAGGTGACAGCAAGCTACAGTCGCCTTCTTTGCTGTGTTGCAACAACACAAATAGAAGGTGACCGTAGCTTGCCATCACCTTTTTCGCTCCACTGCGACAAAAAAAAGGCAACCGCAACAACGTTACCATTACCTTATTCACTCCGTTGTAACAAAAGAAAAGAAGGTAGTGGAGCAAAGAAGGCGACAGTAACAATGTTGTCGTCGCTTTCTTTGCTATGTTGCAAGAAAAAAAAAAGGCGATGGCAACGTTGTTGTTGTCGCCTTTTTTGTTTTGCTGCAACAAAAAAAAGGTAGCGGAGTGAAAAAGGTGATGGTAGCAATGTTGTCGTCACCTTCTTTGCTATGTTGCAAGAAAAAAAAGGCGACGACAACATTGTTACCACTTGGGTCACCTTCTTTGCTACACTACAAGGAAAAAAAAAAAGGCGATGATAATGTTGTTGCCATCGCCTTCTTTTTTGCTCAACTCATAACCCCTTTCATCCCCTCGAAATTGACTACTTTTTGTTTTCTGGATTTTAGAAGTTTAATTTAACCAAAGAAAAAAAAACAAAAAAAAAACAAAAAAAAACCTAAATCCATCACTAATAGCATGGAACAAGTTATGCAAAAAGATGGTCGATTGTTTTAATTGTTTTTTTTAAGGTTTTTGAATTTGAGGTTCCAAATTTTCAACTGGAATGTTACTTTAGTTGTTCAATTAATTGTGTTTTAATTTGAAATCAGTTCATGTGTGAATTAAATCCAAGAATTTTTGTGGATTGGGCATAAAATACAAAAGCAGTGGTTTTAATTTTGGTGATTTTGAAGAAAAAAAATCCACTTTTTTTTTGGGTTGTATGCAAGTTTTGTTTGTGCACATTGTTATATGAATTTTATTATGTGTTTGGGACTTCTATTTATGAGTGTTTTGCAAGTGATTGATATTTTGAATACTCACGAGCTTGATTAGTTATTTACTGTATTACAACAAAACGAAAAAAGAAGGCATAAGGCATAAGGGAGGGAACTTACCTTAAGCTCCCGCTCTGGGTCCTACGTGGGTCCTGCTTGAGGCATTTTGGAGCTCCAAGTTCGAACGTGCTAGCTTTAAGCTTCAAGTGTGTGCTACCTCTGTTACCTACTCCTGCTCCTGCTCACTCTATTGTTACTCATTCTGCTCAGTCTACTTTTACTCATTTTGCTATTGCTTTTGTTGCAACAGCTCCTAAGCGATGGAGTGGGAGGTAGGAGGGGGGAAGTAGGTGGGAGGTAGGTAGGGGGGAGGTAGGTGGGAAGGAAGTAGGGGGGAGGTAGGGAAAAAAATTAGGGCAAAGAAGAGGCAGAAAACAACTAAGGGAGGATGTGCTTCTAGTTCATCCTGAAAATGGCTTCAACGACCTTATCCTCAACTGGTGCATTGGTGGCTACTGGTTCACTCCAACCTTAGTTGAACATTTGTAAACTACATTGTCCATAGATGGACATCATAAGATAATTTTCTTTACATCCTTGTGGGTTATAATGTATTTCAAGTAAAACAATTTTTGAATTTTATAAAAAATTTAGTGACAAAATTTTGAGGATCTGGTATATGGGTGATTTTGCAAAAATTTTGTAGGCTCATAGAATTTATCATATGTTTGTCCTTGAACAATTCCATGGTGTATGCGTGACTTGGTTTGCCTAATGTATCAATTTTAAAAACAACTCATAATTATTTTTGAATTTTTGAATTTAATTATCTCATTTTTTAATTACTACCTTGTTCCTTTCCCTTGCCCCATCAATAGGGATATGAAAAGAAGTCCTATTTCATTTTCAAGTTTAACTACCTCATTCTTTTATTAATAACTATCCCATTTTTTGTTAATAATTATCTCCTTCTTTTACCTTACCCACCATGGATATAATGTTTAATATAGTTTAAATTAAATTTGAAAAATATAAATAATTTGAATTGATATAAATAATAACAAGATATTGAAAACCAAATGAAAACATGATAAGAAAAAAAAAGTTGAACATCATTGATAGTGGGTAACAACGCAAAGCCCAAGTAAAGTCATATATACAAATCTTCACCTAATCTAGTGAAGTAGAACCATGAAATTATTCAAAAGAAAAATCTTTTTATGTGCATGACCTATAGATAGTGTCACAATATACCAAAATTTTCTAAATGGACACACCATAATCATAGTTTGTAATCAAATAAAAATTTCTTTTCTACAAATTTGATTTTTAAAAAAAATCAAATTAAAGGTTTCCAAACCATGTCAACATGGCTTGAAAGTTGTGAAAACTTTCAAAGCTTCAAAATTGAATGAAAATGGCATAATACTTAATGGCATGTTATCTGAAGGATTTTAATAAATTTTTTCATAAATGTTGCGTCATGCAATGAAACAAAAGGTTGTCAAATTAATTATCTTTTGAAAAACTATGATTGTTTTGCTTTAAACTTAGGCTTCCAAGGAATTTATATTTTTGCCACTATCAAAATGCATTACAAAACATATTAGGGACTTCAAATTTGCAAAAACTTGACCAACTTCATTTATAAATACCTAGTTGCCATGTACATTGGCACCCATTCTTATAGTCATTGTGAATATTTAAATATATGACAAGATTTCAATTACATTGTCATTAGTCATCAACTATGTCATAACTAAATTGCAATTATGTTAGTATTAATTTGTAACCATGTTGTAGGCAGAGTTCCATTTAAACACGACTATAATTCAATTTTACTATGGCTCACCATTATTTAAATTATAACAAGATTCTATTACACCATGACTACAATTCAATTATAGTCCAATTTTTTAAGCCTACAAGAGTTTGAACATCATATAATGAATTTGTCATTATGAAATAAATGGTGATTACTCATATTATATAAATTGCATTGTTTTGTTCCTTGTTGGATTATTTCATTCACAAGTGTTAAAAATAAATTATTTTATAAATTATTCCTTAACCCATGTGTAAGATTTGAACCATGGGATATGGGTGGCAAACTTGATCCAACCTTATCATAGTTATACATTAAATTACTCGGACAATAGAACTTTTCGAAAACTCATCAATTGCTGTAACTTTAAAAGAAAAGCTTCACTTTGCGCATCAAAAATAGCTTTTAAAGTTTCACCAAAGGTTTTTTGAGTAAATATGATAAAACCTACAAAACTTAAAACTACAATAACTTCTTCATTATAAATTAAGGTTTGTTTTGAACTCAAAACACTAAAATTAAAGTAGCAAATATGAGCAATTCATGCATTTGTATTCCTCTTCTTTCTTGGTTTGTTTTGGATATTTATTAAAGTGTTTTTCTGTCTGTGTAAAACATATATTCTGTTGAGAGCGGTGCTTTGACGTAAAGCTAGAAAAGAATGATGATAAGTAAAGGGACTCATGGTTGAGAGTGCGTTTTTAAAAATTATTTGTGAAACACTAATTTCTCCCATCAAACATACATAAGATTTATTCATTTTTTTCAATTGATTAGCATTTAAGTTTTTTACCATTTCATTACATCACTTAGATGTTCCAAATACACTTGAATACAAATAAGATATATTGGTGTTGAAGCATTATTGGAAAAGCACATCTTGTTCAACACTGTAATTGGTTTTGTAAAGATATTTGGCTGAAAGAGGTTTTGCTATGCAATAGTACACGACATGGCACATTTAGTGCCGAAGGCACGATGTTGGGCAATGGAAAAAAGATTGGTCGCTTGAACATCACCATCCTTATTAAGCTTCAAAATGTTTCTACGACTTGATTTTGCTATGATTAAGGTTGTCATTACTATAAAGGTTCCTTTGGCCTTAGTGATTAGGCTAGAAAAACAAAATTGACTTTTTTGATAGCCGCCATTAAACCACCATATGTAATGATAGTCTTTCCAAATATACAGACTTGATGAAGTAAATTACATTTTGCAATGGTAGATTAGCAATTTGTTGAACAACAAACGGTAACACCATTTGGATTGGAAAAACCATTAATAATGCGTTTACTACAAGCACAAGCAAAACTGAAAAAACTTAATAGCCTAAGCCTATGGTTTGGCCTAGTGTAAGTAATCTTACAAAAAAATGTGTAATTGATATGTTATAATATAAGACCGGCTCTCACACCTATAGCTAGATTTGATTACAAATAAGCCAAATTGAATATTTGAAAAAGAGTTGAAGAAAGAAAATCAATAATAGTAACCAACAATGCACTTCGGTCATAATATCCAATTTTGTGTGAATATATTGAGCTAAGCTTACAACTCTAATAAATTGAGTACAAAGATATTGTGGCACAACCTTTTGCCTTCTATCTTAACTTGTTTGTTTGATATCTTCTGAAAATTATGGGCATAGAAACTTTAACGAAGTCTTTCTTACAAGTTCGGAATTTTAGACAAAAATTTCATTAGATCTACAATTATTGACCAATGATAAACTTTTCACAAAAATAGCCACTACCTTCGACCTCTGGCCTGACAAGGCCTTGAAAAAAAAACAACCTTAAAGTATAAAACACAACCTTGTCTTAATTTGAAATATATATATACATGTTTTTTTGGTCATAGGCATTTAGCCGATTGTTGCTTGCACTGCTTGTGTTGCAAATGGTGGATAAATATAAAGGTTGATTAAGGTTTTTGACTGTAGATAATAAGTAAACACTTCTACAAAAACAATATAATTGTAAGGTAGGCTAAGGACGGACTTGAACCATCTTTATAGGATTTGCAATCCAATACATTACATTTATGTTAGTTACTTAGCCATTTATTTGACTTTTGGTGCAAAAAATCTAAAAAAGAAATGAAAGGTCATAGGCTCCAAAGCCCTTCAAGCCTAACCATTAAAGAGCCACGTGTTTATTTACACGGTGACAACACTAGACTCTTTCTTGGCAAGATGGGCTAACTGGTGACAAGGAATTGATGATATTAACAAAAAAAAATTCTAGATTTATTTTTTCATAGCTTTGAGTAGAAGCCGATAATATGGCAACAATTTAATAATATAGAAAATCCATTGATCTAGTGGGCTTAACTTACTTGTTAATATGCAAAAAGTTGTAAATTGTTTAGCAAAGAAAGGATTTGATGATAAATTAAGTAACTTGAAACCTCCATTTTCTTACTTTCAATATCCTCAAAGCTATTTGGTGGCGCACGTAGTCTTCATTCCCCATGCCATGACCTTACCAACTATTATCATTTGGTAAACCTTAAATGCTAATGTATAATGTGCTTAAGCTACATACTATGTATTTTATTGGCCAAAACATGTGCAGACAAATTCAAACTAAGCATTGTAACTATTACTTGACATCAAATTGCTCGTTGAAAATTAGTAATCGCAAAGGGCAAAACCCGCTTGAATTGCATAGTTTATTTTCCCGCAAAAAGTAATACAAGAGCACAACAATTCAACCATTGTGCTAGTTTTGGCTAGCATGTAAGGCGATGGGTGCTCCATGTATGGTGGGAAAATATATATATAATTTATTTATTTCTTGCCTACCCCCCCTCCCCCCTTAGAACTGTCATAGAAAAGCACACAATTAAAGGCATATGATTGTAAACAACCTTAGGTAAACTTGAGTTGGAGAGTCGTATGATGGGTAACCATCTTGCACGGTTCGAAGAACACTTTATTATATCATAAGAGTGCACAGGAAAACTATGGTTTTGCAATGTAATTTTTGACTTTATGTATTTAATATAACTCTCCCAAGAAACATACATAAGATTTATTCTTTTTTTCAATTGATTAACATTTAATTTTTTTACCATTTCTTTACACCACTTAAATGTTCTAGATACATTCGAATACAAATATGATATACTAGTGTCGAAACATTCTTGGAAAAGCACATCATGTTTAACATTGTAATTGCTCAAGTTTGTGCCTACATTTTGATGTGAAATCAACTACTCTCATAGTTTGAGAATGTGACTTATTTTGGGTAATCCATCATTATATAATAATACGTAAAGAGTTGTATAAAACACACATAACCAAACAAATTGCGTCAAATATGTAAATTGATCTAGTTGAGGTTTTTTTTTGCTAATTTAAATATTTATTAAATTACCAGAAAAAAGATTCTTTGAGTCCTTAATGTTAAAGTTCTTTAACCAAAACTTGCCGCCAAACAAGTTGTAGTTGTAGAAAGTTGGAGACAAAAAAAATTGTAAAAAACTAGAGTCATGATGAAAAAATCTATATATATATTTATTAACATTTTACATAATGCAAAGTGAACACCATGATTTTTTTGGAGTCCAAACGAAAGAGAGATATTTTTTAAGCTTAAGGTCAACTATAAGTTATTCATACTTCCACTCTTCCCTATTTTATTATTGAGGTCTTGAGTCTGGGCATATACCCTTGCATTATTGGAGGCGTAGGGAGATGAAAAATTGTTTGTAGTCGCACTAATTAGTCATTTCCATAACATTATTTCTTCAAACCTAATTTTGAGTTGCTTGTGTTAACACACTCACAAAAAATGAATTTATTGGCCAACCTTGGTCTTTAACTGTAAATATGTTGTTTGTGGTGGAATGTGACTTAGCCTCCCTAACTTGACCTTCCAATTATGCTCCCGCAACTCAACCAGTTCCCTTTAGTTTCCTTGTTGCTGGAATTTTCATGTATGCTTTTGACATAAGCCTTATTTTGACATGTGTCTTCACTAGATAATATTTGCTAATAGTGCCATCTTACCCGACCTGATATTTTGGCTTGTCCTTTTATGATTAACCTAGCCATTTCAAGAACAAATTAAAGTTGAAATGAGACCTCAGGCCAGTTACACGTTCCACTATGCCGAAATGCGAAGAAGGTTGGTCGTGATAATCACCTCAGAGGAATATGTGTGCATCCTTGATGAACATTCCAAGACCTGCTAACACGTTTTCATTTTTGAGAAATCACAGTAGTTGGCTTCTGAGTCAACCACAATAGAGGATTGAAATCCCCTTATTCATCTCTATTAAGACCTCCAATGTGGATAATGAGCCCAACTTCACAACCTTCGTCCTTTCCCCTAAGCAATTTGCCTCACTTGAGTTACCCAACAAACTACCTTTTGTTCGGTGATAATGATGCAAAAGTTGCCTCCACATGCCACTCGTGCCAAGGAATAAGCAAGACATAGCTAGCGACATAGGATACGTCGACTCAGTGTCAACAACTTTGTGTCGCACTAAAGTAATCCGATATGTGGCTTTGCATGTTCTTCAACTTCCCCGTTCATTTTTAATACTAATCATAAAACACCATGAGCAGTAGGATGTTGAGGTCCAAAATTTAAAGTAAAATTCATGATTTGTTTAGTTCTAGCCATATCTAATCATTTTTTCTTTCCACAAAGCCTACAACCAAACTTGAACCAGAGACCTTTCCCTTACCATGGGAATGCTCTACCATTTGACCTACGTGGGCCAATATATAACTACTATTTTTTGTTATTAAGAAAAAACATTGTAATTTAAGTCAAGAGCTGCCTCAACATTACGATGTTTTTTTTTTTGGCTTGGCTACTCTATAGCCTTAAGGTTAGACCAAAAACTTGTTTTGCAGGGTAGAGTGTAAAAATAAGAAATATAGGGTATAGTTGCCCAATTTTCGACCAACAATTCAATGTTGGGTAATAGTTGCAATGCTTAGTTTGAATTTGTCCGCACATGTTTTGGCCAATAAAATACATAGTATGTAGTTTAAGCACGTTATACATTAACATTTAAGGTTTACCAAATGATAATAGTTGGCAAGGTCATGGCATGGGGAATGAAGACTATGTGCACTATTGAGTAGTTTTGAGAATACTGAAAGTAAGCAAATGGAGGTTTCAAGTTACTTAATTTATCATCAAATCCTTTCTCTACCAAAAAATTTATAATTTTTTGCATATTGACAAGTAAGCTAAGCCCACCAGACCAATGGATTTTTTATATTATTATATTGTTGCCATATTATGGGCAAAAATTGTACGTTCATTTTGAATTGCGACTAGTAAGATATTCAATAAAATTGATCTTCTTCCTTTTGGCTCGGGTTATTAGGTTAGGTTTTACTTAGGTTAAGCCTAGACTTAAGCCGCACTTTAATAAATCGTGTAAACAAGTTACGTATTATTTCTGCTAGAACTCGTAGACCAATTGTTTTAATAGAAAAATCATTTGTAAAATGCACGTAGTTTATTCGCCAAAAATTGATGTTTTACGGGTGGCCTAGACCAAAGTTCTGTATTGTTTCAACTTTGGCTCTATGTGTCATGGTGTCGTCAAAGGAAGTATAATATTAAAAAATCATTTTTTTGTTTCACCCTTTTAGCTTTTTTCGCCTTGAAATGAAATTTAAAGTTATCCTATAGTGTTTCTAGTATTTTGATCAAGGTGTTGCATATAGTTTCCTCATAACCACCGTTCTTCAAACCTAGATGAGGTGAAAAACTTTTATAGGTAGTAATTCACATATTGATGTATTTATGAGCAAAAAAAGGCCTTTTTGCCTAAAACTGTTTTCTCTGACAATGTTTCCAAAGGGCACAAAGGCAATCAAAATATGTCAAGGGGGGAAATATATATATATAGCCGCCTCATTTCATCTAAGCTTCATTTCAATTTCTTCATGTTGCTTGAATATACAACGTATCCCTCCCTACCTATTAATAGAGGGTATGTTGATCTAGGCTCTTTTCCTTTTGCCAATGTTAGCGCCTTTCTGGGTCTCTTTTAAATAAGTAAGTATTACAAGCCTTTTGCCCCATTCAAAGATCCAAATGTCCAAATGGTTCACTGGTTCCACTAAAGGCTCGTAATTAGATGCTCTTGGGCATCTTTGTGCAGTCCATCTATGATGAGTCATGAAAACATGAGTCCTCAAATAAAACACGATATGGTTTGGGCTTATAAGGAATTTCAAAAAGGGAAAGAAGGAAGTAGAGGTTGGAATGATGGAATGATAGATTAAGGGTCGAAGAAAAATAAACCAAAAAAAACATAGAACAAAAAATAAATAAAATTGCCCAATCAATTTTTTCTTATCCCTTTGGCCTTGATTGGGGCTAGTCATAGTAGTAAGCATGCCCTAAAGCATTAGGCACAGTAGTAAAAAACAAAGTATGCAATCATATAGTATGTGCATACAAAAGCCCATCAAGTTATGCAATTATTACAAGCATTATGTACACAAGTGTGGGGTGATTTACTTATAAGGTCGTTATGGTTAGAAAGCCAATAAAAAATATAGACATGTTGCGGCTTACAAAGAGATATGCATTCATAGGATTTATTGGAAAAAAAAAAACATTTATGTTACAGTTTTTTGTTTCATTTTATTTTATTAATGGTCTTATTTTGTGTCCTTTATTAGGAAGCATTATTATTTTTGTTATCCCCAATTCAAGAATATGATTGATACAAAGTATTGGTTTGTACACCTCTTTGATTATTTTTTTGTAATTTCTTTTTTTTTGGATACAATGCAATAATTCTACAACCAAACTTCGATTTGTGGAAACCATTCAATGGCTTCCTTATCGAAATATTCATTTTTATATAGGTATAGATAGTATTCATTTATTTATTTTGTGGTTTTGTCCACATTTTTAATTCTTATTTACATTTTAGTAGGTTGGTTTAGTATCAAGAGTTATAAAAAAGAGTATATGATAACATTTTTAATTTGTGAATCTTTCATGATTGTTGTGTTTTGCATGTTGGATTTTTTACTATTTTTTTAATTTTTAAAAGCATTTTTGTCGCAACCTTAACCTTGGGCTTGTGACCAAGGCAAGGGCTTGTAAGGTTGCGGGACAAAATGCCATTTGGATGTGGGCCTCGTGGAGAGGCACATAATATATTATTATGGGGAAGGTGGTGGCTTCCCCCAAGTTCGGGTTGTGGTGAGTCTTATGATTTCGAGTTTGCCCGTGGCTCATCCTAGCACCAAAAATGTTCCGACTATACACTAACCAACTTGTTGTTTAGTTTTGTGCAAGTCCGTGTGAACGATTAAATGCTTGTCATTCTTCCTAGTCCCATCCCAAAGCTCCAGCATGCCCCTCTACCCCCAAAGTGCTACGAGCCAAAAAGTGTGTCCCCAACTCCTTGTTCTTCCATTGTTTTCACATCAGACTCACATTTGAGTCTATCAAGGAACTTGGGAGCATGTCAATTTTAATCCTTATGTTGTGTGGAGCTAAGCATTTGATATTCGTGGTGGAAAGTGTTGTTTTCGCAAGAGCCTTTTGTAGTAAACCCTTTCGAAAAGATCTAAACTAAATAGTCCCTATAAAGCTTTTGAAGAAGGGTAGTTTTGTGTGTAAGCATAACATTTTGGTGAAATTCATCGGATGACCTATTTGGGATCGGGGAACGTATTTTGAATGGGTACCTTGTAAGACTTCACCTTGCCTACTTGAGTATTGTATGAACATGCAGAAAAGGGTTGACGCACTCCAACTCTTTAAAGGACTCAAAAGTGAGTCCAAATGAAAGACATCGGAAGGGAAAGGAGCCGGGGCACACTCCCTAGCTCATAATACTTTGAGGGGTAGAGGGGCGTGTTGGAGCTCCAGGATGGGACTAGGAAGAGTTAACAAACTTCACTCACTCACACAGGCCTGCACACAACCCACACAAGGTGGTTAGTGCATAGTTGGAACACTTTTGGTGCTAGGACGAACCATGGGCAACACGAACACATAAGACTCACCACGGCCTGGCCGTGGGGGAAGCCACCACCTTCCCCCTTATAGTATACTCTGCACCTCTCCACGAGGGCTACATCCAAATGGCTTTTCTCTCTTAAGACTCTCGCGTGGGAGTCCCGAAATCGCGCCAATCGAAACTTTCGTGACTTTGGAGCCCCATAACTTTGCGAGCAGACCTTGGATCGAGGTGTAGTCTAAAGAAAAGTTGTAGTTATTGTCAAAAGCTTTCCAATAGTATGTTGCACGTCGTTTACACACAAGTAAATCAGGTCGAGAGTCAAACTAGCAATTTGACTTTCGACCCTTCTTTTTGCCATAACTTGTGTTTTAGATCTCCAAATGCGCAATGCAAGCCCATTTTAGACATCTACGTTCTAAAAGATTTCCAATGATATAAAAAACATTATAATCCATTGAGTTTCGACCCTTGAAATCGCTCTCTGAAATTTTGGGAGTTCACAAAGACACCATTTCCCAAAGTGGGAGTTGCCTTGGGAGTGTGAGGGTTCATTCCCTCACAATTTCCTACACTCCCAGGAGCATGTGATGTGACTTCCGGGCTTCCTCTTGGCCCGCAACCTTGCAACCCCTTTTGCTTTGGTTGCAAGCCCAAGGCTAGGGTTGCGACAAGGGTGCTGCTAGGTAAAGGAAAATGAAATTTTGCTACGAAAAATTATTTTTTGTCAAATCCAAGAAGTGTAAACACACTTGCACAAATTACAGATGATAACTACAGGGGTGGTGGGGAAGAAGATTATATTCAATGCTCGAGGATGGACATAAATTTATTAGCTACCTATTAAGTTAATAGAGATAATTGTCATGGTCTTGAGAAAAGGCCTCAAGTCAGTTCCTCCAAAAACAATTAGCAAGGCCATAAAATAAGTTGTTGGAATTAAAAAAAGGACAAGAACAAAACTATACACACACACACACACATATATATATATATATATATAAACTATATATTTGTCTTTCATCATTTTTTTCACCCAATAAAACTACAAGTTGGCTATCTCAAGATGGAGCCATATGATAGGATACTATCATGTACGGTTCTTTGAAAAGGGAGTGGGTACCTCTAGGAGCCTTTTTTTAACTTACTCATCATGGGGAGATAAAGCAAAAGGCCTATTCCTTACTCCCCAATTATCATAGGAGTATGGGGTTCTAGACAAATAAAAATACAAACAACATATCAGTTTTTCTTATATACTTTACTTGGATCTGTCTTCATGCTTTTAGCTATTTTATTTATTCTTTCTCAAACATGAAGCACTAATTTACAAATATTATTAACCACTGAATTAAGTGGACAACACCAAATCTTATTATGGATTGTTTTGTATGCTTCCTTTTCTATAAAAGTGCCTATGATACCATTTCATATTTGGTCACCTGAAGCTCATGTAAAGACACCTACAACTGGATTTGTAATCTTGGCAAGAATTTTTTTAAAATTAAAAACCTATGGTTTTTAAAGATTTTCCATACCCATGTTTCCTAAAGCGACTTATCACAAAATAAACTTTAGTGTAATGATTGTTTAATGATTAATTTGCAACCATAACACCAAATATATTTGTTATCCAAACTTTCAATACAACTACCAAAATCATTATTTTATTACTAAACCTAAACAAACAAAACATTAACATTGATTGTGACACGTTCTGTGAACTGAATATCAAATACCATTTTAAAATCAATTTTCGCTACAAACTTTTTCAATGGCTTTCCCACAACACATTACCACACTACGTTTTAAGGTTCCACAATAATCAAATTATCTATAGACTTTTTGATTTTTCTTAAAATATTTGTTTGAAATGCCAATTTTGAAAAAGATTATTATCCCCAATGTGAAATTTTGGGAATTGAACCAATTTTATGTGGCACCTATATTCTCTATCACACCACATAACTTTTTTCTCTTTTGTAGTAATTAAATGTGTGGGAAGAGTTGAAGAAAAGGGTGTTTGAAAAGGCGTCGCAAAATAAAACTATAAAAGTAAAGCTTGAAAAGAAAGTTCTAAAAATCGTAAAAAAAAACAAAAGTTAAGGGGTTTTCAATTAGGGACAATTGATTCCATTATGGTTCAATCAAAATGAAAAAAATGGATAGTTCTTTGAATAAAAATTGACAACATTTGGAAAGAACTAAAAGAATAACAACAAAATTGTGCACACACAAAAACAAAGGAGGACAAAATATCAAAACTAGTGGAAACCCATTCATTTATTGTTTCAAGCCACTCCACCATTCTAAGGTAAATATCCAATTCTGGTGAAATATTTTTGTTATATATAATTTGATAGAACAAATATTTTGTCCCATTTTTGCAATAAAAACAAAATTTAAACCTTAGGTGTCATTCCACAAGAGGTTTGAAGTCTATAAAACCTACCATGAATATGTCTATATTTATTAACAAAAATTTATAAAATATTTTCTTACAACCAAAGTGGATTTTGAATGCATCAATTAAAAGGAAACATGGAGCCATGCTTGATCATTATGAAAATTGTCTGACATTATAAAAGGTCTAAGTCTTTGGAATGTAAGAAAATTATATCCACATGTCTTATCAAGATTTGCATTGCATGCCACAATTAGGACTAAATTAGTTTCAACGCCTTCACTTGTGCTCAAACTAATTTGGTATTGGTTGCGACATTAAAGAAAAATTAATATAAGAACTTTAAGCCTACCTAATTTTTCAACCCCAATTGGACCTTTATTAGAAATTTCATCCCCTATTTGGGGCACTTTACGAATAATTTTCATGAGTATAACTATTTGTTCAATATTAATGTTGTTTTGTCCATTTATGATATTTCCTTTTGTTCTTATCCACAAGGGCATCATTGATAATGTTTGATTTTAACCATAGTTATACATTGATAAAATAATCATATTTAAAGATGAAGTGGTGGTTGTTCCAATAACAAAATTTAGGCTTTTAGATAAGATGCATGTGATAGAATACAATATTGTTAGGTCATTAGTCCTTATGTAGCTAAAATAATGTTTGTTATGTAGTAAAATGAAACCATGACACTCAAGAAGACAAATGTCAAAACAACAATGGTAAAAATAAGTGAATCAATATGCTAAAATTTAACTTCAATATTCCGATTTGAAATAATGCACCTTCTTTTGAAAACAAATAATAATGCATAAGTGGACCTTTGAATGTAGTCATTTTATGGTCATGATGTCTTCAACTTTTGTCGCGTGTTGATGAGAATTTAGTCATGACAATGTGTGTTTGTTATTCACAAATGAAGTATGAAATGTATAATGAATTTAAGAGTGTATACACTATTATTAATTTTACTATCTTACTCACACCTATACACTTCATTTACAAATAAAAATAAACTATTAAATAATTATTGTGTACATAATAAAATAAAACCAATACATATGATAAAATAGATGTCAAACCAATGAAAGTGAAATTAAATGGAAAAAATATGGTGTCTTGACCATGAAAATTGCCAAAACTAATAAATGAATGTCCAGCATAAATAGAAGGATAACTTATAACAAAAGAAACATTAAAATATTTTTGGGTGATTTATTTTTTATTATCCCTTGTAGTGCATTTTTTAAAGGATGCTTGTAAAAACTACTAGTGTTTAATTAAGAGTTAAATGGTCAACTCCATTAAACATCCAAATCTAGGTTGAGGTTTAAAAGGTTGAATTTTTAAATTTGGATTTCAATAGCATATAATTTATGCATCACATGGATCAAGTCATTTTTTACTTTATTTATATTTCTAGAACAATCAAGTAACTTCAAAAAATATGCATATTTATGAATGAACAGCATACAAATTGAAAAGGGCAAAGAAAAATTATAAATAATACAATAAACATATTTAAAAACAAATCAATGTCAAAAGTGTACAACATGGAAAACAATGTCAACCATATTTTTAGAATATACTTTCATTATTTTATCTCTTGGTAGTGGTGACTAAAATATTATGGCAAGCGCACACTCAATGGTTTTTTCCAAAACTTTTCAATCACACTAGTAGTTGAACGACTACAACAATGAAGAATATACGCATGGAGATGGTTCTATTTACATGTTCCATGCATATCGTGTGTTTGGTTGGGTTTCACGAAGGGTTTTTTCATGTCTTTGAAAGGGTGGCAAGATCCACCCTTGGTTTTTGCTTTTTCATAACCCACCAATTTGGATTCACAAACCCAGGTAGAGACCTTGGTAAAGGCTTGAGTTATTTAGAAAATACCCAATATTAGTATAAACTTAAGTGCAACTGTCCAAGTTGAAAAATCTAAAACAAGGCCACAAAATATGTCTAAGAAAATATATATTTAAAATAAATTCATAACAAGCAAAGGTTGTAAAATAAAATGAACATTTAGTTATAACATAAGACCATATTTCATAAGTTATGTTGAAAAAATTGGAAACAATCAAAGGAAATATCTTTATTTCTACCCTTTTGAAGACCAAGCTTGAAAAAACATTCATATGGCCCATCATCTAAGGAACCTTTTTGAAGAACTTTTTAAATGCATGTATTGTGGATCTAAAAAAATGAATGATAGTGAATGCATTTCATCTATTGTGGATGAAAAAAAAATCAATGAATTTCAATCCTTTGGATGAAATGTGGATCTAATCATGGACAAATATCATCCATTATGAATGAACATTGCATGTTCATGAATGAATTATTTTCTTTCTTGAACTATGAACCAAACCAAATGAAAGTATTTTATTTATATTATTTGTAAAAATTGTAAGTTATGTTTGATTGACCTATGTTAGGGTAGGTTACATGATGTCACCAAATAAATGAATGAAATCAAACTTCAATGTTCCAAATATTGTTTGATGCACCAAATTCAAAAAACACATGGATAAACATTATGCCAAAACACAACATTTATGACTAAGACAATTTGCAACTATCACATAAATTCAATCATATAGGCATGTGAATCATATAATTGTCCTACTTAGTTCATTATGTTTAGTCATGTTTGTAACTATATGATTCAAGTATTGGACTATATCTTATTTTTAGTCATGGTTTTGAACATGGGAATGCATGTACATGTTTAATATTCTTTTGCAATTTTTATTTAGGTAGGTTGTAGTTCACAAGTAGTCTACACATATATTGTAAGTAGTAGGTAGGTACTATCAAGTAGTTAAATAATATTTACTACCTATTAATCAAAGTACCTATTACCTAGGTAGTAAGTATTTATTTTAAACCTTTGCAAGACTTACCTAGTAGGACACATGTAGTACTTGGGGGGGTCACTTCCATTTTATCCTAAACGATGTGTAAAACAATATAAGATACAAATTATATATATACATATAAGGTGCGTATAATTCATTATGAAAATATACTTAAAATATAGTCAAAATGTCCCATTATTTCATTAAAAATATTTTTTTACCTTATGTGTTTTTTTAAATATACAAATAATGAATCTTTTGGAGGTAATAGTAGGTATATTTTTACTACTATCTACCTAGTAACATTTTACCCATGTTATTGTACAAATACAAACACATAAATATTCATTTATAGGTAGGTATAATACTACTATACTAAGTAGATAATTTAGGTATTACCTAGTAAGATCTACCTACAAAGTGATCATTCAAATATATGTAAGAAGTTTACCTAATAGTTCTTACTTATTACCTACCTAGTAATATGTATATTCATAACTAATAGGTACTTATTAGTTATTAGTTATTGTAGGTGGTTGATTAAATAACTAACTTATTAGTTATTGTAGGTGGTTGATAAAATAACTAACTTCAATAAGCAATAAATAGGTGGTAAATACCTACCTAGCTACCTAGTAAGACCTATCTATACAGTGATTTGGAAAAATACCTACCTATTATGAACCAACCTACTTTAATGCATACTAATAAGTAATAATAGTAGGTCAATATGTAAATAATTGACTTATAAAATTGGCTACATTATATTAAAACTAAATTTTTGTTACTTTATACTCATAATTAGATTTGGGGGAAGGAATTAAACTTGAGATTGAATTGCTAAATAGTCATAAGATTCAAACATGGCTAATCAATTGTTTTGAATCAATACTTTAAGATCACTAGAATTGACATGCATGCAAACAAACATGCATGAACACCATGCACACAAATTGGAGTAATAACACAATGATGCTTACAAAGAAGTCAACTTATTGAACAACACATACATGTCTAATAAACATCTCTTATCTAAAATACCAAAACATAAATAACTAGTTTGGAATCACTTTAAGATTATAAACACCAAAGTCATGTACCAAAACAAAGGACTTCAACTTTTAACACTTCAACTTCATGTCACCAACCTTATTGATTCTTCTATTGTGCTACTTGCCTTTCACTTCATAAATAGTTGTGATTTATTACTTACTCCAAAACCATTAAATAGGCTTCCCTCTTCAAAAAAATTTCTTTCATCTATATGTTTATATACCTTATTTCAGTACTTGTTGCCATTCATTAAGATTACAAGTAGTAACCCAACATGAAATTAGAACATCCTCATCAATGTAGTACATATCATGTAATAGCCTTCATTTGTAACTTGATCAAGAAGTTCAAAAATGATTTAGGACCTTTGATTTTAGTATAACTATTGTGTTATAAATTACATGTGCATGTAGTTTGACAAATGTGACAACATTATTTGTTTTTCAATTTTATTTTGAATGGTAACTCTATCAATGTTGTGTGATCATTTGCATATATAAAACACCATTTATTCCAATTTATTTATAATGTTTAAAATCAAATAAAAACTAGTTTTAGTGTTATAATTTTTTTAAAAAAAAAACCCCATCAATTTTGGTTATTCCAAAACCTTTAAAAGACCAATAATTTTAAGGTTATACTTGATTTTTTTCAAAAGAATCAAAAGTTATTATTTGATATTTGAAACCCATGATTGCAAACCTTTAAAACTTCCCTAATAAATGTCAAAGGTACATTATTATTTTTGATAGCCACCCAACATTGATAGTTATGTATTTTTGAATGGTTAAACCTTGCCCATTATGTTGGACTTAAATCGCCTAATGAGCTCATGAGAGCAAGGTAGGCGATGCACTAAACATAATGGGCAAAGCAAACCATTTGATGACATTAAGGTCTTTGGTGGAAATTTAAATGATTAAAAAAAAATCATGCTGAACATACACAATTTGGTCATTATTTTGAATGTACAATCATTGTTAAAATATGAAATGCCATGTAATGTGGTCAAAAAATTAGCATAAACATGTCACTTGAAACAATTTTAATGTGTATGGAAACAATAGTTGGGATGCTTGTTAATATGTTTGTGTCATGCTTGATGGAATCTTCTCAACTTTCACCAAAAATTCCCTTAATTATTTGCATTGATCATGATTCATTTGTGACTTATTATAGTGAAACATGGATGATGAAATCAATATAAGGACTTTTTGCCTCTATCACATGGGTTTTTTCTCCTATTTTTTTTTATAAAAATGGGCTTATTGTCTTTCTATAAATTCATAGGTATTCATGTAATTCTCACATGTAATGAACTCACCACGTTCATGTTATTCATGTAATACCAAAATGTAATACGTTTATACAAATATATTGGATATGTTTGGTATTTAAACAAAGTTGTCCTTAAAATTATAATGGTAATAGGTTTAAATTTAAGAACAAACATAATTAGTTTTACCCTTTGAAAATGTTGTTGCTAATAGTTTTAATAGATGCATTATGAAATGGGGTTTTTCAAGTTGAAAGTGAACTTTAGCCTCCAAATTCCACACTTCTACCAAGCAAGACACTTTTTGCAAAAAAATCATTCATTTCAAAATAATTTAAAAAGTGGGCCAAAAAAGATTTAAAAAGATTTCCATCTTTTTAAAAACTAGAACACCAAAAGTTAGTTTGTGAGTTTTTTTACAATTTAGAATGTAAATATGTGTAGGGTTTATAACTTGATATTAATTATCTTGTAATATTTATAACCATTAGATGTGAACAAACAACACATTACTACAAATCATGTTTTTTTAATTCAAAACTTTGACCAAAAAGTACCCATTTTGGACACCAATAAAAAAAGGGAGTAATCATATTGGTCAAGTTGTTTTTGACATGACCAATTTGACTAGTGATCTTTTTTATTAGATAACCAAGTAGCGGGGTATTTGATTGGTCAAATTGGACCAAAAAAAAATGGGCAACAAATTTTATGGGTCAATTTTTTAATTTAAAAAATGCTTACCCAATTTTTAAAAATTAAATGTAGGTAGGTAGGTAGTTGGGTGAGTCATAAAATGGGTACATATGTAGATGACTACCCACCATCACCTAGGTGGGTAGTCATACATTCCATAGCCAAGGTTGTATGCCATCTTCACATATTCCCCTATGCAAGAAAGGAGTGGAAATTGAACCCTTGACCTTTGTGGCCACATGTACTTACCAAGTCCTTGACCACTTCCCCACACCTTTTTGTTCTGATAAATTTCGTAAAACTTTGTTATTAACATGTTCCATTTCAAATATTTTATCACATCCAAATTTTGAAATGCATTTTCTTTTTCATATATTACTCAAATAAAACAAATGAAAGATCTATTCATTTATGTGCACATTAATATATAAAAATTTAAATGATTTGTGAATAAAACTTTCTTGAAATTGAATTGTGTTCACAAATTCAATTTATATTTTTCCTTCAAGGTGTATAGTTGTGTGTACATGTGGACTTAATAAATAAGTACTATTGAATAAGAATTAATAAGTACTAGGTAGTACAATTAATATGCAATAGTCCAAAATTAGATAGTAGCTAGGTAATATATGTGATTTAATTAATAGACCTATTTAATTGCCTAGGTAATAGGTCATAGCTAGCTAGTAACCTAAATATAATTCTAACTACTTAATAAATATAGAAGGTAGGCAAGTATAAGTTGGTAGGTAAGTAGGTATGTAAGTAAATTGTTAGGGTATGTAGGTATGTAGGTATGTAGGTAAATAGGTAGGTTGATAAGGTAGGTATATTTGAGTTACCTAATTAGTTTACATCTAAGCCTTTAGGCAATTATGTACCTTGTTAGGCATAGCTTGGCTATTTAACTTAACCTATTAAATTAAGTAGGTGGTAAGTACCTAGGTTTTATTAAAACAATACTAATTATGTTAAGTAGGTAATCTAAGCCTAACTAATAGGCTAATAAATTAGTTATAATATGTTAGCTAATTCGGTATCTACTAAGTAGCCTTGGCCCATTTGACTAAATGTTCGATTGACACTTGGTCAAAAATGTCATTTTAGTCAAATGTGTTGATAAAAAATAACACATGTTTTTCATGCCCCGACATGGGTGTCAAGATGGACATCATTTTTAGTCAAAATGGATACATTGGTCAAGTTAGACCTTCTAAAAGATCACGATTTCTTGTAATGACAAGCTATCAACATTTTATTGAATTTGGTTTTGTTAACTTAGAACTCCACATTTTATTACACTTTATATTAGTGTTTGGTTCTTGAATTGGGGAAAGACTAAGTGTAAGACTTTGATCCAAATTACATTGGTAAAAAAAAAAAAATTAACAATTTTTTTTTCAATTGCACATCATTTGCAACTATGTTGCAAGTGGATTTTTTAAAATTTTAAATAAAATAATGACAACTATTAATAAAATCAATTCATACATTATATTGGTAATAATTGAAAGCATTTTTCAATTGGGTGGTCATTTGTCGAATATTCATGGAATCAACAATGTTTCCAAATTGAACACCCAACTATGTTGAGAAATAATGTGAAACATGTTTCGACTAAAGGGCTATTCTTGGCATTTAAAGTTTTTTAGTTGGCACATAATCAGAACATTGATTAGTGTTTAGTTATTTTAATGACATCATCAAAACATTTATGAATGATAAAATGTTTTAGAGGACGGATGAAATGTGATCTTGTTTGCAACTTTGTTGTCACTTCATCTCTCAATTAAGCTAGACAATTAGTAAGTGATTTTGGTTTTATAATATATTAGTATTTCTTTTAATTATGACAACATTAAATTACATGTCAATTTTATTTGTATAGATGAATGGTTATTTTTTACGCATATAAATAATAAAAATTAATTTCAAAATACAATTTAAAGAATGTATGAAATATATGTTAATAATAATATATGAAGGAATTATTTTTTCGTGCATGTAAATATTAAAATTTTATTATAAAATAAATTTAAGGGAATTCTGAAATAATTTTTTAAAATTAATTTATGTTCAATATATGTGATTTATTATTTGTATGTAAATCAAATGTTAGTTTACAACTAATCAAGTAATGATACATAATTAATATTTTTGTGGAACTTTAATGTTTATTCATGTTGATACATATGATGTTTTAATAAAAAATTAAAATTATGAAAAAAAAATCACTAATCATTAAGCTACAAGTAATTTTAGTAAATAAATAAACGATTATGTATGATGAATCTTTTTGTGAATATAATTATTACACTTAAATTTGAAATAAAAATTTGAAGAATTATGAAATCTAAGTCAACTTAGTAATGTATATGTTCAATACAAGTTTAATTTATTATTTTCATGTAGATTCAATTTGTTTTTACAATATATCAAATAATGATAAGTAATTAATATTTTTTGCAATGAAAATGTTGGCAATTAGTTCCAATAATTATTTTTATTTTGATTTTCTTAGAAATATTTTATTAATATTACTATTTATGATTAAATTATAATAATGATCAAAGTAGTAAATAAAGATATATAATAAACTATAATATAATTAAAGAAATTAGTATTATTTTAACACTATTATAATTGCAATATATATAATATTATTATATTAGTTAATAATAATCATAAGAAGTTAGGTTTAAATGTGAATAATAATAGTTAAATAATTAGTATAATTTATATACTAATTACAATATTATTATTAATGTTGTTGGGACATTGTAATAATTATTGTGACTACAAATATAATAAAACACTAAATTCTCATATTTTAATTAATTATTTCTAATGAAATATTAATTAAAAAATAACGAATTAGTAAATTTTTGAATATTCACTAATTATTATTACTATTGTTAATTTAATAAATATTTATTTCTAGGTTATCAAATTTTAAATTTTAAATTATTTTTCATATTATTTATTAAATGATTATATATATAGTTATATAACTATACAATTAAAAATGTTTCATCAATAATTATTACAAATAATTAGCATAATTAGCTAAACCTAGGTTAGGTAAACTATTAGTTTAAGTTTAAGCCTAATTAAACTTAAATTAGTTTGTAATCCAATTATAATTAGATTATAACTATTTAAATTGCAATTAGGTTACAACTAGGTTGCAACTAAATTATAACTAAATGTTTATTCCATACTATTTAATTTCCAATTCAAAAATCCAAACTATATAAAAAAGTGCAATAAGATTGTTGAAAAAACACAATAATCATTTAACTATTTGTTGACCCCAAATTTTGTGAATGTGCCATGTGTTAGCATTGTGAGTGTGTCACATCACTAGACCACTAATTAGATGTTCAACTTGCATAATTATAACTTATTCAAAAATTGCAACTAGATTTTGGTTAATGTCATGCCTAATTAGTGGATGAAGTTCATCCACTAGTTGAAAGCAATGGAAATTCTTGACTAGAGTGGTATGCAATTTATAACTAAAATGGTATGTAATGGCTATTGCTATGGTGTTCACACATGGTTGACATTTTCAATTGGAATGTCATTTTTACTTGTATTTATCAACTTTTTGGTTTGTAGTTCAAAAAACCATTTCATAGTTGCAAAAATATTTTGCAACTACATTCATTATTTTCAATGACACTTTTTAGTTGAAATGTAGTTGGAAACATAGTTGCAAAAAGGCGGCTTTTCTACTTGTGATATAAAATTTAATGCATGTTTCATCTCTTTTAGATCATCTTCACTAATACCCATACGATAATTTTTTGGATAAAAATATGATAAAATCTATCTTGGTTTGGGGTAATAAATAAGCTTTGGGTCAATATACATGCATACAATAAAATGCCTACAAAACTAACTACCTAATATAATAACTTTTTTGGATTGACTATATATAATGATTAGGCCAAGTGGTTACACTTAAGTAGTCTTCCATCTTTTACTATCCGAATTTGCATGTATATATAGGTGGGGGTTGGGGAACAATAAATAAGAAGTGTAAAATCACATGAATTTATAAAATTTTATTATTTCATTGAATTGTTCCCCTAACCTCACTTGCAAAGATAGAATTTGAGTTTTGTTCAATGAAAATGATTTCTATTGTTCTAAAAGTATCTCCACCCACACCCCTTATTTGGGCATGTATCAATGTTCACCACTTCCAACATGAAGTGTTAATTATACCCCATTCTCGCCCAAAAACAAGATAAAGTGGAGAGTACAAAGTAAGAGATTCTAGTGTTAATTATTCCCCCATCCTCCCTTATGAACATGAAAAAATGGACAATGTAAAATAAAAGATTATTTAAATGTCACCATCAAAGCCAATCATTACTAGAAGCCTAAAGAAGGGGCACCTCGTAACATCTGGTTACATTGCATGAAAGTTATTTTGGGTACTCCATATTCATTACACTCATTTCAAACTTTTCCAAATGTTTTCATAGTACATTAAGAATATTGTTATATTAATTTATCTTAAAGTGTCAACATCAACTTAATTTACCACTTAAAGACAATGAAAAAATAACCAAATGTTATGATTGAGGTGGCTTCTTTTAGCAAAAATGTATCAAAGGGGGTGGAGGAGGTTTGCCATGCTTTCAATGAGGTGGGTGTTCATAAATTTTTGGCAATGTTAGTGCAAGGTTCAATATATGTTAAACAATAGGTTGTTTTAAATGCTTGGGCTAATAATGATTAACATCAAACTCATGGTTCTTTGAATTTTTTATTGTCAAACCTTGCATAAGGATGAAATGCATCTTAGCCAAAAGTAAGACCCATGTTTAATAACTTATACATCTATCTTTGAACATGAATAAAAAAATCGAAAAAAAAACAAACATAGATTTGGTAAATGAATCCACAAGGTTTTATTTGATAAGTAAGAAAAACGTGTGTGATATTTTGTTGTTGGTCATGTACAAAACTTACATAGTTTTTTCTTATGACCAACATTTGTCATACCAAAATGCTTGATCCCATTATCTATAAGCATTGCCCAACCTTTTTAAAATGAACATCTTTAGGGATATTAAAAGTCAACCCATTTTCACCACTCTTGATAGCTTGAAATTCAACTCATGCCTTTACTATGCAACCAAAACCTTTGTACATTCAGGTAAGGTTGAATAAAATAGAAAAATTAGTGTTCAAAGTTGATAAAAACCAAATCACAAGAAAATAAAATCAAGAACAAATATAAAACAAAATGTTGATCTATATTGTCAAAAGATACAAAGTTGCATCCAATTTCTAGACCATATGAAAAAACAATTTAACAATTCAACAATAGCACATACACCCTTATGGTAACTATTTATAATAGTATCCTTGCAATTCATGTTCACATGCTTATGCCAATCATCAAAGTGTTGGTGAACCCAATTGTCAACTCATTTGATATTTGATGACCGCTTTATTGATAATTTAGTTTTCAATATGATCAACATCATGGAAACTTCCAACGATACATTGAAAAAACTCACAAACACTAACAACAAAAAAGTTACCATTAGCACTATACATGCTAACATCAATAATGGTTGAATATAGGCAATCTCACCCAACTTGTACTCCATTGTGTTTTCTCCTTTGTAATCAGATTCTATGGTGGGTCCTCTACTTGCATCTCTTAAATAGTCTTGACAAAAGATTGTTGTAGTCTTTGTTCCTCTGCCTAGTCAACAACATATTTCTTTTTTATTGCCTCTCTATTTTAAAACACCTATTCTTCAGTAACCTTGCTCCTGGTGATGGCGATATTCACATCCACCATATGGACTAAAGGATTTGAAACCTTGGGTTCTACCACAATTTATTTATCTATTGGCTTCATTCCTTCATTCTTAAACATATTTTGCATATCATTGTACTTAGGAAAATCCATGATTTCATGTCTAGTATCACCACAAATATGACAAGAATATTTCATAAGCCTTTATACTTTAATTTGTTGAATAGTAACTTCAAAAATTGCAGGAATAAGATCTTCCTTCCTTTTGACTCTATAGGTTTCAACATTATGATTTGTCCTATGACAATTTGTGTAATACATTCTTGTTTTCTCTGGAATTGTTTAAGGTTTTTGAGCTAATAATGTCTTACTATTTTATGGTACTAATAGATTGTTTATGGCCTCTACTTCAAAAATTCCTTCTTCACAAACCAAAGCTACTTCCTTTTGCTCTTGTAGAGTTTTTCTTTTCATACTTGTTGTTGCTACATGTTGATATGGTTGTAATCCAGATTTGAAAATAGTAGTTAAGAAATTATGTGTTGTCTTATGTTTAAGACTATTAGCTAATTTCAATAATCTTTCATAATAGACTTCCACTCTTTCATTATTTTCCTACTTCATGTTTTTCAATTATAGGTAAACTTGTTCATCATTTTGAATTTTTCTATATTTTTTACGAAAAAACTATTTACAATTCAACAAAAGTACAATATGGGTAATCTCCTAGATAATTATTACACCAGTCAAACATAATATCTTTGAGGGTAAAACTGAACATATCAATCATTTTTACATCATTTGTTTCATTGTTTGTTCTAAAGGCAACTTTAAATACTCTAACATGAGCATTTGGGTCAAAATCCTTGACATACTCAAGATAGTTAAATGACCGATGATAAGATTTATTTGGTGGTAATGGTGGTCTACCTGGATGCACCAATAGCAATCCAAAATATTTTGGAGGTCTTGGTGGATTTAAGCCACCTCCTCCTTGATCTAATGGCTAACTAGCAAAAACTTTGTTCACCTCTCTAAGAAGATCTTCATGCAAATTCACGAATTTTGTTCGCCTTGGAATGTGTGGTCTAGATTTGATACCACCAACAATAGTAATTGGTGTTGACACAAATGGAACTTCAATAACTGCAATTATAGACTAGGGCAATGCCACAAAATATAATGGCATGGATCTTACTAATTCCATTCTGAAATTTGAAATTTTTGCATAGGTAACTCCAATATTGTTTTGCTGTAATAGACTTTGTACATGAACTATAGAGATAGGTACTATATCTGCCATAATTTAAAATCTCATTTTGACTATGTTATTTCTCCACATCTATTTTCTAAATTTATCTATAATTTTGTCCCTCTCATGGTATAAATCCTTTAACTCAATATGTCCATGATTCCCTACTCTTGCAGGTTTTGGATTTAGATTCTGGAAATGCTTAGCAAATCCTTACCTCACATTATTTTTAATAAATGGACATTCATTGATCCAATGTCCAATATGATGGCAATATGTGCAACATGGAGAATTTGGTCTTGG
>Ga0209208_10000249_pt1 | contig 64676 bp, 45 predicted proteins | sample S1TSphfallax_3_FD_187694 | JGI IMG/M metagenome (GOLD analysis project Ga0209208, IMG submission 187694) | Host-associated microbial communities from peat moss isolated from Minnesota, USA - S1T2_Fd - Sphagnum fallax MG (SPAdes) (version 2) | ecosystem: Host-associated > Plants > Peat moss >... | reverse complement strand
AGTGGGAACGAAAGAACCTCGGGGGGGGGGCGGTGAGAAAAAGATGGAAATAAAGTACTTTATATATATAGATTACATATGCTATAATTATATCGTAAAAAAAAGATGAAGACTTAATTATTCATTTTTTATTGATTCAGCAATCCAATAGCTGATGGAAACCTTTAAGCAGAGGAGGGTAGTGGGTTTGGAATTAAGTTAGAGGATTAGTGTTTATGATTAGACTTTCTGATCAAGATATGGCTGTACAAGAAAAGTTTTCTTACCCTTCTTGTGCATGCATTGGCAGAAGTTTCAGATGTGAAGGATTCAATTGCAGGAAAAACTGAAGAGGGTGACAATGAATGGACTTGGGGTTCTCAAGAAGAGGTATATCAAGCAAGCAATGACCCCTCAAATTTGGAGCAGTTTGTTCCTGAAATGGCTGAACCATACTCTGCATCACCAATGGATGGAAATGTTCTAATGCAGGATTTTGAGTTAGCAAAATCTGGCAGTGCAGTTGATAAACTGAAAGGCATTGCATTTGAGAGTAGAGAAATTGGTCCACCCAAAAAGCCTCAAATTGCCAATGAGGAGAAAAGAATCAACGAATCCTCTCCTGATATGGATGGAGAAGATTCAGAGGACAATTCTGAGTTACCTCTATTCTGGAAAATGGATAAAAATGTGGAGCCTTCATACAGCAGGGATTCAACACTCTTACTGCAGGAGCACCAGTTGCCAGAAGCTGGCAATATAGATGAACTAGTTAGAGGTACTTCTCATGAGAAGGATGAGATGTGTTGTATAGATATGTCAGAATTGCCTCAATTGAGAAATCAGAATGAAACAGAGAAAATTTCGTCTGAGACAGATCAAAGTATTTCCCTGCAGGAGCCTGAAGCTGGCAATTGGGATAGATTAATTGAAGGTACTGTTCATGATATGGATGGGGCAATTCCTCCAGATATCTTAGCATTGCCTCCACATAGAAGTCAGGATGAAGAAGGAAAGGAGATTGCATCTGATACAGATCAAAACATTTCCCTGCAGGAGCCTGAAGCTGGCAATAGAGATGAACTACTGGATGGCACTGTTCATAATGTGGACAAAACATTTCCTCCAGATATCTTAGCATCGCCTCCACATAGAAATCAGGATGAAGAAGGAAAGGAGATTTTATCTGACAGGGATTGGAATCAAAGCATTGAGCATGAGTTTTTGCAAGCTGCTGATGAAGAAAATTTTGCAGTGGAGGAGATATTTGAAGGTAATGCTAATGACATTGAGACATTCCCTGTGGATATGTCAGAGTTGCCTCTAAACAAAGATGAAATAGAAACAATTTCATCCAAGAAGGAAGAAAGCATTGCCCTGCAGGAGCACGAGTCATCTCAAGTTCATGATGTCAGTGATCTGGGTAAAACCTCTCCTGATGTGAATGCAAATCCTACACCGGAGGTTTCTGAATCACACAAACTTACAGAGGTTGATGATGACAATTCAGAATTGTCATCTGAGATGGGACAACAAAATACACTGCAGGAGCATGGCAATGCAGATGATCTGCTCAAAGAGATTGCATCTGAAATACAGGAACCAAATTTCTTTCTGCAAGAAGAGGACGAGGAGTTTATGTTGCATGAGCATGTCATACATGAGTCAGGTACAACAGATGAAAAGGTCAACAAAATGGGGATAGAGTTTGATGTGACACTGGAAGACTCCTTCAATGACAAAGTTCAAATGCTGTTACCTCAGGATGGTGGATTGCCTCAGTTCTGTGATGAAGATGGAAAATTGGAAGAGATTCCATTCAAAGTTGAGTACAGAACAGACTTGTTAACAGAGAGGCCCAAAGCTGAGTTTAAAGGGTTTTGTGATCTGCCTTACACCAGTGCCAGTGAAATGCTGCCTGAAAGTGAGGTTTCCAAGGGTGGAAAGAAATTGTTACAGGATCATGCCATGTCTCAAAGCAGAGATGCTGGTGACAAATTGGATGGGATGTCACCTGATTATGAGGATGCAGGTGCTTCTTCCAGAGGTATGAACAAAGCAAAATTATCTGAGGACATTGGATGCTCCAAAAACCAGGCAGAAAAACTTAGGGGTCTAGTTGGGCCAATTGATGAATTGGCAAATGACATACAGAGGCAACAGAAGGAGGAGCTGGATCAGAGACTAGATATAGAGTACAAGGAATGGGTCCAAAATGAAGCCCAGCAAGAAGCCCTGCGAGAGGCATTGCCTGTCTCAGTAATGCCATGGTCAGAGGAGACAGAGAAGGTTTCTTTGATTCTTGAACATCAGCAGGTTTTACTTCAAAATCAAGTGGAAGAGGCAGAGAAGCTTCAATGTGCTGCTGAAAAGAGGGTCAACACACTGAATGATCAGGTGCTGAAAATTTTGAACCCTGCCTGATTCATTGTTGCTTGACAACACCTGAACCCTATACCCTAAAAGGTTTTGACAGTAGGTATGGTAGATTGCCTCATGTATGAATCACACAGACCTGAGAGAATAGTGAATCAAGCTAAACTGATAATCAGTATGTTGCCAACTTCTACGTGTGGTCACTGGTGGACAACAGCACTGACACTATGATGCCAAGAAGGCAACTTGTGCAGCAGGATCAGTATACATGTCTCAGGTAGAGTGTTAATTCATATGCAATTAAGGATTTTAAGGATTCTGTGATTGATTTCATTTGTGATTCTTTAGTTAATCGTCTGACCAAGTTGGGAAGGTGCTTATTGCTGACAGATCCAGGATTTGGAGGTGCTATGTGATGTTGCTCAAAGCATTGAGAGTGTTGTCATTTGCAAGGATGAGGCATTGCAGTTCATGTTGTGGACAATTGTTCAAGCTTTGTTACTCTGGTTAAGCTTACTAGTTTGGCTCAATAGATTCATGGATCCCGTGGAGGGCTCCCTTCGTCCAACATAGCCTTGCCTTGTATATATATAGGAAACCACATTGTAAACATCATCATCATCATCATTGTGCAGTTGTGTGTTTCAAACCACCCCTACACTACTGCTTATTTATGTTGACTTATGCATTTAGGACATTTGGGTGAGAGTTCCAACTTCCAAAATTTGCAAAAACACTGTTGATCCCTCCAAGAGTTGTACTCTAACTCAATGAAAAGTTACAAGTACATTCTATTTAATCTGCTTTATTGTGATTGATGCCAAGGTGTTGTCAATGGAATGGGGGGAAAAGAAAGACATTGTATGGACATTGGAAAAGTACCATTTTGGGTCTCATTTGGTACAGAATCTGGCTGGCTCCAAATTCAGAGAGTGGCTCAATTGGACCCAATCTTCAGAGATTTGCTTGCTGGATGTGATCTTGTGTCTGGATTATGTGACAGAAAGGTCTTAAAATAGAAAGTATCTTACGGTTATGCATTGGAATTATGCGGGTTACACAAGTAATTGCACAACAATATTTGAACCTCCCTTGGTTTCTTGTCCTTTTCCACCGCACACAAATTACAGTGTGGCTAAAACATAATCTGAGTGGACAGTTAGACTAGCCCCAAGAGTAGGAGGGGTGTACCTGGACGCTTTAGGTACTGGTATCGGGGTAAGTGCAAGTGTGGCGAACTGTGCACGTGTAAGAGGTTGAGCTCCACCCAATTTAAGTCCGAGTCAGCATACTGGGATTAGCTATTTAGTTAGTAGACTGACAGCCGGCTATGCGACCGGATGATGTCACCCCTATGTAACCCGGAGACATGTCGTTACAGAAATATGGTAGTATGGGCTGCCCATAAAATTGTCCGTGAACCCAAAACTATTTGTGTGGTCAGCCAAAATATGTTTTTTTTCATGGGTAGACAAAAATGAGGTTTTTGGACCTGCCCTTCAGGGTTGATCTCTCTATTGTTATTTGGAGTGTTTCATATGCAACGTAAAGCATTGGCACCGTTTTTTTTTCTTTGTTTTTGTTGTATTTTCGTGTCGCTCTCCAGCGTGAATCTGTCCTATTTGACTTTCTCTCGCTTAACTTAGATTTATCTGAAACTTACCTCCATTTTATTAGATCTTTCGAAATTCAAAAATAATTGACAAACTAGAGACCTGGCCGGGAGTGGTGATAAGTCACTAATAAATACTAGTCAACATTGATAGGCTGAAAGATAGCTTTTGTCGTTCTGGCAATGTTGCACTCACTAAATAGCAAAACCTCAGAGACTCTGTGAACATCATCGATTTGGATATATGAATAATATTGAGTTGACGGAAATCCTAAATTCAGCTCTTGAAAAAAAGTTCCACCACAGAGGTGGGCCCAACTCTCTCATCATCAAGAGTGTGCGCATCTTTGCCCGCACGCACACACACATTCTTCGTTATATATACCTATTCACTGCAGGCCCGACGAAAAACAAAGCAAGAGAGCGCTAAGTTTGGATGAAGATATGGATGAGTATATTGGATGTGGTGACGAAAGACAGAAGGGACAGAAAGAGGAAGGCGTTAGTTAGGTGATAATATGCTGAAGAAAAATAGGGGACTGCAGCTGCACCATTCATTCCGCACGTTTATCGCTCCCCGTTATGGACTGAATCGATTCGCCGTCTATTCTTCACCCCTATTGCTTTTGCTGCTTTGCATGCCATCGCCCTTCTGTCCATCCAAGATAGGACCAGTTGCATCAGCAGCAGGAGCGGGAGTAGAAATATCATATCTCTTCTCATTCTTGACGTCGACATTTTCTCTTTCACAACGATTTTGTTCCTGCGGCTTTTGTCAGATAGAAAACCCAGCAGGGAGGAATTTCTTGAAGCTTTTCACTTGAATTCTTGGAGACGCTCTTGGGTTTGTGTGGAGGGAAATGGTAGGAGGGGGTGCGGTAGCAGAGCTCTCGTCGGTTCTGCCTCGGGTGCTCATCGTCTCCAGTCGCACTGTGCGCAAGAATAAGTTCGTGAATTTTGTAGGTGAGTTACTGTCTCTCTCTCTCTCTCTCTATCTATCTATCTATCTTTCTGCTGATTTTTCTTCAGAGCCCTGGGCTATCGATGCTGCGTAGTCAAGACTGATCCCGATTACACGACTTTTGCATGAGAAGTAGTTCTGCTGGATGAAAGAAGCCTGGGAAATCCATAAGCAGAACCAGAAGGTCATAAGTTTATGTAGATATGGTAAGAAAGTCAGGAGATATATGTATTATGGAGACAGCATTAGCCAATATTCTAAATAACCATGTGCTTGTGGTGATGGGGATGGGCCAAACAGGAGAGTATCACCTGGATTTGATTGTGAGCTATGGAGCGGTGCCAGTGATTGTGCCACGGGTCTCAGGTGTGCATTCACTTCTGGACAGCTTCGAACCCATCCATGGTGTGTTGCTGTGTGAGGGCGAGGATGTCGACCCCACACTGTATGAAAGTGATATCTCTTCTCTCACTGAGCAAGACCTCGAAGAGATCAAAGCGGCACACAGCAGTAATACGTCAATCGATAAAGACAAAGACTCAATTGAATTGCAGGTTTGTGTAATACATTCCAATTCCAGACTGAACTCTTGCCGTATGCAAAATTTCTCATCAACCAGGCACACTACAAAATACTCTTTACTAGAAACCGAAGCCCTGGTTGTCTCTCATGATGTCCTCTTTCTGCTTCTTTTCTGTGCAGCTCGCAAGACGCTGCTTGGAGCGCAACATTCCTTACCTTGGCATCTGCAGAGGCTCACAGGTTCTCAATGTAGCGTGTGGAGGATCACTGTACCAGGTAAAACTTTCTATGACGGTACCCTCTATTGTTTAAATAGCTCCTTCAGTGTTAGAGGAGAGTGCAAACTAAAATGTTTCAACTTCACAGAAACACTGTCTCTGTGCTTATTCTTGCTGATTTATGCTGACAGTGTAGACTGCTAACTGAAGAAGGGCAAGAGGATAAGAGTTCATTTTCTCTGTGCAGGACGTGGAAAGGGAGCTTTCAAGAAAAGTTGGGGTTGAAGTGCAGCACATCAATTATGGAAACTATGATGGCCATAGACACTCTGTGTCCATTGTAGAAGGGTCACCTCTTCATGACTGGTTCAATCAATCCCTGGAATCGAATATGGAGCTCTTTGTCAACAGTTATCACCACCAAGTAAGCCCACATATTGTTGTTGCAAGATGGCTTTGTATGAGGTATGTATGCTAAATAAGCTCAGGTCATTTGTCTGGATTTATTCATCCAATCTCAATGACTACAGGGGGTGAAGAGACTGGCAGCAAGGTTCAAGCCAATGGCATATGCAGCAGACAGTCTAGTGGAAGGATTTTATGATCCTGATGTTTATAATCCTGACGAGGGCAAATTCATTGTCGGCCTGCAATTTCATCCTGAACGAATGCGCCATCAACAGGACTTGGCTGCTTTTAATTCTGCCTCTGACACTGTCTTTGACTATCCTGGATGCCCTCGTGCTTACCAGGTACATCTCTGCTGCTTCATATGGCTTTAACACCAGAGAAGGTTAGCACTATTGAGGCAGTTTTCATTTGGTACTTTTATAACTGATGGGAAAACCTCAGTTGAATTGAAGTATGCTGATAATTATTGTCTATCTACATTGAGTCTATCCTAGCATGCCAAAGTTCCTAGCTCTCGCACTGACCAAATGTGAAAGTGGGGAGGTTTTGAAGGTGTGGTTGTTATGTTTCTCAGGAATTTGTGAAGGCAGTTGTAGCTTACCAAAAGAAACTGTTAGGTTCAGGGAAAGAGATTCAAGCAAAGCAAAAGGAGGAGTTTACACCACGGATGGAAAAGCAGCGGCAGCAGTTAATGCACAGTTTTTCTAAAGCTAAGCTACTATATGAAGAACAGCGGAAAGCCGGTTCAGTTCACAACAGTAACAGTGCTATTCAAGCTTTGCAGGAAGCTTCTGAGAACCAACAAGAACTTGAAGTTGGTGCTGAGTTTCTTCAGGTGGATATTTATCTTATTCCTTCCACTGCTTCATGGGCACATCTGAGTGGTTACTACCAGTACTGAATTCCATGACTCGTTCTGATTGGATCTCATATTTTTGTGCAGTCAACTATGCCTCTTAATAAGCACCAGGTGAAGCGGCTCAACCAGATGGGTGCAACTGTTCGAAACTCATCAATTTTTCTTGAGAAGTTGGAAACGAACAAACACAAACAAAGCTTTGCCAGAACCATGCTGGAAGGTATGCACATGCATGAGGTGCAGGAAACACTTGACTTCTACAAAATGATGGTGGATGTTGCTTCCAGTGTTTTAGAGCAAAAGCGACAGTCTAATTTTTAGCTAGGTATCAGCCACAGGTTGCTTCCAGTGGACAGGTTTTAAGCTAGCCTGGTCACAAATTACAGAAAGGGGCACTTCTCACAGGGAACCTCAAGGAAATGCCTTGGCAAGAAGCCTAAAAGACTGGGCTATAAGGACCTTGAACAGAGTCAAAAAGACATGTGGATGACTCACATGTGGAGTCCCTTGAAATCATCAAAAGGAGGTGGTTTGTTTGATGTGGCAAGAAATTTCTTGCAATGCATGAAATTTGAAGGAATGACAAATGTTTTTGCTGCAGTGATCCCTCAGAATACACTAGCATGTCTGCATTTGGTTTGTTACATTCATACATGTGCACAATGAATGGAGTGACCGCAACCATCTGACTGACATATTAAGAAGCCCACAGATACTCCAAAGACCTTGCAAATATTTTGCAGTTATACATGGTGGAATAGGGCCATCATGAGAAGGGTTTAGGGTTTAAGCTACCTTAAACCATTCGAGAGAACTCCTTTTGAGTGGGTATAGGGTGCAGGTTGATTGCTTGTCAGTGGGTACAGGGTGCGGGTTTCATTCCTTTTGAGTTTGTATATTAACGTGTGGGTAATGAATGTACCTTAAATGGATAAGGTTTAGGTTCAGTCAAGTGGAAAAGAGAGTAGGTAGAGCCACTTTAGACGATGGTCCAAAATTTCAAGGACCACTTTCAGACAAATTGAAACAAATTGAATCCTTAAATTGGACCTTTCTTCACATTAATTTTTTTTTTTTTTTTGGTAAACTACAATGAGTGTGTCTAAAGGTATAGGGTCCAATTAAAAATGTGGGATTTACATTTGAGAGGATTAGGTTGACATTCTTCATAATTTTTTATTTCCTCTTCATTCCTCTCATTTTATTTTTCTTGTTTCTTGCTCCTTATTACACACAATGGATGAGCATAGGCAAAAGATATTGGTGGTCTTAGTTTTAAGTATGACAATGCATCAAGTCATTGTTGTTTTTTCTACTTACTTTGTTTTCAAATTTTGTATCACTCCAATCAAGTTTCAGATCTGAAAAAAGAGAAAGATTTTGATCTGAAAAAATTCTCTTACAAAATTTTATCCAAACAAGCACAATTAGAGGTTCCAGTAAATTGAAATTTGCCTTGTTTCTTTGCATTTTTGACAAATTCAAATTCCATTACTCTTTGTAATCAGATGTAATATTTCACCATTTGCCCAATTTTGTTTAGCCCTCTCATTTCCCCCTTTCATCATAATTCAAATCACCTTTTTTCTTTGTTGCTTTCTTCTTGGGAAGGGGAGCCAGTTTAGGGACTTCTTATAAATCCAAATCTCTTTCCACTTGTGAAAATGGGCATTTGAATCTTCCATGACCAAAACTTTCTATCCTCATTTCTGAAACACTTTTATTTTGTGCACTTCCAAGAGCTAAAAATGTGTTCCTTCAAACAACCACCTTGTGTGGATCTATAAATCCAACAGTGTCAACAATATATGTGCTCAAAAATGGAGTGGTGGGTATGTTTTCAACAATGTCCTCAATTCACAAAATGTCTTCCATTCTTGCACAATCTCAACTTTAAAAACAATTGAAAAAGAAAAAAACGAAAACCATGAAAGAGAGTACCTTGAACCCTAACTTATATTTTGATTTTCCAAACCATGAGCTCTCATATACCGTCTAATTTAAACTTTATTTTTCCAATTGAATTTCCCCTCCTCAAATTCGCTTGAATTGGTTATCGATTCTCATCTAAAAATGCCTCATGTTCAATTTATGACTCTCAACCAATAGGATTGCTCCATTTTGTTGGACCTCCCCCCTTGGACCCTCATCTAAAGTCCCTTTAGTTATACATAATGCATTCTTAAAGTTGTTCTTGATAGCACCATATTTTATCTCATATCCATGGAATAAAGTTGAATTTTCATCAACTACATAGGTGGAAATTTCACTTAAACTTTTTTCTTCACCCTTTATTTTTCATTTCGACAACTTTTAACAATTTTTTCCCCAAAGTTTAAATTTTTTTCACATTAGGTTTTGTGTGTGATTCACATATTTTCAATGATGCCAACAACATATTTTCCCTTACAAATCTTGCTTGTTAGTTGGGGAAAAAAATTATTTTTCAAACATGAAAGTTTCCTCATATTTTCTTTTCTCTTTTCTTGTTTCTTTGTTTGAATAGTTTGACGGGAAAGATATTTTGCAATCACCCAACACTATTTTCTAGTTTTTTTTTTCAATATTTCAAGGAAAATAATATCAAATGACTATTTGAAAATATCTACAAAACAAAAGAAAAATTACTTGGTGACCATTTGATACTATATTCCAAGTTCCTTTTATTTTTTATTTTTTTGGTAACTTGAGGAAAATAGTATTGGGTGGTTGCCTAGTACTTTTGTTTTGAATGTGCAAGAAAAAGTATCAAGTGACCAACCAATATTATTTTTAAAAATATTTTCTTTTCTAGATAGTTCAAGGAAAATAAAATTGGTGATCAATACTTTTTTTTTAAATGTGAAAAGAAAAGTATCAAGTGGCCACTTAATATTTTTTTTTTTCTTTTCCTTTTTGAAGGAGTTTAGGGAAATAATAATGAGCGATTGCCCAACAGTACTTTTCAAAAATTCCCAACATTTGTGAAAATAAGTATTGAACAACTACCCAATTATTTTACATGTTCAAAAAAAGAGTATTAGGTGGCTTGTCAATATTATTTTTCACAAAACTACTTTTAGAAAATCACAAAAAAAAACTTGGAAAATAGTATTGAAAATGATTGGGTTTCCTAGATTGAAGCAAAAAGAGTATTGTATGGTTAATGATGATTTTGTTTGTTTGGATAGGAACAAAAAGAATATTAAATAGCTACTTGATATTTTTAGCTCTATTTTTTTCCTTTAAGAAAAAAAAGAAAGAAGATATATGTTTAGTTTAAAAACATAAACCTTCTTTCTAGCAAGCCATGTGGTGCTTCCATTTCAAAAAAGTAAGTGGAATTTGTCATGTGATGGGTAATATCATTTTTACAACCAACAATGTTCATTGTAATGCTTGTCACTTGAAGTCAAAGGTATAGAAATCAAACTTGTTTCATGGTTCCAATATTGTAACTAACAATGAAATGTGTTATTAATCATTGAAGGAAAATGGTTCAAAGCAATTGGCATATGATTGAATTTTCATTCCTAAATCTACCTTGTCCAAAACAAGTTCAACTTTTCACTTCAATTCACATTTGCAATCAATTCCAATTGTTGCCCACATTTGTTCTTGTTGGTTTTCGACGCAACCCCAAGTCCTTTGTTAGACTCCCAAGAGTCCAACTATGTCACAAAGCGGAAGTTTGGGGACTTGAGGGTTCGCTCCCAGCACTCAGCACTAAAAGGGGGTAGAGGGGCGTGCTGAGGCTCCAGGATTAGACTAGGAAGAGGGACAAGCTACTTAGTTATTCAATCCTGCATCCAAAACCAACCAATAACTTGGTTAGAACTCATTTTGCATTCTTGTGGTGTTGGGACAAGCCACGGGCGACCTTGGACTCACTTGACTCACCATGGCCTGGACCCGAGGGAAGCCACCACCTTCCCCCATATAGTATTCTCTACAGCTCTCCGCGAGGGCTACATCCGAACGGCACTTTTTCCCGGGACTCCCAAGGAGGAGTCCCGAAATTGTCCCGGTTTGGACTCCTGGGACTTTGGGCATCCATAACTTCTTGCTCAGACCTCGGATTGGGATGAGTTTTAAAGAAATCTTGTAGCTCTCTTTGAGAACTTTCCAACGCCATGTCGCACTCCTCCTGCAAACGTCAGATTCGGGTCGATTCCTGACTTTTAGTGGTCGGGAGTCAAACTATCAATTTGACTCCCGGCCCTTCTTTTGCCCGTAACTTGAACTACAAATGTCCAAATGGTTCATGCGAGGCCATTTTGGACATCTACACTTCAAGACCTTTCCAATGGTATAAAGAAAACCCCAATGCAAGGTGTTTTGATCCCTGAAATTGAGCTCTGAGTTTTCGCAAGTCCCAGAGGACTCAAAGTTCCCACTTTTGGGAGTGTGAGTTTCATCCTCACCCTTAACCCAAAGTGGGGTTGCGACACTCTCCCCCACTAGAAGAAAAGGTCAATGTCCTCATTGACACTTAGAATTTTCCTTCACAATTGCAATTATTTTCTTTTGGATCCTTGGCCATCTTTTTACCGACTTTTGCGGCTTGGACCTTGTCTCAAGCTAACTTAGGCGTCCCCAAGTTTTTAACACTTTCTTGACAAGTCCAAGAGGGTCTCCTGAAAACCCTCTTCCAATGCTTCATCAAAAGAGGACTAAACTAGCCTAATTTGACAAAGCCCCTCATTTGGGAAGAATTTTTCATTCTTCCCCTCATGAGGAACTCAAGTCAAGTCTACTCTTGACCTAAGTTACTTGACATGACTCCTTTCCCAATCTCGCGCTTTAGTCACAACAACCAAGCCTTAACTAAAAGGTTTGTTTATTAACATACGAGAAGCAACATTCGGGCTTTACCAAAACCCAAATCCCAAGCTACACGATTAAAGTACGTGAACAAGGTCATGACTTCCCGCGTTGGCCGCCACTACCAACCAACCCTTTTGGATGCAGTTAAGGCATGTGCATGTGCTCGCAAGCTCACCTTGCTTGCCTCATTTTTCGGGGTCAAGTTTCCTCAACCCCAAGGTAGGAGTTCGATTTTGATTTGGGCCTACGCAAGATAATTCCATTTGTTCAATGCCATATGACAACCCTATTTGCACTTATACAAAATTCTCGTGATACAATCTCTTGGAAGTTTTTAGCCTTTATTTCACTTGCAACTTGATGTGGTACATTTTATGTGACAATGTGCCCCACTAAAAGAAAGGTGATGTCTTCATCACGTCCTACGTTTCCTCTTCTTTGTCGGTCTAGTGTGGAATTCTTCTATGGCTTCTTGGGCATGTTCCATATCGGATTCATTCACCCAAAAAGCCTCTATTGGATGGTATCCTTTCCACTTGACCAGATATTCCCGTTCTCGCCCTCTTAGTTGCCTTGATTTGAGCACGGCCTCCACCTCAAATTCTGGTTCATTGTGAACCAAGTTCGGTGGGGGCCTTGAGTTTTGCTCCCGATTAAGCCTTGAGACATCGCGGGTGACCGGCTTCAAAAAGGAAACATGAAATGTGGGATGAACTCTAAGATTTTCCGGTAGTTCTAATTTATAAGTGTTAGAAAGTTTCTTTTCCAACACTTTGAATGGGCCTACATATAGGCCCAAAAACTTATGACTCAAACCTTCTAGCAATCTAAAGTTCTTGATGTTCAACCACACTTCGTCTCCTTCTTGGAACTTCACTTTTCGTCGAAACTTGTCTGCAAAGTCCTTGTACCTTTTGTGCGCCTTCTCCAAATTGGCATTTGCCAACTCCCACAAAGTTGTGTGACTATTGGCATTTCTTCACTTACATCACTTGGGGTTTGTCCATGTGTTGCCCAAGTCATGGGCACAATTGGTGACTTACCCGTCACCATTTGAAAGGGGGTGAACCCAGTTTCGGAATGTTTCAAGTTGTTGTAGCAAAACTCAGCTAACTCCAAGTGGTCCACCCAATCTTATTGATCAGCCGCCACATAATTCCTTAGGAATTGTTGGATCACCAAGTTCACCCTTTCAGTTGCGCATCCGTTTGGGGGCGGAAGGAAGTGCTCATCTTGAGTTCCGACCCCATTCGCCTCCATAAGGCTCGCCAAAACTTGCTTGTGAACTTTGGGTCTCGATCCGAAACTATGTCCTTTGGGAGGCCATGATGCTTGAAGACATGTGTGAAAAACAATCTACTTGTCTCTTGGGCCGTGGCTTCATCCTTGGTGGGAATAAAATGTGCCATTTTGTTAAATCGATCCACCACCACCATGATGGCATCAAACCCCCTTGATGGGGGCAAGCTTACCATGAAATCCATGGACACACTTTCCCACGGCCCTTCGGGAATTGGCAAAGGTTGCAACAATCCCGCTTGCTTCTTGTTAATTGTTCGATTTTGTTGGCAAATCAAACAAGTCTTCACATACTCCTCCACACTATCTTTTAAGTTGGGCCAATAGTAGGACTTTTTGAGAAATGTTGTGGTGCACTTTGCACCACCATGGCCCGCAAGCGACCCATCATGACACTCCTTCAAAATGACGTCCCTCATTTTCCCTTCCGGCACATAGAGTCGGTTTTGTTTATACCACATTAATCCATTTCACAAATGGAAGTGTGACTTGGCTCCATTTTGAATATTTTGCCTCACTTCCTTAACAAATTCATCTTGGCGGCTCGCTAATCAAACTTCCTTTTGAAGTTCCGTCTCTCCCACATACGCCACCTTAAGTTGGTGTTTCCGACTTAATGCATCCGGCACTATGTTCTCCTTCCCGGGCTTGTGTCGGATGTCCACATTGAACAAGGCCAATGTGTCTTATCATCTCACTTGTTTGGAGGACAACTTGGGTTGAGTGGCGAAGTACTTCAAGGTCACATTGTCGGTCCACACTACCACATCTTTGGAGCCTATGTAATGGCCCCAAGTCTTGAGACAATGTATGACCACCCACATTTCCTTCTCGTGAGTTGGCCACCTTCGCTCCGTCTCACTCAACTTCTTGCTTTCGAATGCCACTGGTCTTCCTTCTTGCACTAGGACTCCTCCAATTGCAAAATCAGATGCATCGGAGTGGATTTCAAAATCCTTGTCAAAGTCGGGCAACTTCAAAACCGACGCCTCCACCAAAATGCCTTTCAAGGCCTCAAAGGCCTTGTCGCATGCTTCTTCCCATTCATAAGTGACGGCAGACTTCTTCAAGAGGTTGGTCAAAGGTGCGGCTATCTTTGCAAAGTTCTTGATGAACTTGCGATAATAGGATGCCAATCCTAAGAAGGATCTTAAGGCGGGAACCGACTTGGGTGGTTCCCAATCCACAATTGCCTTCACCTTATGATCATCCATCTTCAAACCTTCTTGAGTTATCTTATGTCCCAAAAAATCCACTTCCGTCACTCCAAATTCGCACTTCTCAAGTTTGGCATACAACTTGTTTTCCTTTAGTCTTTGGAACACCTTCCGAAGGTGCTCCGCATGCTCCTCCAAGGAGCCGCTATAAATCAAAATGTCATCTATGTAGACGACCACAAAATCGTCAAGCCATTCCCAGAAAATGTCATTCATGAGAGTGCAAAATGTGGCGGGTGCATTGGTGAGCCCAAAGGGCATCACCAAAAACTCATATGAACCATACCTTGTGCGACAAACAGTCTTTTCCTCGTCCCCTTCCGCAATCCGAATTTGATAATACCCCGAATGTAGGTCAATCCTACTAAAGACCTTGGCTCCTGAGAGATGATCAAAAAGATCATCTATGCGAAGTAATGGATACCGGTTTTTCACCGTTGCCTTGTTGAGGGCCCTATAATCCACACACATCCTCAACATCCCATCCTTCTTATGAACAAAAAGGACGGGTGCCCCATATGGCGACTTACTTGGTTTAATGTAACCTTTCGCGAGGAGTTCTTCGAGTTGAACCTTAAGCTCCTTCAACTCCTCATGGCTCATCCTATATGGGGCCTTGGCGGGAGGTGCTACTCCCGGTACCACTTGGATCGCATGATCCACTCGTCTTCTTAGGGGTAAGTCTTCGGGCAATTCTTCGGGCATCACATCCAAGAACTCTTCCAAGACTTGTCCTATGCACTTGGGGGAAGTCACCAATTTGGTGGCTTCCTTGGGCTCACATTCGTTTAACACCCGCATAACACACATCATGCCATAGCCTCCCACGCATTCTCTTTCCCAGGTTTTTCCTAACATGAAGTGGATGGTTGGTCCACTTCCACAAGGCAACTCGTGTGCCTTCACTCGCACAATCCCATTCTTAGATGGGATTCTAACTAGTCTATTGTGCCTTTCTATGAGCACATTATTTTGGGTGATGAATTCCATTTCCAAAATGTAATATATTCCACCCAAGGTGGAAACCAGCAAGTCCACCTTTCCTCTCCAATTCCCCAATTGAAGAGGCACCTCCTTTGCTTATGACGTAATGGGATGGGGAACCCCATCCGCAAAATGCACCTCAATGGGTGCCTTGAGCTCCTCCAAATGGAGCTCCATCCTTTTGGCGCTTTCCCTAGTTATGAAGTTGTGAAAAGCCCCTGTGTCCAAAAGACAAAACCTCCTGCTTAGCAATCTTCCTCTTCAAAAAGATAAGTCGATTGCATTCACTTTGAGCTAGGTTGGCATTGAGGGCAATTACCTTAGAGCCCCCACTCCCCATTTTGGACTTGGGACAATCTTTGGAGTAATGCCCCATTTCGTTGCAATTGAAGCACGCTCCTTTGGGTTTCACCCCAACATCTCCCTTGGGTTGGCTCCCTTTGAAAGGAGCCCCTTTCTTCACAAAGTTTCCTTTGCGTTTGAACCCCGAGCCTTGGAATTGTTTGGGCTTATCCTTCGTTGGGCTTCCTTGCCCTCGGTTCCATTCTCCTTCATGCCTTGGCTTTTTGTGAAGGAACTTGTTGTCCTTCTTGAACCCGGATTTTTCACCCCACCCCACATCCAAGAAGCCTTCCACTTTTATGATGGCTTCGGATAGCGAGGAAGGCCAATTATCCTCAAGCTTTCGCTCAGCCCAAGTTGGAAGTCCCATCACGAATTGGCACACACGATCCAACTCATGCATGTGCCAGATGTCAAGCATGAGTTCGGAATAAGCCCTCACATATTGCCTCAAGTTTTCATTTGTGGCACTCACAAGGTCACGGAGTTTGCACCTCGAGATGTAATCGGAGTTCCTTGGGACAAATTTGATCTCAACGCGGTCCTTAAAGAACTCCCAAGTGTAGCCATGGCTCTTCCCCTCCTCTTGTCTCACTGTCGTCCACCATGTGGCGGCATGTAAATAATCCTCCATCTCCACAAGCCAAGCATCCACAACCTTTTTGTCACGGACACCATCAAAGTTCCCGAGCTTGGCCGGTTGATAACCCGCATTTTTGGATGACCCCCCTTTTGAGGGCCGCAACCAACTCACTAAAGTCAGGCCTATTCATCTTGAAGAGGACTTCCAGTTGTTCCGGGGTGAATAGGACCGAGCTCCGTTGCTCTTCCTCATTTTCGGGCTCATCTTGGTCCTCCCAGGTCCTTGGCTCTTCCTCCCCAATTGATTTCGACGAGACTACTCGGTCTTCAACGGGTTCCTCCAACATGGTTTCTTAGGCTTGCTTACAATTTTTCTTGGGTGCCATTCGAGACTCCCAAGAAGCGAATCGAGCTCAACCGGGCCTCTGATACCAAGTGACGCAACCCCAAGTCCCTTGTTAGACTCCCAAGAGTCCAACTATGTCACAAAGCGAAAGTTTGGGGACTTAAAGGTTCGCTCCCAGCACTTAGCACTAAAAGGGGGTAGAGGGGCGTGCCGAGGCTCCGAGATTAGACTAGGAAGAGGGACAAGCTACTTCGTTATTCAATCCTGCATCCAAAACCAACCAACAAGTTAGTTAGAACTCATTTTACACTCTTTTGGTGTTGGGACAAGCCACGGGCGACCTTGGACTCACTTGACTCACCACGGCCCGAACCCGGGGGCAGCCACCACCTTCCCCCATATAGTATTCTCTGCAGCTCTCCGCGGAGGTTATATCCGAATGGCACTTTTTCCCGGGACTCCCAAGGAGGAGTCCCGAAATTGTCCCGATTTGGACTCCTGGGACTTTGGGCATCCATAACTTCTTGCTCAGACCTTGGATTGGGATGAATTCTAAAGCAATCTTGTAGCTCTCTTTGAGAACTTTCCAACACCATGTCGCACTCCTCTTGTAGACGTCGGATTTGGGTTGATTCCCGACTTTTAGTGATCGGAAGTCAAACTGCCAATTTGATTCTCGGCTCTTCTTTTGCACATAACTTGGGCTAAAGATGTCCAAATGGCTCATGCGAGGCCATTTTGGACATTTACACTTTAAGACCTTTCCAATAGTATAAAAAACACCCCAATGCAAGGTGTTTTGACCCCTGCAATCAAGCTTTGAGTTTTCGGGAGTCCCAGAGGACTCCAAGTTCCCACTTTTGGGAGTGTGAGTTTCATCCTCACCCTTAACCCAAAGTGGGGTTGCGACAGTTTTCATGAAGACATTCAACAATTTATCACAAAAACATAATCTAGTTTTCATGGTAAGGAGTTAATTATAGTTCATTTGGCCATTGCTACTAGTGATAATGTGTAAAGTGTAAATAGAAGTTTGATTTTGATGATCAATATCTAAATAAAAGATTCTTGAACATTTAATGTTGTTGTTCAATGCAAATAGTTGTCATGAATGACATCCCCAACATCATCACCAACATCTTTACCAACATTGAATCAAAAACATTATTACCATTATTACAATTCTCATGGATGAATTTCATCCATTTTCATAAAATCAATATTTTCATCCATCACCGTCCATTTTTATCCATAATTTGTACACCAAATTTAAGGTACGATTTTGCACCATACCTTGTTTATTTCAATTTCATATTCGTGTTTTCAAATGTTATAAAAATAAATTTGTTTAAACTTTTGTCTTACATACTTTGTGTTCTTGTTTTTTATTTTCATATTTTATGTTTCGATTTAAATTTAGGCCCATTTTTGTTATAGTTTTCACAACATGTGTGACCATGATAGTTTGAACAACTCCCTATCATGCTTACGTCTATTATTATTTTTCTTGTTCTTGTTCTTCTTTGGAAACCAATGTGTTCATGTCAAAAGTGAAGTAGTGATTATGTCCAAGTATGAAATGCAAGTCAAACTTGATGTTTTCTAAGAACAATATTCCTTGTTTCAAGTTTGTTTGTTCTTTCATTATAAGAACTAATGACCTTTAGTTGGGAAATGGATTTCAAAGTACCTTAAATTCATGTTTAAAGAGCACAAGAGTTTGTTGCACAAACTCAAGAAACATTGTGAATTGACAATTGCACTAAAGTAAATACATAGCGTGATGCACCCCCAAAACTTTTTGAAAGACTCAAATGTGAATTTGAAAGTGAAAACAACAAAAGGAGTTGGGGTACATTCCTTAGTTCGAAACACTTTTGGGGTAAGAAAGGCATGTTAAAGCTTTGGGATGGGGACTAGGATGAATGACATGTGGGTCAATTATTTATATGGACTTACACAAACCAAACAACAAGTGGGTTAGTGCATAATTGGAATATTTTTGGTGCACGAACGAGTCATGAACATACACAGACTCATAAGACTCATCACAGCTCAAACTTGGGGGAAGCCACCACCTTTTTCCTTATAGTATTCTCTATGACTAGCCACAGGGGTTGTACCCAAATGTTATTTTTCCTTAGACTCCCAAGTCAAGAGCCTTAAACTTCCCAAAATTAAGACTCCTACAACTTTGGAGGCCCATATTTTTTTGCAAACCTTTGATTGAAGCAAGGTCTAGAGAAAAGTTGTAGCCCTTGTCAAAATATTTCCAACAATGTGTGGCACATCACTTGCATGCATTTAATTCAAAGAGATTCTTGACTTTTAATGGTCGGGAGTCAAATTGACATTTTGATTCCTTACCTTGTTTTCTACCATAACTTGTGTTGTAAGTATTCAAATGGATTGTGCAAGCTCATTTTAGACATATGAATCTTAAGAACTTTTCAAAGGTATAAGGAAATTTTCAATTCAATGAGTTTTGACCCTGCAAATCATTCTCTGAAAATTTGGGATTCCAACTCCCAAAGTGGGAGTCCACTTGGGAGTTGTGGGTTCATTTTTTCGCACTCTTTCACTCACACTCCTGAGAGTGCAAATGTGACTCCCAGGTTGCACTCTCAATTTGCACCTTTCCATGCCATTGCCCTAGTCGCGAACCCAAGCCTAGGGTTGTGACATAATGCCTTACTACAAGCAACATCTATTAAACCCCCATGCTATAGTAGCAGAACTACATTTACATAAGTGTTAATATATGGGAATATAAAGGGAGCATGGAATAAGTGGTGACAAGTAGAAATGAGTTCAACAACAAGGCCATTAACCTTGATGATGATTTTTCCTACCCACCCAAATGAAGGGACAATGATAGTGCAAAAAAAGAGGATTGGGTTACTCCATCCAAGTGAAAAAGAAACCTTGGTAAGTCTCTAATAAAACTAAAACATGGGTCCAAACTTCTTAAGGTGTACCACCTAGGATGAAGTAGAAACAGTCTTAGACTTAGTCCTAAATAAGATAATTTTTTACCTTAAATCAAATCTAGACCTTTCATTTGAATTATTGAAAACAAGTCACACATGCTAATCAAACCACATGCATGGACTTTGCCCAAGCATGGGTTGGAATCTGGTGTTAGTTTTCTTTCATGTTGTTTTCACTACAAATGTTTTTCATTATTTTGTGTTATCAACGTTAAGCTCATTTCACTTGCAACTTTAGTTCATTTTTTTATGGTATGTCATATGCATCATGTTTTGTAGGTTCACCACATCGAAATTATTGTGACTTTTGTGCACACATGTGTAGTTTGCTTAAGTGGTATGAAAAAAAGATTTCAATATGCATTAAAAAAAATTTGATTAAATTGTTAAAAGGTTGGATAGTGTTACAACCCTAGCCTTGGGCTCGCAACTAAGGCAAAGGCTTGCAAGGTTACGAGCCAAGAGGAAAGGATGGGAGTCACATTTCATGCTCCCAAGAGTGTAAAAGAGTGAGAGAATGAACCTTCACACTCCCAAGTGAACTCTCACTTTGGGAATTGGAGTCGTGATGGACTCTCGAATCTTCAAAGAGCAATTGTAGGGGTCAAAACCCATTGGATTAAGGAGTTCCTTATATCATTGAAAATCTCTTAGAACGTAGATATCTAAAATAGGCTTGCATGACCCATTTGGACACTTAAAACAAGAGTTATGGCCAAAAGAAGGGATGGGAATCAAATTGCTAATTTGATTTCCGACCATTAAAAGTCGGGAATCGCCCCGATTTCCTTTCGTTCAGGTGGTGTGTGACATACCATTGAAAAGCTCTTGACAAGCGCTACAACTTTGCTTTAAACCTCATCTCCATTGGAGGTCTACACACAAAGTTATGGGCCCCCAAAGTCGCAAGAGTCTCAATTGTGGGAATTTCGGGACTCTGACTTGGGAGTCCCAAGACAAAATGACATTTGGGTGCTAGTCCCATGGCTAGGCACAAAGTATACTATAAGAGGGAAGGTGGTGGCTTCTCCTAAGTCTAAGCCATGGTGAGTCTTGTGAGTCTATGTTTGCTCGTGGCTCATCCGTGCACCAAAGTGCTCCAACTATGCACTAACCTACTGTTGTTTGGTTTATGCAAGTCCGTGTGAGTAATTGAATTGCTTGTCATTCTTCCTAATCCCATCCCGGAGCTCCAGCATGCCCTTCTACCCCCGAAATGTTGCGAACCAAGGAGCGTACCCCAACTCCTTCTCCTTTTGTTGTCTTCACCTTTGGACTCGCAGTCGAGTCCATCAAGGAGCTCAAGGGTGCGTCAAATAAGTTGCATCAATTAAATGATTTGAATGTGAGGTATTATTGGGAACATAGACAAGATATGTTTACGAATCTAAATTGATATCCGTTTCCACCATACTCCCTAGAGAAGTTTGGTGAATTAGATTTTGTTGTAAGTGAGCCTCTTAATGATGAAGAAACATACATTTGTGAAGAGAAGGTCAATGTGAAGGGATTAGGTGAAGAGAGGGTCAATTTGAAAGATTTAAAAAAGGGTCACATTTTAACATGGAAATCTTTAAGCTTTGACATCATGTAGGCAATAGGAGTTTAATTTTCTGGAACGTCTAATGCATATTAGTCCTTCTATCTAATGGAACCTAGCAGTAGTCAAATCAATGACTTTGTTCAAAGTTACTCAACTCAATTCTTGTCCTACCTATGGTTAGGGCTTCTAGTAGCTTGAAGGTGTCTATCATGGTTAGATTATGAAGAAGGGATTTCTATATAATCTTTTCCAATTGACCTATCTGATCTTTTTATATTTCCAAGAAACACAATCCTCAAAGAACAGATGTTTGGATACAATTGTAGTCATGGCATACGCAAGGTGTTTTTGCACACCTTGGTTGTGATTCAAAACTTATCTTACAAAAACAAGTTGAATATTTTTTTTTAGTCAAGAAAGGAGATGCATTAATCTTTCATAATGGAGGGCATCTACAATTACAAGTCATCGATTCTTTTAACACCCATAGAATAATGCGAATTCAAGTGAATTCAACTTGAATATTTTTTTCATAGATTTTAGGGTTCTAATTTTTGTGCATTCTCTTCACACAAGTTCATTTGGCTTATGCCATTTAGATTACACTTTGTGGTATTTGGGCATTTCATGATCTGACCATCTTGTGGTTTTTGAACTAACTTGATAATTTTGGTTGCCTCACATTTCCTTGTGTTATAGTGATGTGGCTACAAATTTTTCAAGATATCCGGGGAAATTGAAAAAGAAAGGTTCATTGCAACAAGACTATGGCAGTTGTGATTTACACTAATGGATCGTCATGCAGAAGTTGCCCATGTTTGGAGTCGACCTTAAAAAATTGGTCAAAGAAGGACACATTTCACTTGAAATCTCAACTATGTTTGGCCCAAAGAAAGCAAATGGCTATAGATCCAATAACCTTGATCTTACACCTGAAGTGAAAAAGCAAGTAGAAAAGTTGTACTTCAAATTATACCCCACAAATGAAAAATTTATCAATAATGAATTTGGTCACAAGCTTTGTTGGAGGGTTGTGGCAAAGAGGGAAAATGTAGTAGTGAATTGGGCATTATTAGGGTTGAACATTGCAAAGTAGAAAGCTCAAAGAATGAAGGGTCCCCAAGTTTATTTAGGTCGTGTTGGGGTAGAGGAAAAGGGTGCCATTGCAAAGACAAAAGGCATTGCTCAAAATCAAAATCCCAAAAAGTCTTTTCAAGGTTTGAATGTGATGGCCAACCATGCAAGGAGACCATAGAACTTCACGACAGATGAAATTTTTGGAGTTGAATTGTGTGAGCTTAAAAAGGTGGAATTAATAGTAGCCAAATTTGTTATTTCAAATCTTTTATAGCTCAAGAGTGAACTTGAGGCAAAGGTGAAGCACTTGCACTCTCAAATGGAAGATAGAAAGGTAGCTTGTGCTAAAGCCAAGATGGAGATGGACATTTTAGTAAAAAAAATCTCAGCCCAAAAGAAAGAGGTTGAAAAATTACAAGAAATTTTGGTGGGATTTGGAGGTGGGGAGTAGGAGTTTAATGATCTGAATTCTTCTATTTAGATGAATGTTACCAAGTTAAATTGCCTCAACCAAGAATTGGATTATCATAAAAAGATTTTTGGCGGGCTACACTTGGAATTGCTTCCTATCATGTCGCTTGTAAAAAGTATGTAGGGATAGATTCAAACATTAGTAAAGTAAAACACACAATTGGAGCTATTCAAGTTGTTGTGCAATCCATACAAACCCAAGTAGGGCATATGCAAGGAGGATTTGGGTGAGCATGGGATTAGGTCCCCTTTCTTATGAGCAAAAAATGGTTGCAATTCAATTGAACCTCGGGGATCAACGAAAAAAAGTGGTTATAACAAAAATCTAATCTCCTTGCACAACAAGGTAAACATTATAATGTCATTGCTTTCATCATTCAGGGTGTTGTGTCATGGCTTTGATTCATGAGGAGTTTGTGTTGAATATAGGATTGAACACATTGTGCAAAAAATGCTCTAGTTGAAAGATGTTGCATTTTGATCCATTAACAAAGTAATTCAATCCTAATCTATGTTGCACCATTCTTGTTGTTGTAGGTCAACATGAAATATGGACCCTTGTCAAAGGATTTGATTCTTTGAATTGATGTTTATACTAATTGTGGTCCTTTGTTTTATTGGAGATCATTAGTTCAAATCTTGAGGATGAATCCTTACGGCATGTTTAATCCTTATTGCCATAAGTATGACTCCTACTTGGTGGTTGTAGTCCTTGGAATTGACATGAGTCCTTTGTTGTTGTAGATGTTAGTCCTAACTTTGTAGTGTTTAAGTCATGCTACAATTGTATGCCTTCCTTGATATCGCTCCTAATTGTTCAAGGTGTGTCCTTATAGTTGTATGCACTCCTTTTATGGTAAGGACATCACTTTTGATGGTAGCTAGTTGGTCTTTGTTATTGTATTTAGTCTTTTCATCATAAGCATATCACTTTTTATTTTATCAAGGTAAGTCCTTATAGCAATATCTACCTATGTGTTGGAGGTCACTAAGACAGAAGAAATTAGGTTGCCAATTTTAAAAAGCCACCTCAGATGAAGATGAAGGGGAAGACATAGTTAGTGGCTTTTTAAATGTGTAGACTAACAAAGAAGATGATCACTAGATTAATCCCTTGAAGACTAATTGTGTTGATCCAAAATCTGCTTCTCATCCCCATCCCTTGGGTTCCATGGAAACTATTATTCTTCCTAAATTTGAACCATTTAATCCACCTTCTCTAGTATGTCATTCCCTATTCCCACTTCAAACCATACGTAATAGTGTGTTACCATGTGTGCTTCAACTTGAATTTTTTGTAGAACCTTTTTTGCCTACCTCCAATCAATGTCAACCATTAACCCATACTACTTCTATAGTTGATGTTCAACTTGTTGTGGTAGATTTTGATACCCTAGTTTGTTCATCTCCAATGCCAATTGCTTCAAAAATCACTCAAATTAAAGTGGTCGAAAGTGTTGTAGATATCCAAAATTAACAAATGCACCTAGCACCATTGGAGCTTGAATATAAAAGGCCTTAGTTGAACATGGTAGACATCAGAGAAAGACTTGCACCACTTCATGGAAACAAAAGAAAAGGTTCCAAACCTAGTGGTAAGAAAAATGTAACTACAAGTAAGATAGGTACAAGTAGTATACAAGCTCACTTATGAAAACTATAGCTAGACAATCATGGAAGTGACATATGTAATTTTTTTGAAATGCAGGTTTGATTTAGATGTGTTGGTTTAGATTTAGCACAGTTCAATTTCATTTGTAGTTTTTATTAGACAAATGTTATTTATTATTTGAGTGTTGGTTATTTGCACTTTGCGCATGAGGGTTTTCTAGCTTAATTTTTTAGTGGTTTGACAATTGGTGAAAATTATGATATTCATTGGCCTTCACACAGTTTTTAAAGTGCCAAGGTATATTAACTTGTATGCCATGTTATTACAATTTGTTTGTGATGCTTCTTCTACTAGTGTCTAGTAGTTTCTGAATTAGTCATGCATGTTGAGTTCACACAATTTAAGAAAATGTTCCAAGGTAATTTAGATTGGTTTTGCACATAAATTTACAACTTATGAAGTTTAGCCCAAATATGAATTTTCCTTTTGCCTTATTGGATGTTTTGTTTGTTGATGTTGCTTCATTTGTTGTGATTTGCTCCATACATTTGACCTTGGATACGTTTGTTATTGCATTTTTCCATTTGAGTCATTTGCCAAATGTAGGTTTACCCTTGTTTACATAGTAAATTTACATTACAAAATATTACAAAATTTGCCACATGCACTCATGCTTCCTTTTACAATTAGTTTTTTCTATCCATACTTTATGTTTATAAACATCAAGGTAGAAGTTCAAGTTTTGAATTGACTACATTGACACATATAGTGTATGAGTTTATAGACCATATTGACTGCAAAACAATACTATGACTATAACTTTCAACATTAATTAGGGTTGGATATGAAAATGATGAAGTGACTAGAAACTAATGGGAAAGTGGGCTCATTACATATCATTAAAGCATGAATACTTGTTTATTTGACATTTGGTTACACTTTGCAACTCATATCATGCGCGAGGTATGTATGTGCATGCTCATATTTTTAAGTTTATTATTGCATTTCAAGCATTCCATACATTCTTAGAACTTGTGTTACAATCTTTTAACCTTTTTAAATCTTGATAATCTTAAATACAATTCACTAAGAAGTTTCAATAGGGAATACAAAACTTGCCAAACCATGTGTTGAAATTTAAGAATTATTAATATGGGTTCATTTCAAGGGAATTTCATGAAAGCATCTTCAATCTATTACATCTAATATTAAATTGTATAGATGATATGTATTTGGACAATTTGTGCAAATGTCTACATGTAGTTTTGAACATACATCTCCTACACAAAACCCACAAAACCACTCGTTATGTTAGATCTTGTTTTCACTTTGCCTTGAATGTCATTGAATGCAAAGTCAACCACGTGAGATTCCTCTTTTATACCAATCCCATCAAACTACAAACTCCTACAATTTTTACTTACAAGCTACAACATGTAACTTGCATTATTCTTCAATGTGTTAATATAAAGTTTTTCCTTTTCATCATGCATACCATTTACATATGCCTATAATATGGCAACCTTTTCATATTGGTTACCAAGCATCCATTACACATGGTTGCCATTACAAATCAATGGAGTTTTAACATTGGCTCCTAATGCTTGACAACATCAATAATTACTTATAACATTGTTGTTAATGATGCCAAGTTCTAACCTTTCTTCATTAGTCAACATCCTTCTTGTGGAGACCAGAATCATTCCAAGTTTTCCCTTATGCACTCCACCACCCCATCCTTGGGCTTGGGCTGTAAAATGAACTTCATCATATTGTGTTATGCTAAGACTCCAAGGCATATTTCACCATGTATGTCGCAACCCTAGCCTTGGGCTTGCGACCAAAGCAAAGGCTTGCAAAGGTGTGGGCCAAGAATGAAGCCTGGGAGTCACATTTCATGTTCCCAAAAGTGTAGGAGAGTGTGAAGGAATGAACCCCCACACTCCCAAGTGAGTTCCCACTTTGGGAGTTAGAGTCCCAATGGACTTTTGAATCTTTAAAGGGTGATTGTAAGGGTCAAAACTTATTGGATTGAAAACTTCCTTATATTATTGAAAAGCTCTTGGAAATTAGATGTTTGAAATGGGCTCACATGACCCATTTGGGCACTTAAAACATAAGTTATGGCCAAAAGAAAGGTCAGGAGTCAAATTGCCAATTTGACTCCTGATCATTAAAAGTTAGGAATCGCCTTGATTTCCTTGCATGTAGGTGGTGTGACACATACTATTGGAAAGCTTTGGATGAGGGCTCAAACTTTGCTTTAGACATCATCTCAATCAAAGGTTTGCACACAAAGTTATGGGCCCCCGAAGTTATGAAAGTCCCAATTTATGAAATTTCGAGACTCCAACTTGAGAGTCTTGGGACAAAATGACATTTGGGTGTTGGCCATGTGGCCAGGCATAAAGAATACTATAAGGGGGAAGGTGGTGGCTTCCCCTAAGTCCAGGCCGTGGTGAGTCTTGTGATTCTTTGTTTGCTCATGGTTCGTATGTGCATTAAAAGTGCTCCAACTATGCATTAACCAACTTGTTGTTTAGTTTGTTTAGGTCTGTGTGAATAATTAACCCGCTTGTCATTCATCTTAGTCCTATCGTGGAGCTTTAGCACACCCTTTTACCCTCAAAATGTTACGAACCAGTGAACGTACCCCAACTCCTTATCGTGAAAATTTTTATTTAGTTAATTTCCTTCAAGGATTACCAATCCTAAATTGAATCCTTATTTTGAAATTAATATTCTTAAACCTTGTTAACTCTTTATATAAAAAATAGTTAAGTACCAAGTTAATTGTCTTTGTACTTCATTTCATGTCTTTTTAAACTATTTATTCTTGAATTTGGTTCCTTTAAGGATTATAGGTCTTGGGCTAAGTCCTTATGTTAGAATGAATAGTCCTATTTATTTGTTTAAACTCCTTGTATAATGCAATTTGATCTTGAGTTCATACACCTTGATTTGCAATTCATGTCCTTTTAAACTCCTTATTCCTAAAAAGTTACAAAGTTCTTAAGGACCTACAAATTCATTACTAAACACTCCAATTCTTTTACCATTATTTTCTAATCTAGAAAATTAAAGGGGAAGTCTTATATGGAAGGTCTAAAAAAAAGTCATGTGGGAACACACGTGCAACTATAGCAAGAAGCAGACCAAGTATTGGGTTTATGTTTTTAATGGCTAACTTCCAGTATGCATATTTTTCCATACTCCAAGTCGGTGTCGCCTACAAGAAAAACCACAACTTTTACTTATACTAAAGTTACTCATCTAAAATCCTTAGCATATTTAGCTCCATCAAGCCCTAAAATAATTAACCCCACCAAATTGAGTTATTAATACAACAATATACAACAATATGTAATATTGGAATATATCAATATGGTATTTTGTAACATAAAAAGAAATAGCTATGGATATAATGTATCCACACCTTGAAACTATTGCACACATGTTTTACTGTGTTGTTTTCAAATGCAACTAATCATATAATAGGTCTTAGTCATGATCTTGCTTAGTACTAGAAGCATTAAAAATTACAAATAAAAAAGTAATGATGGGTACCTAATTGAATGGATTTCATATGACACCAATTTGATGTATAAGATGACATTTTTTACTTTTACCAAATCTGAAAGATTGCATGGGCTTTCTATCTTTAGAAAATCTGCACACAACAATGTTTGGTCAACCCTATACAAACTTAAAAGTTCATGTATAATTAAATGCTAACTACTCAAATCTATTAGATCCTAAAATTTGGAAAACCATAGGGTAGTTGAAATTACAAGTTTGAAGAGAAGGAACACTAAAACACACCTCCTATTGCAATAGATCAATCACAATAGCAATTAACAATGGACATTGCAACAAAATAATCACAATAGTAACAAACCACTAGGTCTAGATTTTGATGGCCAAAACTTTAATTCATACATCCTAATTCCAATTTGATTGTTGCCTACACAAAACACCACACATTCTATGGACATTCAAGAATGTTCTATAAATTATACAAAATTCAAAACTTACATCACAATTTGATAATTGTTGAAAGGTTCCAATCATGCATTTTAGCATGGCAAGTAATTCAAATTATTGGTTCACATCACTTGTAAAGTTAATGCAAGCCTATCTAACAAAAGCGTATGTAGTTTTTGATAATTTAGACATCCAACAGTGTGGCAGCAATTATGTCTCAATTCACATTTGTCCTAGACACTCCTTGAAAGCACAATACAAGCCTAAAATCACCATAGATAATCATCAGTTGTTCAATTTAGGTATATCCATCTACACAAGACAAAAGTAACAGAATTTTCACTAATCCTAAGTGCAAAACAAATTCAAGCCTTGAGTCAAACAAGCTACTCATCAATATTGGTGTTTTTGATGCTTTGAGAATTTTTTAAAGACAATCAATTTGGGTTTACAAGATTTCCATGTTTGATTTTCTCCAAGGTCTACCAAATTGAAAGAACAACAAACCATAGACTTCCATTTTGTAATCGAAAACACAACACATTGTCTCAACAATATTATAAGCTTGAAATCTTGTTATACATCCTATTCTATGACTATAATTCAAGGAAGCATAAGAACATTGACACTCTTCAACAAAAATCACAAGAAAAAAAACCAATTATTATGGGAAAATTGTCTTGGTAAAATTCTTATTGAAGAAATTTGGTTACATAAAAAAACTAGAACTTGAAAACTATCAATGTTATACAACTTTTATAGCTTTACCTATCTCCTTATTCCATAAACTATCTATCAACCAATGCCTGCAAAATGGTTTCTTGTACCTCGTGCTATAAGTAGGAAGGGTACCTTTGCATTTGTGGGTTAACATGGGCATGGCAAACTTGGTGCAAAGCACCAAATGAAAGTAGTAGAATGCAAATGGAGAGGTATCCAATAGCACAAAAGTTTGAGAATTCCTCCTCCTCCTATGGTACCAATATCCCCAAAGCAATTGGTCTCTAGCCTCCTAATCATTGCCCCACCCATCTTGGAAATTTTCTCTACATGTAAATAGGGGCTTGTCACATAAAAGTAAAAAATACTTTTCACCACTAGATGGATCATCAACCACAACTACAAAATTATCACCTTGACAAATGGAATCAGCCAAATGTTGACCATCAACACCCAATGTGGTCTCAAAATTATAATCATCCATCATTCCCCTTGTTGCTATGCGTTTTGTAGGTACCAACTTGATGGTCTTCCAAGGTAAGGTGTGATTAATGTTGTCATAGTCCTCCTCTTCACCTCCATAAACACATGTTGGGTAGAAACAGGACAATTCTTGCATGAGGAATAGCTTTGAATTTGAATGGTCTAGTGATGAAATGGAGTGCATTTTGTGAGATTCAACAATTTTCACACAATCATAAGGTTGGCTTTTGTCTACATCTTTTATCTTCACTTCCCAAAATATCCACATCACATCAGCATGTGAATTGGTAGGTCCAATGTATTCCCTTGCAAAAGCATATTTCAAGAACTTCACTACATCCTGGTCATTTCAAAGTTGCATTTAGTCCCAATTGCTCTTTTTAGAACTCTCTTTTGGCAATAACACCTGCCCCATCATGCTCCCCCTTTCCATGACTTGACCCAAAAAAATTCACAACATCCTACAACCATGGGGCATATATGGACTTATTGTCTTTTGAGGTAATAAGCTACATGCTACCAACATTGTGCAAACTTAAACTGACCACTACAACCATCATTCCAAACCCAATGTTTTGCCAAATAAACACCCAAGTTTTGTAGATTCCCCTAATGGAATTCAAAGCAATGCTGGACAAATAAAGTATTGTATTCTCTATCATTTAACATGTAGTAGTGATATTCTTTTATGATTTTCTTACTTTTCAAATTTGTTGGATAATCTAGATTGTGATGGTATGTGATGTGAACAAGAATACTAATTTGAAAGGAAAACTAGGGCATTTCTTGAATCTCATTTTGAGATTAGAAATAATAGTTTCCCACAAAATCAATCTTAGAAAGGACCACATCTTTGGGAAAAGTAAAAAGACATTCTTTGAACTTTTTATCTTTCCATTTGGACACAAAGTTCTGAGTAAAAAACATCTCCAACTTGGACTTGAGGTAAGGAATGAATCACAAGATTGAATTCAGAATGGTTCAAGTCTAGTGACCTTTTTTCTCTTCCCTTGTTTGTGTAAGTCTAGTTGTGACTACTTGGAAGCACTGCCAATCCATTAGCTGGCCAATTCTACCCATTTCTTGAAGGCACAACTTCAATTTTTGAACCCAAAACCATACAAATAGTCAAAGTTATACCATTCTACTAATGGAGTTTAATTTTAAAATAGCATCATCAAAACAATAATTAGGATGACCAACAACTGACATTGCTACTACTTGAGTTGTGGGATTTGCCTATAGTTTTAGCTCTGCTTTTAGAACACTTACTTGAGCTTGTGATGTCAAAAGAGATTTACAAGCTCTATAACACCATTGCTGAAATTTCCATTGCTCTCAGAGCCTTCTTTTTCCCTCATCATCATCAACCCTATTGTCATGTGGAAACATCCTCTCACGCAGTTTCCAAACATCATAATCAAGTGTCGATGTGTGTGAAGAGGAAAGAGTTGTTATATTACCAAGAGGTGTAAACCTTACTCGCTTACCATCATTAGGAAGATGAAAAGACTGGAAAGGGGAGAAAATTACTTTGTTTTACCAAAATCGAATTTGGAAAGCCTGCTCTTTTCTTACATCACCCATGTAATAACTAAGCCACCGATCCCATTTTACCATTTGGAAACCCACATACATAAGGTGTAAAAATAAAGCATCTAAGGCTCACCCTCAACCTTATTTTGCATTCTTCAATTTTGGATTAATGTATGTTGTAGTTTCTTTCCAAAAGTTGATGTTTGCAAACTATAGTGGAGTCAATCCATTGTGGTTGATTGGACTACGAGCATTTTAAGTTCTAGGAAAATGTGTGTGAAGTTATGTGGGGGTTGGGTTCCATCAACACCATAACATGCATTTAGTTCCCAACCTGGGAAACTTTTCTTAAGCTCTTAACCACCAAGAGGAGGTATGTAACCAAACACCCATGGCCCATCACATCGATATTCTAGATACACATAATACCCACAACCTAGGTATGCAATATACCCACCCAAACCACATGCACCTATGTATCTTGGTGTAGGGCATGCCTATTTAAAAGTGGCATTTCAATTTTGGATGCCATATTTAACATAAATAAGTTTGAGAATGTCCCATAAATAAGAGATTGTAAGTCTATGTAAATTGCCAATCCATGCACTCATGCATTTGTAGTTTGTATTTTTGTACACACATTCAAAATTAATATATTTGAGAGTGCGTTCTTGATTTTTTTTTTCCTACACCAAGATTCAAGAACATGGTGTGTTTTTCTTTTCTTGTCTTTTTGTTTATTTTTTGTGTTTGTTTGCATGATCAAGTTGTGGCAATGCGCTCTTGTTCTTTTGTTTTCAAGATTGTTGAAGGATTTTTTTGTTTATTTGCTTTTGTCTTTTGCATCAAGCTTTAAGAACATCGTCATGTTTCAATTTTTTGCATCTTCAACACCATCCCATTCTACTCCATTTTAATCTAGCCATGAATGAAATTTTGCATTGAAGATTGTTGAATGAGATTCTCGCACCAAAGCTATAACTTCATTGCAATGTGAGTTTTGTGTCTATCATGGTCACGAAGAACTTGTTGACTAGAAACGACACCACCAACAAACCACAAATATCAAGTATTGGACACCATCGTATCACCCTGTTCTTTATGTGCAACATCATGAAGCAAAACATTTTGAAACTTGGATGCAATACTAAAGTCTACCACCGGAACAACAACAAAGTTTCTTTAGCAAAAAAACTCCATTGAAACATACATTGCATGTTCATTTTGGGCACTTCCAAGATGTTTCTTTATTCACAATCCATTCAAATTTTATGGAGGTGTTCATTGGAGATGTGTTTTTTTGCCTAGATGACCATGGTGGTGTCATTTAGTTACATGCTCTTCATTTGTTTAAGAAGAACAATCACAAAAAAAATGATGATCATGCATCCAATAAGTATTTGGTCGTCATCAAGAATATGTTGTAGTTTACCTTTTGCCAACATTACATTGCAACAACTTATTGTTTCAACAAATAGAAAGTGTTTTCACTTCAACCAAAGATCTCACTAGACTTTCCAAGATCGGATGCTTAAGTGTCGATGATGTGTCAAATTATGCACAAGTCATTGTTGCTTCCAATTTGGAAATATTGATAGATGTTTTAAGCTGTGATAAAATGTTATGGGGTTTTTCATTGTCAATTGACACTTCCACTCATCATGGATTATCATACTTTGATGAGCACTTCTGCTTTTACAAGAATGGTGACGTCCACAACTACCACAGTCTTGCAATTCTTATGTTCGGTCATCATACGACAAGCAACATGTTCTTGCTTGTCATCAAGTTTATGGATGCAATGTGCCCACAATGGCATTCCAAATTGATTGGTTTGGCATCAAATTGTGCAAATTGTGATGATGGGTCATCATAATGGCATTGTCATTCAAATCTTCACCAAGGGGATCTTGTGATGAAGGTTACATTCAAGCTTTTGATGGGTGGTGAATATATTTCCCATATCAATAGTTTGAGTGTGAGAATTGCCAACAACAAACTTTGATCGTCTAGATGCAATTCACATGCCCAAAGAACACAACATGTTGGGTTGTAATGGGTTCATTGACATCTTGATTTTTGCAAAAAACATATTTGTTTGAACGAATTTTTTTGCTAGAAGGAGCGAACATCGAATCAAGCCTATTAATTGGTTTGGGATCATCACCTTTGTAATCAGCAATTCACCATTGAAGTTAATGCATCATTTATCAAAATGTAGCCCAAGGATCTTATTGTCTTTCAATAGGTTGAAAATTTGAAGAATTTGGTCATTCATTCGTTCACCAAAGTCTAAGAAGTTGAAGTATTAACTCTTGATGTTTAAAATCATGCCACAAACTACAAATGTGGGCATTGGTCTTTGATTCATGACATGTCATTGTCTTTTTGAATGATCATGGTTCATTTGTGATAGAATCTCTTGTTGTTATCTTTGAACATAATCATGTTACAGTCATGTAGAGCGTCGGTGCTTTCATTGTTCATGTGTTGGACAGGATGCTAGATATTCAAGCGAAACATGATAGTACCAACATTGCCACTAAATTCCTTTTATTTTGCCACACCGTCCAATTTGGTGCATTTGCACACTTATGAATTTGTTGTTATTATCATCAAGTATTACCCCAAGTTGTTGATGTTTTGGGATGTTCAATTAATCGCTGACATTGAAACCTCTCACATGAATCTTTGTGATGCATACAACAGAGAGCTTGTTCCCAAAAATCATTTGATGAATGTGATCATTGCACATCTTTCAAAGAAGGTTGGGTATTTGTGTCTAAGCAGTTCAACATTCTAGTTCAATTTTGTAGCAGGCTTACTTCCAATTTTGCAAACACACCTATATTGGAATCTTTTTGTTTTTGTTTTAGGGTGGGAGAAATATGAGTATCGACAATTGTTGACAGATCTATCCCTTGAAAGGATAATGCAAGTGAAGCAGCAAGATAAATTATTGCAACGATGATAGGTTGTTACATGACTAAATAATGATTAGTCTATGAAACAATGTAAGATAAAAACATGCCATAAATAAAATTTCATATTTTGCATAAATAAGCTAAATATTTTAATTATGGAAAATGACACTTTTAAAGAGGCTTGCTATAAGACAATAATAGCCACAAAGACCACATCCAACAATGTATTGCAATGTAGAAGAAGATTCAATAAGACCACATCCACCAATATATCATGGTGTGCAATAATGGTCAACATGACCTAGATCACAAATGTATCACGATGTACAACAATAGCCAACTTCCAATTTAAGTGGCCAAATATATGATGGTGTATAAAACAATAAATGAACCTTTATTTTCTGAAGTTGAGGAAGAGTTATATCGTAAGAACTTTTATGATGTAAGATCCAATAGTTATAGTGTCGAAGACCATAATTTTGGTCCATTATCTAATAGCCAAGTTAAAGGCAATGTATCTTATGTATCCATTACAAGAAAATGTGATTTATTAAAAGGTTCAACTTAACTAGTGTGTCGTTTTTTACTAAAGGAGATGTTCATTTTGACTAGAAGCTTAGGGCATGAAAGACATTTGCCACTTTTGACTAGTATGTTTGATTAAGTGACCTTTTTGACCAAGTGTCAATCTATACATTTAGTCAAAAAGGACAAACAAAAAATTGTTTCATCAAAATGGCCAAGGCTCAATCAAATTGGTCATACTAATTTAACACTTACTCAAATTGGCCATATTAAATTGGCCATTAAACTACTACATTTTTTAAAAAATTAACACCTTTAGTTGAAAAGGACAAGGGCATAATCAAATGACACATGTTGTCATAATCAAAATAGTACCAATTAGCTAATGCCTAGCCTACTACTACCTAGTTAAACTAGTATGTCTTAAGCTAGTAATATTTAATTAGGTAGGTTGGTTCCTAGGCTACCTAGGAAAATATACCTACCCTAGGCTTGTAATTAGGTTATTAACATGGGTATGTATAACCTAAAGCTTAGAATTAGTAGCCTTTACATACGTACTAGTTTAACTAGTTAGGTATTAGTAACCTAAATATTATTATAACCTAGGTATATTTATAACTTAATTTATTTAGGCTAACATAGGTACATATTTATTTGGGTCTACTTCATAATTTACCATTTACTAGGTCTAGGCTGTAAGTATGCCTATTCTACATAGGCTTAGGTACTTATAACTAATTTGTAGGTACACATACTAGGTTTAAGTAATAATTACTAAGGGTACATGTAAATACCTACATATATTGTACAATATGTTACCTACTAACTTAGGTACCCAAGTACATGGTATATGTATTTGGGTGAAAACACATTATGGTGTAAAAACAAATTGTCACAATTTGACAGTTTTTGATACTTGTGGAACTTTGATATATCATAGTGGATGTTTGGAAAACATTTTGTAAATATTTTTTTCAATTAATGATGATTTACATCCAATATATCATTATATCATGAAATTGGAGCAAATATAAACAAATCAATTAATAATTGGAGTACATTCTCACTTTGCAATAACCTTGTCACAATGCTACAATTGTATAGAAGGACTATGAGGACTAGATTTAACGGTAGTTTATCCATGAAATTTTGCACATGTAAAAAGATAACCATGAAGAAGAATCTTCTTTTCTAAAATTCTCAATTTCTTTTCAAGTTGTGAAGTTCATATTAGATATTTTAAAAACATTTCTTAGTACATTATGATGTTATAATGATGAAATTTTTGATCTTTTAAGGTTGTAAAATGTTCTTACATTGAAGATGTAGATGGGTTAATCGTTTTTTTTACCATTTTAAATAAGAAGAATCAATTTTCAAAATCAATAAAAAATGGTAATATGTTGTAAAATAGGGGTTATAAATCATTATTTATAAGAGTATTGGTGTGTTCTTAGATAATGATACAACTACCAATCGATTGCATATTGATGGGTTTATTAATTTATTGTATGTTTGAAGTTCAAATTAACTACATGTGATCTCTAAAAAAATTCAAAGTGAGTGAAATCTTACATGTTATTACTTTTTATACTATATGCAGTATTGGTTTTCCCTAAAGTTGTCTACACCATAGTGTGCTTTCACCCATTTACATGTACCTAGTAAGTACTTCCTACCTACCTAGGTAAGTAATGTAAAAAAAAAAAAAGTTCATTAATTCGATATGTTGATGGAAAAAATCATTGAAATTTGTTATAATATGTTGATGTAATATTTGTTCATTAAAATATGTTGACACAAATGTTTATGTTATAAGGTGGTGGCGCAATGGTAAGGACTTGATTCCTCAAAGTGATGGTGAAAAATTCAAGTCTTCACACTTGCATCTTAAGCTACCTTGGCTACCTTTCTTCATCCAAATTGCCAAGGTTGCTAGATCACCAAGGCTAGCCTAGGTAGGGTAGGGTAAGGTAGGGTAGGTAGATAAATGAAATAATATTTATTTAAAAATTACTATTAGCATTAATTTTAAATTAAGTAGGTAGGTAGGTAAATATAATTATTATTTATAAAAAAATAAAAAGTAATAATTTTGGATTATGGAGTTTCTAATCATTCCCCAAATTTTGTTTTTTGATTTGATCAATAAAAAAAACCCAAGAAAAATGGTTGTGTACAAGTTGATTTGTCCAAAATGGCATTTTGGTCAAGTTGGACAAGGGGCCGAAAGGACCCAAAAATATATATATTATTGATTTTTCTAGTTGAAAAAGTCATGTTTTCTTATATTGAGTAGATGTCAATATCAAATGCCTCATAGCTAATCTAGTGCATAGGCAAAATCAAACTTTTGCAAAAAGAATGAAAATAAAACTTGTTGCGATTGGGGAAAATCCAAAAAAAGTCCTTAATTACAATCAATTTTGAGCGGATTCCATTAGTCCCAATCAAAATCAATGGCTTGCTACATTAAAGCACCATACTACAAAATTGTTGAATTTTGACTAAACCCATTGATTGTTAGCCTATGGAGTTATTGGTAGGTGAATGAACACTTACAAAAGCAATTTGAGTATAATCCACCGAGTTTGAATCTTCAACACATGGAAGTGATTGTCGACAAATTTTTTAAGACAAGATGAACAAATTGGCTTAAGATCCATTTATCATGTTTGAGTTCTTACAAATTTGGATTGAATGTTTAGTATTTGAGATGGCATTGTTATTTGCTATTGGATAATGGTGCAACATGTGTGGGCCTAAGTGGATCAAGGATTAACAATCGCATGGAGGAAATTTGGGCAAATTGAAAAAATATTGGGCTACCCCTGATTTTCTTGCAAAGTAGTGTCATCATGGCGCACTGACACAAAAAAAACATGCATTGTAAGTTTAAAGTTGTTTATCTAATACTTTAAAACTTAGATGAATGTAATTGATTACAAAGTTAGTTTATTTTACATGGCAAAACTCCAAAACTTGTACTAATAACTTGGGTTTTTGTCATTCAAAAGTTGCAACATGGATGGGAACTAACGCTAATCAAAATGCATGGTGGCAATGTTGACTTGTTGCCGCAAAATATTGTTTGTTTGTGTGGTGAGTGTTTTGGTTCCAATTGAAAATTTTCACACAAGTAGAGAGAAAGAAAGTCATGGTCTCAAATCACATAGTGTGGTTGTGAAATAATCAAGGCCACTTTATTATCAATTTATGTTGGGTTTGAGACATTATGATTTCAAGGAGTTCCCTAATGATTGTGTTTGTATTAGATTATTCTAGAGGTATTTTTCAGCAAATATTGATTAACCCTAAGCACTAAACCTTAATGGTTTGTGCTCATGAATGGTAAGGACAACTTTGATTGAATTTATGGTGGATTTGTGGCATTTAACTTAAGTGGTGATCCAAAAGTGTAGTTGATGTTATGATTAGCATATTGTTTCAAAAGCTATTTTGGAACATGCATTGGTAGTATGCACATAGGATGATGGTCATTTCCCATATGGAAAGCTTTGATGAAAACAAATTTGGCTTCATGGTTTGAATCTTAATGTGTTTTCCAATGGCACAATTGATTTTGGCTTTAATATTTTTTTACAAAAATCCTTTGGAACATATAGAATGGGTTGAATGTATTTTTGAGGGGGGACCTTGGGTGTTGGAGTTAGGATATCTTTTAATTAAATGGAACAATTGGCATTGGGCATGTAGGTAGGTAGGTTGTAAATAAATTAACCTAGTAGAATCCTACAATTTCCTACTAGTAACCTAAACTAACTTATGGTACAATCAAATAACTTAGACTAGCCTAGGGTATAATAGTTTAACCTATTAGTGGCTTAGAGTAACCTTGAGTAGCTTAAAGTAACCTAATCTAATAGCTTATGATACGTTAAGGTAGTTTATATTAGCCTAAGGTAGCATAGACTTGTTTAGTAATAGCCTAAGGTAGCTCAATAGACTAACTGAAAAGGTATCATATCTATAATAGCTTATGGTACCTTAGGATAGCCTAGGCCAATTTAATAGTAGCATATAATAACTTACTAATGGTGTAGGGTAGCCTAAAGTAACCCATGGTAACCTAAGGGTAGCCTATAATAACCTAATACCTAACCTTGGATAGCCTAATAATATCCTAGGGTGGCAATGGGTAGGCTATATTAGCTAGATTATATTGGTATGCAAGGTAGCCTAGTAGTTAGATAAGTGCCTATGAATGGCATGGTAAATAAGGTGGGTAAATAAGTAGTTCTAGGTAAGTTAGGGTAGCTAGGGCACATTGGTATGTAAGATAATTAAGGTAAATATTTAAATAAGTTAGAAATTGTTTTGGATAATAATGTATTTTATTATCATTTATTCAAATAATGGTCCAATGGTGAAGGACTTGGTGTTCAAGCGTGGAGGTGAAGGGAAGTGAGACGTTCAAACCCCCACATTTGCACCCTAAGTTTCTAACCTTTAGGTGCGGTTGTTTGGGTTCCTAGCCTAGCATAGTCCACCTTTGTTTTAAGCTTTTAAATTAGATGGCTTGGTGGCCTAAATTCTTAATTTAATGTACCTAGCCATGTAGTTTAAGTTGGTAGGCTATGTTTTTAGCCTCTAGATAAGGTCGCCTAGGTTGTTAAACTATATTAGCTTATGCCACCTATGTTCCTAGCTTTTAAACTAGGTGGCCAAAGTTCTTAACCTAGGTTAGGTGGCCTAGATTCCTAGGTAAGCCCATTTAGCCGCATTGCTTAAATTGCTTAAGCTCCTAGGCAACTAAGTAACCTAGCCTACCTAATTACTTAAACTTTTAGCCTAGCTTAGGTGCTTAGTTTAATTTAAATATATTTGAACTTCATTGCCATCACTATTACAATTCACAGCATTTAAAAGTTGTCTAAGTTGGTTGCCTTGTCCATTTTGATTTGAGAGCCACGACCTTAATGATATGTATTTTTTGACAAATGAACTTGACTAAAATGACCTACTTGACAATGTATGGAATTGAACATCCAATCATGTTGAACAAAAAACTAAACACCTTGATTAAAATAGCCAATGGGTTCTAATCAAGTTAGATGAAACAAAATGAACAATGGTTTTTTGGTCAAATTGATCATCCTATGTTAGTTAATAGGTAAGTTAGCTAGCTATTACCTAGGTTAGGTAAGTAACCTAGGTCTACGTACCAACCTACATACTTACATATTTACCTCCTACCTCCTTTGCTTACCTATCATCTTGTAACCGACCTACCAACTGACCTCCAACCTACTTGCTAATTAATTAACTTTCTTTCTTACACACATAAATAATGATGTGAAATAAACATGTGAAGTGAAAAAACTTGACAAAAATTGTCACCTTTTAAAGGTGTTGTCCATTGATAAGGACTTGCCATTTATCATTGTGAAGATGAATAGTTCAATTTTTTATACACGTAACTTTTGCCTAAGTGACTAGAGTATGTAGGTTTGACTAAGGTAACTAAGTAGGTTAAGTTTATTGTTCATCTGCCTATTTTTTATGACCTACCTAAACCTATTTACTATCTACCTACCTATATATATATAATAATCCAAAGAAATAATGATTTAAATTTAAGTAAAAATTCAATCAAGCAAATGGTTCATTACTTACTAATTGAAATGAGTACTCAAATAGTTTTTTACTTTAATAATAAAAAATATCACCCCAATCACAATGGTAAGTCCAAATTGATTATCTAAATTGACATGGTGGTCTTTTCTATGCTTGTCATTTTGAGTATTTTTAAACTACAAAATCTAAAAAATAAATAAAATTTAGTAATATGCATGTCAATTCCATATTCAATTAACTATTAATGAAATCATTATGTTCATAATGATTGGTCCTTGTTCATTAAGGGGTTGATAATTTCAATTGTGGTTGATTTGTCTTAGTGTTAAAACAATAACATGCCCTTTTCCACTATTAAATTGTGACTAAACTAATTGTAGAACCATTGTTATTTGACTAACTAATGTCATGACTAATGGTTAATACTAATATTTTAACATTGTTTCATTTTGGGGATTTGTACATAACATGTTATTTTCAAACATACAAAGTTTATTCAACAACTACATAATTCAAAGGTAAAACTCAACCAAAAATGCATTACAAAATGCATATCTACACAATTATTGCCTCTGCAGCAATCTAATTAAATATATATATATATCATATTGGGTAAAGATAAAAAAATGTGAAACAAAATTACATTGTAGTATTAATGTTCTTTTCCATCGAAATTGTTCACTCACTTTAACCTGAGCTTCTCCATTTTTCAAAACTACTTCATGTTCTCTTGGATCATGATTCTTTTCATGTTTTAATGTCCAACAATCTACAAAACTTCTCTAGAAATCTTCCTTAGATTCATGCCATAAACTTTATTTTGAATTAGTCTTCATAAGTCATAATCCACTTAGCCTACACAATCTTACTACATTTCTATCCACCTTATCAAATCTTGATACTACCTCTATTTAGTCTATTCAAAAGGGACAACATAGTTATAACCTTAACAACTCATTTTGTTGTGTTTTTACTAATTTAGAAAATAACAATGTTTGTTTTGACTACGTACAATTTTGTTTTAATCAAAGTGCACATTATAAGCAACACTTGGACCATGGGGGATGTATGTGGTAATCATAATGCCAACATCATGATTGAATATAATTAGTATAATATGATAGAGATGGAGACCTATCATCATGTATGACTATTGTGATTAAAGCATGCTACTTTTGTTATTTTATGCCACATTATGATTAAAATGTGTCATTATTTTTTTGTTTTTACGTGGCATAATGTAAACAATGTTTTTATTTTCTAATTATATATATTTATGAAATTATATACATGTGAAAGTTATCACAAATTTTGACTATAAAATTGGTTTTGGTACAAAATACAAGTATTGATTGATCAAATTAAAGTATGTTGTATTTGAATTTATGACCTTTTAAATTTAAAAGTTATGATATTTGAAAAAAAGTAGATTATAGAATTAAATTAAGTGATGATTTTTTTTTTAATTTAAATGAATCTAAAATTTAAATGGATCTATAACTCCAATTGATATTCAAAAACATTACATTTGAATTTTTCAAATGAATGCTATAATTTTTTATAAATTCTTGACATTATGCTATTGAATGCATTACAAAACCCAATTTAATTATGAAAAATAATAATGAATGAAAGTAGGTATGTAGGTAGGTAAGTAGGTGGGTATTACCAGTAACCATCACATACCTTCTACCTACCTACTAACCACCACCTATCTACTACCTACATATGAAATTAACTTTGTTATGAACTTAAATGATTATATTATAACATTCTAATGCTTGAAATTAAAAAATACATGTGTTTATATTTATGCAATTAGAAATTTTGTCACCACAAGAAGTGGTAATCAAGTGGTTAAGGGCTTGACATATGGCTAGGGAGGTGAGGGTTCAAATCTCATTTTTGACATCCTATAGTCATGATTAAAATTATTCATGTTGATGTGGCATGAAAAGAAGTTATATTTATATACACACATGGTGCTAATGATGTGTTGTGGGTTCAACTAGCTATCTACAATCTTACTTGTAAAAAATGCATGTTAAGTGACTAATGATTTTCTTTGTAATTCAAAGAAAGATAACATTAAAAATTGATGATTGCAATGACTTGTTGAAAAGTTTGGCAATTTTTTAATTTATATCATTCAACTTAATTTTTATTTGAAAGATATAGATTGCCATATATATTAACAAGTCCATCAAAATGGACATGATAGCTTTCAGGCAAAATAGACATTACACCTTTTAGTTGCATGAAGATGATTGACATATTAGTAACTACCTAGTGCAAATATTGATTGAGTTCAAATGTGTTTTAATGTTCATTTTGATTAAAATTTCAGTAATTTTTTTAATAAAAAATTACATGATCTATTGGAGTTTCATGTCCTATGTTTGGATTTAAATTCAGGCTTGTTTTTGTCCAAATTTTAAAATTCAAACATAGGACATGAAACTCCAATATAAAGCCAACAATATGCAAGAGAAAAGCTTAAACAAAGATGATTCAAAGCTCAATTGCTATCTTTTGACATTATGAAAGGCCATCTTGTTGGGAAATGGGATGGTCGTCATTTTGGTGGAGCTCGTAGCAAACACATTGGTTAATAGTTCCAACCTTGGTACCATTGCACCTTTTGATGCAACTTCATGTCTTTTAGCAAAATACATGGGCATCATCATTGCAAGTCTCATAGATATGCTTGCATGGGAAGAATCCATTTTCTTGTATGGTCTCTTGTCTTTTTTAAAAAATATTGTGTTTGGTAAGTAAATGCATACCCTATTGCAAGTCTTTTTGGGACGTGTTCACTATTTTTGTTTCTTGTTGCAATTCTCCAATGATGTCTCATGATGGTTGTAAAGATCCATAGAAACAATAATTTTTAATACCTTGGATCTTTTTTGTACTTGCATTTGGTTTTTTGCGTTGTAGTAGTTGTTTCTTGAGGATCTACATTTGCAATTTCTCTTTTAGTGTCCCTATTTGTAAACTTGGAAGCAACGTAAAATTTGAAGAATTAATAAGACATTATTAGTTATAAGATTATGAATTATTTTTTCCAATGTGAATTCAACAACAATTGTCCATACATTAGTCCTCTCAATGCAACTAAAGAGAACCTCCTAATAATGTAAATGATTTTAGGACGATACTGTTTGTAGAATATGATTTCTCCATTTTCGTGGCAATCTAAATTGTTGAAAGCACATGGCTAACTATCAATTATCTCACTTGTAGGATTAGTTGAAGTTTGGGTTATAGAAAAGGAAATAGATTTTGAAGTAAAACCTAAAAACTTTTAGTTCCAACCAATTGATATAACCTACTTCTTTAGTGTAATTTAAAAGAGATGTTTTGCATTTCAAGATTTGGGCAAATATTGAATGCAAAAAAAAAGGTTGTTGCATTTATATTCCTATGGATGAAACCCATTAGTACCTTGATCTTTTGAAATGGGGTACAATAATTCTTTCCTTTTTCTTTGTTTTGGGGTTCCAAATGTTATTGCAAGGTGGCATTTGAAGAGAAACAACAATAATAAAGATATCCATGGAACTTATTTGTATGGATAATATGTCATTTTAAAACTATTTTAACAACTTTATTTTTTACTCATGTTTGTTTGTAGCACACAAGGGATTCAAAGCCACAATTAAACCTCTTGGATTTGCATGGCACACTCAATATTGAAATAGGTTATAAGCATTGTTTTCTTGCAATAAAAGCTTGCCCTTCTTTTCCTTTATGTGATCAAAGCTCTAGTTAGCTTACAACATGCCAAGAAATGTTTTGGATTGCAAGTTTGGGCATATGTCATTCAATGAAAATGGTTTAAAGCAATGGAGGGAGTGTAAAGTTAGTATTATGTATTACTTATTTTCATTGATTCAATGTTGGTAAGACATGGGTGATGGTCTTGATGGAGAATGCCCCCCCACAACACAATTGTGCAATCTACAAGACCTTATGGTTAATTAGTTGTCTTCAAGTTTGCATAGTGTAGGGGTTGCCATGTTATTGCTAGGAGGCACACACCTAGGACATTCACCAATCGGCTACAAATTATTTTCAATGAGCCACAAAAGGTGATCTTGATTACTAATATGATCAAGTAAGTATATTAGGTTCCATTATTTCTACATTTTATCATTGAAATTTCTTCTTGACATTGCACTATTTAATCACCAATTAGTTCCAAAATGCTTTCAAAGAGTTATATATTGATATTGATATGTTGATCCCACAAACTAAATTCTAAATCTTGATCATCGAGTATATCAACTTCCATTGTTGTTGCACTTGTCATTGGATTTTCTTTATGAGATTGCTTTATTCAAAAGTTGGAAACATTCACCAATGAATTGCAAGATACTTTGAGTGAACCACAATTGTTGATCTCATGGACTAATGATCAAGTGAGTAGATGAGGTTACATTGTTTATGCACTTTGTCATTGGATTATTCAAGAGCTACAAACATTTGCCAATCAATTGCAAAATACTTCCAATGATCAACAATTGTTGATCTTGATTGTTGATTTGATAGATTGAATCTTGATTGTTAGGTGCATACAATAGGTTCCACTGTTTCACACTTGTCATTGGATGTTCTTCTTGAGCCTATTTTCACACATGTTATACACACTATTCAATAGCCAAAAAAAGCCATTGTGTTCAAGGTTTTGATGTGACATGTCTTAGCTTACCCAATATCTAGTATGCCATGTACTTTAAGTGTGGGAAAAAATGTAGCCACTTGACCCTAAAACACAGAAAAAAATGTTGCCACCATGTTATATAACAAAGATCACTTGATTTAGCCACGTGTAGAGCTAAATAATTTTTGCATAGCTGATTGAAATCCCTAGCCTAAAAACAAATATGCGACCTTGGCATACCACCAAAAGCACATGGTAGCCATCCACCTTACTTTGATCATTTGGAAAAAAAAGCCTTGCTAGCAACTAAAAATTTACTCGCTCTCTCCATACATTTCTATCAGGGGACTCACAAGGGGACTCACAAGCAGTGGATTTCTTTTTCTTTTTCTCCTTCAAATTTTAATGTAACCCAAGTCATCATCATCCCTAACAAGATGGAGCCAAAACTGGCTATCATCCATAACAAAATGTGGAGGAAAGTGGTCTCATCTGTAACAATTTAGGGGCTTTTTGCTATTTCTGACAGCCTAATGAAGAAAATGTTGTGATCTCCCCCAAAAAAATCTCAAAGCAACAAAATCAGTGATGTTTCATGACTTTTAATTCTTAAATTGACAACAGTGGAAAAGTTCACCGATGATTGATCATACTCTAAGGGTTCTAGAAAACTTGACTTGGTTAAACTTCAAGCAGGCTACTCAATACTTGTAGAGTTTACTACTAACGAAATACTTTGCCTTTAAGGTGGTTGGAGAGCACAGTTTTGGTGACATGAAGCAATTGGTCCAAGCTTGAAAGAGCAGTAACTTGTTCAGGTATGATAATTGACTCTGGATGTTTCTAACCTAACTAACTCTAAGAATTTCATGCAAGACATCAATCTCAAGCATGTGTTATGATATTTTGTGACCACTACTGTAGGACTGATGACATTTTGTATGTGCATAACAAGTCAGCGAACATGATGCACTCCCTGCTAGAATGTTCCTGACATTTACTTAATACCGGATTTGCAAGTGCCTGAAATCATTAGTGATTGTTTTATTCACAAATTTGTAATTGAATTCTGTCTGAGCTGCAGCAATCAATTTGATATTCTTATGAGCAAAATCTAAACTCCATTTAGAAGTTCCCAACTAGAAAGTAATGTGGTGTCAATGGCCAGTCAGATACAAATGTTAAAATAAATCAATAATGTACTTTTGTGCAGGGTTGTAACTTGTAAGGTTTGGACACATAAAGGTTGGTAGAAAACTCCTGGACTGAATAGAATGTGGAGAAACAGTTAAGAACCCTACAACTGAAGCCTGTGACACTAACTCTCATACCAGACTGCTGCTTTGCCAAGTTCTCTACCAAAACCATTCCATCAAAAAATTCTCTTTTGGATTTAATTTGACTTTGTTCTTAGATAAAAGGTTAAGAACAGTGCATTTCAAGAAAAAGGATGAGCCTCAACAGCAAGTAGTTCCCTATAGCTATAAGACACAAGGCTGAACTTGTCACAGATCATTTTCTGCATTCAAAGAAGAAGGCCATTAAGTAGCCCATCATGACCTAGGTGTTTACGAACTTCTTTGGCAAGCTTAATGATGTACTCATCAACACAACCTGCAGCATCCAACCAAAGCACAGAAGTCAGTTAACAGTTCCAAGATGAAGAAAGATCAGCATAGAGTATGTTCAGAAATTTACTCACAGCTGCAAGGAAAGGAGTAAACCACTATAATGTTGACACAGCCACACAAAATCATCAAAATAATTGCTTTCGACCAAAGGACATCAATACATAAGGCTCATGGGTCATCATAAATAGCATTGAAATAGCTGGCATCTACAGAGAGTAACATACCAATCTCGTATAGAGCTTCTTCAAGCCGAAACAGGTACTCATAGTTTGGACCTGCTGGACCTGCAGCCTTTGCAATTTGACTGCCACATCCACACAACAAGGTCAATGGCATGTCGTCAACCACCCTCTGAAGCTGCAATGCTCTCTCCCTATGGATGCTAACACATTGACATATTGCATCCATAAGGAGCATCCATATCAGTTGATCTTATAAGAACTTTTGATTCTTACATCCATTGACTTGGATTCTTCAACAGGAAGAAGAGCTCACCTTGCAATGTCTTCAAGAGGAGCAGGGCCTAAGTAATACTGGTTCTTTGACCTGTTTGGGCTCCCAATGTACACAAGAACAGAGATTGCTCGTGTGCAGGGTGAATCCTCTGTGTAGAAATCAATAAATGCTCTTTCATCATATTCAAATTCCCTCATTTCCAGATACTGCAAGTTGAAAACATCACAATAAATCAGGAGATGCCCTTGGAGACAGTGCACAACTTTGAGCTTCAACTAGTCACAAACAGAAAAAGGAGCTTGCTGGGTCCACAAAATGTAGCAAATTGACCTCTAGACCCTCCAACATGTGCCTCAGAAGTGGAGAATTGACTTTGCTCAATGACTGCTTTTCAAAGTGGTCCATAACTTACAGATAAGACAAGCTGCTCTTCATCCTTTCCAGATACACAATATGCAGCACCCCACTGTTCACAATTGATTTGAAGAGTGAGTAAAACCACTAAATGAAGATAGAGCGATTATGGGCTCTCACTTCTGCAACTAACATAAGACGGATAAGACAAGCCGGTCCTCATCTTTTCAAGATAGATGAAATGCAGCACCCCACTGTTCACAATTGATTTGTAGGGAGAGTAAACCCACAAACTATGGAGCCATTATGTGCTCTAAATGCAGCAACAAAACACTTAAATGGCCACTCAAAAGAGTTTTCAACTACCAATATGTGCTTCAGAGATTGTCAAGCTCATTTGTGTAAAGCATATTCTATGTAGTTGATACTTTACTCCAAATTTTTCTCAATTCAACTGAAGACCATGTAACTTATTTGGACTACAATCTCACAAAGTGAATTCTGACAAGAGAGAAAAACAGAACTCACAGTTACTTCTCCCTCTTGTCGTTCAAGGGTGACCGTCCTGCCTGGGTTTTCTCGCGTGCCCCGATGATCTGTGCTAGCTGCAGCAGATGAGAAAGTGTCAGCAAGCAAAAAATTGTTTTGGAAGAGGGCTTTATGCTTAGAAGATTTTCTGTATTACCTCTTCTTCACTCACAAGGGCATGCCTAGGAGAAAAGCTTCAAACAATCAGACAGGTCAAAACGAATTTGCAAACCCCACTTCTTTGAATGTGTGTAGTGTACACAGCAGCACATTGCTCAGCTCTCCCCTAGACACACTAGAATGAACCTCAATATCCATGTCGTACATGATCCTACTACTCTTCTTCTAATGCTTCAATATCAGGGGCCTTTACCAACAGATACAGGTACACCAACAAAACATTACACCTTCCATACATCCACGATAGGACAAGGATACAAATGCACCTTGATGAAAGACTCGTCGATAACCCTTGATAAATCCCACAACTCGCTCATCATAATCAAAGCCTGCCTTCCATACTAGTGACCCATAACCAAACACCCAGAGCACCATCTCTTCTCTACACACAAGTCCAGAATCAGAGCATCAACACCTGGTTTCTATTGATGATGAAATGATCGTTTTCATTGATCATACCCAGGAACTCACATTCTGCATGCGAAATGCAACGACACGCCAACGTGCTTTCAAAAGCATAGAAGGACATGTAATATGCAAAGGGAGAGAATACCCTACTCCAAATGACTAGACCGTGGAGTTCAAATTTCCCCGCTCTTCAAAGATCTACAACTCTTATACCCGAAACCGTCTATCCCTTTCAAGTCGGAAAAAAGGCTCCTCAGCGCAACACAGCTTCCTTCCACACAAACCCGAGAGAAAGATCTAGGATAAACCTTTTCCAATGTGACAAAAAGAAAAGCTGGCGACACAACCCTTCTCCTTCCTCTTATAAAGCGGTCCTTGACACCACCACCACAGCTTGGGTGCAGAAGGGCTAATAACAAAGTGCAGGAATCAAACTCCAACTCCGACAACAACGTCTTCCAACAACAGAAGACTAACAACAGCTCCGGTAGTTAAAGTAACCACAACCAAGACGCCATTTTAAGCAGAGGCTAAAGCTAAATGAGAAGCTCAGACAAGTGAAACGTCCACAACAAGAAACCACAGCTCAATCGACGATTCACCAAAGGTAGACAGGGTTCACAGAGCAGGGCTAAATTACTTTCTCTTCAGCTTTATTGCAATGACAGGCAAAAAAACAGAGGATTAGACAATTCCAAGAGAAAGACGAAGCTACAACAACCTCACCAGCTCCTCAGTGCCCCCAAATCCCCCCCCCGCACGCCCCACTCTAACCACCCCACCCTTCTATTCTCTCCGGAAAAGTCGACTCACTGATCTGTTTGCGACTTGTCTGAAGACCATAACAACTCTTTAAAGCGGAAGAAGCAGAGCTCCCTCACTTACTACAACCCAATTTTAGTTTTTACAACTTTGCGGATTCAAGTTGCGGTAGGCTAATCACAACCCCATAAACCAACTTCATTTCATAATCACAGTTCGATTTGAGAAATTTTTAACCACGCCTTTTCCCTGTCAAGTCAGTAAATAACCCCCTTGTCCAGTCTAAGGGCCACTTTAGACAAGGGTCCAGGGACCAAAAGCCCAGGGACCTATGCACTCCTTCTAACAACGACCTTGTGAGGATCCATAAAATCAGGCATGTTAACTCTATAATTGGTCAAAAATGGGGAGCTGCAACAATATCCTCAATTCATAGCATTACACAGCAAAGGGGCAGAGTCTTGAACATTCCATGGTACATACAGAACCAGTAAAAAATTTCCAGTCTATGAGGATACCATGTGGAGGGCAACTTACCCTCAGCAAAGTTTCTGCAATAGTAGGGACAGTATGTACAATTTTCCATACAGGAACGAAATTGGGCTTGGAAGGTACCTCTAAAAACCTTCTGTACAAGGTGCTTCCTCTTCTTTGAAATTCAATCACAGGTGATCTGTTTTAAGTATCAAATGCTACCAGATCTTTACACTGGATAGGACCTGAAAGGGAGTCCTTCTCAGAATTAGTGTCTCACTCTAAGCTCTTGCGTAGCACCGGGTCCTCTTTCACAAAATGGCCCCATTCTTGGCCCTTACCCTACATTTAAAGCACTCAAAGATATATTCAGAGGGTGCCTTACATCAATGAATATCCCTCCTAGAAAAGAGTAGAGATCCTATGCCTATGAGTAGGCATACATACACTCCCATTCCTAGGCCTCATGATTTTTGCCTGTTTGAGTTCATGATAGCATTTGCCTCATGCTTTATGATGGGTATTGCCCACAGATGGTGCCATTCCAAAAATGGGGGCTGGACTCCACAACATCCTCCTTCCTTATTCATTTTGGGAATGTCCCCACCCTGCTGGGGCTTTACCCTACACCTATAATTCACAGCCCAAGTGATGATTATGTATCTACTTTTTCATATGTTTGTGTATGTATTCTTTCCAGAGATTCTTGTGATAGATACAATACATAGTCCATCTATCTGTCTACAGTTGAGTGGTGGGGTAGTCTAGTGGTGGTGAGAATTTTGCAATCTGTTTAAAGTTGGGTGGTGTGGTAGTCTAGTGGTGGTGAGAGTTTTGCAATGATGTCTCTGCGTACTATCATGACTCGCTCTACGGCTGGCGTACCTAACTCTGAAGCTCCTTTTGATTTGATTTCTGTGCCCCAAGCAAAATACATGCTTCGTGAATGGTGGTGAATCCCCTCCATGCAATGAGTTGAAAAGAGAAGCCTGTGGTACAAAAAGAGTCAGCCCTATAACAAACCAACAGATCTGGGCCAAGCATGGGTTCTGAGGGCAGGGGCTTTTGTACTAGAGAGCAGGCAGGCTACCGATCAGTGCTGATTGATTATGGCTGCAAAAAAGTACTGCCCGCGGGTGTTCTCAAAGGCCAAAGGGCAGGCCAGCTTCCATATCTGCTCAGCTCACCCAGTCTGCTCTGCTTCATGAAGAACTAAACACGTTGGTTGTGGAGGGTAATAAACAAGCCAATTTTAGAGGGATAAAATTGATGGCTACGAGGTGAAGGAACAAGAGCAACCTTGTGCATCAGCCCTGTTGTTCAGCTTTGGCATCAGTCAGGGGCTGTCAAGCTTTGGGGCCAGGCCTGGCTAACTTGTGTGCATGTGCGGGGCTCCCTTAGAGGGTCTATTAAGAAGTCCCTGACTTTAATGTACTATGGAATGTGATGGAGTATAGGCCATTGTATCTGGTAAGGTGCCTGTGAGGAATTTGGGCAAACCTGGTAAGGTGAGCAAAAATTTCCAAATTGGCAGCAAAGCAGGACAATGGCCTGTACCTGGCATCTTCCATAATGTAATGATTTCTATGATATTCACAATGGGAACGTGGATTTAGGGAATGAGCATGTGGAATTTGCACAATGGGTACCTGGATTTTGAACAAAGGCTAGGTCAGGTACACCCTGAGAGGAAATGTCCATTGCCCCTTGTAAGGGGACTAAAAAGAGATAGAAAAAGTCACATGAAAACTATTACCTACTATAGAGCAGGGCTGGTCCACCCAGTAAAGTGTTGAGCCCGGTCAAGGAGACCATGTTCAATCAGGTGGTGGAGGGTTCTGCCAGGGCCTGTTGCAGAGTGTAGCTGGTTTCCCACCCCCCCCTGTTGATTCACACCACGGGTGTGTTCCCTCAGAACATAACAACCTTTTAGTGTATTTATAGGGCAGGTTACATTTAGTAATCAGACTTACAAAAAAAGCCCCAGGGCAGAGGGTGTAAGATTGTAAGATCCCTACGGTGCAAGATGTAAGCCAATAAGATCTTTGGAAGGGAATTTTTATTTTTTAAACCATCGATTACCTCGGTTGTTATGCAGGGTAAGGCCCTGCTCTCAGGGAATTATTGCGTGGATGTTAGGCTCCACCCTCGGTGCTCACACAGTAATTCCCTGATAGCAGGGCCTTACCCTATACAGAATTGACTTTGTTGGGCCCTGCCCAGGGACTATTGCATTCGATCCAACTTTTGGAAGTTTTACCTTATTAAACACGATTTCAAATTAGGTGAACTGGTTTCTTTGGTGAAAGTGTTTAGACTGTCTAGATTGGAACGGAGTTTTTTGGTGTTAAGAGTGTGGACACAGTAGGTAGATGTACAACATCTTATCTATTGGAAGGGCCAGCGTGTTTGTGATGCCTTGTTTACATTGCAAGTGGAACCAGCAAATGACCACTTGTCCCACCCAGGAACAGAACACAGACCTAAAAAGGCAGCTGAATATTTTAGGTACCCAGGCTATTAGGAAGGTTAGGAAGGAGTATTAGCTTAGGCCAAAAATGGCGACAAACAGTTTCAGGATAGAATTTTCAGGCCATCCACCAATGAGGTGGCTCAAGGTGCACCCAGCAGGGCCCATCGATTTTCCTTTTGCTTGGGGAGGTGTACTTGAAAACAAAAGGGAGAATTAGGCATTTTTTTTCAAGGGCAAACAAGTGGCCATTATGCAGTGTAAGCCTCAGTGAGCCTAATGGGAAAATAGCATGGAAAAGCAGTTCTGTATGGGGAAGGTAGGTTTGTTGGCAAAATAAGTATGTAACAGGAACTCTTTTTGCAAGTCATTCTATCTAGGTTCACCGACCGACACGAGCCTTCAAAAAGAAGAAGCTGAGAAAGTTATACAACATATGAGGGTCAAACGTCTGACGAGTACACAACCAGATTTTTACCCAAGGAATTCATATTTCACCTCAGAAGGTTAAATTTGAGGCGTGAATTGCAAAGACAACAATCTCCTACCCATTCTTCTTTCTATGGTTTTATAACATGATTTTTCTACCATTTAAGACCTACTCTTACAATTATTAACCCATTCTTTTCTTCCTTATTCTATTATAAATTTAATATATTACCATTTTTTTAAAGTAATAAGTTCAATTGAATATTTTTATAATTGTGTAGATTTAGACATCTCGTGTGGATTATTAATTATCCAATAAAGTTGTTGGGGGGCAAGATCAGCTTATTTCATGATAATAGGGGATCAAATGTGTAAGTGAAGGTGACAATTTAACAAAGAAAAATAACTGGGACCCGAACTAGTTTTTCACCAAAATTGGTGGTAAAACTAGTTTGGTTATGTGTTTAATGTTTGCAATAGGTAGCTAATGCATGTGTGTGAAACAGCCACTGAATTTTTTTTTCCTAGAGTGTGAGAAAACATGAGAATTTGTGTGTCGATTTGTGTGTAAAGACATCTTTGAAGTGTGATAGACCAAAAAGTTTTGAGGAACACGTTGTGATTGCGATCAGGTTACAACTATGAAGTTTTGGTCATGGAGCTTCAAAAAGTGCAATGAGGGCAAGGTTGTGCAACTTCACCAAAGTCATTACAAGTGGAGAGGCAGAGCTACACTGAAGAATTTGAAGCTTTCTTGGAGGTGAGGGTTTAGGGTTACCCTCTTAGCTCCAACATTATGGTGTGACTAGAGACTTATGCAAAAAGCTATGAAATCTTCTATGATTGTTATGATAGACAATTCAACCTTTGGGGGCATTTCTTCTTGGTTGTGTGGTCTAACTTTGGTTTCCTATAGACACCATGTGAGCTTCCACCTTGTTGGCACACTCACTCACTCAATCCATCAATTTCTAACAAAACCCATAGCCAACTACTAAAATTGGTACCTTGCCAAAACTCTGCACTTCAATTCATGGCCATTGGCAGTTTGGTGTCTAGTCTCATGGATGCCATAATTATAAACCATATATTTCCACCCCTACCTTTGAACCCTTTTATTTTCAATGTTTCCATAGAGTGAACAAAACATGGTATAGGGTTGTAGCCCAAAGCATGGTGTGGAATGCATTTGAAATTGTTTGAATTAATCATGATTTCTACCTTCAAACCATCACCCAAAAAATGACTTTCCTATGCAATCTCTTCAAAAGCACGGAAATTGAACTTAAATGTTTGATGGAATGTTTGAATGCAAATGATACCTTGTTAAATGAATGTGATTTGGACACATAATCATATTCTACCTCTTACTTAGGGTTGGAATTCCCTACATAAATGTGACTAGAACAACATATGATACCTTGTAATGTAATGTACATAAAGGGAATTTCATTTTTGTGTTCAATTGTTTGGACAATTGTGTAAACATATGGTACTACAAACCTTTTAATTAAGATTTACTCATGTAAACAATCCCTCCTACATTACATTTGGACCTTCTTGCAATTGATTTTGGAAATTCATATGCCTTTTGGCCTCTCTTACAATTTATTTGGGTTTGACCTTGGTGGTGTTCATTTGAATTTTGATGAAATAGACCCATCACAAGGCATTACAAATGGTCTTCATGTGATATTGCTTGTGATTATTTATTAGGGTCTGGTCATGGTGATCTTCATGTGAATCCTAATGAAAGAATCCCCTAAATTGGCATATAAGTGGTCCTTTTCGTCATTTTGGTTATGATTATCACTTGGGAGTTGGTCATGGTGGTCTTCATATGAATTCTAGTGAAATAGTCCCCTACATAGGTTGTGAAAGTGGTTTTCTTGGTCATCTTAGCCGTGATTGTGGATTAAGAATTGGTCATGGTGGTCATTTGGTGAAATATACACTTGCATTGGGGCATTGCAAATGGTCATCATGGTGATTTTAATGTTGATTATCAATTAGGAGCTAGTCATGATGGTCTTTTAGTAAATTATGGTGAAGCAAACCCATACATTGGAATTTTTTCATGTTTTCCAAAGATTGGTGTCTTATGGGTTCCTTTGTGCTCTTATGACTATGTTGGAACAAAAACAATAGCAATTGGGGGAAAAAAATCGTCCAAAGATTGCCCTCTTGTGGCTTCCTATGTGTTTTTATGACTATGTTGGAACAAAATTGTAGTAATTGGAAATTTTTCATTTTTTTCCAAGGATTGCTCTCATGTTGCTTCCTATGTGCTCTTATGAATATGTTGGAGCAAAAATAGTAGCAATTCGAGATTTTTTTTTCTTCCAAAGATTGTGGCTTCTTATGTGCTTTTATGCATATGCTGGAACAAAATAAGTAGCAATTGGAAAAGTTTCAATTTTTTCCTACGGATTGCTTTCTTATGGTTTCCTATGTGCTCTTATGAATATGATGGAACAAAAAAAATAGAAATTGGAAAATATTCATATGTCAAAATTGTTCCAATTTATGTTAGATTTTTTTCTTTTTTTCCCTAGAAACTTGGCATAATAAAAAACAATAGATGAACGTGCACATAATGTTCTCAAAAGGCAATAGAATGACATTGATGGTACTTGTACCCCATCCAAAGTATTGAGGTCATTTATTCTTCTTACAATCAATGTCTTGGTACATGAGCCATCATCTACTCCACCATCATCATCTACCTGAAGCCCTAATTCTACATTTACATCAAGTGGCAAGGCAAAGACGAAGGAGGAAGTGTTAGAGTCATAGTCCACTAGCTTTGCCCCATGGCACAAAAGATAGTTGTCAACAATAAAGATCAAAAAGTTCTAATTGAAGCAAAGATGGAAGTTAGCATAAAAAAGAAAAAACATGTTAAGCTTAATAATTTCAAAGTATTTAGAATTTGAGGAGTTTTAACATATGCAAAATTTTAAACAAAGGTTACTAAAATGCTAAACTTGTAACTTGAAGTCCCCATTCCAATCATAGTCAATTTGATCTTCAATTTGGTCACTAATGACTTCATATGCGAATTCTAGGTGATGTCTATGCAAGAAGTTAATAAGAATAATTAAAACTTAAAACAAATGAATATATTTTTCCTTATGAAATCAAAACATTCCATTCATTTTTTCCATTTTCATTTCAACCCCCAAATTCCTCATCCACCTTCACTTTACACCTTACATGCATATTGTTGTATGTTTACACTACACCTAGGTCATGCTCAAGGGCAAGTTCATGACTCCCAAGCTATCACATAACAAACATCTTTTCACCCATATAGCTTGGGTCCCCCAATAAAACTCAAAGTACTCATAAATATGTAAAAAAAATTGATGCAAGTTTTTGTACATGTTTGATTTGAGCAAGATGTTCACATCATGAAAGGAGCCAAAATATCCATTATCTAAGTAAATGAACAATCTACAATGGTCCAAGACCACCGTGTTATTCATACAATGCATTTTCTTCTACTCGTTGAACCACAACCTATGGGGGCCATTGTTATAAGGTTTGTGGATCTCAATGATAGTCCCATTGATAAATTGATATAACTTTAGAATTTGGGGATGTGCACACCAAGGGTTGCATGTTCTTTAATAAGAAACCATCAAATCTTGTCACTTATGGTCTCATTAATGCATAATATAACAAAAATTGCATCATCACATATTGCAGTCTTGTTTTAATCCCACAAGAATGTGTCATACATGATTATGTTGTCATGTTTCATTTACAAGATGAATTGTAACATTTGCTACTTTAGGTTCAATTAGTCAATCACCTTGTCACAATGTAAGCTTCACTAATAGATCTTGCACCGGCTTGAATGGTGGGTATCACTAGTGTTGTTAATTCATCAAATTTTGACAAATGAAAATTTGTTAAAATTTTGAAAAAACCTGGAATTGGTCACATTTTGACAAACATGTTCCGAACATTTACATTTCAATCAACTAATTATCCAACATTTGATTCCATTTCATTTGGATTAAACAACTCTAATATGTTAACAATTGCAATTACAAACACAAAAACAATTTGCTGATGCATGTGAATTTTCTAAAACATTTCTTCATCATTATTTGATGAAGAACTATTGAAATCACCCATGTTAGAAAAGGCATCACTACCCAAAAAAATTCATGAAACACAAAAAAAAAACCCTAAACTAGAACCCCGTGACCTAGGAAAAAAGTTGTAGATTAATCAAAGGGGGTGAAAATATCCTTGGGTGGTACATTGACACATTCCTTTCTTTCAACAAAAGTATTCAACTTGAATCCAAAGTAGGAAGGATAATGAATTGATGAAACAAGGAGTTGAATAACTACCATTGTGGATAAAACATTTAGTCACATTTGGATGTTGTTTGTGCACCTATTGATGCACTACATTTCCAATATTATGGGTTGCACTTGTGCACTAAGCCATGGATCCACCTACATGCAAATATTGGGATCTCCACATGTTAACCATCCACCACCAATGAATTGAAAACACAACAATAATTTTTTATTCTGCATAATCATAGGGTTTGCATGCATAGATCCATTTGGATTAGAAGCAACATTAAAGGAGCTAAGTCAAAGAAGCATACTGCAGATACTCATGCCTTGGGGTGGAATTGCTACATAGATTACGGGTTCAACTACCATTACCACTTCTATTTGAATACATCCATAACAATATTATAACTCAAATTATGTCCAAACTGTAACTCACAAAGAACACCTCAATGTGCACATTAAGGTGAATAGTAGACCCCATCCTGTGACCTTTCAATTCATGAACTCCCTACACATTGACTTCATGTATTAATGGCATAACACACCAACTAATCCAACCCCTCAAATACACACATGGTTAATGGCTTCAAGGCAAATCTTACTTTCTGTAGCAATTATGTATATTAAACACTATCAATGTGCCATGCATTCAGCAACATGTCCATCGAGCAATTGGTGTAGGATCTGGTTGTATACCTCCACACCTTGCACCTACAACACATTTCGATGAATAGGTCCAAGCATTGACTACAATAATTCTTGTCCATGAGTTCCTGCAAGCTAGACAAACCAAGACCTTTTGTTCATGAAAAATATTAAAAATTTACAATGAAAAAAGATCTTAGGAATGAAGCTTATGGAAAAAGTGTTATAAAAGATGTTTTAAGTAAATTGAATTATAGACTACCAAGGTGCTACATCAAATAGGGATTTTTTAACACTCTTACAACATACGATGGTCAAATGAAAGGAGGGAAAATACCTCTGGTAGCCACTTTCAAGACTTGTTTTGATGATCATCTTGGCATGATCAAAGTTGTTGTCAGGTCCAATAATGGCAACCCCAAAAATGCCCCACTTGCATTGCATGGAAATGCACACAATATTGTTACATCCATGGAACACAAATTCTAAAACAAATAGATCAATGCAAAAAAGGACTAAGATTGGAAAGATGTAACAGGGTCAATATTAATATAATCAGGGAAAGAAAAAGGACAATAATGTCTACTACATGTTTGAAGGAATTGAAGATCTAAAAGAAGCAACATTACCAACCTGCAAATGGTTCAATTGTGATTGCATGCAAAGTAAATAAAAAACATTTTCTACTTTGTGTATGTTTGCATAGACAATACATAAGTTCTTATAGAAAGAATACTCTAATCAAGCAACATGTTAATTAGTGGAAAAGTATGAAAAATCCATGCCTTACCAACACCAATGAATGCAACAACAAAAGATATAACATCACTTTGGTAGTGCCAAGCATTTGCCTAGAGCAAAACACTCCCTTGTTTCTTTCTTACTATCTTGGTGACCCAAAATAACTTGCCACAACATAGGGAAACACATAGCTTGTAAAAACTTATGTCAATTGCACATTGTTGAGAAGTGTTCAGCTCAATTGCAAGCTCACATATGGAGAAATTACAAAGCCAATTGAACCACATATTACAGACATTACATCACAATACCAAGTCTCTCCAATTTGCAACAAATTTCACCTTGCCATGGTCAACATGGCCTAGGATAGTGACAACTACTGGGTGAGCAATGAAATGATCTAGTCTTCATCATCAAGAAATTCCATTGTCTTCTCGGCCATATTTTTAACCTTGAAACTACCAGCCTCCAAAACTTTTACCTCAAACTCCTAGCAAATAAGTTTGATAGTTTCTTAATCCAATGTCCAGTCACTATGGTGGCAATCCCTTTCTTGAAAAGAATCTTGATAATCTCATTGTCATTGATAGCCAACTTTTGGCATGAAAGTTTGTCTTTGCCAACTCAAGTATGTTAACACATATAGGTGTTGTTGCTTTAACTGCTTTTGCACACATGGCTCTATGACTAGCCTTATTCATCTTCTTCTCACCCCTACGAACTAATGGTGCTCCTAGAATGTCAATGTTCAAATCTACAAAGACAACATCCGAAGATTCTTTATTCCAGGCAATCATTCTTCTCTTCACACCCGTAGAGGGATTGTTGGCCTTCTTATGCCAATCTTCTTTACCCTTTGAAAATAGAGAGCAAGGGAGAAACATTTCAAAATCATTACCACGGCAAAGAAGAAAATCCAAACAGTTTTCATCAAAAGCTTTTAAGCACCAACCTTAGGTGGAAGAGCTTTTGTAAAAGCTTTGGTAGGCCAACCATGGCAACTATAGTTACTATGGCAAGATTTACATTTGAAGTCAATGATGAAATCCTTGGCCCCGCTCCAACATCTTTCAACATGGGTCCCTGTACTCATTACTTCATTGCCACTTACATGTGAAATTTTTGGTCTAATTGCCATTACAACTTCAACACTAGGCACTTGTGGCTTCAAAATAGGTTTTTCTTGACTTGTCAAGGAAGGAGGGGTCGTAAAGGCATAGGTTGGTTGGCAGTAGGTGCTCCATTAACACCTGTAGAAGAAAGAAGTGTTTGTTTCTACCTAACTTTTTCCTAACACATGAAGTCTTTCTTTTGCCAACAATGTTTGTTCTCACTTAGCTTTGCTTATTAACTTATCTTTAGTTCTCCATGCACCTAGTTGTGTTGCTTGTGGCCTAGGTCTCTTTGCACCGTTCCCCACTTGTTTACTACTATGGCTTTCCTCAATTTTATTCCATGTTCCAAGCTTTTCAACTTTCTCCAAAGTTTACCTTAGTGAGTCCATGGCACCATAATTGCTACAACATCAACAACATTACTTTTGCTTGGAGCAACTTTGGGAGGAGGAGGAAGGATATTATTGTCACGCATTAAAGACTCAAGAGTCATTTGTTGAATCTATAAATTTTTTTAAAAAATTATTTTCTAGTCACGAGTGTTTCCTGATCCCATTTATGAATAGGCAACTAGGTTTCCATTTTCTACCTATTAAGGAAAAAGAAGTATAAGGGAAAGTTTTGTAACTAGTACCTTTTGGATTTGAGGTCTTGTCCTTGAAAACCTTCCCCTACGTGAAATCCAACTTGATTTTTCTTTTTACTTCTATCCAGCTCTTTCCACCATCTTTCCATTCCTTTCACCTTTATGTCATTATCATAATCAAAGTTAAGAACAGATCTCCCAAGCACAAGAACAACAAATGCATTATCATAATAATGGAGTCGATCTACCAAAGCATAAGGATGACAATAATAGGCTGCATGGGGGCATCTTTATTGAAGAAGAGTAAAGAAAAGATGATGAAAAGAAAACGAAAAGATGAACATTTATTAAAAATTAAACATGGTTTTAAATATTTATTTATTTATTAAGAAAACAAACTTTTGATATAACCAACTAGTTAAGCAAATTTTCATGGATGAAAAATAGATTTATATATAAAGTTTTAACAACTTTTTCATCTTCATCCAATTGTTCCATAAATTTTATCTCATCAACTATTCCCTTTCTACGTGTATTTGTGATCAGGTAATGATTATGAAAAAAAACACCCATGAAGTATTTTCTCATTCATCCAAGGGCCACATTAGATTACTTAATAATACCATGCAATATCATTGAATAAAAGGGTGGTGAATTTTTGAGGGGATGTATGCAACTCCTTAAGTTTGATTCATCACTATGTGTCAAACTAAAGTGTGATGTATGAGTACGTTCATAAATAATTTTCCAACTACATTGGAATTTGTCGTACGCTCCAAGGTTGGCACCTACAACTATTATTGTCACCAAACTCACAACACATAACATAAAAATACCCTAACTGGCACACCACATCCAAATAGCTTTTTATGTTTTATTGTGTTTCTATCTTCTTATTATGCAAGGAGTTTGTCAAGGTTTTTGTTGGTACTTGGATTCATGTGTTTTGCAAGTGAGTAGAATTTTGAAATCCAAAAAACTTGATTTTGATCACACATCGTCCCACTTATCTTGAACACCAAAAAATTGGAATCATGTTCATACTGAAACTAACTCCAAACTTACTTACCCCAAATTACCTGCAGTAACTAGGATAAAAATCTATAACTACAATAAAACTCCTAATAAATTCTAAGGTTTCATACTCAATCTTTATAATTTATTTTGCCAATTTAAAAAAAAATTGTGATCATTTTATACATTGTCTCAATAAGAATTCATATCAATTTGATGGAACACTTATAATGCATTTATAATTCATTTAAGGTGATTAAGCCCTCAACTTGTCTCAACTTGGGTTTTCTCTATTCACTTTTAGGTTAAAATTGTATTATGAAACTATTACTATTATCAACTCTATATCAAGCAAGAAAAACTTATCACATGTGTCAATAAATTCTAGGAGATGTGAAACTAAGGGTTAATGCTCCCACTAATGACAACAAGAAATTCAATTCTTTGAGTTTTAAACAAAGGACATCATATCAATCCAACAATGGCAATAGTATTTATGGATCCAAATATGTTGTTCATACTAAAAACAAATTTATAAGTAGTTCCAAAAATTATATACCATTCTACCTAATGGCCATTAGGTGCAACATATTAGATTATTGATTTTAAAAGCCAAAAATCAAAGCTTTGAAATTTTGTCTCAATAAAAACTTCAATCATTGAAATTTCAAGTAAAGGACACCTATGGAAACAATGTTTATGAATCCAAAGATGTTATTATTACTACAAAAAAAAAATTGATAGTTTCAATTGTATATACCATGAAAAGAGAGTGTAAGGTACTCTCACAGATCATTGTGTGCGAAGTTAAAGGGTGCAAATAAAATGATATAGAGCACCATGTCTGGCATTGATTTCATTTAATGAAAATAGCGTCACCTAGCAACCACTAGGTGCAACATTATTGGCTACTAATTATGAATATTAAAAAAATCATGAATAATTTTTTTAAATAACTAAATTGATTAAATAATACAACATTTGAAAGACCAAAAATGTACTAAAAACATTTTTAAAAAGTGAAAGATTAAAAAATGACCAATATTTTATCCATGTCACCAACATTTTACAAATTATTTGATGCGTTAACACCTCAACATTTATTTTAGCTCAAGAAGCACAACTATTAGAAATAGTAATTTGACTTTTGTTTGTTGTATTTTTCCAAACAAGGAGAAAAAAACAACTAAAATGTCAAGCCATTGTTCTGGATCTACTAAACTTTTCCACTTTGCCATTTGAACAATCTTCATACAAATACTATTCATCTAAATGAATGACCCTTTCTACACTAAAACCCACCATTGAACCTTCACCATTTTGAAATTTTCATTTTGTTCATCTTTGACAATATGACTTTATGTTTTTCCCATCCACACAAGAACAAGGACAAAATCATGTGGCCTCACAAAAACAAAATCTCCATTGTTGAGATCTTTAAACTAGGTGTATGTTGGAAAAGGTTGGTAGACTTCCACCTCCACTTCTTTGGATAATTGTTGTTTCATTGCAACAACATTCTCCTCCCTTGCATCCTTCTACACCATCTACGCCTCCACAAAATGTTGTTCCACACCTTCGCCTTCCTCTGATTCTTCAATGAACACCAAATCTATTAATGTAGCTCTTCATCATGTCTATTCTTTTGCATGCCAATGTCATTTGCTTCTATGCAAAAACACAATTACAGATGTTCTAGTTGTATTTAAGTCTTGAATTATCGTCTATGCAAACTATATCTTCTCCTTATATGCCTTCCCTTTTGCACATTCCAAAGATGACGATGAATGTGGCAGTGACTTTACAACCAATGGCTTAATATTCAACACACCTTTTTTCTTTGCTTTTTCAACTCCTCTTCTAGTTCTATTCTTCTTAGTAATTCTACTTCTGCCTCATGTCTTCATCTGTGTCATTCCTCGATGCTTCTTTTCCTTTATTATTATTTATAATTTTTCAATGGCACTCTCTGCACTCATGTTGTTATGAACTCCAAAACTTTGAAAACGCATATAACTTCCAACAACAAACACAATTTGCTTTTGACAATTACCCTTGTTTTTCATCCTTGAACATCCCACTTGTCGCATTCTTTTTTTTACCTACCCACCATCTTTTAATTAACGCAAAATCTTTGAAATTAATATGGCCCATCACTACAAGTTTATTTGTCTCTTGTTTTGCCATGTGGAACACTTCATGTCATCAGTATGAATGGATGTCATAGATCTCATCTTCCAATTACTCCACATCTTTAATCTTCCTTCATTAGTTATATTGACTCCACTTCGTTTGCCCTATACACCTTCTGTTGATTATGTCCATTTTTTTGTTGACTATGACAACACATCTACTAACTATACCGATTTTCTTACTAATCGTGGCAACACATATGTCGATTACTCAAATACGCCTGAGGATTAGGTGAATACGATTGTTGATTCAACCGATACTCTTGAGATATCATCTTTAGATCTCTAGATCCCAAATCCTTCACTTTTGTAGTTATTACTTGAGGATTTATTACTTATTTGGAGATGAAAATCAACACTATGTTCTTTGCAAGATCTTGGATCTGTTTTTCATCTTCAGCATTATTCATTTGTGATTTATATGTTTCACAATCTTCATCATCCTCCTCCATATTAGAATTCTCCGCCTAAACTCCACCTACATTTTATTCCCAATATATTAACATATGTTGTTCTTATTTCTGAACTTCAAATTCCATGTACTTATAAGGTTTGAGCTTATTGACATTGACCAACACAAGGTTAGTTTCAAACTTTTCAATGGTCACCAATAACATAATGTTATTTGGCAACACATATTGTATTTTGTAGGGTCTAGCCCATTTTTTAGTAAACTTCCCTAGGTGTGATTTATTACCCTTTGGAAACCACAAAACATAATCTCCAAAATTAAATTGTTTTTTTGGATTTTGTTGTTGACTCCATAATGTTTTATTCCACTGTTGAATTCATGTAGTTTTTGTAGCCTACATTTTAGCTTCTTGCAACTTTTCTTGCTCTGTATTTTCCTAATTAAAACTCTCACTAGAATATTGTCCCTTTCATTTCAACTAGCAACTGGAACTATGTACATTGTGGGCATCAATGGATGTAATCTGTACATTAATTGATATGGTGTATACCATGTAGTTATTTTGTATGTAGTTCTATATGAAAATAACATTATAGATAGATGTTCATCCCAATCTATTTTATTTTCACTAACTAACTTGGTCAATAGTGTCCCAAGTACCTTGTTAATAGACTTAGCTTGTCCATTCCCTTAAGGACAATAAGTTGTAAACTCACATGTTTTAATAGAAAATGATATATCAAATACATTATGGCATCATTAATGAAATGAACTCCTTGATATGTGACTATGATCAAAGGGCATCCAAACCTGATCAATATGCATTTATATAAAAAAATTGTTGTGACTATAGTAATATTAGTTCTTAATGCTCTTGCTTCCACCCACTTGGTAATATAATCTGTGGCAACAAGAATATATTTATTTCTTATATATCTTCATGCTTGTTTAATTGGTCCCACAAAATCAAGACCCCATTTCATAAATGGTTCCTTTGGAAGACTTGTGACCAGTTTTGCAAGACTTTGAGTTGCCAATCCCCTTGTTTTTTCACATGCATCACAAGATCTACACTAGTCATCCACATCTATACATAGTTGGCCACTAATATCCAGCATCTAATATCTTCCTATGTGTTATTTCAGTTGCAAAATGCCTTCCTAGAGGTCCATCATGTAATTCTTGCATCACCATTGTCGTAACCCTAGCTTTGGGCTCGCGACCAAGGCAAAGGGGTTGCAAGGGTGCGGGCCAAGAGGAAGCCCGGGAGTCACATCAGAGACTCCCGGGAGTGTAGGAGAGTGTGAGGGA